>Ga0114979_10001407_pt1 | contig 16198 bp, 11 predicted proteins | sample S_140625_EF_Meta_FD_87315 | JGI IMG/M metagenome (GOLD analysis project Ga0114979, IMG submission 87315) | Freshwater microbial communities from Lake Simoncouche, Canada to study carbon cycling - S_140625_EF_MetaG | ecosystem: Environmental > Aquatic > Freshwater > Lake | place: Lake... | reverse complement strand
GGAATGTTTTGATAAAATTTTATCAGCTCTGAAAAATTTAGAAAATGATGAAACACTGCTTGTTCAATCCGGTAAGCCCATTGGTATTTTGAAAACTCACACCGATGCTCCTCGGGTATTAATTGCAAATTCCAATCTCGTTCCGAAGTGGGCCACTTGGGAACACTTTCATGAGCTCGATAAAAAGGGCTTGATGATGTATGGGCAAATGACTGCCGGTTCATGGATCTACATCGGAACTCAGGGAATTGTTCAAGGGACCTACGAGACTTTTGTAGAGGCCGGTCGCCAACATTTTAACGGAGATCTTGCTGGCCGTGTGATTTTAACAGCAGGCCTGGGCGGTATGGGTGGAGCTCAACCTCTGGCAGGTGTATTTGCAGGCGCGGTTGTTTTAGCTGTAGAGGTGGACCCCGAGTCCATTCAAAAACGTCTAAATACAAAGTATGTGGATGAAGTGGCCACAGATCTTGCGGATGCTTTGAAGCGAGTGAAGCACTATCAAGAAACTCAACAAGCAAAATCCATTGCCGTTCAAGGCAATATGGCAACCGTTATTCACGAACTTATAGCTTTGAATTTTACACCTGACCTGTTGACAGATCAAACCTCAGCTCATGATCCATTGGTGGGATATATTCCTGAAGGCTATGATTTAAAACAAGCCGAAGTCTTCAGAAATAAAAATGAAAAAGCTTATTTAGAAAAAGCTTATGCCAGCATGGCAAAGCATGTTCGGGGCATGCTCGAGATGAAAAAGCGAGGTGCGATTACTTTTGATTATGGAAATAATCTGCGGGCTCGGGCTTTTGATTTTGGTGTCAAAGACGCTTTTGATTTTCCAGGCTTTGTACCGGCTTACATCAGGCCTTTGTTTTGTAAAGGCAGTGGGCCTTTCCGTTGGGTGGCGCTCAGTGGTGACCCACAAGACATAGCAGTGACTGATCAGGCCTTGATGGATTTATTCCCCCATAAAAAAGACTTGATCCGCTGGTTAAGAATGGCTTCTGAACGAATTGCCTTTCAAGGATTACCAGCCAGAATTTGTTGGCTTGAGTACGGCGAGCGACATCAAGCAGGACTTTTATTTAATGACCTTGTTAGAACTGGAAAAGTAAAAGCTCCGATTGTGATTGGCCGTGATCACTTGGATTGCGGATCCGTGGCCAGCCCCAACCGCGAAACTGAAAGCATGAAAGACGGATCAGATGCTGTCAGCGATTGGCCACTTCTGAATGCCCTTGTGAACACCGCTTGCGGGGCCACATGGGTCAGCCTGCATCACGGCGGTGGTGTTGGTATGGGTTACAGTCAGCACTCGGGACAAGTGATTTTAGCTGATGGAACGCCAGAAGCCGCTCAGCGCCTCGAGCGAGTTCTAAAAGCCGATCCCGCCATGGGCGTCTTTAGACATCTAGATGCTGGCTACGAAGAAGCCAACACAACGGCTAAAGAACGCAATGTCAACAGTTTGTGGATTAAATAGATTTTTGTTTGCATCGTCATGATTCATTTTTTCGGCACCCTTTTCGCAAAGTGATCATGCAGGTGCCAAGTCTGAATGGTGCAATATCACAGACAAAAGCTACTTCTGCCCCGGATTTTCTTTAAGATCAGGCCTTTGCTTTTGTGCATTCAGAAGACTTTGAGTGGCCTCAAAAGTTTTATCACAGGTCTCAGAGAGATCCTTGCGACCGCGTTTTGATAGACGTGTGTTTTGAATCCATTGGGGCTCGCAGACCATTTTCAGTTCACGTTGATACCGATCAAAAGATGCAGCCAACTCTGGCTTATCTAAAATTACAACCAGATGATCAATCCCTTTGTACTTTCGGCTTTTCTCGAAACAAGAGGCAGAGGCCGATTTCGATTTACTCACACAGATCGGTTTGCGGTCCGTGCATTCCCCCTTTGAGTCACTGACACAACCACTGATAAATCCAAAAACGAGGGGATGGCAGAGAGCTTCATTTGGGAGACATTTAAAATTAAAAAAAGAGTTGAGTTCTGGATCTGCAATTTGATTTTGAGCTTGGCATTTATTAGAAACAGCTTTTGTCACAATATGACCAGCATACAAGCATAAGACTTGATCTAAGTTCAGTTCGGATTTTTTTTCAATGATGGCTTTAGCGGGTTGAACTGAAGCGGCGATTGCTGTCGATTTTTGGGTTGCCGGTGTTAAGGGGTGAGTTCCTGAAGCGCTCGGTGGCAGAGTTCTGCCACCGATAATCCCACGACTTCGAATGTCCTGCTTCACTTCTTCAAGTTCTTTGAGCCCTCTTTGAATCGTGCTATTCTTTGAGCGGCGGTTCAGCTCTGTTTCTAAGACTTCAATACGCTCAATCACCACCGGACCAAATCTGGAAACCTGTCCTTTGGCTACGACTTCTGAGCAGCTGAGCGTATGCAACACAAGATTCGTTAGCTCTTTATCAGACAAGTGTGAAGCAGATGAAATTCTGCAGATCCCATCAGAAGCTAATTGACCAGGGGATTCATTGGCGAAAACCTCAATTGAATTTGCAAATGCAAACCAATGAGGAAGCCTGTATTTAAATGAAGCCGTGGCTTCAAAACTTTGCTCTGCTTGAACGCTCAGTTTTTGAATCAAAAGCAGATAAGCTTTCTTTTGATGAGAAGGCAATTGTGAAAAATCTTGATGAGTCATAAATGCAAAACTCAGGGAAGAACAAAATAAAATAAAAAGAGTTTTCATCCTGGGACCTACCCGTCAGACTGGGATTTGGGTTTTAAATTCTGTTTGACAAGTTTGACGAGATTTTCAATATCCATGGGCTTAGCGACCAGTCCTCGAGCCCCTTTTTCAGAAGCCATTTTTTCATCGTAATCTGAAAATCCAGAAATCAAAATGACAGGAAGTCCACGGTGATTTTGATTAATATGCTGTAACAGTTGCATGCCATCCATCATCGGCATTCGAATATCTGAAATCACAAGGTCAAAATTATTTTTATCGAGTAGATCTATCGCCGAAATGCCATTTGTTGCGAACTCGACTTTGTATCCATGAAACACAAGAAGATCCTTTAAGGCTTCAGCTAAAGCCACTTCATCATCGACAACAAGTATTTTTGCAGATTCATCAAAATTATTCACAGTTTCTTCAGTTTAAGATCAAAGCCCAAAGTGAGCAATGGAGAGTGTGCATTCTAGACCCTCAAAATATTTAATTAATAGCAGAAACAATCTGCATTTTCGCAGGCGAAAGTTTTATGGTCTGTGAAGAGTTGAAACTCGACGACCTTTTTGTTTTCGAAAGTGACTGCTAAAACTTGATGATTCTTTAAAACCCAACGTTCTTTAGTTTGGTAGATTTCAACCTGACCTTTTTCTTTCAACTTTGAAATCAATAGGTCGGCCTGCATCAGTCGCAAGTCAGGTTCAAGGGCAACAGGAACAAAAGTGCCTTCCTGGTCCAGGTTGAAAAATTGCACGGTCTTGGCTTTTTGAGGTGATTCTTGAAGAACATGAATGCGAAACTTTTGTCCAGTCGAGGACCGAAGATCATAGTTTTCAACTTCAATCCATTTTGATTCTAGACCAACAGAGCTGATCAATTCTGTGGGGAAGTTTTCGAACTGAGAGCTTTCGATCCCCAGGCATTTTTTGATGGCGGCAGAGAATTCGTTTTTGTTAGGTTGCTGAGAAATGGAAAGTGCCAGGGTCTCTAAAGGGGGATCCGAACGCAGGTCTTCTTGAACCGCTGAATTCATTTGTTGCAGGAGCATTTGTTTTTTTTGAGGAAAAATAAAATGAAAAAAGATTGCGTCCACAGCTAGGATCGCAAGGACGAGCATGACTAAAATGAGAAGTGGCTGAATCCGTTTCAAAAAGGTCCTTTTTTAAAAACCCGAGTATCAAAAATAAGGCCAACAAAACAAATTTTAAGAATTCGAATAATTTCTGCTCTGATATTGTAAACTGATGATTATCAATTCGTAGCAGTTAAGGTCAGTGATTACGCTCTGCAGTGCCCAATTTTGTCTGTCGAACTTGTTTTCAAAGCTGGAAATCACTTCAGTGACTTGTTTTTTTCCACTGATCCTCTGATAAGTCCGATACTTTAGACTCTTTCGAGAGGAACTGACCATGACTCATTTGACTCTATTTTTTATCGCTTTTTCCATTGGAATCTCGGCCTCGTCTGCGACTCGCGGTCCCGCTGCCTTCGGGGATCTCTTTCGCCGCGCAGATCCCTCTGTCGATCTTATGAAATGCAAATCCTGTTCGACACCATTAACCGAAGAAAACTGGGTGCAACTCGAAAAAATTGAGAAATGCAGTGCTGATCGCAGATATATGCAGCAAGACCTCTTACGAATCGATCCTGAGTTGAGAAGTCAGCGTTCGAATTCTGAAGGCTCTCAGTTCCCATTGGCTTGTATTGTTCATGCTCAAAGAACTTTTGTTTTTAGAACGAAAGTGAATCCTTCTGACTCAGAAGCCACAGCCTGGGCGGGACTTGATGTTCCCAGTCGTGCAATCGGACAATGCTCATCGAGTGAGGGCTCTCCCACTCGCGGTGGCTTTATGCCTTGTGTGACAGCTGAATATGCCTACACGGTTTACAATGCTTTCGAGGATATGGCTGACTGTTTTGATATCAGATCCAGAAAACTTCTTCCAAAACTTTGGAATGAAAGCGGTTTTCATATCAATACACTTGGTGGTGGTATGGATGCAGGTGTGGGGCAGCTGACCAGAAGTGCCATACAGGAAGTCCTCAGTAAACCTTTCGCTGATGACGAAAAAACTTCTCTTGAAATTTTCAAAACTCAAGCGATGGGCAGTTCGAAAGCTTCTTGCCAAAGACTTGTGAGACAAGAAAAAGCATTTGATGCTGTTGACCCGGATGTCAGTCAGCGCTGCTCAATTATGTCTGTTCCCGAGAATCCTATTCGAAATGTGATTTATTTGGGCGTGTTTTATAAAATTAATGAAAGAAGCGTCAGCAATCGAATTAAATCGACCAATTTAAAAGCCAAACTTGAAGAGCTGGGTTTGCAAAATCCCAACATGGATTTTTTCCAGGATGTGATTACAACTTTGGCCTTCAATGCAGGCAGAGGTTCTGCCTTTTCATTGGTAGAAACATACATTAAATCCAGAATGGCAAACGGAATTAAGTTAACTGCAAGCGAGCTGAACTTTTTGACAAATAGTATTGAGGAAGTCCGAGCCATCAGAAAAGAGCCCAAAGAAGAGTCTGAGGCAGATCGTGAAAAAAGAATCGCAAAATTAACTTTAGCTCGCGATAATGCTCACGAAAGAACATTGCCTGCGTTCTTAAGACTTATGCACGGCATACAAGCAGACTTTGAAATAGATCCAGCTAAAAAAAGTATGAATGGAGCTCCAGGATACTTAACATTCGTAGGTGATCGTCAAAAGAAGTTCGATAAAGAATTAGGAGAAGGTGTATGTACTCAAAAATCTTTTTTGCAGTACTAGCATTACTGACAGCTCAAACTTGGGCTGTCACAATTCACCAAAAATTCGAGGGTGGAAGATCCGGTGCAGATGAAGCCGCGGAAGTTCTACAAACTGAGGCTGTCCAATCAAAATCATTTAAATTGGTTTCAGAAGTGGCTTTGCGAAAGTATGTAGAGGATAATATTCAACAACTTGAGTCACTGTTGCCCACATTGAAGACTCCACAAATGAAGCTCTCTTTAATTCATGATCGTATCGGGCGAATTTCGACCTATCGATCCACCCATTGGTCAAAGTCAGCATTTGTTGAGCAACAAATGGATTCTCAGATCAAGCCCTTCGAGGCTTTTCCTCTGGCTGAGCAATTTAACAAAAATCGCTGTGAGCAATATAAAAACGCAGTTATAATCGAATGGGAGCCCTCTGCTGCAGACCGTAGGGCCCTTCAGCCGGGCGTAGCGCGGGCGCTCAAAATGCTCAAACAAATTTGCGGCTAGAAAGCCGTAAGCGAGGCTTGCCTAATAGACGGTCGTGGATTAGCGTTCAAATCCATGGGTGCTAATTCTTTTGGTTCAAGATTTATCGTAACAAGTTTTGGTGAAAGCCACGGCACAGCTTTAGGCGTGGTGATTGACGGTTGTCCTGCCGGGCTCCATTGGGATCAATCCCTGCTCGAGAAAAACTTGAGTCGTCGCAAGCCTGGTCAAAATCAGACCGTGTCTGCCCGACAAGAATCGGATCAAGTGGAAGTTCTGAGCGGTGTTTACCTCGGCAAGACCTTGGGAACGCCGATTGCAATGATCACCAAAAATCATGATGCCAAATCAGAAGACTACAAAAAAATTGAAAACCAACCGCGTGCAGGTCACGCGGATGATGTTTGGAAAAATAAGTTTGGAATCTCGGACCCACGTGGGGGCGGTCGATCGTCAGGTCGAGAAACAGTGGCCCGTGTGATGGCAGGCTCTGTGGCTGAAATGTTTTTAAAATCTCAGTTTCCAAAGCTTCAAGTCACAGCCCTTGTGGTTCAAATTCATAATCAAAAAGTTTCAGGTCCTCCGTATGATTCAAAAACAGATCAACTTCTGAATGATGCAAAAGTAAAAGGTGAAAGCTACGGCGGAATGATTCAACTTGAAATAAAAAATCCTCCAGCCAATTTAGGACAACCCGTCTTTCACAAGCTGAAAGCTGACCTCACCAGTGCAATCATGGGAATCGGCGCCGTCAGCGGTGTTGAGCTGGGTTCAGGAACAGATCCGGTTTCAAGTAAAGGCACTGAATTTCATAGCGAAAAGAACTCATCTCAATACGGTGGAATCCGTGGCGGTATCTCGACGGGTGAAACAATGCTTATGCAAATTAAAGTGAAACCCACTTCCAGCATCTTGGATGTGGCCAAATTGGGTCGTCATGATCCTTTCATTGGAACTCGAGCAGTGCCAGTCATCGAAAGCATGGCCTCTCTTGTTTTAGCTGATCACGTTTTGTGGTCTTTGCAAGATCGGGCTTAAAGTTGTTGTCTTTTGAAAGCACTCTCATCAGTAAGTTTAGCTTACAAAAGTTTCGCCCAGGACAAAAAGAAATTATTGAGTTAATCATCAACAAAAAAGATGTGATGGCCGTTCTGCCTACTGGTGGCGGAAAGTCTTTATGTTTTCAATTTCCTGCACTTTATTTGGATCAGTTGGTCATAGTGATTTCCCCATTGATAGCACTGATGAAAGATCAAGTGGACAGTTTAAAAAAAATGGGAATTCCGGCGGGAGCTATTTATTCTGGGCAAAGTGATCAGGATAAAATTCAAATTTTTCAAGACATTCAAAAAGGTGGAGCTTACCTTTTGTATTTATCTCCCGAGCGAGCTCAAAAGGAAGGCTTTCAAAATTGGATCAAAAACAGAAAAATTGCACTTTTTGCAATTGATGAAGCCCACTGTGTTTCCCAGTGGGGACATGATTTCAGAGAAGAGTACAGTCAGCTCGACATTTTAAAAAAATTGCGTCCTGACATTCCCACATTGGCTTTAACAGCTTCAGCCACACCCATGGTGTTAGCGGATATTTCAAAACAGATTAAACTTTTAAATCCAGTTAAAAGAGTCCACGGTTTTTACCGCTCCAATTTATTTTTTCAAGTGGAAATTTGTACCAGCGATGACATGAAAATCCAATTGCTTTTAAGTGCCATTCGAAAAACTCCCAAGGGAAGAATCATCATTTACTGCGGGACTAGAAAAAAAACTGAAGAGCTCACCATCGAACTACGTCGTCACTTCGAGCAAGTGGGATACTATCATGCGGGCCTTTCGGCTCAGGACCGAGTCCAAGTTCAAGAAGAGTTTAAAAACAACTCTCTTCGTATTTTGATTGCCACCAATGCTTTTGGAATGGGTATTGATCAGCCAGATGTCAGACTTGTCGTGCATTTTCAAATGCCCTCTACAATTGATGCTCTTTATCAGGAAATGGGCAGAGCGGGCCGAGATGGCGAGCCCTCAACTTGTCTGATGTTGTATGCTTCGAAAGATAAAGGTCTGCAGTCCTATTTTATTCAAAGCTCGGATGCACCTGAGAGAATTAAAAGTGCCAGGTGGAGAAATCTAGATGCTCTGGTGAACTATTCTGAAAGTTCAGAATGCCGGCATTCTGAAATTTTAACTTATTATCAGGACTCTCAGCGAATCACAAATTGTGGGCATTGTGACAATTGTAAACCTGATTCTGATCGCAAAATAAAAGTGCCAGTCTTTGAAGTGAAACAAAAGTCGAAGCTCAAAAAGAAATCGAACTCAGATGTGATTGAATTGAATTTTGAACAAGAGCAATTATTTGTTGAACTTAAAAAGTGGCGTAAACAAAAAGCTCTGGAATTGGATGTCCCGGCCTTTATTGTTTTAAGCGACCGAACATTAAGGCAACTGGCTTTCGATCGACCTCAGAATTTTGAGGACCTTCAAAAGATCCACGGAATTGGTCAAGATAAACTTGAGCGTTTCGGTGCAGATCTGATTTTGATCTTAAATTAAAAAGTTAAAGTAATTAATAGCTTCTATAACTTGGGTATTAACTAAACGAATGTTTAAATTAATTGAACGTTTGTTTAAAATGAATTAAAATGAACTTCATGGAATCAAAAACACAGAATATCGAAAACCGAGAGAAAATTATGAGAGCGGCCCGAAGCCTTTTTTCAGAAAGAGGTTTTGAGGGCGTAAGCATTCGTGAAATTGCAAGTGCTGCAAGTGTTAACATCGCTATGGTTTCCTATTATTTTGGTGGAAAAGAAGGATTGTATTTTGAATGCATTTCTGAATTTGCAAAAAGCAAGGAAGTTTCCGTTAAGAAGAGTTTAAAACCCATGAAAAATACAGAGGATCTTAAAAGAAATCTGAAAGCTGTTGTTGAAGACAAAATGAACACCTTCACGGAAGATCTTGAAGCCCATAAAATTATCATGCGTGAACTTCAAAGCCGAAGAGAGCCCGAGTTTCAAAAAAAGATCATGAAGCAATTAGTCCCTGTTTTTGATTTAATTAAAGGTCTTTTTGAGGATGCTAAAAAATTAAACTTGTTAAAAAAAGAAATGCAGCCTGAGCACTTAGCATTGATGTTGATGGGAACCATGTCTCATCCCTGTATCGTAGAACATGCGATGGAAACTCACCTAGGATACAATATGACCGATCCCAAAAAAAGAGCTCTCTATATTAACCAAATTTGTCTGTTGTTTTTTTCTGGAGTTTTAAAATGAACTTTTTAAATGTTATCTTTTTTGCTTTTGTATCGCAATCAGTATTGGCACAAACGTTATCCTTGATCGAATATAAAAATCAGGTTTTAAGAAAAGATCCACAGACTCAAAGTGTAAAATCACTATTTGAAGGCAATCAAAAAGTGATGTCCCAAGCAGATCTTATTACAGATGTGCAAATTTTTGCAAATACAAGTCTGCTGGATGATCAAAGACCAACGGTCAATCCTCGCTTTCAAGGGGACAGAACATCCGCTCAATCCCTTTCACTAGGTCTACAGCAGCAAACTCGATATGGATTAAAGTGGAGTCTGTCTCAAAATTATCAAAAAACAAAAATTGATAATGCAGATCCAGTTGCCATTACACAGCCAGAATTTAATGATAATTTTCCCAAGCTCGAATTGTCGTTGCCCCTTTGGCGAAACTGGTTAGGTTCAGAGACCCAAGCTGAGCAGGACAGAATGAAATTTCAATCTCAGGCTGCTGTTAAGCAGGCAGAAATGAACTGGATTCAGCGGCAAGCCGAAGTAGAAGAAATTTACTTTCAACTTCTTTCTAGAAAAGAAGTTTTCACAATTCAAAAAGATTCATTGAATCGAGCAGAAAAAATTGAGAGCTGGACGAAAAGTCGATTTCAAAGAAATTTGGTTGATGAAGGGGACTACTTCCAAGCTCAAGCCGCCGTTCAAGCCAGACAACTTGATTTAGTGAAAGCCGAAGTGGATTTAAAAAATGCAGCTCGAATTTTTAATTCACTTAGAAATATTACCAGTGATGAGGTCTCTGAAGTCCTTAGAAATGAAGAACTCAATCTCAATCTTCTCACGTTGAAGGCTTCAGAAAAAAAAGAAAGATTAGATTTGCAAACACAACACGATCAAATCCTAGCTCAAAAAAATGGGGCGCTAGCAGAAAAAGAGAAATTAAAGCCCAGTCTAGATTTGCAGGTTCAAGGTTGGACACAAGGTCGTGGTGCTACTTACTCAGCAGCAGACCGCCGCACCTTTCAAGAAGAAGATTATTTATTTGTAGGTATTGGGTTTTCGATGCCACTCGATCAGATTAAGACCTCGGGACTTCGGAAGGGGTATTCTGAGATAAGCTTCGCGCAGAATTTAGCCGAGCAATCCAGGCTTCGAGACGTAGGACTGAATTGGCAAGACACAGTAGAGAAAGCTCAGCAGTTAAAAAAGCAAGTCGAGATTTTAAGAACCTTGGAAGTCTTGGAAAGAAAAAAAGCAGACAGTGAAAGAAACAAATTAAACCGTGGCAGATCCACGACTTTTCAAGTTCTCAATTTTGAACAAGATTATAACTCAGCTAGAAATCAAAGAATTAATTTAGAATTTCAAGCTCGGCAATTTATTAATTCATTGGCTTTGTATAAATAAAGGATTTAAAAAATGAAAATCTGGGAACTCTCAATCAAACGTCCTATCTTTATGAGCTGTGTGTTAGTCTCTTTATTGGTCGTCGGTGCTTTTAGTTTTTCTAAAACACCTGTCGAGCTTTTTCCTGATGTCACCTTCCCCATTGTGACTGTAAATATCCCATACCCGGGTGCGGGTCCTACGGAAATTGAAACCTTGGTTTCAAAACCCATTGAAGAAGAACTCAGTGGAATTTCAGGCGTGAAAAACATCAGATCCATCAACAGAGAAAGTCTGTCGGTTGTGGTGGCTGAATTTAATTTAGATGTGGATATTAAATACGCTGAACAACAAGTCCGGGACAAAGTTTCAGGTGCAAGAAGAAAATTACCTGATTCAATTCAAGAGCCTGTCATCGCAAAGGTTGATCCCTCAGCACAACCCATTATGGTTTTGGCAATTAAGTCCAATCTTGTGGGTGGTGAGCTTTATGATCTAGCCAATGAAGTGATTAGGCCTCAAGTTGAACAAGTCAATCAAGTCGGCCGCGTTGAAGTTCAGGGTGGAAGGAAGCGTGAAATTCAAATTCAATTGGACCGCAATCAATTGCAAGCACGTGAAATGTCAGTCAGCCAAGTCGCCATGGCACTTGCTAACAGCGGTCAAAATGTTCCTGCAGGAAAAATCAACCAGTCTAAAAATGAAATCGTATTTCGAACACTGGGCGAGTTTAACTCTTTAAAACAAATCAATCAGTCCATTGTGAGCTTTTTTGGAAATGATGTCACAACCCGAGTCAGTGATATTGGAACAGTTAACGATACCTTGGAAGATGAAAAGCTTCGAGCATACTTAAACGGCCAGCCTACTGCTTTTTTGTACGTTTACAAACAATCAGGCGCAAATACTATTCGGGTGGCGAGCCAAATTAATAAAAAAATAAGTAAAATGAATGCGGATCTGCGCCTGACACAGGGCAAAGGTTTTGAAATCACAGTGGCTCGGGATCTTTCAAGATTTATTTGGGCCAATGTTTTTGACGTGGCTGAATCAATCATTATCGGAATTATATTAACCGTATTTGTGGTGTTTTTGTTTTTAGGTTCTGTTCGCAGTACATTGATTACAGGACTTGCAATTCCTGTTTCTTTGATTGGAAGCTTTACGCTTTTACTACTAGCAGGTGTCAGTATCAATATCATGTCGCTTTTAGCTTTCTCATTAGCAGTGGGTTTGTTGATTGATGATGCCATCGTAGTAAGAGAAAATATTTTCAGACATTTAGAAATGGGAAAGGGAGCCATTCAAGCGGCGCTCGATGGAACCAAAGAAGTGGGTTTGGCTGTTTTAGCTGTGACCTTTGCGGTGATTGCCGTGTTTGCCCCCATTGCTTTTTTATCGGGTGTTGTGGGACAGTTTTTTAAAAGCTTCGGTTTGGGTGTTTGTTTTGTTATGATCATCAGTCTTTTTGATGCTCTTTCAAATGCACCCATGCTTTCAGCCTATTTCGGTGGAAAACACGAGCCTTTGACAGGAAAGCCCGTGAGTCGTTCAAAACCTATTCAGGCTTTGTTGATCCTGTTTGATCGACTTCAAACACGCTTAGAAAATAATTACGAAAAACTTTTAGAAAAAGTTTTAAGAAATCCCATTAAGACTTTGAGTTTTACATTGTTGATTGTGATTGGTCTTGCAGGGTCAGTGGTTTTTATTCCGAAAACATTTATTCCAGCTAATGATTCAGGAGAATTTCAAGTCGCCATTGAATTAGAGCCTGGAACAACATTAGACAAAATGAGTGAACTGACTTTGGAAGTTGAGAAAGAAATTAAGAAGAATCCTAATGTCGTGAAGACAATTGCCACAGCTGGAAATGTGAATGGTCAATCCTATGTGGGTGATATATTTGTGAATCTTTCGCCATTTGAAAAAAGAAGTGTGACCACAACTCAAGTGAAAGCCGATGTTCGAGAGGCGATGAAGAAATTTAAGTTTGCAAATCCTAAAGTCAAAGACATCGATTTTGTGGGATCCGGTCAACGGCCTTTTGTGATCAATGTGAAAGGTCAAGACCTCGAGCAAATCAGAACTGTTGGAGCAAAACTATTAGAGAAATTAAAAGCTCATCCAGGACTTGTAGATCCCGAGTACACAGACAAACCGGGGCTTCCAGAATTTCAAGTGAAAGTGGATAATGAAAAAGCGCAGTACTACGGTGTGACTCCGTTGATCGTGGGTCAAGAATTGCGCGCACAAATTGAGGGACTGACCTCTGCAAAGTTTAGACAAAATGGTCTCGAGTATGATGTTCGTGTCAGACTCAAAGAGCCTCAAAGAGATTTAGAACAAGCTTTTCAATTTGCAAAAGTTCCGAATCTAAATAATCGACTCGTTGAGATCAAAGATTTCGCAAGTTTCAAAAAAGAAGTGGGTTTTGCAGCCATTAACCGAGAAAATCGGGGACGTTATGTCAGTATCGAAGCTGATATTGCCTCTAATGGACCTGGAATGGGTGGCGTGATCACAGACATTAATAAAATGTTTGAGTCCAAAGAAATTCCACTTCCTGAAGGTGTGACTTATCGCTTCGTTGGTCAGGCCGAAAATTTTCAAGAGCTTGGAACAAGTATTAAGTGGGCGGGAATTTTAGGTCTGATCTTTATATACTTGGTCTTAGCTTCGCTCTATGAGTCGATCATGACTCCATTGACAATCATGCTTGTGATACCACTGGCAGTCTTCGGAGGCTTTTTTGGACTTTTTGTTATGCAGTCCACATTGGATTTATTCTCCATGATTGGGTGTGTGATGCTGATGGGTCTTGCCACAAAAAATTCGATTATCATGGTAGATTATATCAACCAAAAATTAGCTGATGGTGTTGAGCTCACAGAGGCCGTGATCCAAGGATCCAAAACAAGACTTCGACCGATTCTAATGACAAGTTTTGCTTTGATTGCAGGAATGCTGCCTGTGGCGATTGGATTGAATGAGGCTTCTAGCCAAAGAAAATCCCTGGGGATTGCAGTTGTAGGTGGAGTTTTGATTTCAACACTTCTGACGTTGGTTGTGATACCGGCTGTTTTTAGTTACATCGAAAGAGCCAGACGTTGGATGTTGAAGAATGTGGGATCGAAAATGGTGAGTTCGAATGAAGAAGTGGTGCATTCGAATGGTCATGGGAAGAATTATTAATAATTTTAAGTCAGTCGCCAGTCTTCGTCGTTAAAGTTTAAGTTCTTTTCGTAAAATTCGAGTTTTTCTTTTACCCGTCCGTCTTTTTGACTGAGGGCTGCTAGGTTCCGACAAAACACAAGCATGAAGATTCTTGCTTAAGAGAGACACCATGTCTTTTGAGGGACCGGTCGACGCGCTTCCAGCTATAGCAAAGAAAAAGTAAGATCTATTTAAAATATCTGATTCTTTCTAAACGGTCGTAAACTGGTTTGAGCAGAATGAGATTAAAAAACGACCCTTACATTTTCAAAGCTTCACGGTCAAACTCATCCACTTGTTTCCAGTTGATGATTGACCATAGGCCTTTTAAATAATCTGCGCGCTTATTTTGATACTTGAGGTAATAAGCGTGCTCCCACACATCGATTCCAAAGACTGGAACTCCTTTTACAGCGGCTGTGTCCATCAGTGGATTGTCTTGATATTCAGTTGAAGTGATTTGTAGTTTTCTATTTTCATCTCGGATCAGCCACACCCAGCCAGATCCAAATCGGCCAGCTCCTTGTTTTTCAAATTCAGTTTTAAATTGATCAACAGAACCAAATTGAGTTTCGATTTCTTTTTGCAGCCGAGAAGGCATCGCTTGTTTTTTTGTGTCGGGAGTTAAAACTTTCCAAAAAAAAGCATGATTCCAATGTCCCCCCACATTATTTTTAACAGCAGCGGGGTAGGTCGATATCGCCTTTAAAATTTCAATCACTGTTTTTTTAGTCGAAGGCAGTTCTTTGTTGGCATTATTCACATAGGTTTGATGGTGTTTTCCGTGGTGAATTTCCATGGTTTCTTTATCAACTGCTTGAATTAGAGAATCAGTTGCATAATCCAGCTTTGGCAGGCTTAAAGGGAACTTTTCTTGATTCAAGGATTTTAGACTGCCTGCGAAGGCCAAGGTGCTAATGAAACAAATAAAAGTAAAAATCAGCTTCATTGTGTAACTCCTCAAAAAAATTTATGCGCCGTTACGAATAGCGTACCTGTCACATCATGCGGGTGCGTTTTTCAACAGCTAGTGCTGCTTCCTTTACGGCTTCCGACAAAGTTGGGTGAGAGTGAAAGCTTCTTGCTAAATCTTCACTGGATCCACCGAACTCCATGGCCACAATAATTTCGCCTAAAAGTTCAGAGGCTTTGGCACCCACAATGTGTCCACCGATAATTCGATCTGTTTTTGCATCCGCAATAATTTTAACAAAACCCTCAGTCATTCCGATGGCCCGAGCCCGACCATTGGCCATGAATGGAAATTTTCCGATATTGACCGACAGCCCTTGTTCTTTACATTGCTCTTCTGTCAAACCCACTGAGGCCACTTCAGGATGAGTGTAAATCACCGATGGCACTGTTGCATAATTCACGTGTCCTGCATGACCGGCGAGCATCTCTGCGCAAGCCACGCCTTCTTCTTCAGCTTTATGAGCAAGCATGGGGCCAGGAGTCACATCTCCAACAGCATAAATGCCTGGAATATTTGTTTGATAGTGAGGATCGACCAAAATGTAGCCTCGGTTGTCTTTTTTCACGAAGAGCTCATCCAAACCTAATCCATCACTAAAAGGTTTTCTTCCGGTGGAAACTAAAACCACATCTGATGTCATGGTCGCCACTTCTTTGGATGTTAAGTTCTCATAGGTCAGTTCCACTTGGTTTTTTACAATTTTTGATCCTGTGACTTTTGTGGAAGTCATAAACTTCACGCCTTCACGGGTTAAGTTTTTAACTAAAACCTGAATACTTTCGTGATCCATCATCGAGCAGATTTGTGGTGCGAATTCGATGACAGTCACTTCTGATCCCAAGCGTGACCAGACGGAACCCATCTCGAGGCCAATCACGCCGCCACCGACGACGATTAATTTTTTAGGAACAGTTTTTAAAGAAAGAGCCCCCGTACTCGAGACAATTTTTTCTTCATCAAATTTTAAAAAGGGAAGTTCCACAGGCACAGAGCCCGTCGCAATCATAATGGATTTTGCTGTGAGTTTTTGAATTTGACCGTCTTGGCCTTTGACTTCAACCTGGCCTGGAGCTGTTATTTTTCCATAACCTTTGACCCAGTCGATTTTATTTTTCTTGAATAAAAACTCGATGCCTTTGTTGTTTTCTAAAACCACTTTTTCTTTTCGAGTCATCATGGTGGGAAGATCCAGCTTCACATTTTCCACTTGAATGCCGTGCTTTTTGAAATCATGAATCGCAGCGTGATAATGCTCACTGGATTCAAGCATGGCCTTGGAAGGAATGCAGCCCACATTCAGGCAAGTGCCCCCTAAGTTTTTTTCTTTTTCAATCACGGCTGTTTTAAGACCCAATTGTGAGGCACGAATTGCACCCACATAACCACCAGGACCGCCACCAATTACAATCAAGTCATAATTCAT
>Ga0114979_10001406_pt1 | contig 16199 bp, 1 predicted proteins | sample S_140625_EF_Meta_FD_87315 | JGI IMG/M metagenome (GOLD analysis project Ga0114979, IMG submission 87315) | Freshwater microbial communities from Lake Simoncouche, Canada to study carbon cycling - S_140625_EF_MetaG | ecosystem: Environmental > Aquatic > Freshwater > Lake | place: Lake... | reverse complement strand
GCGAACAATCTCGTCCTGTTGTTGTCGGGTAGTGACCGCATCACGCTTGTCAATGCCCTGTCAACAACCGCGAATGCCATCGAGGAAGTCCGCTTCGCCGATGGAACCGTATGGACCCACGCCGGCCTAATCGCCCGCTCGCTGCTGTCGAGCGCTGGCGCTGACAGCCGCACCGGCACGGCGGCGGCCGACAACATCAATGGCGGGCTCGGTGACGACAACCTGAGCGGCTTGGCCGGTCATGACAGCCTCGATGGCGGGCCCGGCAACGACACGCTTTCCGGCGGCAACAACGACGATGTACTCGTCGGCGGAACCGGCAATGACAGCCTCGCTGGCAATTCCGGCAATGACATCTACCGTTTCAACCCCGGCGACGGCCAGGACAGCATCACCGATACCGGAGGGGTCGAGCTAATCGAACTGGGCGCCGGTTTCACGCCCGGCAATGTAACGGTCAGTCAGGTGGGCAGCAGCGGCGATCTGTTGTTGCGTTTCGCTGGTAGCGATGACCGCTTGACGCTGATCGGAGCGTTTGGCTCCGCCGCCAATGCCATCGAGGAACTGCGCTTTGCCGATGGCACCAGTTGGTCCAACACCATGCTGTCGCAGCGGTCGACCATGGGCACGCCCAGTGATGACAGCTATGCGGGGAGCACTGGCGCCGATGTGCTGGCTGGGCTTGGTGGTCGCGACGTGCTGATCGGGAACGGTGGCGATGACCTGTTGTACGGCGGCGCCGATAACGACGTGTTGGACGGCGGCGGCGGCAACGACAGCCTGGCTGGCGGCACCGGCAAAGATGTGTTGACCGGCGGCGCTGGTACAGATCGCTACCTCTTCCAGGCGGGGGACGGTGATGACCGGATCGAGGACAACGGCGACTCCGCTGTCGATACGCTCCGCATCGAGGGCTACAGCTTGGGTCAACTTCGCTTCAGTCGCACCGGCGCCGATGGCGTCGATCTTACGATCCGTTTCACGGGCAGTGCCGACCGCGTTGTCGTGGCCAACGCCTTCGCCATCGATGCCGGCGACCACATCGAGCAATTTGAGATTGCCTCGGGTCCGCTGACGCTGAGTCTCGACGATGTGCTGACCCGCGTCACAGCCGATGTGCCGTCAACCGGCGAGATGCTGCAAGGCGATGCCGGAGACAACGTTCTTACAGGTGGTGTCGGTGACGATTACTTAGTCGGAGGCCCCGGCGCCGATCTGTTATCCGGTGGACCTGGTCAAGACCTCTTCGGCGATCTCGCCGCAGACGGCTCGGTGGACACGTTGACAGGCGGCGCTGGTCGCGATTCCTACCGCTATCTACCCACCTACAACATCACCGCCAGCATCGCGGGCGACGTCATTACCGATTTCACGCCAGGCGATGCCGGGGACGTGATTCGGCTCTCCTCCAGCAATCCCAATCCCTTTGAAACCGGCCGCCTGCGGGTAGCGCAACAAGGCGCTGACACCCTCGTACTGTTGCGCGGCGACGATGGCTTCGACCGGAAGGTCCTGACCCTGCAAGGGGTGATAGCGACCGACCTGACGCCCGCTAACTTCTCCGGGGTGCCCTATGGCATCGACAACAGCCTGCGCCTATCCGACGGTCCGGCTGGCTCGCTTCTTTCCGGCGGCTCCCTCGACGACCGTCTGTTTGGCAATGGCGGTGCCGATACCCTCCAGGGCCTGGGCGGCAACGATCAGCTGGCGGGCGGCGCTGATGCCGACAGCCTTGAGGGTGGCTATGGCAACGACTGGCTGGCGGGGCAGGAAGGCCATGACCTGCTTCTGGGCGGGCCCGGCAACGACATCCTCTCTGGCGGTACGGGCGACGATGCGCTAGTCGGCGGCAACGATGGCGACATCCTGTCCGGCGATGGCGGCGACGACGCCCTCGACGGTGGTAGCGGCGACGATGTCTACAAGTACTCCCTGGGCGACGGCCGCGACAGCCTGGTCGACGCCGGCGGCATCGACCGCATCGAGTTCGCCGCCGGCATCGCGCCGTCCGATCTCAAGGTGGTGCAGCAAGGTGATGATCTTGTTCTCCGCGTCGGGCAGGGCGGCGACAGGATCGAGATCACTGGTGCCTTGGCCGGCGCGGCGACGCGAATCGAGGTGGCACGGTTCGCAGATGGCACGGAATGGGCCTGGGCCGAAATTCTGGCCCGCTCCATGGCGGGATCCAGCGACGACGATGGACTGACAGCGATCGGCGTTGACGAAAGCGCTGCCAATCTCCTGGTCAACGGCAGCTTCGAGTTCGGCAGTGAGAGCGGTGGACAACAGTATTGGTGGGGCTGGAGTTATCCAGAAATCCCAGGCTGGACCGATGCGAGCACTGCGCGCTTCGAGCTGGTCGACGGCGGACATGAGCAGGTGCCTTGCACCGATGGAAGTCACTGGCTTGATCTCGATGGCGCCGGCGCCAACATGAACATCTATCAGCTCGTCACCGGTTTCACTGCCGGCCAGGCGCTGCTGTTGCGCTTTGACCATGCCAATCGCGCTAGCACCACTTCAGGTGGGTTCGAGGTGCTCTGGAACAACGCCGTCGTCGCCACCTACAACGACACGGGGTTGACGCCTGTCGGAGAATCGCTGCTCCTAAGCGCCGTCGCCGGCGACAATCGGCTCGGTTTCCGCGGCATTGGCACGGTTGATTCCAGGGGCGCCTCGCTGGACAATGTTCGGTTGCAGTCCGTGACGTCAACACCGCCGCTGGCACCCCTGTCGGGCGGCGCCGGCAACGACTCGCTCACTGGCTCTTTCCGCGCCGATATGCTGATTGGAGGCAGCGGCAACGATATGCTCAAGGGCGGGACCGGCGACGACAGCTACCTATTCGCCCGCGGCGACGGCCAGGACGCCATCCACGACAGCAACGGTGCCAACAGCATTCAATTTGCGGCCGGCATCGCACCCGCCGACCTGCGGATTGTCCAGGGCCTGCCCACGCTTGTGCTCGAAATTACCGGCACCGGCGACCGCATCGACCTCGGCAGCGAGGCGGTGGCGGACATGGGCATTCAGCGGGTCGAATTCGCTGATGGAACGGTCTGGACCGCCGCCGATCTGGTGGCGATGGCCCTGGCACCCACCGCGGGCAACGATGTCATCCGCGGTAGCAGCCGTGCCGATAATCTCTCGGGCGGCGCCGGCGACGACCATCTCAGCGGCCTGGGTGGTGATGACAGCCTATCGGGGGGCGCCGGGGTGGACCGCCTGGAGGGCGGCGACGGCAACGATGTCTATCGCTTCGGCCGCGGCGACGGCCAAGACAGCATCACCGACACGGGCGGCAGCGATGTCATAGCGTTTGCCGCCGGCATCGCGCCCGCCGACCTCCGTGTCTCCCAGAGCAGCGACGGCAGCCGGCTGATTCTTTCCATCCTCGGCAGCAGCGACCGCATCGCGATCGAAGATGCGCTCGGCGGCGGCCGGGTTGAGGCCGTGATCTTTGCCGGCGGTACCACCTGGAGCTCGGCCGATCTCCTGGCGCGGGTTGCCACCTTCGGCGACGACATTCTGAGCGGCGACGGCGAGGCCAATAGCCTGGCGGGAGGCCTGGGCAACGACCGAGCCAGCGGCAAGGGCGGTAACGACATCTACCGCTTCGCGCGCGGAGATGGCTTCGACATTCTCAACGACGGGTCGAACTCAGTAGACGATCGGTTGGAAATCAACGGCTACACCAGCGCCGACCTCCGCTTCCAGCGGCAGGGCTACGGCAGCAATGACGTCACGATCCGCTTCGCTGGTAGCAACGACGGCATCCATATCGTCGACGCGCTAGCCGGCAACTATGCCGGCATCGAGACCATCGCGCTGGATGGCGGCGCCACCTACACGGTCGAAGACCTGCGCGCCCTGGTCCTCACCGGTGCGGCCACAGATGGCGACGATGTGGTGCTCGGCACCACCGGCGCCGACACGCTCACCGGCGGCAAGGGCAATGACCTGCTCAGCGGTGATGCCGGCGACGACGTCTACCTTTACCGCAAGGGCGACGGCGACGACCGCATCGATGCTTTCGGCTCCGGCCGCGATATCGCCCAACTGCTCGATTACAACGTGGCCGATATCGTTTCGGCGCTACGCGCCGGGCCGGACAGCGACGATCTTGTCGTGCTTTTCCGCGAGCCAGGTGACAGGTTGGTGCTTCCCGGCGCCCTCGGCAGCCTCAACACCTACAGCTGGCAGTCCCTTACCCTCCAGTTCAAAGACGGCACGCTCTGGGAGCGCGAGGCCATGCGGGCTCGCGCCCTCGCCGATGTCGACAGCAACGGCGACGACAATGCCTATGGCTTTGCCGGCAACGACAGGTTTGCGGCAAAGCCCGGCGACGATCTGCTGGCGGGCGGATCCGGAGCGGATTCCTATGCTTTTACCCCGGGCAGCGGCAATGACACCATTCAGGACAGCGGCACCGCGGCGGCGGAGACGGACTCCGTCGCCTTCGCCGGTATCGCATCAACAAATGTTGGCGTAGCACGGCTTTTCCGGGGCAGCGACAGTGTGGTCTTCAGCTTCCCCGGCGCCGGCGGCGACAGCCTCACGGTGATCAACGCTCTGGCTAGCGACTGGCAGGGCATTGAAAGCTACCGCTTCGCCGATGGCGTGACCTGGAGCAAGGAAACGGTTCGTACCCTGCTCGACAACCATGCTCCAACCGCAGCCGATGACGGTTATTACTCGTCGCTGGCCGGTCAGCCGTTGGTCATCCCGGCAGCTGATCTCATCCGTAATGATTTCGACGCCGACGGCGACAGTTTGCGCATCGTTGCAGTGGCAAGTGGCCCTGAGGGTTCAGCTAGCCTTACCACGTCTGGAGATATCCAATTCGTCGCTGCCGCAGGGTTTTATGGTCCGGCCCGCTTGACCTATACCCTCTCGGACGGGCGCAATGGCTTTGCCACGGCCGCAATCGATGTGCGTATCCGGCCGGTGGCGACCGCCTACGACGATGGCGGCTTCACAGTTGCGGAAGACAGCACACTCACGATCCGTGTTGAGCGGCTGCTCGCCAACGACCTCGACGGCGACAGGCTGCTCGTTGGGCAGGTCTATGGCGCCAGCCACGGCAGCGTCTCGCTTTCCAGCGACGGCAACATCAGCTTCTCCCCGGCGGCCAACTACAACGGCCCAGCGAGTTTCACCTATAGCGCCAATACACCGGAAGGTGCGCGAGCCGAGGCCGCAGTTTCGATCACCGTCACACCGGTCAATGACGCGCCGCTAGCCCGTGACGATTCCGGCTTTACGACAGCAGAGAGAACCGCCTTCACCCTCCTACCGATCCAGCTCACAGGGAACGACACGGATGTGGACGGCGATCTGCCGCTGCTGCAGTCGGTCAGTTCAAGTGCCAATCTCCAGGCCGTGTTGGGCCAGGACGGCATCATCCGACTGAGCCCGCGCGATTATTTCTTCGGTGCCACCTATTTCGATTACATCGTTGCCGACGGTGTCGGCGGCACTGATAGCGGCCGCGCCTACGTCACCGTGACGCCGGTGAACGATCCACCAGAAGCTAGGGATGATCGCTTCGAGACGACCCAGGAAGGCGTTGCCATCCGCGAAGACAACCCGATCGTGCTCTCGTCGGAGCGGCTGCTGAGCAATGACATCGAACACGATGGCGAGACGCTGGAACTGCTAGCCGTTCGCAATGCACGGCACGGCAGCGCTCGCCTGCTCGACAACGCCACGGTGCTGTTCACGCCGGCCACCAACTACTTCGGCGAAGCCAGTTTCGACTACCAAATCAGCGACGGCCATGGCGGTAGCGACTGGGCTACAGCAACCATCGTCTATGTGCCGGTCAACGATCTGCCAGTAACGGGCCGTGACCATTATCGCGACCCGAATTTCTATTTTCTGGACGGTAGGCAAGATCGGCCGATCGACATCCCAATCATTGAGCTGCTGAAGAACGACTTCGACCCGGAGGGATTCAGGCTCAGCTTCAACGGTGCCTTCGAGCCGATCAACGGCGAGGTGGCGCTTACCGATCACGGCAGTGTGCTGTTCAGCCCCGATCCGGGCTATGCCGGCGAGGCGACCTTCCATTACGGGGTCCAAGACATTGAGGGGGGGGTGTTCGATGCAACCGTGACCCTGAACTTCAAGCCCCGATCCAATGCCTTGCCGGAGGTTCGGCCTGACACGATTTATGTCTCTGAGGATGTGCCAACAACCATTCCGATCGCGGCACTGTTGGGGAATGACAGCGATGTTGATGGCGATCCGTTGAGCTTCGTCGGCTGGCGCCACCGAAAAGAAGCCGGCCCTCTCAATGGCACGATTGAATACGACGAAAATGGAGATCTTCTCTTCACTCCAAATCCAGATGCGACAGTCTCGTCGGGCGTCGTCTATCGGGTGACCGACAACATAGATGGCGCCAACGAGGGCGACATCGATATCCGTATCGTTGCTTCCAACGACGATCCCACCGCCGTCGACGACTGCGGCTACATCACGCCGCGGGGCATTCCGCTGGTCATCCGTGTCTCTGATCTGCTGTTCAACGATTACGACATCGAGCAGATCGACACTGACGGCGATGGCCGGCCGGATGTGGATTTGGACGAGCCGAACCGGCCCCGCCCCACCTTCCTCGGCATCGACGGCATTTTCGACCCGGTCCAACTGGCGTTCGGGCAACAGGTGGCGGTCGGCTCCTTCGAGCTGGAGAGCTTCCAGGGGGAGCGATTCCTGGTAGCCCGCTTCGCTGAGGCGTTCAGCGGTCCGTTGACCATTCAATACCGCATTGCCGATGGCGAAGGGCTTGAGGACATCGGTTTCGCCAGTGCGACCGTGGCCGATGTGTACAGCGGCAGCCTGATTGGCACCCCACGAGTTGACTATCTCGTCGGTGGCAGCGCCGGCGACCGCATCGAAGGTCGGGCCAGTGCCGACGCCATCTTCGCCATGGGTGGCAACGATGCCATCAGCTCAGGGCTCGGAGCCGACTCCATCGATGCGGGCCCGGGTGATGACCGCATCGATGGCGGCGACGACGGCGACCGGATTGATGGCGGCGAGGGCTTTGACACGCTGGTGTTCAGCGGCTCGAACACCGGTGTGCGCGCCGACCTGGAGTCGCGCGTCGGCCAGGGTGGCTTTGCCGAGGGGGATGTCTATCTCAACATCGAAGCGCTGATCGGCACCGACTATGCCGATGAGCTCGGCGGCAACGGCTTCGCCAACCGGCTGGAAGGTGGCGCTGGCCGCGATCTGCTGCGGGGGCGCGGTGGTGACGACATCCACGTAGGCGGCGCGGGCGATGACACGCTCGAAGGCGGCGGTGGCGCTGATCTCCTTGATGGCGGCGAGGGCCAGGACACGGCGACCTGGTTCCTGTCGACGGCAGGCGGCATCAGCGTGTCGCTGGCGGATGGCACGGCCCGGGGCGGCGACGCCGAAGACGATTTGTTGGTGTCCATCGAGCATCTCATCGGCAGCGTCTTCGCGGACGTGCTTAGTGGTGACGGCGGCCCCAACCGCATCGCGGGTGGGCGCGGCGACGACCAACTCTTCGGCGGCGCTGGCGATGACAGCCTCAGCGGCGGACGCGGCGCCGACACGATTGGCGGCGGCGACGGGCTTGACACGGTGGATTACAGCCTGTCGGTGGAAGGCGTGGTGGTGGATCTGGCCGACACCACGGCATCCCGCGGCGATGCGGCGGGGGATCGTTTCAGCGGCATCGAGATCATCCAGGGCAGCTATCACGACGACAGCCTGCTGGGTGATGGCGACGACAACCGGCTGCGCGGCGGACGGGGCGCCGACCTGATCGATGGCCGTGGCGGCTTCGACAGCGCCGACTACAGCACTGCCGATGAGGCGGTGAGCGTTGATCTGGCCTTGGGCCAGGGGTTTACGGGGGAGGCCCTGGGCGACATTCTCAGCAACATCGAGCGACTCCTGGGTTCGGTCCATGCCGACCAGTTCATCGGCTCAGCGACCGACGAGACATTCGATGCCGGTTTTGGCAATGACACGGTCGCTGGCGGTGCGGGTTCGGATCGCTATGTCTTCGGCTACGGCAGTGGTTCGGACACAATTAGCGACCAGGGGCTGGCGGGCGACATCGACCGGCTGATGGTGAGCGCCGCCATCGCTCCCAATGACCTCTCACTGCTGAGCAACGGTGACGATCTGTTCATCGAACTGGAGCGCGGCGCCGGTTTCCTGGTCGACACGCTGACCGTGAGCAGCCATTTCCTTGGAAACGCCACCGGGATCGAGGAGATTGTCTTCGACAACGGTTTGGTTTGGGATCGCGACCGGATCGAGAGCTTGATCCGACTGGGTCGGTTCAACGCGGCAGATGATCTCTATCGCTTTGCGGTCGAAGATGAGCTGGCGATCATCGATCCGGCCCGCCTGATCGAAAATGACGCCGATGACGTCGACGGTATCGCTCTGCTCTCTGTCGCTAACGCCAGGTTTGGCACGGTTTCAATCATGCCCGATGGTCGTATCGCCTTCATGGGAGCCAAGGACCATTACGGTGATGCCTGGTTTGATTACACGGTTCGCGATCGCTTTGGCCGCGAGTCCACCGCCACGGTGGAGGTCAACCTGGCGCCAGTGAATGATGCGCCAGTCGCCCAGGGCGACCCGCTGGTGTACGGCATTGAGGATCAGCCGCTTCGCATCCGGCTTGCGACTTTGCTCGCTAACGATGTCGATGTGGATGGTGACCTCGAGACCGAGGAGCTGCGAATCATCGCTTTTGCACCCTTACTCGATCATGATGGCCTTGAGCTTTATCCTTACCGCGACAAGGAGTATCAGGGTCCCTCAACGAATGCAGCCTGGCGATTCGATGGGTCCTATGTGGAGCTCAAGCCCCGGCCTGATTACTTTGGATCGGCGGGCTTCATCTACACCGTTGCTGATGCGGCTGGGGCGACCGCGACCGCCAGTGTCGAAATTTACATCTCACCGGTTAATGATGCCCCCCGCGCCCGTGATTTCAGCCATGAGGTTCGGCTGAGCCGGACAAAGACCTTCACTCTGGACCAGCTCCTGCAAGAGGTTGTTGACATTGAGGGGGATGCCTTCAGCTTTGTGGGCCTCCACAGCAAGGCCAACGGCAGCGCCGCAACCAATGGCGAGGTGGCGTTCGACGCCACGGCGGGCACGATTACCTTCACACCCCATGGGTTGGGTGCGGCGAGCTTCTACTACGACGTGATCGATGCCCGCGGCGCTGAGGCGACCCTGGAATTGAAGCTCAAAGTGCGTCCGCTCAACGATCCCCCCAAGGCGAATGACGACTACGGATTCCGCACCATCGAGGACACAACCCTCCTGATCAACCCCGCCGCACTGCTCGCCAACGACACGGATGAGAATGGCGATCTGCTCCTCCTGGAGAGCCTCGCCCGCTTCGCGGACAACGGCAAAGTACGGCTCAACGACGCCGGCATGATCGAGTTCCGGCCCCGGGCCGATTACAACGGTGCCGCCGGTTTTGCGTACACGGTTAGTGATGGACGGGGCGGCAGTGATGTGGGTTTTGTCCATCTCAATGTGTTGCCCTCCAATGGGGCGCCACTGGTGCGGCCCGATGTGGTCGCCGGTCTGGAGGATCAGCCGCTTGGCGTGATTCCCGCAGAGGCCTTCGGCAATGACAGCGATCCCGAGGGGGATGTGATCTTTTTCCGTTCAGCGCAGGTGCTGGGTGCGCTAAGCGAGCGGTATCTCTCCGCCGGCATCCAGATCAGCGCCGAGTTGGCGGATGGATCACCCTTGCCCGCGTGGTTGCATTTCGACCCCGCCACCGTGGTCCTCAGCGGCATACCGCCGCACGGCGCCGCCGAACGCCTCGCCCTCGACATTTGGGTCCATGATCCCGAGACTGACTCCACCTTCAATACCCGCTTTCATCTCCTGTCCAGCGGCCTGAGGGAACCGCTGAGGCTTCAAGACCAGGTGCTCGGCCGCTACAGCATCCGCTCGACCCATGAAACACCCCTGGAGTTCGGGGTGGGCCGGCTCAACCCTCGCGGTCTTGACCCGAGGATCAGCGTCAGCGCCAGCGGGCCTGGTGGCAGCGCCTTGCCCGGCTGGCTGGCCTTCGATGCCACAAGCCTCCGCTTCAGCGGCACCCCCCCTATTGACGCGGAGCCGGTGGACATCACCTTGCGCTTCAGCCTGGCGGGCGACGGCGCCGCCCCCCTTCACCTCGACCAGGTGGTTCGCCTCGACCCCGCCGAGCTGGCGGCAGGGGGTGGATCGCTCGCCTATGACAGCGACATCGCCCTGTTCGACATCAGCGCAGGCAGCTGGTCGGCGGGAAAGGCCGGCGGCCAGCCCCTACCCGATTGGTTGCGGTTCGACCCTCTGGCGCTGCAGCTAGACCGCTCGGGCTTCGCGCCGGACGCGGACGAACAGCCCGCGCGGGTGCAGATCGTGTTCACGCCCACCGCGCCGGTTCTCGCCAAGGATCACTACGCCGCCACGGATCGCGGCTTCGCCCTTGAGTTCGTCATCGATCCCCATCAGCCGATCGACCCCGCGATCAACCGGCTGCTCGCCAACCCCGCCTTCTTCCAAGCCCAAGGGCTGTTCGCCCTCGATCTGGGCGATGCGGCCCAGCTGTCCGTGGCCCGGGAGAGCCGCGCACCGCTACCGGCCTGGCTGCGGTTCGATGCGGAGCAGCTGCGCTTCTCCGGGATGCCGCCGGCCCAGTTCGTGGGCGCGGTGCCGGTGCGGCTGGACATCACGGGGCAGGCTGAGCTGCCCTCGCTGTCGGTGATCACCCAGGTGGTGGTCGATCCCACCTATCAAGTTGAGGAGCTGGGTGGTCTGGCGTTGCGCTCCACCAACGAGCGCCTCCAGATCAGCGCACCCCAGGATTTCAACGGTTCCCTGGCGCTTACCTACCGCGCCAGCGATGAAAAGGGAGCGGTATCCGGGCCCACGAACATCGTGGTCAACGTGAAGCCGATGCCGGAGCTGCCCACGGCCAACCCCGATGCCGTTGAGGTCGAGGAAAACGGCAGCGTCAGCTTGCCGCTGTCCACACTCCTGGCCAATGATTTCGACCGCGACAACGATCCCTACCGCATCGTCGCCGTGGGGAAACCGGATCGCGGCGAACTCGTGGTGCACTCGGCCCGGATCAGCATCGCGCCATCGCCCACGCTGCCTGCGGTCAGCGGCGCGATCTGGTCGGCATCACTGGACAACGGAGCGCCGCTGCCGGCCTGGTTGACACTGGACGCCGCCAGCGGCCAGCTCAGCGGCGCCGTGCCGATCGACCAGAAGGGAGATCTCGCGATCCGTTTCACACGAACGGTCGATGGCGTCGCCGCCAGCGCCTCCCAGGTTCAGCAGGTCGACGGCAATGCCGGTGCCACGATCCGCTTCACGCCCCCGCCGGGTGTCTCGGGCAAGATCCAGTTCGCCTACACCCTGACGGACGACCGTCAAGGCGACAGCCAAGGCGTGGTGACGGTCGATGTTCTGCCGCGGCTGAAACCGCCGACGGCCACCACCGACCAATTCAATGGCCTCGAAGATACGCCACTGACCCTTAATCCCGCCGCGCTGCTGGCGAACGATCGCGATGTGGACCGGGACCCAATCCGCTTCATTGGAGTCAGCAACGGGCGCCATGGCAGCGTCCGCTACGACGGCGCGGAGATCGTGTTCACGCCGGATCCCAACTTCGCTGGGTTGGCGAGCTTTGACTATCAGATCAGCGACGATCGCCATGGCAGCAGCGCGGGTCTGGTGGAGATCCAGGTCGTATCGACCAACCGCCAGCCGAGACCGGGCGCCGATCGCATCGCCAGTAGCGAAGACGTGCCGGTCATTTTCAGCGCCGCCGATCTGCTGGCCAATGACAGCGATCCCGATGGCGATGCGATCCGGTTTGTGTCGCTGCGGCCCGATGCGGTGCAGGGGCGGATCGACACCCTACCGGGGGGGCTGTATCAATTTGTGCCCAAGGAAAACGTCACCGGTCTGGTCGACTTCGACTACACGATCAGCGATGGGCGGGCAAACGCCAACGGCCGCTTCAGCTTCGATCTCGCGCCCGTCAATGATGCGCCTATCGCCAATCTCGACGGCATCATTTTCGGCCAGCAAGACACGCCGCTGCTGATCGCCTTTGCCGAGTTGCTGGCCAATGATCGCGACGTTGAAGGCGACAGCTTCGAGATCTTCGAGGTCTTCGATGGTGATAACGGCGACATCACACGCCAAGCGGATCAGGCCGTCTTCACAGGCAGGCCAGGCTATTACGGCGACGCCGGCTTCCATTACCGGGTCACGGATGTCCACGGCGCCAGCAGCGTTGGGTTTGTTCAGCTCACCATCCTGCCGAACGTACCCTTGCCGATCGGCGTGTCCGATTGGGGGTTTGAGCTGCTGGAGGACAGCAGCCTCGACATCGACCCCAATGCCCTGCTGGCAAATGACGTCGCGCCCGCAGGCTCGTCGCTCAGCTTCGCTGGCTTTGCAGGCAACGCCGTCTTTGCAGGCAACACCGTCAAGCCCTTGGAGGACGGCCGCTGGCGGTTCACGCCAGAGACTGATTATTTCGGCAGCCTCAAACTCAGCTATTTCATCACCAACGAAAGCGGCTTCCTCATCCCCACCACGGTGGAGATCGTGGTGCTACCAGTGGCCGACGCACCGGTTGCCAACGACGATGCGTTGACGTTGAACGAGGATGAGCCGGCGGCAGTATTCATCACGAGTCTGCTGACCAATGATCTTGATGTTGACCGGCAGGCGATCGAACTGACGCGGTTGTTCGATGCGGTCGGTCTCAACGTCATTGACAATGGCATCGGCCAGCTCGTACTGACACCGAATCGGGATTTTTCGGGGCTGGCGGGATTCTCCTATGAAATCAGCGATTCCAGCGGCCTGATCGACACGGCCCGTGTGCAGGTGGAGGTGAAGCCGGTAAATGACGCACCCGTGATTCAGCTGCTGCCGGTGATTAATGGCACGGAAGACACTGCCTTAACGGCAACGCTACCCAAGCCCCTGGCTAGCGATGCGGATGGTGATCTGCTGCTTGTGGAAGCACGGGGACTCGGCGGCACAGCCCTGCCGAGCTGGCTGAGCTACGACCGTCACACAGCCACCTTCTCTGGCGTTCCACCCAAGGATTTCCATGGCCCAGTGACCCTCGAGTTGGCGGCCTTTGACGGCAAGGTCGAAACCGTGCGGCAGGTCACGATCGTTGTGGCACCAGTCAATGACAAGCCAACTGGGCAGGTCAGCATTAGTGGCACACCGATTTCTGGAGACATGTTGATTGCCAGCAACACGCTTGTTGATGCCGACGGTATCCCCATCTCCGGATCTGGTGCGATTGCTTATCATTGGATGGCTGATGGCAGCGTGATTGCTGGTATCACCGGTAACTCCCTGCTGATCACGCAGGCCCAGGTTGGAAAAGCAATCACAGCGACAGCCACTTATACCGATAACGACGGCACGAATGAATCCAGGACTTCGGCTGACATGAAGATACCAGATAATGTTTTGATCCTGGATGTGAATCCCACCGCTGGAATCTCCGAAGATGGCACGGCTTACTTGGTTTACACTTTCTCGCGAACAGGTTCCACCGCCGCCGCCCTGATGGTGAACTACACGGTGGGTGGTACAGCTACACTTGGAACTGATTTCAACGGCATTGCGACCACCTCCGCAACCAAGACAGTCACAATCGCGGCTAATTCTTCTACTGCGACCGTTGTGGTGGATCCCATCGCTGATGTTGAGATTGAACCCGATGAAACTGTCTCCCTGACGATTACCAGCGGCAACGACTATAGCATCGGGACTGTTAGTGAGGTTGTGGGTATTATTCTAAATGACGATATTGCTATTATTGATTTGAACAGGGCACCAATTGCGCTCTCCCTGAGCGATACGTCGTTTAATGAGAACATCATAGCCGGTTCTCTGGTGGCTAGCCTTAGCAGCAGCGATCCTGACACCTCACCCCAGAGCTTCAGCTATGCCCTGGTTGCCGGCGTTGGGGATACCGATAACCTGGCCTTCTTCGTTAGAGGCAATAAGCTTCACATCACCCGAACACCCGATTATGAAGTCAAGTCCTCCTATGGCATAAGGCTCAAGACGACAGACCAGGGAGGATTGAGCTTCGAGCGCCATGTGCAGTTGGCCGTCAATGACCTGCCGGATTCCCACTTCTATAGCTTCAGTAGCAGTGCTCCAATCGTCTTTGAGGGTGGGGCCCTTGCCCTCGGGATCAGCAGCTCCAATGTGGCGCCCGGTACTCAGATTTACTGGTCTTTCAGCGGTACCGGGATCACCAGCGCTGATTTAAGTGATGGAAGCATCTTGGGCTCCAGCACGCTTGGATCGGATGGCGGGGCCGGGTTCACCAAAACCATCGCTGCCGATGGCGTGGTTGAAGGTGACGAGGGGCTGGCGGTGAAATTCTTCAGCGATTCAGCCCGAACCCAGCAGCTGGGCACCACCTTGAACGTGACCATCAAGGAACCCTCCGTCGGCGTAGTCACCGAAGGCCCCGATGTCATCACCGGAACGGCTTCGGCCGAAACGATTAGGGGCGTTCCAACTGGCTCAACCCTGCGGGGCCAGGGAACAGTGGACAAGCTCACGGGAGGGGCTGGAAACGACAATTTCGTGCTTGCAGATGCCTCTGGTGTGTTCTACGACGACGGCAATCCCACCGTTTCGGAAACGAAGGACATGGCCTGGATCACCGACTTCTCCGCCGGCGATAAGATCATTCTGGTTGGTAGCGCTGGCAACTACCAACTCACATCTGCTCGCTATAGTGGCTTTAAAGGAGTTCAAATCAATGCGCTACTACCTGCTTCTACCCCAGAACCCATCGGATTTGTTCAGGCTGCATCTCTTGCTACCCTAAATCTTTCTAATCCAAATCAGTTCACCTATTCATAATGTAACCTAGAGAATGGCGAAAGTTTGTATCAACGCTTCTCCAATTTCCATTCCCAATTTTTTCATTTTCTTATTTGCACCTCTCATGAACAGTCGACTTAGTTCTGCTTTATTTGTGGTCTCAGCCACTGCTGCTTTGCCGCTTCTTTCCGTGGCACCCGCTTCCGCCATTACGGTGACTGTCAACTCCATTGACTACGACGTATCTTTTTTCAATACCTCATACAATAGCAATTCAATCATTTTCCAGATTCCTCCCTCCGGCCAGATGCCTTGGTGGGGGGACGGCACTGGATACCTGGCTACCGAATTTGCCCAACAGGTATACAACAACCTGGGCCCTGGTCCTACTTCCGGATATGGCCCTGTCTTTGCCTACGAACTCTCGGGCACTGACATCCTGGGAATTTCTCAGAATCTAACCAATGCACTTAGCCAGAATGATGAAACGATTGCAAATAATGTTGATGTGAACTATGCAATTGCTACACCGCTTAACTCAGCTCCCACATTCGTTCCCGCTCCCCTGCCAGTCTTTGGAGCAGCAGCAGCCTTTGGCTGGTCCAGGCAGCTCAGGAAGCGGATTGCAGAGGTGAAAGGCGCAAATTAATTCCGTTAGTATGATAACTTAATTGGGGTAGCGACTGCCTGGGTTTTATTGTTTCTCGAACTTTCTTGAATGCTGTCCATCAAATATTGGGGTTTTCAAAGCTGAGGCGCCCATACATGAAGTTTTAACCGTACGAAAGGTAGTTGGTAAGTAAAAAATTATTTCCAGCAGTGAGAAGCCTGCGCACAAACTTTTTAAGTTGACTCGTTAATTCTTGGTATAAATTATTCTTACCTATCGGGAAGTCGCAAAGACTTAAGGGTTTTCCGCTATTTCATGTTTTGCTAAATTTGCCGAGTCCCTACCCCCAAAGCTGAGCCCGAGTTCGGCGACACTTACAGGAGCAACACGCAACCAGCAACCAGCAACCAGTAAACATCAGAGCCGTTCCCGCAAGGCATAGCACCGCAGGCCGCAGCGGCGTGATTCTGGGCTGGTCGCCCAGTAGCTGGTGCTGTTCTCCATACCGATTCAAGAGTTTGTCGGCTTTGCCAACGGCAGCAGGCACTTGTCAGAATCGCAGCCCGCGGGACCGGCTTCGGCCAAGGCGGCACCGCCGTCGTAGCGACGCAGGGCAGCAAAGAAATCTGCTTCTTGGCGCCGGTTTACTACCTCGGCTGAGAGGCGCTGGTAGGTG
>Ga0114979_10001402_pt1 | contig 16213 bp, 12 predicted proteins | sample S_140625_EF_Meta_FD_87315 | JGI IMG/M metagenome (GOLD analysis project Ga0114979, IMG submission 87315) | Freshwater microbial communities from Lake Simoncouche, Canada to study carbon cycling - S_140625_EF_MetaG | ecosystem: Environmental > Aquatic > Freshwater > Lake | place: Lake... | reverse complement strand
GCCTCGACCGGGAAGCGATCGAAAAGGCCTTCTTCGACCATTACCCGCCCGCCACCTTCATTTTCTTCGGCCGGCTGAAAGATCAGGTGCACCGTGCCGTCGAAGTTGCGGGTGGTCGCAAGATGTCGAGCCGCACCCAGCAGCATCGTGGTATGCCCGTCATGGCCACAGGCGTGATGCTTGCCGCTGCGGGTCGATTGCCAGGCCACCCCAGTGCCTTCCTGCATATCCAGGGCATCGAGGTCGGCACGCAGACCGATCGCGCGCGAACTCGTGCCGGCCCGAATCGACGCCACCACACCGGTTCTAGCGATGCCCTCATGGATCTCATCAACACCGAAACTGCGCAGCCGCTCGACCACATAGGCGGCGGTACCGACCTCTTCGAAGGCGGTCTCGGGATTGGCATGGATATGCCGTCGCCATTGGGTCATCTGGGGCAGATAGCGGCCCAACTCTTCGATCGGTGCGATGGTTTCGATAGCGCCCATGCGAGGATTCCCGGCTGATTGATGTTGCCCGGGATCTTAGCAGTCGCGCAGAGCCAGAAGATGCGCCTGAAACACGCTGGCGATCGGGGAGAGTTGCTTGCCCTTTCTGTGCACCACATGCCAGTTTGATTCGACCGGAAAGCCTGCGACCTTCAGAACTGCCACCCCGTAGTCGGCCGCCTTGGCCTGCAGCGCATGGCGCGAGACGACCGCAAGTCCAAGATTGGCCGCGACCGCCTCGCGGATCGCCTCGTTGCTGCCGAGTTCCAGGCGAACGTCGGGCTTGAAACCGTGCCGCTTGAAGTGGGCATCAACCGCCATGCGCGTGCCGGACCCGCGCTCACGCAAAATGAAGCGCGATCGACCCAGGTCAGCAAGCGCCAGTTTGCGACGCGAGGCAAGCGAATGCGTGGTGGCGGCAATCACGACCAACGGATTCGGCATGAAGACCTGATCTTCGATTTCGATGTCGGTAGGCGGCATCGACATGATGTAAAGGTCATCAAGGTTGTCGTGCAATCGGGCGAGCACACCATCGCGATTGAGCACTTCGAGCGCAATATCGATTTCGGGATATCGGGCGCAGAAAGTGCCAAGCAGACGCGGCACGAAGTATTTTGCGGTGCTCACAACTGCCACCTTCAACCTACCTCGTGCCAGCCCCTTGACACCATCGATTCGCTGGCCGAAGGCATCCCAGGCATCGGCGATCGATCGGGCGGTTCGGGCAAGGTCGTGGCCCGCGTCGGTGAGGAAGACGCGCCGCGAAATGACCTCGTAGAGCGGCACACCCACCGCATCGGTGATTTCGCGCAACTGCATCGATGCGGTCGGCTGCGTGACATGGCAGGCACGGGCCGCAGCCGTAACACTGCCGGTGTCGGCCAGCGCCAGAAAAAGGCGCATCTGTCGGAAGGAAACAGTCATCAAGATATTAAAATGTATTGCTGTTCAACAATCGATTTTACTCGATTGATGGGAAGGCATAGCATCGGCTTTGAGGGAGCATCTCCATGCAAAACCTGCTCGACCCAGCGATTCTGTTTTTCGTCTTCGGCGTACTCGCCGGCGCACTCAAGTCCAATCTCGAAATCCCGCCTGCGATTTCGCGCTTCCTGTCCCTTTACCTGCTCATGGCCCTGGGACTGAAGGGTGGTTTCGCACTGTCGCATTCAGGGCTGACTGTCGGTGTCGGCGTGAGTCTTGCTGCCGCAATGACGCTTGCAATCAGTATTCCATTGCTTGGCTACTGGTTCCTGCGCCGCTTTGTGTCAGGGTTTGACGCCGCAGCGGTGGCGGCCACCTACGGCTCTGTCAGTGCAGTGACCTTCGTGACCGCAGTTCAATACCTTGAAAACCAGCAGATCCCGTTTGGCGGACACATGGCCGCAGCGATGGCCCTGATGGAATCGCCCGCGATCATCATGGCAGTCGTCTTTGCGAACGCGTTGCGCCGCAAGTCTGCTCCCGAGACGCTGAGTGTCGGAGGTGGGGTTGGGGTCCTTGGCGAACCACCAACCCGATCCGGTGTGCCGATTGGCAAGATTCTTCACGAGTCCTTCACCGATGGTGCGCAATTGCTGCTGCTGGGGGCGATGGTTGTCGGTCTGATCACCGGTGATGCCGGGAAAGCCGCCATGCAACCGTTCTCGGGCGACCTGTTCAAGGGAATGCTGTCGTTCTTCCTGCTGGACATGGGGCTGATGGCAGCCCGAAATCTGCCCCAGGCACGCGGAAAGTCCCCGGTGCTGATCGCCTATGCCGCACTGGGACCAATCGCGCATGCAAGTCTTGCACTGGGCCTGGCAGTCCTGCTGAAGCTGCCTGCCGGCGACGCTGCCCTGCTGATGGTCCTCGCGGCGAGTGCCTCATACATCGCCGTGCCTGCCGTCCTGAGGCATGCACTTCCTGAGGCCAATCCGTCGCTCTACTTCGGATTGTCTCTGGGCGTGACCTTCCCTCTGAACATCCTTCTCGGGATACCGCTCTACACCTTCGTGGCGATGCACTTTCTCGGCTGATTCACCGGGCCGGCTCAAGGCTGAATCTGGATCATCGATCAGGAAAGCGATGGCGACAGCGACTTTGACACCAAGTTCTGTTGCTTTGGTCCGCACAACGGGATCACCGAACCCGTCTGGTGTTCACCGCGCGACGCAGCGCGTGATGCGCCCTCTATACTCTCGCATCAGCCTTGATGTTTCGCGCCCGCGCAGAGCCCCCATGACCAATCCGATTTCAAGCCCAAGCCTTTCCGCTGCCCTGAACGCACGTTACGGAAAGGACGCCCCGCAAACCTCGCTGCCAACGACCGCCGTGCTCGATTCGATGCTCGCGCATCGCACAGTGCGGGCCTTTGATTCACGTCCACTGCCGGCAGGCACCCTTGAAGCCATGATGGCGGCAGCCCAATCAGCCCCCACATCGTCCAACCTGCAGACCTGGAGCGTGGTAGCCATCGAAGATGCCGACCGGCGCGAGCGGCTGTCCAAGCTGTCCGGCAACCAGGCGCAGATCCGCGAATGCCCGCTGCTGCTGGTGTTTCTCGCCGATCTGTCGCGCAACGATCGTCTTGCCGAGCGCGCCGGCGAATCGGCCGGTGCCAACCCCTACTTCGAGATGTTCCTGGTCGCCGCCATCGATGCCGCACTCGCCGCGCAAAACGCGCTGGTTGCCGCCGAAGCGATGGGCCTGGGCACCTGCTACATCGGCGCGATGCGCAACCACCCGGAAGCGGTCGCCGCCGAACTCGGTCTGCCGCCCGACGTCTCAGCGGTCTTTGGTCTGTGCGTCGGATGGCCCGACACGGGCCGCCCTGCAGCGGCGGTCAAACCCCGCCTGACGCAGGAGGCGGTGCTGTTTCGCGAGCGCTACGACTGTAGCGCCGAGGCCGCGCTGCTTGAGCGCTATGAGCCCGAGATGCGTGCCTTTCAGGCGTCGCAGGGCATCGCCGAAGTCGGCTGGTCCAAGACGGTTCGCGCCCGGGTCAAGGGCATCGAAGGACTCTCGGGGCGGCATGTGCTCAAGGAAACACTTGAGCGGATGGGCTTTGGCCTCAAATAGCCGCGTCGCGTGTCATCTCACTGCCCGCTCGCACCTCAGGTAATCGCCGGCGCCTTGCTGCCCACGAACTGCAGGCGCAGTTCGCGCTTGAGCACCTTGCCGGTGGCATTGCGCGGCAGGGCCGCAATGATCGCGATATCGGCAGGCACTTTGAACCGCGCCAGACGCTCGCTGCAGTAGCCGACCACCGCGTCCTTCTCGAGCGTCTGGCCGGGCTTGAGCACCAGCACCGCCAGGCCGGTTTCGCCCCAACGCTCACTGGGCACGCCGATCACCGCCGCCTCAGCCACTTGCGGTAGCTGATAAAGCACGTTTTCGACTTCAGCCGGATAGACGTTTTCGCCGCCCGAGATGTACATGTCCTTCCAGCGATCGACGATGTAAAAAAAACCTTCTTCATCAATGCGGGCGGCATCGCCGGTCTTGAGCCAAGGCCCCTCGAAGCTCGAGGCGGTTGCGTCCGGGCGGTTCCAGTAACCGGGCGTGATGTTGGGGCCTGCCACCCACAACTCGCCGATTTCATTGACGCCGCAATCGTGCCCATCGTCATTGACCACCCTCGCCTCGGTATGCATCAGCACCTTGCCGGTTGAGCCGAGCTTTCGGATCGCATCAGCCGGGTCGAGGAAGATGCAGGCCGGGCTGGTCTCGGTCATGCCAAAGCCCTGCATCAGCAGCACGCCGCGATCAGCCCAGGTCTGCATGATGGTGAGAGCGCATGGCGCGCCACCCACCCCGGCAGCATGCAGACGCGACAGGTCGGTGGTCGCAAAATCGGCGTGCTGCATCATGAACTGATAGGGCGCAGGTACCGCGAAAAAGTGCGTGATGCCCTGAGCCGGATCGCCGATGACTTCGAGCGCGCGACCCGGGTCGAAGCTGCGCATGATTACCACCGTGCCACCGGCATGCAGCACCGGGTTGGAGTAGCAGTTGAGCCCACCTGTGTGAAAGAGCGGCAGCACCGACAGGTGCACGGTATCCAGTGAAACGCCGGCGGGAATACCCAGATTGATGCAATTCCAGAAGTTCATGCCGTGGGTGATCATCGCGCCCTTGGGATGACCCGTGGTGCCCGAGGTGTACATGATGGTGCTCACATCATCATGCGTCAGCGATTCGCGCTCGCCTGCCTTACCGGTGAACGCATTGATCATTGCTTCATAGGCATTGCGGGGCGACGCAGCGCCAGCGCTGGTATCGATGCACAGCAGGGTCTGAATGCCACACTTTTTCTGCAGCGCCTGTGCGGTTTCGGTGAATGACACATCGTGGATCAGCAGTTTGGGGGCGCTGTCGTTCAGGATGTATTCGAGTTCGACCACCGTCAGTCGCCAGTTGAGCAGAACCGCGATCGCACCGGTGCGGGCGCACGAAAACTGCAGATCGAAATACTCGACACCGTTTTGCGCGAGCAGTGCGATGCGATCACCGCGACCGATACCGATCGATGTGCACCAGGCCGACATCGCATCGGCGCGCGCATGCAGATCGGCATAGGTAAAACGCCTCTCGGTGCCGAGATCACGGATCGCTTCCTTATGCCCGCGGTTGGCACGGTGATGATCGAGCCAGTCGTAGGCTCGCACCGAGCCTCGGCTCGGCGGACGCGAACTGCGCATTGCGGCGATTGACTGCGGATCTGCCACGAAGGCCGGCTTGTTCGGCATGGATGTCTCCCTGATCAGTGAAATCGTGATGCATTGGGCCCGATCTCGCCCCGGCTCGATATCTCGAGCCAGGGTCGGCGCGAACCTCAGTGAAAAACTCAGTTCAAACGGTCAGGATCGGTATGCTCGAAGTCGAGCACGACACGACCGATCACCTTGCCGTCGCGAAGCTCCTCCATGCTGCGATTGACCTCGCTGGCCGCGCGCACTTCAACCGGTGATGGCACGAGCTTGCCCGAACGCGCAAGTGCAACCACCTGCTTGAGCTCATCGAGGCTGCCGACATACGACCCGCGAATCGAGATGCCGCGCTGTGCAATCGGCGGCAAGGACATCGTGATCTCGCCGCCGAAAAGCCCGCTCATCACGAAATGGCCGCCCTTGGCGAGCGCGGCGATCCCGAGGTTGACGGTGGCCGGCATACCAACGAAATCGAGCGCGCCGGCGATCGCGCCGCCGGTGATCGTCTGCAGTTGCGCGAGCGCATCGGCATTGCGGGTATCGACCGAGGCCGAAGCACCCTGCGCACGGGCGCGCTCGAGCTTGGCCGCATCGACATCGCAGGCAACGATATTGCTCACGCCGCGCGCGCGAAGCATCGCAATTGCCGCCATACCCAGGCCGCCACAGCCCAGCACGATCACCCAGTCACGGGTGATCATCTCGGGCAATTTGGTGATCGCACTGAAGGCGGTCAGACCCGAGCAGGCAAGCGTGGCCGCCCAGCCCTCATCGATATCGCCGGTGTCGATCAGATAGCGCGCATCCGGCACCAGCACATGGGTGGCATAGGCACCGGGCTTCATGACACCGAGAAACTGGTTGTTGAGACAATAGTTGTCGTGACCCGACAGACAGACCGGGCAGGTCCCGCAACCGATCCAGGGATAGACCAGTCGCCGATCGCCCACCTTCACGCCGGTCACGCCAGACCCGACCTTTTCGACCACGCCATAGGGCTCGTGACCGCAGGTGAAGGGCGGCACACAGCCGCGATCTTTCACATAGAAGCGCTTGCCGCCGCCGAGGTCGAAATAGCCTTCCCAGATATGCAGATCGGAGTGGCAGACGCCTGACTTCGTGATGCGGATCAGCACTTCGGAGCCCTTCGGCTGCGGTGTCTCACGGATTTTTGCCTGCAGCGGCTTGCCGTGTTCGACGACTTCGTAGGTCAACATTGTCTCGTCCTTGTCATGGAAGTTTTGTGTTTCGAAGCCAGTGGTTCGTCTCGCATCGTAACCTCTGCTGGCCAAACTCAAGCCAGTTCGTGGTTGACGGTCTGCAGCCCTTCCCAGAGAATCGGCGCTTTCGCCAGAGCCAGCACCATGAACGACAACCGCAATGCCGATGCGCCAGATCTGGGTCAGTCAGTACGGACGTTTTTCAAACGCTCCTGGTGGGCCTTTCTGCTCGGCGGCATTGCGTCAACGCTTTTCGGCCTGCTCGCGCTGGCCGCGCCGGGCACTGCCCTGGTCGTGCTGGCCCTTTATTTTGCGGCATCAATCCTGGTCGACGGCGCAGTCAACGTGGCTGGGGCGCTCCAGAACCGAGGCCATGAAGGCTGGTGGATCATGCTGATCTTCGGCATCGCGGGCATTCTGATCGGCGGCTACGCTCTGTTCAATCCACCGGTCTCGATCGCGGCGCTGATCCTGCTGGCCTCGCTCGCGGCCCTGATTCTCGGCATTGCGCTGGTGACCCTCGGCTACAAGATCCGCGCGGCGACCGAGCGTGAATGGATGCTGTATCTCGCCGGCGCGCTCTCGATCGCTTTCGGGCTTGCAATGACTCTGCATCCGATGTTTGCCGGACTTTCACTGGCACTGATCGCAGGTGCATGGGCACTGATCGTCGGCGTTCTCAGAATCATGATCGCGTTCAAGGTGCGCAAACTGACGACAACGGTCGGCAAGCAGCTGCGCGCCGTGTCGTGACGCCCCACGCAGGTCAATGATTGGCTGACAGAGGTCGCGACCGCCCCCGAGCGCCTCAGCGCGGCCGATCAATCCCGTCTATCCGCAGATGGATAGCAGCCAGATCATCCGAAGGCGCAAGACCCGCCTCAAACTGACGCACCTGCACCACCAGCCGTCCGAGCAGGCCATTGCCGGCCGACTCCGCCATGAACTCGCCCACCCTCGGTTCGCCGAACAGTTCTTCGGCGGCATTCATCGCTTCGGTCACGCCATCGGTGACGATCAGCAATTCATCGCCAGCCTGGAGTTCGATCACGCTGGACCGATAGTGATCGCCTTCATACAGACCAAGTGGCAATGTGGTCTCAGGCAGCATTCGATGCACGACTCCGGCAGCATTGATCAGAAACGGGGCGACGTGACCGGCCCTGACACAGGCAAGACGCCCGCTTTTGACATCGAGAACCGTCAACAGCATGGTGACGAACATGCAACTGTGATTATCGCGGCTGAGCACCGCATTCACGAGATTGGCAGCCCGCTCGGGGGCGCCGAAAATCTCGAGCGCATCCTCACGCAGCGACAGGGCGCGAAACAGCGCCTGGGTTCGGGCCATCATCAATGCTGCCCCGGCGCCCTTTCCTGAAACATCGCCAAGCAGGGTCACGATCAGTTCCTTGCCGATCAGGAAATAATCAGCGAGATCGCCGCCAAGTTCCTTGGCCGGTTCGAGGACGATATCAATCGATACCAGACGCCCATCATGACTGCCCCGATAGTCGGCAGGCACCAGCGCAAGCTGCAAGGCACGTGCGTCGTTGAGCTCCTCCTGCTTGCGCGCCAATTCTTCACGCATCGCATCGCGCAGCTTTTTCTTTTCGAGCGTCGACAAAATTCGTGCGCGAAGCAGGGTCGCATTGAAGGGCTTGAGGATGAAATCTTCGGCGCCCAATTCAATGCAGCGAACGACCGGATCAAGGTCGGTCAGCGCCGAGATCACGATAACCGGCAGATCGACCAGCTTGTCCTGCGCCTTCAGGTTCTGCAGGACCTCGAAGCCATCCATCTCCGGCATCATGATGTCGAGCAGGATCAGATCAAAATTCTGACGGGCGATCGCCTCAAGCGCCTCGCGGCCATTGGTGGCCTGCTCAACCAGGTCGATGCCCAATCGCCCCAATCGACGAACCAGAATATCGCGGTTGTCGGCGACATCATCGACAACGAGTACACGGGCACTGGCTGGGTTCATGGCAACGCTCGATGCGAGGTGAAAGACGACGCGAAGCGCGTCACGGCATTATCGATGATCGTCGATCATCAAGAGCAATTGATCGGCCGTGGCGACGACCTGCCGCAACTCAGCAATCATGCTGGTTGCATCGCCATCCTGCCAGTCTTCCATCAAGAGTTCGCCGTACCCTTTGACCGCGTTCAACGGAGTTCGCAGATCGTGGCGAAGATGCTCATGCGCGGCGAGCCAGGCCAGCGCCTCCTGGGAAGCAGGTTCGGGCGAGCCGATCAGCGCCGCAGTCAGCACCTGCAGTCGAGTCGACGCCGCACACATCCGATCAAGGTCAGCTGCCGCATCACTCGCACGGTTCTCGATCGCTTTTGCGCTCAAGCGCCCAAGCTGAACGGACAGTTCGTCGACAGGCCGCTTGAGGGCAAGACACAGCTCACCCATCTCCCGATGCACTTGACCGACTCGTTCTGCTGTTTTCAGATCCATGTGTTTACCGCCACCGCTGACAGGCTTTGTCGCACACAAGCGATGTCGCCCTTCATTGGCTGATCGACCGATCAGCCACCAGGCGCCCTGGGACGCAGCGCCTCGATCTTGCCGATCAAGCGCTCGAGCTCGATCGGTTTGGTGTCGTACTCGTCGCAACCCGCCTCCAACGCCTTTTCGCGGTCGCCTGCCATCGCATGCGCGGTCAGTCCGATGATCGGGATATGCCGGGTCTCGGGAGCCCCCTTGATGCGCCGCGTGGCCTCCCAGCCGTCGATGACCGGCAGGCTCATGTCCATCAGAATCAGCTCAGGCGCGGCAGAGACCGACATCAGTACGCCCTCGCCGCCATCGACCGCCATCACGACCTCATAGCCCTTGCGCACCAGGCGACGAGACAGCATGTCGCGATTCATCTCATTATCTTCAACCAGCAGGATCTTCAATGTCTCAGCCTCTCAAAACAGACCACAGCCGCGTCAGCTGGACGGTTCGCTGCGCCGGGGTGCGCGCAGAGCCAGTCGCACTTCAGTGCTGAGGTCACGCGAGGAACCCGCGCTCTTGGCGACCACCGCCCGTGCATGCTCACCCAACCATTCGCGCTCCTGCACGGTCAATTCCTTGGCACTCAGAACAACCACCGGGATCGACTGCCATTCGGCATGGCGTGCAATCTCCTGCAGGAACATGAAGCCGTCCATCTCGGGCATCATCAGATCAAGCAGGATGAGCGACGGCGGCTTGTGCGTCGACAGCCATTGAACCGCCTCTTTGCCGCTTCCCGCTTCAAAAAACGCAATATTGGCGAGCTTGAGCTGGTGCTGGACCAGTTCGCGACTCTGTGGATCGTCGTCCACCATCAGGATCGTTGCAGCCTCATCAAGCAGGTGATGCATCAGGGAGCCCAACTGCATGCGGTCGATCGGCTTGGTCATGAAGTCATTCGCACCGAGCGAGATCGCGAAACCGCGATCGGCCGCCACAGTGACCACCACCACAGGAATCGCTGCGAGCTCGGGATCTGCCTTGAGTGCGGTCAGCACTGACCATCCGTCCATTCGCGGCATCATGATGTCGAGCGTAATCGCCGACGGCTTCAGTTTGCGCGCCATCTCGAGCGCCACTTCGCCGCTGCCTGCCTCAACCACTCGCCAGCCTTCCTTACGCAACACGATTGCCATCAGTTCGCGTGACGCGCTGTCGTCATCGACCACCATGACCAGCGGCGCATTCACGTCACCCTCATCGTCTGCTATTCGCGCTGAGTGACCGGCGCCTGCCGCCACAGGGGGCAAGCGACTGGGTAGCACCATCGTGAAGATCGAGCCGACACCCGCGGTGCTGTCGACCCTGATCGAGCCGCCCAGGATCTCGCAGAAATGCCGGGTGATCGCCAGGCCAAGTCCTGTGCCGCCATAGCGTTTCGTGGTCGAGGCATCGGCCTGCGCAAAAGGCGAAAACAGCTTGGAGACCTGCTCGGGCGTCATGCCGATGCCGGTGTCCTGCACTTTGAAAGTCACCGGTGAATCAGGTCTCGACAGGTCGCGATCGATCGTGAGGGTGACGGTGCCCGATGATGTGAACTTCGTGGCATTGCTCAGCAAATTCAGCAGATTCTGCTTGAGCTTCGTGCGATCGGAATGCAGCGTGCCGACAGTGGGCGGACAGTGAATCTGAAGAAGATTGCCGTTTTTCTCGACCAGCGGTTTGACGATTGCACTGATCTCATCGAGCAGACCCGGGATCGAGACATCCTCGAGATAGATATCCATCTTGCCGGCTTCGATCTTCGACAGATCGAGGATGTCGCTGATCAGGTTGAGCAGATGACGCCCGGCGGACTGGATCTTGGTGAGGTCACGGGAGTATTCATCGAGACCGTCGTCCTGCGCCATCTCCTGCAGGATCTCGCTGTAGCCGATGATCGCGTTGAGCGGTGTGCGCAGCTCATGACTCATATTGGCCAGGAAGGACGACTTGGCCACATTGGCGGCTTCGGCCTCGACCATCGCCGCTTCAAGTTCCTGCTGACGCCGCTTGAGTTCAGTCACATCGGTGTAGACCGACACCAGCCCGCCGTCCGGCGTGGCCCGCTCACTGATCCGAATGAACGTGTCAAGGTGCCGATAGCAGGAAAACGCCGCCTCGGAGCCTGGCAGACTCGATTGCTTTTCGACCCAGGCCTGCCCGCTTAAATCACCGGTGTCGACCAGATCACGGTCGACCAGTGCCGAAATAATCGACGCCAGACCTGTGCCAGATTCGGCCAGATCGGCAATTCCGGGATAGAGCTCCTTGAACTTTGTGTTGCAAACGATGATGCGGCCCAGCCGATCGAAGACCGCGAAGCCGTCCGAAGTCGTCTCGATCGCAGTGGCCATCATCTGCTGCTGAGTCTGCGAGACTTGAGCGATGCGTTCGCGATCGACGATGCTTTGCCTAAACAGCTGCAGGGTGCCTGCCATGGCGCCGATTTCGTCGCGCCCGGCGGGCGGAATCGGGGTATCGAGATTACCCGCCGTAATGCCGTTGATGGCGGTCACAAGCTGATCAAGCGGCTTCAGAATCGAGCGCAGCACGATCCAGGTCGCGATGATGCCGAGCAGACTCGCCAAGGCCATCAAGACCAGTGCGTTGCGTGTCGATTTCTCGATGGTCATCACCATCGCCTGACGCGACCGGGCCGCTTCGACACCGATCTGATCGGTCAGTGCGGTCAGCCGCGCATCGACCGCCAAACCATGCGTTCGTGCCACCGCAAACAGATCATTGCCAAGTACTCGCTTGTCATCAGCATAGGCTTCGACAGCCTTTGTCGCCGATGCTGCGAATCGCTCGACATCGGCCTTGAGGTCGTCTGCCAGTTCAGGGCTGCTCTGGGCGAGCTCAGCGAGTTTGCTGTCGAGATGCGTGCGAGTCTGTTTCGCCTCCAGCTCGGCCTGGATCGCTCTCGACACGGCGAAACCTGAGACCAGCCAACTCACCGCCCCGTCGGTGAGCCAGTGACGGTAATCGCCAAAAGTGCTTCGAATATCTGCAATCAGCGCAATTCGCCGGGCCATGTCGGCATCACGCTGGATCTGCGCGACGTTGCGCTCCAGCGTCGAGGTGAGGTTGAGCGTCGACCCGATCAGTCCTGCCAGAAGCAGGGCCGACAGCAGCAGTACGCGGCTCTTTATGCTCAATCCGTCAAGCAGCCTGCCTGGCGACCTGGACGATGCGGACCCGGCGGCGCTCATCGGCGAAAGAGGGTCAGGCTGCCCAGCACCGCTTCACTGGCGACGTGCCCGAGAAAGCAAGTGAAATCGGCCTGGTTGAGCGTTACCTGATTGTTGTCGATCGCTTCAACCATCGCTTTCTGCCAAGATCAAAAGCCTTCCGTGCCTGGAGCCGGGACAGATAATCTCCGGATTAGCCTTAGTCGGATCCTGACAGATTACCAGAGCCTCAGCCAGCACCTTCTCGCCGGTCAACGCTGTGTCACCAATCGCAGAATCATTGATGATCGCGCGATCGAAAGCTTCGTACAATCGATGCGTCAGGCTAGTTCGGCCATCGAAGCACTGCAACAGTTGTGATGATGAGCGTGAGTTAGTATCAGTATCCGAGTCGGTCCGGGTCACCCTGATCGGACTAACCTGCAACATCCCTTCTGCATCCTCCCGAGAACTGCATGATCCGTCGCCCCGATTGCCCATTGCAGATATCGCTGCGTGCCGCATGCTGCGCAGCGATCCTCTTTTCGGCAGGCTGCGAGAAGCCGGCGCCACCGCCACCACCACCGCCGCCCGAGGTGACCGTGATCAAGGTCGAGGTCCGCGATACGCCGGTGGTCAACGAGTTTGTAGCGCTGACGCAAAGCCCGCAGCAGGTCAGCATCGTTGCGCGGGTCAGTGGTTTTCTCGATAAACAGCGCTATACCGAAGGGACGGTGGTCAAGCCCGGGCAGGTGCTGTTCGAGATGGACAAGAAGCCCTTTATCGTGCAACTCGATGGCGCCAGAGCCTCGCAGGCGAGCGCCAAAGCAGCGCATGACACGGCGCTTGCCAATCTGAGGCGCGTCAAGCCGCTGGTCGAGCTCAATGCGCTGTCGCAAAAAGACCTCGACGATGCAACCGGCCAGGAGCAGACGACCAAGGCTTCGCTCGAGCAGGCCACGGCCAGCGTCGAGAGCGCGAAACTCAATCTGTCGTACACCACCATCGAGTCGCCCTTGCGAGGGGTGGCCGCCGCGGCGCAGCAGAAAGAAGGCGCCTATCTCAGCGCACAGAACAATCTGCTGACCACGGTCTCGTCGCTCAACCCGATGTGGGCCAATTTCAGCATCTCCGAAAATGAGCTGACTGGCCTGCGAAACGAAGTCCGCGCCGGTCGGCTGAAAGGCCCCCAGAACAAGGTGCTTTCAGCCGATATCGTATTGAGCGACGGCAGCACCTTCGCGCATGCAGGCTCGATCTCTTTCATCGATCCCGCCTATAACCCGCAGACCGGTACCTTCCTGATCCGGGTCACAGTGAGCAACCCGGAAGGCGAACTGCGACCGAATCAGTATGTGAAAGTGCGCCTGAAGGGCGCAACCCGTCCCAACGCCATCCTTGTGCCTCAGCGTGCCGTTCAGCAGGGCTCCAAAGGCCATTTCGTATGGGTCGTCGACTCGGCCGGCCGAGTCGAAAATCGTCCGGTTGCGGTGGGCGACTGGTATGGCGACCAATGGTTCATCAACGATGGCCTGAAAGCCGGCGATCAGGTGGTGGTCGACGGCGGCCTGAGGCTGAAAGCGGGCGATACTGCAAAAGTGTCCGCTGCGCCACCGGTACCGGCGGCATCGACCGCACCCGCCAATAAGCCCTGACACCGGCCGGACGCGAGCATGTTCTCAAGGTTCTTTATCGAGCGCCCGATCTTTGCGACCGTGCTGTCGCTGCTGATCGTGGTGGCGGGACTTGTCTCGGTGACAGCATTGCCGGTGGCGCAGTATCCGAACATCACGCCGGTGCAGATCACGGTCACCACCACCTACCCCGGTGCAGATGCCAAGACCGTCGGTGACTCGGTGGCCTCGCCGATCGAGGCCCAGATCAACGGCGTCGACAACATGATGTACATGACGTCGGTAAGCTCCAATACCGGGCAGCTGACGATCACTGTCTATTTCACGCTCGACACCGATCCGGACACTGCGCAGGTCCAGGTCCAGAACCGGGTGAACCTCGCCGCGCCTCAACTGCCAAGCGCGGTGGCGCAATACGGCGTGTCGGTGCAAAAGAAGTCGGCCAGTACGCTGATGATCATCGGGCTCTACGACAAGGAAGCGCGCTATTCGCCCGATTACGTCCGCAATTACGCGAATGTCTATGTGCTCGATGCGATCAAGCGGATCGAGGGCGCCGGTCAGGCGCAGATCTTCGGTGTGCCCGATCAGGCGATGCGACTGTGGATGAACCCCGATCGCATGGCTTCGCTTGGCATCACCACCTCCGACATCCAGTCCGCGGTCTCCAGTCAGAACGCGGTGATCGGCGCAGGGCAGATCAATCAGGAGCCTTCGACCGGGAAAGTCGATCTGAACTTTCCGGTGCTGACCCAGTCGCCCTTCATCGATCCGCGAAAATACGAAAACATCATCCTGCGCGCCAATGCCGACGGCAGCGCCATCGTTCGCCTCAAGGATGTCGCCCGAGCCGAGACCGGGCGCCGTGCCTACATCGACGACAACCGCCTCAACGGCATGCCGGCCACACCGATTGCGATCTATCAGCAGCCAGGCGCCAACGGCCTCGATGTCTCGAAGGCGGTGCGCAAGGCGATGGAAGATCTCAAAAAGACGATGCCGGCAGGTATCGACTATGTGATCGCCCTCGACACGACCGACTTCGTTCGCCTGTCGATCGAGGAGGTCCTCCACACGCTGCTCGAAGCAATCGTGCTGGTGGTCCTGGTGGTCTACCTGTTCCTTCAGAACCTGCGCGCCACCCTCATCTGCATCGTCGCCATCTTCGTGTCGCTGATCGGCACCTTCGCTGGCATGCTGGCGCTTGGCTTTTCGATCAATCAGCTCACGCTGTTCGGCCTGGTACTGGCAATTGGCATCGTGGTGGACGATGCGATCGTGGTGGTGGAAAACGTCGAACGAAATATGGTCGAGCATCACCTGGACGCCAAAGCTGCCTCAATCAGAGCCATGCAAGAGGTGTCGGGCCCGGTGATTGCCGTGGTGCTGGTGATGGCCGCGGTCTTCATTCCTGCAGCGTTCCTGCCCGGCACGACCGGCCAGCTCTACAAACAGTTCGCGCTGACCATCGTGCTGTCGGTGGCGCTCTCCGGCTTCGTGGCACTGACGCTGACACCGGCCATGTCGGCGCTGCTGCTCAAGCACTCTGACAAACCGCAGCGCGGTTTTTTCGCGGCCTTCAATCGGTGGTTCGAGCGCCTGACCAAATCCTATGGCCGCAGCGTCCAGTTCTTCATTCGACGACTGCTGGTGTCGGGTGTGGTGATCGCGATCATGATCGCCGGCATCTTCATTCTTTTTCGCGATCTGCCCACAAGCTTCGTACCCAATGAAGATCAGGGCTATGTGCTCGGCCAGATCATCATGCCCGACTCAGCCACGCTGTCGCGCACGGCAAAGACCAGCGAGCAGATCGACGCGATTTTTGCGAAGAACCCAGCTGTGGCCAATCGCACGATCATCAATGGTTTCAGCCTGATCGACGGCCAGTTCAAAGCCAACACCGCAACGCTTTTCATCACCTTCACCGACTTCAAGGATCGCTACGCCACAACGGAGAAAGCCCGCGCCGAGAACGCACGGGCGATCCTGATGGGGGCTGCGACCGAGGCGCGCGACACCGTCGAGACCGGCGTGATGATCCCGATCGCGCCACCCGCGATACCGGGCATCGGCACCACCGGCGGCTTCGAATTCTGGATTCAGGACAAGGCCTCGGGCGATCCTGCCAAACTCAACGAGGTCACGCAGAAGTTCATTGCCGACCTCGGCAGCCGCCCCGAACTCTCAGGCGTGCGAACCACCTTCAAGGCGGTCTCGCAACAGCTCAGGGTCAATGTCGACCGGTCGCGCGCGCTACTGCTCAATGTGCCGATCAGCGATGTGAATGCCGCGCTGCAGGCTCAATTCGGCTCGATTGTGGTCAGCCAGTTCACCGAATACAGCCGGGTCTGGAACGTGATCCTTCAGGCCGATGCGCCCTATCGGCAAACCCCCACCGATCTGACCAAGCTCTATACCCGATCAAGCAGCGGCCAGATGGTGCCGCTGTCGGCAATGGTCACCCCCGAATATGTCGTCGGCCCCGACCTCATGCCGCACTTCAACGG
>Ga0114979_10001401_pt1 | contig 16216 bp, 18 predicted proteins | sample S_140625_EF_Meta_FD_87315 | JGI IMG/M metagenome (GOLD analysis project Ga0114979, IMG submission 87315) | Freshwater microbial communities from Lake Simoncouche, Canada to study carbon cycling - S_140625_EF_MetaG | ecosystem: Environmental > Aquatic > Freshwater > Lake | place: Lake... | reverse complement strand
CCCCGAGCCTACGCTCTCGTAGCCTCGCCGGTAGGCTGGAACAACAATGATCGACATCGACCTCTCTGATGACATTCGCGCGCTGCGGTCAACGTTCGCCGACATCCGGGCTGTGGTGGGTGTTGATCGGCTTGAGGCAGAGATTGCGGAACTGAACGATCAGGCGGGCGCCGCTGACCTGTGGGACGACACCGAGAACGCTCAGCGTGTGACGAGTGCGCTCTCGCACAGGCAGGCGGATCTGGCCAAGGTCTTCGACATCGAACGTCGACTCGATGACGTTGAGGTTTTGGTTGAGATGGCCAATGAGGCTGGCGACGAAGCCGCGGCAACCGAAGCTCGTTCGGAGCTGGCCGACGTGACCAAGATGGTGGGCGACCTCGAGATTCAGACGTTGCTGAACGGCGAGTACGACGCGCTGCCGGCAGTCATCACCATTCGCGCGGGCGCCGGTGGGGTTGATGCGGCCGACTTTGCCGAGATGCTGCTGCGTATGTACGTTCGCTGGGCCGAGAAGCACGGATACGGCGTCTCGGTTCTCGACACCAGCTACGCCGAGGAGGCGGGCATCAAGTCGGCCACTTTCGAGGTTGACGCCCCCTACGCGTTTGGCACGCTGAGCGTTGAGGCGGGCACGCACCGTTTGGTGCGGATGAGTCCGTTCAACTCGGCGGGCAAGCGCCAGACGAGTTTTGCGGCTGTCGAGGTGGTTCCTCTCATGGCCGAGGCTGAGGCCATCGAGATTCCCGAAAACGACATCCGGGTCGACGTGTTTCGATCGAGTGGCCCGGGCGGTCAGAGCGTCAACACCACCGACTCGGCCGTGCGCATCACGCACCTCCCCTCGGGCCTGGTGGTGAGTTGCCAAAACGAGAAGAGCCAGATTCAGAACCGTGCGGCCGCCATGCGCGTGCTGGCCTCGCGTCTGTTGCTCATTCAGCGCGAAGAAGAGAATGCCAAGAAAAAGGAACTGGCGGGAAACATCACGGCCAGTTGGGGCGACCAGATGCGCTCCTACGTTCTCGCTCCCTACCAAATGGTCAAAGACCTGCGCACCGAGTTTGAGGTGAACAACCCGGGCGCCGTTTTCGATGGCGACCTCGACGGCTTTATTGCAGCGGGCATTCGCTGGCGCAAACAAAAGTAGCCGTCTCTCGCTGGTTGAGTAGCAGCAGCCGTCTCTCGCTGGTTGAGTAGCGGCGAAGCCGCGTATCGAAACCGCGACGGCCGGTGGCTTCGATACACCCACTGCGTGGGCACTCAGTCAGCTAAGGCGCACACCTAACTTGCGGGTGTCGCTCGGCGCCTTCGCGGGCTTGCTTGCCTAGGCTCGAAATCAGCATGATTCGTTTTGACAATGTCACTAAGCAGTACCGCGGTTCGACGCGCCCGGCACTCAACAACGTGAGTTTCGAAATCCTTCGCGGTGAGTTTGTGTTCTTGGTGGGCGCCTCCGGATCGGGCAAATCATCGTGCCTGAGATTGATTATTAAAGAGGACAGGCCCACGCGCGGCGCCATTCACGTTCTCGGTCAAAACCTCGGCATCATTTCCAGTCGCAAGATTCCTTTCTTTCGCCGCAGCCTGGGCGTCGTTTTTCAAGACTTCCGCCTGCTGCCCAATAAGACCGTGCACGAAAACGTCGCGTTCTCGCTGCAGGTGATTGGCAAGTCCCGGGGCTACATTCAGTCGGCGGTGCCGGATGTGCTCAAGATGGTGGGGCTCGCCGGTAAGGCGTCACGCTACCCGCACGAACTGTCGGGCGGCGAGCAGCAGCGCGTGGCCATCGCGCGCGCCATCGTGAACAAGCCCGCACTTCTTCTTGCGGATGAGCCCACGGGTAACCTCGACCCGGCAACGAGCGCGGGAATCATGTCTCTGCTCGAATCCATCAACGCGGGCGGTACCACGGTGGTGATGGCCACCCACGCGGCCGACTTCGTTGATCGCATGAAGAAGCGGGTTATCGAGCTCTCGGCCGGCCAGATTGTGCGTGACGAGCGCGATGCGGGATACGGCCACACGGCAGCCATGCCGATTGTGGGCGACCACACCTCGGTGAACGCCACCGGCGATATTGCGGTCGTCGCGCCCCGCGCCCCCCGAGCCAAGACGGGCCCCATTGCGCGTCCACCGGCTGCTGCCAATCCGATCATCGAAACTACCGACCTCCTTGTACCGCGCATCCACCTCGAGGGCACCACCGGCCTTGATGACATGACGCAAGACGCTGTTCCCGAATTGCCCAGCCAGTTTTCGGCTCAGGCCTCAGATGACACCGACGATCTGAGTGCCATCAGCGAACTCTTTTCGATGAACGATTCGCAGGCCGTACCGCGCATCGACCCGGAGAATGATCCGCGTTACAACGCCGGTGTTCCCTCGGCCCAAGACCTCGCCCGTATGACTCCCACCCAGCGGCTCAAAGCACAGGCCAAGTCGACGGCTCGGAGTCGTGCCAAAAATGCATCGGAGAAAGGCCAAGACGTGGGGCCGGTCTCATGAGGTTTGCACTCGTCTGGGGCGAGGTAGCCAACGGGTTGCGCCGCAACTTCTCCATGGTGGTGTCCGTGGTGCTCGTCACGTTCATCTCGCTCACGTTCGTTGGCACGGCCATTCTGATGCAGATGCAGATCGGTCAGATGAAGAGTTTTTGGTACGACAAAGCTCAGGTTGCCGTCTACATGTGCACCGATGTCTCGGTCGAGACCACGTGCCCCGATGGCCCCGCCTCGGCCTCGCAGCTTGCCGGGATTAAGGCTGAACTTGACGGGTCAACCCTGTCGGGTTTTATCGACAAGTACTACTTCGAAGAGCACCAGCAGGCGTTTGACAATTTTCAGAAGCAGTTTTCCGGCAACCCGGTGGCGCAGTACGTCACCGCCGATCAGCTGAACGAGACGTATTGGGTAAACCTCAAAGACCCGTCGCAGTCGGCACTTCTCGTGGAGGCGCTGGGTTCCCAGCCGGGCGTCGAGGCCGTGACCGATCAGCGCAGCTATCTTGACCAAATTTTTTCTGTGCTCAACGCGGCCAGCTACACCGCCATCGGCATCGCCGGCCTCATGCTGATTGCGGCAGTTCTTCTCATTGCCACCACCATCCGACTCTCCGCCTTCTCGCGACGTCGTGAGCTCGGCATCATGCGCCTCGTGGGCGCCTCCAACGGTTTCATCCAAACCCCCTTCATCATCGAGGGCGTGATTGCCGCATTCATCGGATCGGTGCTGGCGGGCGGTGCCATCGTGGGCATTGTGCAATTCTTTGTGCGCGGCTATCTGGCCGTCAGCGTCCCACTCACGTCGTTCGTGGGTCTGGGCGATGCGTTTCTGGTCGTGCCCATCCTGATCGTGGTCGGTTGCGCCCTAGCAGCGGTCTCGGCCAACTTCGCTATCACCCGCTACCTCAAGATTTAGGCCGTCGTGGCGATCAAGCGCACTCGTGTCATTCCCGCCGAGATGAGTCGGCGGGCTGAGGCCCGCTGGCCGGCGTTTGCTTCACTCATCGTGATGCTCGTTCTCTACGCACTGACGCCCGCCGAGTTCGTGCCTCGCCTGGTGCTCATCGGCGTCGCGGTGCTGATGTTCATTCCTCTCCTCGTGCTCAATCCGCATCGCCTCACCCGCGAAACATCGTGGTCCCGCTGGTTGTCGATTTCGTTTGCCCTTGTTTTGGTGGCGGGCAACTTGACCGACATGGGGTCGCTCATCTTCGATCTCGTGAGCGGCTCAACCCTGGGCTACCGCATCCTCCTCACGGCGCTTCAGGTGTGGGTGGCCAATATCGTGGCATTCGCCATCGTCTACTGGGAGATGGATCGTGGCGGACCGGTGAGCCGTGGTACCCAGCCGCGCGACGAGCTTGGCCGCCCCGACTTCAAATTCGTTCAGGATGACGACGCCGACTCGGTGACCGAGGTGAGGAACCAGTCGTCGGAGCTTGCCGATTGGCGTCCGGGCTTTATCGACTACCTGTACCTGTCGCTAACCAATATGACCGCGTTCTCGCCCACCGACACTATGCCGCTGTCGTCGCGGGCCAAAATGCTCATGGGCCTGCAATCGCTGTGCGGCTTCATTCTTTTGGCGCTCGTCATCGCCCGCTCGGTGAACATCCTCGCCTAGCGCAGTTATCGCCGGTTGAGTGGTCGCGTCGCGACCTATCGAAACCAGCTCGATGGGCATGCTAATCTGGCTAGGTAACTTAGCCAGATAGGACGAGCGCATGAAGTCGGTCAACATGCTCGATGCCAAGAACTCGCTGTCGCGCCTGGTGGCCGCAGCCGTTGACGGCGAAGACATCGTGATTGCCAACCGGGGCAAGCCCGTTGTTCGGCTCGTTCCTGTGCACGCCACGCAGACCAACACCGGAACCGCGCTAGCCGCGTGGCTGACCCAAAATCCCGCACCCGTGTCGCGGGCACGGAGCGCCGCAGACATCGAGGCTCAGTTGCAGGAAAATCGCGACGCGTGGGCATGATCTATCTCGATTCGGGTGTGCTCATCTATTCCACCGAACTCGATGGCGACGTGGGTGACGGCGTTCGACAGCGTCTGGCGCAAGAATCCGACGAGCAGTTTTGCATCTCACCGCTCGTAATCATGGAGTGTCTGGTCAAGCCCCTGCGAGACAACGATTACCGACTGCACGATCACTATCAGCGCCTGTTTTCGCAACTCGAACGACTACCGCTGGCCGATGATGTGTTTGTGCGGGCGGCCCAGTTGCGGGCAGATTCCGGGGTGGGCATGCAAGACGCGATTCACGTTGCCGCGGCCCAGCGCCACGAGTGTGGCCAACTCTGGACAACGGATGCGCGGCTGGCCAAACAGTATCCCGGCTTCGCCCGAAACGTTCTTACTTAGGGGCTCGCCGTAGACTGTTGCTTTGAGCAACGGCTCGGCAGGGGAATATCGGGAGGTGATGCACCATGCCAAAGGAACGCGGCGAAAAAGTGGTGGCCACCAACCGTAAGGCCCGCCACGATTACCTCATCGAAGACACGTTTGAGGCGGGAATGGTGCTCAATGGCACCGAGGTCAAGTCGCTTCGCGCCGGCCGGGCATCCCTTGTTGACGGCTACGCGTTCGTGGAGAACGGCGAGTGCTGGCTCGACGCGGTGCACATACCCGAGTACACCCAGGGGACCTGGAACAACCATTCGCCCCGGCGCAAGCGCAAGCTGTTGCTGCACAAGACTGAGATCGTGAAGCTGGGTCAGAAAATCAAAGAGGGCGGTTACACGCTCGTGCCGCTCAAGCTGTACTTCACCGACGGCCGTGCCAAGGTCGAGCTGGCGCTGGCCAAGGGCAAGAAGGATTACGACAAGCGCCAGGCACTGCGCGAGCGGCAAGACAAGCGCGAGGCAGACCGCGCCATTTCGGCCCGGCGCAATCTCGGCGACTAGCTTGTGCCGCACCCGCACTTTGATCCCGCGGCCCTGGCTAAGACTGGCGAGCGGAATGTTTATTGTCAGGCCCGCGTTGTATCCTGTCGGAGCACCACGAATTATTCATTCGCTCGCGTGCACGCCCGGTTTTACCGCCGGCAAACAACTCAACAGTGTGTGATGTGACCAGCCTCCGCAGTGAGCGTTGCCTTCGGGTGGCGTAACCAGTGCGGGCCACTCATGGGGATGATCGGTTTCGACATTGCCTGCGAGCGGGAGAGAAGCGGGTCGAGGATGCGGAGCTATCTCGTAAACGCTCTCCGCAAACTATAGGTGCCAATACAAAGCGCGCCGACTTCGCCCTCGCTGCCTAGAGCAACGAGCCAGAAGTCCGTCGGTATGAAGGTCTGTTCTCGCCTTCGTTCTCGGCGTCATTAAGAGAACTTGCCGTGAGATGACGTCTGAGCGCCTCACGGGACACTTACTCGGGCTGGGCTCGTCGACTTAGGTGCCAGTGACAAAGGTCGGAGCCGAGTAGAACGCTTTCACTTGCTACACCCGTAGAAGACTCACAATCACAGCAGTGGACGGGGGTTCAATTCCCCCCATCTCCACCAATCCCTATTTAGATGGGAAAACCCTTGAGAAATCAGGGGTTTTTCTATTTAACAAACAAAATAGATGGCTGAAAACATGGCTGAAAATGTTATGCGGCGAGCGCGATTTTCCTTGTCTTCCAAGTGGGTAAACAAAGGTGGCGAGATCAAGAACAAGCCAACCGTGAACGCCAAGGTTTATGCCGAGAACTCTGGCAAGGACAGAGACAAAGATGGGATTGCTTGCGAGAATTAGCGAGCGAGTTTCTTTAGAAGGGTGTGAAAAATGTTGCCGTGGATCTACCTCGCTGGTGCGATTTTCTTTGAACTGTTCGCAACCACAGCATTGAAACTCTCGGAGGGTTTCTCCAAAATCTGGTGGACAGCGGGGATGGCTATTGGCTACGGTGCTGCTTTTTATCTTCTTTCAAAAGTTGTCCAAACCATCCCGCTGGGTATTGCCTATGCCGTCTGGGCGGGAGTCGGGACATTAGGTGCTGTCGTTATTTCAATTTTGCTATTCAAAGCAGATTTGAATGTGAGTGTCTGGCTTGGTGCTGCCTTGGTGATTGGTGGAGTAGTGGTTCTAAATCTAGGAACGAATGCTCACTAAATTTGAAAAGATAGGGATCTGGGCAATAGACATTGGTTTTATTGTCTATTGGTTAGTAATTGTTTTCCGTTTGATCCCAGCCGAGGCAATGTTTGATGGGTATGAAATACCCGAAGTTCAGGCTTGGAATTGGTCGTTCCTCCCATTGGATATTCTCGCTTCATTGACGGGGATTCTAGGGAATACTTCCACGAGGTTGAACCGACTGTCGCTTCTGACTATCTCTCTTGTTCTTACTTCGGTCGCTGGAGGTATGGCGATAGGGTTTTGGGCGTTCAAAGGCGACTTCGAACTCGCTTGGTGGTTACCAAATCTAATTTTGTTCCTGTTTCCACTTTTTCCGCTTGCTCGAATAGTTTCGGGAAGAAATTCAGCGACCGCGAAGCCGTAACCCAAGTTCAAAAACGATCGTTTCTGGACACTTTCAAGATCTGATCTAAAACCCCTATAAAACCGCTTCATAACATTCTCATAACTCGTGTCCGTAATCTATGTAAAATGTCCACCGTGCTGCCATTGGATTTCTGTTCAACTGGATGAGCGAGAAGTTCTCAAAGTAACCGAAAAGATGGCTGAAAAGATGGCTGAAAACGCAGGTAGATGCCTCTCTCTCGCATAGATAAAGGGAGATGATGATTCCCCCCATCTCCACAACGGGCAATGCGCCCAGCTGGCACATCACACGCTATTGATTTCGCCCAAAGTTTTCAGCCGACCTGCGGTCTGCAGTCCTGTAGCTTGTGAATTCGAATCCCCCTATCTGCAGACCACTGAAGGACCGTAAACATGGCATTCGCGACTGACAAAGTTCCCGCACAGGCAGACCTCATCGGGGAGTGGCGTTACAAGACCTGGACGATCGGTGGAATCATCGGCATGTCTGCCGAGATGCTGGTTGACGAGACGAACGACAACTTTTCGTCGTATTCCTTGCCTGGCCGAAGCGCAAACGTGGTCTCCGCCGCTTGCGCGGTTTAGTCTTTACCCATGACTGAATTCGAACTCTTGCGCCTGTGGCATAAGGCCCGACTCCATCTCGTCATCTCTCAAATCGCTCCCACGTTCCTGCTCATTGCAACAGTGGCACTTTTCCCACTGGGGCTGGGTCAGGCACCGATTGTGGTGCGACTGGCCGCGCTGGGTATTCTGCTCGCCTCGGGAATCCTCGGGGCACTCGTGCAGTTTTCCAGCGCCGCCGAAGCCCAGGCTGTGGCGGCAGATTTGGCCGCCCTCAAGACGCGTTCGGCAATGAGTGCGCGCGCCATTTCACTGGCGCCGTGGCTCAATGTGGTGAAGTTCGTCACCCCCGCTGTGTTCGGTGTCATCTTCCTGTGCGTGATGGCGGCGCTGTTACTCAGCCGTTAACTTTCACGTTTTTTCGGTGAGGTATATTTCCTCGCATGGTTGAATCTGTCTCGCCCATGCAGGCGTTTGTTCTCTGGCCCCTCTGGGCACAAGTCCTTGTCATTGTGGTTCCATTCACCGCGGCAGTGACCTTCCTCACTCTCGTGGCCCGCAAGCGCAGCCTCACTGACCGTGGCGATGATAACGCGGCCACCGCCCTCATCAGATTCGCGGGAGCCGCGTTTGTTTTCTTGGGAGCGTTCGCAATCGTGACGTCGTGGCAGTCGTCTAATGCTGCCATCGGTGATATTCAGAGAGAGTTCTCCTCGGTGACTTCGCTGGCGCAAGACACCCGCGCCATCGACGCGCCCGAGGCGCAAGTCCTCCGAGACAAGCTCGTTGCCTATGCCAACGAAGTCAGTTCGGTTGAGTTAGCCAGCGCGCCGAGCATCGACATCAGTTATGCCGCCGAAGACATGGTTTACGAGATTTCCGACGCCGCATACGAGTTGGCGCAAACCGAGTACCTTTCGTCCGACGAAGTGAGCAGTCTCTACAAGGACTTTGACACGTTTAAGCAGTCCCGCAACTCACGGCTCGGTCATTCCGGTGCGCTCGTGCCGGACGCCATCATGTGGGTATTGCTCGCCATGGGGGCCATCATGGTTGTCGTGATTGGTCTCTATCCCAGTGGCCCGCGTGCCGTCATCAAGTGGATGCAGAGCATCGGGGGATTGGCCATCGTCGTTCTCGTTCTGGGCACCGTGCTAGTGATTCCGTCGAGTGATGTGGCTCTGGCCACATATCGTCATCCCATCGATGTGTTCGTCTCGACGTACTCAGGATTCTGATGAATTTGCTGCGCCCGACGGCCGTGAGCCGCCCGTCGATGCCGCGCGCGAAATGAGCCACAGAATCACGTAAAGCACCACCCCAATGATCAAGCCCCAGATGAGGTCGATAAACAGAACACTGGCTGCCGTAACGACATAGACCACTCGGTTGGGCCACGTCGTTTGCAGCGCCTCGCGAATGCTCGTGGGGTTGGCGATGCGCCACGACGTGCCGAGAAGCACTCCGGCCAACACGGCGAGAGGGATGGCTGACACCAACGGCGCGAGACCAAAGACGAGCACCAGCAGTACCAGGGCGTGAATTGCTGACGCGAAGCGGGTTCGCGCGCCCGCGTGAACGTTAACGGCCGTGCGGGCGATCGCGCCCGTTGCCGGCATTCCGCCAGCAAACGCTGAGCCGATGGTGGCGAGCCCCTGCCCGATGAGTTCGGCGTTTGACCTGTGTCGGGCGTGCTCAGCCGGTCGGTCGTGGTTGGCCATGGCGTCGGCCACGCGCGCGGCCATCAGCGACTCGACTGCCCCCAGAAGCGCAACGGAAATTGCCGGCAGAATCAGTTCGCCAAAATTGATGTCGGGGATAGGGGTGCCCCAGTTAAACACGTCACCAGCAGGAAGGGCCCCAATCACCGACGTATCGATGCCGAACACAAACACGGCGAGGGAGACAGTGACAATAGCCACGGCGCTGGCGGGCACCCAGACGAGAGCAATAAAGCGACGGCGCAGCAATGACCACACGATCTTGATGGCCAGCGTAGTGAGCACGATGGCAATGGCGGCAACATGCAACGGTGAGGCCATTGCGCTGACAACGGTAGAGACGGCAATAGTGACCGGATTCTCACCGTCGCCACGCGACACATCGAGGACTAAGGGAACCTGTTGCAGGGCAATGATGAAGGCAATCCCGAGCGTGAAACCCTCCACGACCGACCACGGAACCTTCTCCACGAAGCGGCCAAGTCGCGCCAGGCCCATTGCGATGATGAAGACTCCGGCCATCAGTCCCAGCAGAAACAGCGCTGACGTACCCCACTTGGCAATGATGGGGATCAAAATTACGGTCATGGCGCCGGTGGGGCCACTCACCTGAAACTCCGATCCCCCCAGAATGGCAGCTATCAGACCAGCGATTACGGCCGTGGCAATGCCCGAGGCTGCACCCGCACCCGAGGTCACGCCAAACCCGAGAGCCAGGGGGAGCGCGACAAGTGACACGGTGAGGCCGGCCACGAGGTCGAATCGCCACGTGCGGGGAAAAGCGCGAATCGCGTTAGGGAGACCCACTCTTTCACTCTACGTCCGCAACCTTCTCGAGAATCGCGCGAGCGCGCTGGTAATCTTTCTCGCGTGGCTCTGTAAAAACTTCGCTTTGCCACAGAAAGAGGAATGACCATGGGATACACAAAAATCGACGTCATGACCGAAACCGGATACGTGGTTCTCGACATGTACGACCAAGCAAAAGATCCGCAGGAATGGCTCGACATCGAATATGTCGACTGGAAGTCATCCGGCGTTACGCGTTTCGCCCCCCTCGCCAGTGCTTTTGGTGAGATGGAGTGCAACGGATTCTGGAACCACACCCCTCCGCGCACCGACAAAGACGGCGTGTGGGTTCAGGCCAACATCGACGTTGCGCCAATGCTCAAGAAGCGCGCCGAGGAGCCCGGAGCCAACATCGGCCGCTGCCGCGTGATTGAGCTTCAGCCCAACGAATACGGTGATGCGCTCTACAACATGCACCAGGACGACAACAACCGATTGAACCCGGATGGCACCGGCTGGATTGTTCGTGGATTCTTCAACCTCACCGACAACCCTGACTCGATGATGATCCTGCGCGAGGACCGCTTTGATCCGTCCACCGAGATTCGTATTCCGCTTCCCGCCGGTGCGCAGATTATTGTCGACACGCAGCGCTTCTGGCACGCCGTGTGGCACCAGGGCGCCGAGCCCCGCTACTGCCTCATCACGTCGTGGGAGTCGGGCCCCGAGCTCGATGCCTACATTGCCAAGCACAATGGCAAGACGCGCACCGAGAACTACCCCGTTACCCCCGAGCAGGCTGAGCAGGCCGAAGCTCACTTCCGTCGTCGCGTAGACGAGCGTGCGGCAGCTTTGGCCGCCAAGGGCATCGTTGACGAAGGCGTCAAAGACCCCGAGGCCTAGCCCGCCCGAATCGCTGGTTGAGTAGGCGCGCAAGCGCCGTATCGAAACGGGTCGTTGGTTGAGTAGGCGCGCAAGCGCCGTATCGAAACCATGTGCAGGTTTCGATACGCCCACGTGGTGGGCTACTCAACCGGCGATTCTTGTTGAGACGCCCACGCGGGGGCTACTCAACCGGCGATTCGTGTTGCTACTTTGGCAGGTTCGCCTCGATAACCGAAATGATGGCCGGGTCGTCTGGAACAGTGGTCGGCCTGAAGCGCTTGACTTCTCCGCTCGGCAAAATCACGAACTTCTCAAAGTTCCATTTGACGTTGCCGGCTTTGCCGTCGGCATCCGTGGTCTTCGTCAGTTCGTTGTAGAGCGGGTGCTTGCCCTTGCCGTTGACCTTGACCTTGTCGAACATGGGGAAGGTGACACCCCACGTGGTGGTGCAGTAGGTCTCGATCTCGGCGTTGCTGCCGGGCTCCTGAAACATGAATTGGTTGCAGGGAAAACCGAGCACCGTGAAACCGCGCGGGCCGTACTTTTCTTGCAACGCCTCGAGCGCGCCGTACTGCGGGGTCAGCCCGCACTTTGAGGCGACGTTGACCACCATGGTGACCGGTGCGCGAACGGCGCCCAGTGTGGTGGCTTTTCCGTCGATTGTGGTGATGGCTGTCTCATCAATACTCATACGCGAAGACTAACATTTCGTCGCTGAGAGATAAGGAATTTATCGCTTGAGCGCCTCGAGCAGGTCATTGTGAAGGTTGCCGTTGGTGGCCAGTGCGCTGCCGTGCCAGCAGTCGTTGTGTCCGTCTACCGAACTAAAGCGCCCCCCGGCTTCACGAACGATGGGAATCAGCGCCGCCATGTCGTAGGGCTTGAGGTCGAACTCCGCCACGGCATCGAGCACACCTTCGGCCAGCAGCATGTACGACCACATGTCGCCGTACGCACGCGTGCGCCAGACGCGTCGCGAGAGAGCGACGAGCTCGTCTAGGTAACCGGCCTGATCCCATTGCTGCAGGTTGTTGTAGCTCAGCGAGGCGTCTGCGAGGTTGCTCACGGCGGAGACACTCAGCCGGCGCGGCTCGGGCGTAGCTCCCAGGGGCTCGCCCAAGATACCGGTGAGCCCCTCGGGTAGGGGCAGGTTCGAGAGCGGGTCGCCCGACTCATCCACCCACGCACCGTTGTCGGCCGCAGCCCACCAGCGCTTGCCCAGCGCGGGGGCGCTCACCACGCCAATCACGGGGTCGCCGTCAATGGCAAGTGCGATGAGCGTTGCCCACACGGGCACGCCGCGCAGAAAATTGGCCGTGCCGTCGATGGGGTCAATGATCCACTGGCGGTGCGGGTGGTCTGCCGTGCCCGTGGCGTGCTCCGTAACAGTGCCGGCATGCTCTCCAAACTCTTCACCGAGCATGAAGTCTTCGGGGCGTTCCGTGCCGAGGAGGTCGATGATCATCCGCTCGATGGCCTTATCGGCATCGGTCACCGGGGTGCGGTCGGGTTTGGCCTCCACCACCAGGTCTTGCGCAAGAAAGCGCTCTCGGCTGATCGCGTCGGCCGCGTCCGCCAGTCGAAGAGCGAGACCGAGATCCTCGTCGAGCGTGAATACGGTGCGACTCATGCGTCAAGCCTACGGCTCAAGCGCCGTGAATCTTTGGTCGATAGTTCGTCTGTCGGAGGTTTCTTAGCGGTCAGAACTGCTGGTAATGTTGAGCCGGTTCGCAATGCAATTGCGAGCCAACTGCACCTCTAGCTCAATCGGCAGAGCAACTGACTCTTAATCAGTGGGTTCCGGGTTCAAGTCCCGGGGGGTGCACCAACTACCGGCTGTGGAAGTTAAGCACCTGCGTGGCAAAGGCTTCGGATAGCGCCCACGCTTGCTTGCGGTAGCTCGCCGCAAGCTCGTGTGACTTGGCAATCTGCTCATCGATGTCGATCCCCTCGCGACGGAACGCCCCGCGATAAGTGCTGAGCCAAGCCAACTGTTGAGAAAGACCGACCTCCGGGTGAAATTGGGTCGCCCAAGCGCTCGACCCAACTCTGAATGCCTCGATTGTGCCGTCGCTTTCGCCCAGCAGAACTGCGTCTTTCGGCAGATCAAAACTGTCATAGTGAAACTGAAACGCGTCAGCGGTTTCACCCAAAACCCCGAGGACCGGATCGCGAGAGGCTTCAGGCAACATGTTGACTTTTGTCCAGGCAAACTCGCCAGTCTCGGCTTTATAGATTCGGCCGCCGGCAGCCGAGGCGAGCAGTTGCGAGCCAAAGCAGAGTCCGAGCAGCGGAGTCTCGGTTTCTAACGCCCACTGCATGATCTTGCGCTCATGGCTCATCCACGGATGTTTCTCTTCTTCGAGAACACCAGCGTGAGCGCCGAGTGAAATAACTCCGGAATACTGCTCAAGCTTTTCTAGGTCTGGGCGGCCGACACTGTCATTCTGCACATCCCACGTGTCCATGAGAATTCCAGCCTCGGCGATTGGATTGGCCATCTCGTTGAGATGGTCATCGATGTCGTGTACGACAACAAGAATCTTCGGCTTGGTGTTCATTCGGCCCCTAACGTTTAAGAAATCATAGTGGCCCCTCGGTTCGAACTCCTACGCTCAGCGTGAAGGCCCCCCGAGAGCCCGGGGCTATTGGGAGTAAAGTCAATTCATGAGCGCACCGAATGTCACTGAAGACAAGGCGGCGCGTCGTGCCCGCATGGCGACTGATCGACTTCGGGAGGCCCGTCATGAATTGCCCGCGATTGACACTGCTACTTATGCCACCGAGGGACTGACCCAGGGCGAGGTTGACTTACGTGTGCTGCTGCGCCTGACGAACGCCGTGTCCACCTCGTCTAGTCGGTCCATTGTCAGCATTCTGCGCGCCAATCTTTTCACCCTGTTCAACGCCGTCGTCGGCGGAAGTTTCATTGTCTTGCTGATCTTGGGGCAGTGGCGCGATGCCATTTTCGGCGTCATTGTCATAGCGAATATTGGTATTGGAGTGGTCCAAGAGTTTCGCAGTAAGCGCACGCTTGATCGCTTAGCTCTGATTAGTGCGCCCCTGGCACGCGTTCGGCGAAATGGCACAACCTTAGAGGTTGCGACTGACCAGGTCGTTCTTGACGAGTTGCTTGTTTTGCGCACCGGAGATCAGGTGCCTGCCGATGCCACGATTGTTTCGTCAGAGGGACTTCACCTTGATGAGTCGTTACTGACGGGCGAATCGGACCCTGTTCTTAAAGACGTTGGCGACGAGGTCTTGAGTGGTTCCAGCGTGGTGGCTGGTTTCGGACTCGCGCGCGTCACGCTGATAGGCCCGGAGTCGTACGCCAGCAGAATCACGCTCGAGGCCAAGCGTTTTTCCTTGGTCAGCTCGGAACTGAGGAATGCGCTCGCACGATTGATCAAGTGGATTTCGTGGGCGCTGATTCCCCTCGTTGTCATCGTGACAAACGGTCAGATGCAGAACGTCGGTGGGTGGCAGGCCGCATGGGAATCTGGCTTGTGGCTTGAAGCTACGGTTCGATCGGTGGCCAGCATCATCAGCATGATTCCGCAGGGACTCGTGCTCATCACGAGCATTGCGTTTGCGGTTGCTGCCGTCAAGCTAGCGCGACGACAGGTTCTCGTTCAAGAACTTCCTGCCGTTGAAGGGCTTGCCCGTGTCGACGTGGTCTGCTTCGACAAGACGGGCACCCTCACCGAGGGCAGCATTGAGTTCAACGACGTGCATTCGCTCGTGCCACAGAACGAGACAGAATCATGGTCTCGAGCACTTGCGTGGTTTGGGGCAGATGAGAATGCCAATTCCACTGCCCTGGCGCTCGCGCAGCACTTCTCGTCCCACGATCCCGTTACCGCTGTTGCGTCTACGCCCTTTTCGTCGGCGCGCAAATGGTCTGCAGTGCAAGACGATTCACAGAACACGTGGATTCTGGGGGCACCCGAAATGGTGCTCGAATCAGGTGCCGACGACGTGCGTGACCTTTGCCGAGTTCGCGCCGAATTGGGGCTGCGCACTCTCGTTCTGGCAAGTTCACCGGGAACCATAAAAGATGAGCAGCTACCGAAGAAGATTCGTGCGGTTGCGATCATCACTTTTGGTGAGAAAGTGCGCGGCGATGCCCGTGAAACCATCGAGTACTTTTTATCCCAAGGACTAAAACTCAAGGTCATCTCCGGTGACAATCCACGCACGGTAGCCGCCGTGGCCCGCACGGCTGGCCTCACTTTCGATGGCCACGGTTTTGACGCCCGAGAGCTGCCCGAAGATGTGGAGGAGCTTGCTTCCGTGCTCCAAGAACACGACATCTTTGGGCGCGTGACGCCGGAGCAGAAAAAGCTCATGGTTATCGCTCTGCAGAGTCGAGGCCATGTCGTGGCCATGACCGGTGATGGGGTCAACGATGCGCTCGCCCTCAAGCGGGCAGATTTGGGCATTGCCATGGGAAGCGGATCGGCGGCGACCAAGGCTGTTTCTCGCCTGGTGCTGCTCGACGGATCCTTTTCGTCGCTCCCCGGTGTGGTGGCAGAGGGGCGTCGCGTCATCGCCAACGTGGAACGGGTGTCACGTCTGTTTCTGACAAAAACGGCATGGGCCATGGTTCTCGCCATCGTATTCGGGGTAATGCTGTGGGCCTTCCCCTTCCTGCCGCGTCAACTTTCCGCCAACGATTTATTCACGATCGGTCTTCCCGCGTTCGCGTTGGCCCTCTTGCCGAATGCACGACGATATCAACCCGGATTCTTGAAACGCGCTCTTTCCTTTTGCATTCCGACCGGGGTACTCATCGGCGCACTCGTCGTTGGTCTGGATGCGGTTCAAAAATCATTTCAGACCTTTACTGTGGCGCAGACTCAGACCTCCGTGAGTATGTTTCTTGCGCTGGCAGGAATGTGGGTGCTCGTCACTCTCTCGCGGCCATTCAACAGGTGGCGATTCTTGATTGTCGTGGCAATGTATCTGGGGTTCGCTGTCGTTTTCTTTGTTCCGGCGTCACAAGACTTCTTCGGGTTCGTTTGGCTCGATGGCAGCCTTCTCTGGGTAACCCTGGCGTTTGGTTTTGTCGGAGTGCTGGCAATTGAATTCACCGACCGTATCGTGCAACGACTGATGTTTGGACCCCGAAAGCACTGGGGCCCGGAAAGAACGAGTCGTCACTGATAGGGAACGAGTCTCCTCGACGTGCCGTGGCTCATCAGCGCTCTTCACTTCTTGATGGCATGGGGGCAAGAATAGGAAAGTGACGCAGACGGCCGACTTT
>Ga0114979_10001400_pt1 | contig 16235 bp, 15 predicted proteins | sample S_140625_EF_Meta_FD_87315 | JGI IMG/M metagenome (GOLD analysis project Ga0114979, IMG submission 87315) | Freshwater microbial communities from Lake Simoncouche, Canada to study carbon cycling - S_140625_EF_MetaG | ecosystem: Environmental > Aquatic > Freshwater > Lake | place: Lake... | reverse complement strand
ACGTTCTTAAATTCAAACACTTCATGGCCCAAACGCTCAGCCACGGGAATGAAAATTTCCTGAGTCTCATTGCGCTTTTGGTATTCGTAGTCAGACAACTCTTCGAAGCGAGCCAAGCGCGCTTTGCTCTTGGCTTGACGCCCTTTGGGGTTTTGACGCGCCCATTCCAATTCTTTCTTCATGGCTTTGGAGCGCGCATCTTCCGTGCGTTGTTCTTGCGACAAACGTGCTTCTTTTTGCTCCAACCACGAAGAGTAGTTGCCCTTATAAGGAATGCCAGAGCCGCGGTCGAGTTCCAAAATCCACTCTGCGGCGTTGTCTAGGAAGTAGCGATCATGAGTAATCGCCACCACGGTGCCAGAAAAGCGGGCCAAGAACTGCTCCAGCCAATCCACCGATTCCGCATCCAAGTGGTTGGTAGGCTCGTCCAGCAACAACATGTCGGGCTTAGAGAGCAACAGGCGGCACAAAGCCACGCGACGCTTTTCACCACCCGAGAGCTTGCCAATCACGGCGTCCCAAGGGGCTAAGCGCAAAGCATCCGCCGCGATGTCCATCAAATGGTCAGAGCCGTCGCCAGCCCCTGAGGCGGCGATGATGGCTTCGAGTTGGGCTTGCTCAGCCGCCAACGCGTCGAAATCGGCGTCTTCTTCCGCGTAAGCGGCGTAAACCGCTTCTAAACGCGCCTGGGCATCTTTGACTTCGGCCATGCCACTTTCAACGGCTTGACGCACCGTGTGCTCGGGATCGAGCTGAGGCTCTTGGGGCAAATACCCAATCTTCAGGCCGGCCATGGGTATGGCCTCGCCCTCGATCTCTTTGTCAATGCCCGCCATGATTTTGAGCAACGTGGACTTGCCAGAACCGTTGGTGCCCAGCACGCCAATCTTGGCGCCTGGAAAAAAGGACAGGGAAATATCTTTCAAAATGTGGCGCTTAGGCGGCACGATTTTGCCGACACGGTTCATGCTGAAAACATACTGGGCCATTGGGGTTTCTTTCGGGTAGCGGATTCGATAAAACAGTGATTATCCCAGCTATCTTGATCCGTGCGACAATACGTTTCGTTGCCGCCCCCAGTTGCCGCAACATCAGCAAATCTGCTGGAGCTGTTTCCAAACACTTCTGTTTGTGATTTTTGAGCTCACCTGTAACTACTGCCAACCTTTGACTGGTGGTCTTCGGACCAATCGGGTTGGTGTCATGCGCTGACACAAGCGCTCCATCATGAAATTTGAAGAATTAAATTTGGCCCCGGCCATCCAAAAAGCAGTCGCCGAACAAGGCTACGAAACCCCAACGCCTATCCAGGCTCAAGCCATACCCGCGGTCCTCGCTGGGCACGACTTGTTGGCAGGCGCCCAAACGGGCACGGGTAAAACAGCGGCTTTCACCCTGCCCTTGTTGCACAAGCTCACCATGAGCCGCAGCAAAGAAAACAAATTTGGCGTTTACGGTGTACGCGCCTTGGTGCTGACCCCCACACGCGAACTCGCGGCCCAAGTGGAAGAATCCGTTCGAAACTACGGCAAGTACCTGCAACTCACCTCCACCGTGATCTTTGGGGGTGTGGGCATGAACCCTCAAGTGGCCCGCATCAAAAAAGGTGTGGACATTTTGGTGGCTACCCCTGGTCGTTTGCTTGACTTGCAACAGCAAGGCTTGCTCGATTTGTCCACTGTCGAAATCTTGGTCCTCGACGAAGCCGACCGCATGTTAGACATGGGCTTCATCCACGACGTTAAGAAAATCTTGGCCTTGGTGCCCAAAGACAAACAAAGCTTGTTGTTCTCAGCCACCTTCAGCGACGAAATTCGCGAACTGGCCAACAACTTGCTCAAAGACCCGCAAAGCATTCAAGTCACACCTAGCAACACCACGGTGCAACGCATCACGCAAGTGGTGCACCCCGTGGGTCGCGGCAAGAAAAAAGCTTTGCTCGCCCACATCATCAATGAGCACAACTGGAGCCAAGTGCTGGTGTTCACCCGCACTAAATTCGGAGCCAATAATGTGGCCGAGTTCTTGACCAAAAACGGCATCAGTGCCATGGCCCTGCATGGCAACAAGAGCCAAACTGCGCGTACCCAAGCTTTGGCCGGTTTCAAGAGCGGCGACATCCGCGCCTTGGTGGCCACTGACATCGCAGCACGTGGCATTGACATTGACGAGTTGCCGCATGTGGTGAATTACGAAATCCCCAACATCAGCGAAGACTATGTGCACCGCATTGGCCGCACTGGCCGTGCTGGCTCAAGTGGCGAAGCCGTGAGCTTGGTGTCCTTGGACGAACAAGGGTTCATGCGTGACATCGAAATCTTCACCAAGCAACAAGTGCCTGTGGTGGCCGTCGAAGGCTTTGGGCCTGATGCCGATGAAGTTGCCGAACCCATTGCCATGGGCCGTCAAACCCTGTGGGGTGGGATTGGCAAACCCCCAGGTCGAGACGTGATGGCGGCGGCGGCCAAAGCCGCGCGCGGCGAAATGATGCAACGCATTCGCGACACCAAAGCCACCAGCGGTGGTCGCAATGGTGGCGGTGCTCGAGCCGGCCAAGGCGGCAGCGCCGACGGCCGCGCGCCCCGCCCCAACGGCCATGTGAGTCGTGACCGTGTGGGCGATCGTCCAGCGCGCGACGGCAACCGCCAACCTGGCTCAGGTCAGGGCCCACGCCCACCCCGTCAATTTGACAACCGCGGCCCCCGCAACGATGCGCCACGGCCACCTCGTGACTTTGATGCACCGCGTACCCCACGCCGTGATGACGATGACTTTCAGCCGCGAGCCAACGCGCACTTGGGCACGCAAAGCGGCGTGAATGCCTTTGGCCACAAAACACAAGGGGGCGGTCAGCGCCAACCCGATCCCACACGCACCAGCGTGGACCTCATGACCGAACGCAAACGCGGCGGTGGCGGCGGGGGTGGTTATGGCCGCCGTTCAGGCGGTGGAGGTGGCGGCAACCGCTCAGGTGGGGGTGGCAGGTCAGGTGGCGGCGGTTACGGCCGCTGAAGCTCAAAGATCGAGCATCAACACCGCAGTTTGGCTGCGTGAGCAGCAAGGCGTGAATTGATCGTTGGCGTCTTGTTCTTCACCGCTCAAATACATGTCGCGGTGATCAGGCACCCCGCCCACCACACGGGTCAAGCAAGTACCGCAAATGCCCTGACCACAAGACATGGGGACATCAATACCTGCAGCTTCCAAGACTTGCAGTGCTGTTTGATCTGGCCCGACCGTCAGTCGTAGCCCAGATTTGACTAACGCCAGCGTGAACACCCCGTCGCTGCCCACGGGCGTGTCGAGGCCTGCATTTAAGTTGTCGCTCATGCTGTGATTCCTGAGTTTTCTTGGGCCAATAGGCGTGCAATCACACGGCGGGACTGCACGCCCCCTGCATCAATATTGAGCATCAATAAATTGCGCTCTGGGTATTTGCTCAAATTGCGTTGCTGCGACTCGAGTATCTCTAAATCTTCGGCAAAGATCTTGCCCTGGCCTTCGCGAATGGAGGCCGTCAGCTCTGCATTTTGGGGCTGAAATTTTCGCGCCATGCCCCAAAAATAAAGAATCGACGTCTCTGTCTCGGGCGTGATGAAATCCACCACCACGCTGTAGGCCTTGGTGTGGTCAGGCGCGTGATAACCGCCTTTGCCTGCATGCGCGACACCCACTTCAATCATCACGTGGCTCGGTGGCGTGAAGTGACAAATCTGCCAACGGTCCACGGGCACATCGTCTGCCAAGTGGTTGCCACGCAGCGCCATTTGCCAAAACGGCGGTGCAGAAATATTTTCCATAAATCGGCTGGTGATGACGTGATCGCCCTCCACCTTGGTGGTGCAAGGCACTTCATCAATTTCTTTTTGCCCAATGCTGCTCGCATGCACATAGGTTTCGTGCGTCAAATCCATCAGGTTATCGATCATCAGCTGGTAGTTGCACTTGATGTGATACAGCCCCCCACCATAGGCCCATGCGGGGTTGTCAAAAAACTCAAACACAGGCATGGTGCCTTCGTCAGCCAAGGTCACATCACCTGGCCACACCCAAATAAAACCATAACGCTCCACCACCGCAAAGCTGCGAATGGCAGGAAACCCCCGCACGCGCTGACCTGGCATGGCCACGGTTTTACCGTCACACCCCATTTCTAAGCCGTGGTAGCCGCACACCAACTTGCCGTTGCACACCTTGCCCAAGGACAAGGGAGCGCCACGGTGTGGACAAAAGTCTTCGAGGGCCGACACCTTGCCACCATCGCCTCGGAAGAACACCATGGACTCGCCGCAGATGGTGCGGCCCAAAGGCTTATCCTGCACATCGGCCGAGGTGGCGGCCACATACCACGTGTTTCGCAAAAACATAGGTTAATTCTTTCTTGATGCTCACTCGATGCGGGCCACGCCCAACAGCTGATCCAGCAATTCGGGTTCATCCAAAAGCGCTTGTGCGCTACCGCTGTGCACCAACGTGCCGTGGTCTAACACGACGGCTTGGTGGCTGATTTTCAAAATGGCTTGCGGGTGCTGCTCAACGATGATGGCGCTCAAGCCTTCTTCACGCGTGATGCGTGAAATAGCAAGCAACAACTCTTCCACAATGATGGGGGCCAAACCCTCCAATGGTTCATCGAGCAACAGCAAACGCGGATTCAACACCAAGGCGCGTCCCACGGCCAACATTTGTTGTTCACCGCCAGAAAGCTGTGTACCCAAGTTGTGTTGACGCTCGGCCAAGCGTGGGAACAACTCAAACACGCGCTCAGGTGTCCAAGGGCGAGACGCGCTGTATTTGGCCGGACGCGCCACGGCGGTGAGATTTTCGTGCACCGTGAGTGATTTAAAAATATTGCGCTCTTGGGGTACCCATCCCACGCCCGCGGCGGCGCGTTCGTGAGGCGCCATGCGCGCCAATGGCACACCCGCCAACCAGATGTTGCCTCCGTGCAGCGTGGTCACGCCCACCAAGGTGTCCATCAAGGTGGTTTTTCCAGTGCCGTTACGTCCCAACAAGGCCAAGGTTTCGCCCTCGTTGACTGTGAGTGAAATGTTATGCAACACCACGGCTTCGTCATAGCCTGCCGTCAAACCGTCGATGCGCAATAGTTCGGTCATGTTAGTCATGGTGGGTCCCCAAATAGACGGCCTTGACTTGCGGGTCATGCGCAATTTCTTGCGGCGTACCCTCCGTCAGAACCGCCCCATTGACCAACACAGTGATGCGATCGGCAAAGTTAAACACCACATCCATGTCGTGCTCAATCAGCACGATGGACACATCGCTGGGCAGCGCCGCCACCGTTTGCAGCAACTCATCGCGCTCGCCAGCGGGCACGCCCGCCACGGGCTCGTCCAATAACAACACGCGCGGCTCGCAGGCCAAGGCAATCGCCATTTCCAACAAACGACGCTTGCCGTAAGCCAAATGCCCCGTCAGTTGATGCATCACATCGGTGAGATGAAACTGCACCAGCAATTGCTCAGCGCGCTCGGTGATGAGCGCCTGATAGCCCAACGGTTGCCACCAACGTGCGCCCTCGCCGCGATGCTGGGTGACCACCATCGCCAGAGTTTCCAAAGGGGTCAGGGAATTAAACAATTGGTTGATCTGAAACGTACGCACCATGCCGCGCGCCACGCGCTGGTGCGGGGCGAGTCGCGAAATGTCTTCACCCTGCAACACGATGCGGCCTTCGGTGGCTGGCAAGACGCCCGTCATCAAGTTAATGAGCGTGGTTTTGCCAGCCCCATTGGGGCCAATCAAAGCGTGACGCGCACCATGCGCGATGTTGAGGTTGACATGGTCGGTCGCAGTGATGCCCCCAAAGCGCTTGACCAATCCATGGGTTTGCAAAGCGAAATCTACACTCACGGTGCCTCCTCTTTGCGAGCGGGCGCAGACCACCAAGTCCACGGACGAATCAATCGTTCACGCCCCACCAACACCAACACCACCAAAAACAAACCCATCCAAAACGTCCAGTATTGCGGGGTGATGTTGGCAATCACGTCATACATCAGCTTGAACGCCACCGCCCCAGCAATGCCTCCATACAACCAACCCACGCCACCGATGGCCAACATCAGCATCACATCGGCAGAGCGGTCCATGGCAAACACATCCAGTGACGCGAAGCCAGTGGTCTGCGCCATCAAAGCACCCGCCGCACCCGCCATGCCCGCAGCCACGGTGTAGACCACCGCCAAACGAGCAATCACGGGAATGCCGATGGCCATGGCACGCAAGCGGTTGTCGCGCACAGCTTTGAGCGTGGCGCCCAAAGGGGCATTCACCAAGCGCCGTGCCAGCACAAACAGCACCAAGAGCACAGACAAGGAGTACCACGCGGAGGTTTGACCCATCAGATCAAACTCAAACTGGCCCAGCAGCGGCCCCATCATGACGCCTTGCAAACCATCCGCACCGCCCGTCAAGTCACTGAACTTGTTCGCCAACTCGAGCAAGATGAGCGCGGTCCCCAAGGTCACCATCAAGCGTGTCAAATCGCTGCCGCGCATGATGGTCCAAGCGCACATTGCGCCCAATACAGTCGACGCAACCATGCCCACCACCAAGCCCAACAAAGGGTCGGGATGGATGTGCTTGGCAAACAACGCGGCCGAGTAAGCGCCAAAACCTAGAAACGCCGCATGCCCCAACGACACAATACCGGTGTAACCCAGCACCAAGTCCAGCGACACGGCAAACAAAGCCACAATCGCTATCTCGTTGATGATGAGCGCGTGCTGTGACAAAACCCAAGGCGCGGCAAAGGCGAGCACCCAAAAGACCAGCTCTAACGGATGCCAACGCGCCGAACGCAGCAAAGAGGCGTGTGCGCTCATGACTTACCACCTTGTCGCACAAAAAGGCCTTGCGGACGCCAAATCAAGATCGCGATCATCAACACGTACACAATGAAGGCGCCCAGTTTTGGGATGTAGTACTTGCCTGCCACATCGGCAATCCCCAATAGCAAAGCGGCCAGCAACGGCCCCGTGATGGAAGTGGTGCCACCCACCGCCACGACGATCAAAAAGTACACCATGAATTTCAAGGGAAACGTGGGGTCCAACCCCAACACTTCGGCGCCCAACGCGCCGCCCAAGCCCGCCAAGCCAGACCCCACCGCGAAGGTCGCCGCAAACACCACGTTGACATTGATCCCCAAACCCGAGGCGACCCTTGCATCGTCCACACTGGCGCGCAAGCGGCTGCCAAAACGCGTGGCCGACAGCACATATTGCAGCCCAACCGTCAAGACCGCGCAGACCACAATGATGAACAAACGGTAATGACCCATGCCCAACACAAAGGGTGTGTCGGCAAATAATTCGGTGCGCCCGCGCAACCAATCAGGCAATTGCATGATTTGCTGTTGAGAGCCCATCCAATAATCAGCCGAGGCCACAGCCATGAAGGCCAAACCAATCGAAAACAACACCTGATCCAAATGCGGTTTTTTGTACAACGGGCGATACAGCAAGCGCTCTAACAAAACGCCCATCAGGGCAGAGGCCAAAAAGGCCAAGGGCAAACACACCAAGAACGGCACGCCGTGGCGCTGCATCAGCACCACGGTGACGTAGCCGCCCAGCATGGCAAAAGCACCATGCGCGAGGTTGATGAAGTTCATCAACCCCATGGTCACGCATAAGCCAACTGCCAAAATGAACAGCAGCATGCCGTAGGCGACCCCATCAAACAACAGCGTGAGCATTACTTGTTCTTGCCCGGGTCTTTGACGTCCTTGATGGTGTCGAACTCTTGGTTAAACAACTGTCCACCCACTTTTTCTACTTTGCGGATATAGATGTTGTGAACCACGTCACGGGTTTGCGCGTCGATGAACATGGGGCCACGGGGGCTTTCAAACAACTGGCCCTTCATGGCGTTGAGCAAGACCTCGCCACTGCCGCCTTTGGTGGTTTTAGCCGCCTCATAAATCACGCGCATGCCGTCATAGCCGCCAACCGCCATGAAGTTGGGACGCAGGCCCGCGTTGGCCTTTTCAAAGGCTGCCACAAACTTTTTATTCAAGGGCGAATTATGTGAAGCCGAGTAATGGTGTGAAGTCACCACCCCATTGGCCACATCACCCATGCTGTTCAAGATGTCGTCATCGGTGATGTCACCTGTGCCAATCAACTTGATGCCGGCCTTGTCCATGCCACGCTCTGCAAACTGCTTCATCAACGCAGCGCCGGCCCCCGAAGGCACGAAGACAAACACCGCATCGGGCTTGAGGTCACGGACTTTTTGCAAGAAAGGGGCAAAGTCAGGGTTGCGCATTGGTACGCGCAAGGTGTCCAACACCTCGCCGCCATTGAACAACAGGCGATCTTTGAAAAACTTTTCAGCGTCAATGCCTGGGCCATAGTCCGACACCAAGGTCACTACTTTTTTGATGCCATTGTTTGGCACCCAATCGGCCATGGCGACCGCCGCTTGCGGCAGCGTGAAGCTGGTTCGCACAATGAAAGGGGAGGCTTGCGTGATGCTCGAAGTCGCAGCAGCCATCACCACCATGGGCGTTTTGGATTGCGTCGCCAAAGGCGCGGTGGCCATTGCCAGCGGCGTTAATCCAAAGCCAGCCAACACATTGACCTTCTCATTCACCACCAGTTCTTGGGCGATCCGCTTGGTCACGTCAGGTGCGCTGGTGTCATCTTTGATGATCAACTCAACTTTTTTACCCCCCACCGTGTCGCCATTTTGAGCGATGTACAAGCGCGCAGCGGCTTCAATTTGTTTGCCCGTCGAGGCAAAGGGGCCCGTCATTGGCAAGATCAAGCCGATCTTGAATTTTTCTTGGGCCGCGGCGGTGCCAATATAGCTTGCCAACACACCCACGGTCAGGGCGCTTAAGAAAAAACGTTTTTGCATGAACTGTCTCCTTTGAAATAATCGTTGTCAAAAATTGGGGCTAATCAAATGTGCCCCCCGCAATTGAAGCGGGCTTGGGCCCACTTCTCGTAAATTTCTTTGGGCCAAACGGGAGTGCTCGCGCATCAAGGCCTCGGCCCTTGCACCCTCACGCTGCCCAATCGCTGCTATGACTTGCCGGTGCTGGTCTTGGGCCACGATGAGCATGTCGCGCGCCTGAGGCGAGTTGGCTTGCACGCCGACAAAACCAGAAGGCGACGCAAAAGGCAAGCTGGCCACACGGTCCAACTCGCGCTGAATCACAGGCGAAGCAGCCAAGGCGCCCAGCAAAGCATGAAACTGCGCATTCAAATCGACATAGCGAGAAAAGGCGGCTTCGTGCAACACTGGGTCGCGCAGCACCAAATCGATGGCGTCCAAACATTGATGGGCCTCAAGCAGCACCTCGCTCGGGGCCCCGCGCTCCGCAGCCAAACGCACCGCCAAGCCCTCTACTGTGCCCCTCAACTCGATGGCATCGGCCACATCCGCTTGTGAGAACTTACGCACCGCAAAGCCACCACTGGGCATTTGCTCTAGCAAGCCCTCTTGCTCCAGTCGGATCAAGGCGGCACGGATGGGGGTGCGCGACACACCCAGTTTTTCCACCCATGCCAATTCGGTGATACGCGACCCGGCCTGTAACTCACCCGCCAAAATCATCTCGCGCAGTTTGACTTGGACCTTCACCGCTTGCGACCCGCCTTCTTCAGACGGCTCTGCATTCAAAGCTTGAGTGGGCATCGCAAAATCGGTTCTCATCGATGAAATTGTATACATTGATGTTTGATTTTGATCAATAAATAGGCATTTAAAGGGTTTTTACTAGCTTTATGTATCCAACCAACGCAACATGACATCTGCCACCGCCTGGGGTTGCTCCATGGGGGCCATGTGACCAGCCTCTTCGATCACCGCCAAAGTTGCGTGTGGTGCGAGCCGATGCATGGACTCATGTTGCGCAGGGGGCGACCAAGAATCTTGTCGTCCGCACATGATCAATGTTGGCACCCGAAGAGAAGACAAAACATCACTGCCATCGGGCCTGTGAATCAGGGCATGGAGTTGATGGGCAAAAACCGTGGCGTCTTTGCGATCAAACATGGCCAAGATGCGCGCAATCAAGTCAGTATCAGCCAAGCGTTGCGGATGAACCATGCCTTGCACCCATTCATGGGCCATGGCACGCACACCCTGCTGTTGCGCCACGTGCAGCAGTTCCATGCGTTTTTGAACCTCTTGCTCCCCCTCCAAACCTGGCAATTTGGGCAAATAACCTGTGTCCAAAAGGGCCGCGCCTGCCACACGCTCAGGCGCGATACGTAACACCTCCAGTGCCACACGTCCACCCATGGAATGCCCTGCGATATAAAAGTTTGGAGGGGCGTTATACAGCAGCTGAACGGCCATTTGCGACAAGGAGTTGGCGTGGCCGTGATCCACGACTGTGCACAGGTGCGAAGCTGTGAGCTGAGGCAAAAGTGGCTCCCACACCGCATGGTCACACATTAATCCGGGCACCAGCAAAAGAGGCAAGGTCTGCATTCGTATCACTTCATGAAGCGCGTGAGGACTTTCTCACGCAAGGTTTGTAACGCACGAGCCTGAAACTCAGTGGCAAGTGAGCGACAGGGGGACATGATGAAGACCCCGACAATGGGCGCTTCAGAAACGGCACCTATGACAGACAGCATGCACCCTTCTTTTGATACAGATGTCCTGATCATCGGCGGTGGCCCCGTTGGGCTTGGGTTGGCCATTGAGTTAGGCCAACGCGGTATTCGCTGCACCATGAGCGAACGTTACGTTCAGCCCCAACCGATTCCCAAGGGACAAAACCTGACGCAGCGCACGATGGAGCACTTTCATTTTTGGGGGGCGGAACCTGAGTTGCGTGCGGCACGCACCATTCCCCCTGAATACGGCATTGGTGGGTTGACTGCTTATGGCACCCTGCTGAGTCAGCACCACTATGACTGGTTACAGCGCGAACTGGTCAAGCCCTATTACTTCAAAGACAACGAACGCCTGCCTCAGTACGAAACCGAAAAAGTACTGCGCCAACGCGCCGCATTGCTGCCCCAGGTGGACGCCCTGTATGGCTGGGACGCAGAGACCATCCGCCAAGATGATGAAGGCGTAGCCGTGACGCTGCGGGAACGCAGCAGTCAACAAATCCGCCACATTCGGGCGCGGTACGTGGTCGGTTGCGACGGCAGCCGCTCGAAAACGCGAGAACAGTCAGGCATCACTCAAACCCTGTCCGACCACGACCGTTGCATGGTGCTGCTGGTTTTCAAATCACAAGCGCTGCACACCCTGCTGGCCCGTTACCCAGGCAAATCGTTCTACAACGTGCTGCACCCCGAGCTCAAAGGGTATTGGAAATTTTTTGGTCGCGTGGACCTCGGCAACACTTGGTTTTTCCATGCCCCTGTGCCCCTTGGCACCACCGCCGACAACTTTGATTTCAAAGCCTACCTGCACGAATCCGTCGGTGCTGAATTTGAAATTGAGTTCCAACACATTGGCTTTTGGGACTTGCGATTCGCCTTGGCCGACCACTACCGCGCAGGCAGGGTGTTCATTGCGGGCGATGCCGCCCACAGCCATCCACCTTATGGCGGCTACGGTGTGAACTCGGGATTTGAAGATGCTCGCAACCTGGGCTGGAAATTGGCAGCTGTCTTACAAGGCTGGGGAGATGAGCCGCTTCTCGACTCCTACGACGCCGAACGACGCCCCGTGTTTGCCTCCACCATCAACGACTTCATTGCCAAGTCGATTGAAACGGACAAAGACTTTTTAGAAAAATTTGATCCCCAGCAAGACCGCGTCGCCTTTGACCAGGCTTGGGCACAGAGGTCGCAAGGCGCGGTGGGTGAGGTGCATGCGTTTGAACCCCACTACGAGGGCTCGCCCGTCGTGTGGCACAACTCAGCAGGCTCGCGCACATGCAGCGCCAAAGGGGCGCATATTTACAAAGCTCGCGCGGGTCATCATTTAGCGCCTGCCCGCTTGTCCAACGGGAAAAATGTGTTTGACATGTTAGGCGCGGAATTCAGCCTGCTGGCCTTGGGCAGCGCACCCCACGACACGCAAGTGTGGGTCGAGGCAGCCGCCGCTGCGGGCGTGCCATTGACCGTGGTGCATGAGCCCGCAGGGCATGAAGCCGATCGCTATGAGGCGCGTTGGGTGTTGGTACGCCCTGACCAGTTTGTGGCTTGGGTGAGCGACGAGGCCAGCATTGACCCCACGCTGGTCCAAGCACTTTTCAAGCGTTTGCGGGGCAACAGCAGCACTGAAGCCACGACGGCCCAGCAGGTCAATCTGCCGTGATTTGCTTGGTGCGGATCACCGTTTCCCAGCGGGGATAGTCTTTGGCCACGATGGCGGCCAACTCTGCAGGACTCGAAGCTGAGGCATCCATGCCCGCTTTACCCAAAATGTCTTTGACCTCGGCTTGGCGCAAGATAGCCGACATTTCGGTGTTCAAACGCGTCACCACCGCCGAAGGTGTTTTGCTGGGCACAAAAAAAGCGTACCAAAGATCCACATCAATGCGCTTGACACCCAGCTCTTCAAAAGTCGCCACGTCGGGTGCCACAGGATGGCGTTTGTTACTGCCCAGCGCCAAGGCATTCAAGCGACCACTCTTCACAAAACCTTGCGCAATGTGCACAGGCAAAAAGCCCACATTCAGCTCACCGCTCAACAAGTCTTGGGTATAGCCGGCAGTGCCACGGTAAGGCACATGCAGCATGAAGGTGTTGGACTCCAACTTGAACAACTCCATCGCCATGTGATGCGGCGTGCCCACGCCAGGCGAGCCAAAGCTGATGCTGCCAGGTTTGGCCTTCGCCTCTTTGATCAAATCAGACAAGGATTTGATGCCAGTTTTGGGATGCGCCACGAGCATCAGCGAGCCATAAGCTGCCATGGACACAGAGGAAAAATCTTTCACAGGATCAAAGCTCACACTCTTGTACAACTGCGAAGCGATCAACATGGTATTGGCCCCCATCAACAAGGTGTAGCCATCCGGATTGGATTTCGCCACCGCATCGGCCCCAATATTGCCGCTGGCCCCCGGCTGGTTTTGCACCACCACAGGCTGGCCCAGTCGCTCGCTCAAACGCGGCGCCACCACGCGGGCAATGGTGTCCATGCCCGTGCCAGGGGTAAACGGCACGATGATTTTGAGGGTTTGATTGGGGTAGGTGTTTTGTGCCTGAGCCCCCAAACTCAAGAGCGCAAGCATGGCCAGCGCGAGGGAGGGCATTTGTCGACGGTCAAACCAATTCATGAAACAGTCTCCTTAAATAATCAAACTCAAGCGGCCTTAGACGCTGGGGGTATTTTGAACAAACGCTCTGCGTTGTCTTGAAAGAAGGCTTGGCGCACTTGCGGCGCCATGTCCAAGCCCTCCAAAATACCGACTTCGTGTGGGGCATATTGGTAGGGATAGTCCATGGCGTAGAGCACGCGATCGGGGCCCATAAAGTCTTGGGTGAATTTCAATGCCGCGCCCCAAGCCACACCACTGTTGGTGATGTGGAAGTTTTCACGCAAGTAGTCACTGGGTTTGCGCTTGATGGGCTGCACGCTGGGGTAACGCTGAGATTTAACGGTCGCCGCGTGCATGTAGTCCAAACGGTAAGCCCAAAAAGGCAAGGCTTCACCCATGTGGCCCAAGATCACTTGCAAGCGCGGAAAGCGGTCAAACACCCCTGAGGTGATCAAGCGCAAAGCATGCAAGCCCGTCTCGACGCCAAAGCCATAAATGGCGCCATCCAAACCCGCTTCAATGAAGTGCTGAATCATGCTCGCGGGCATGGCATTGGGATGCAAATAGATGGGCGTGTCCATCGCCTCGGCGGCTTCAAAAATAGGCCAAAACTTGGGGTCAGACAAATACTCGCCTTGGGTGTGTGAGTTGATCACCACCGCATGCATGTTCAATTGGTTCACGCCACGTTGAATTTCTTTGGCAGCGGCACTTGGGTCTTGCGGGGCTACGGCGATCATGCCGACCAAGCGGTCGGGGTGGCGCCGCATCGCATCGGCCAAGATGTCGTTGGCCACAGGGGCAAACGCCACCGCCGTGTCTTTGTCCATGATTTGCACACCCGGTGACGTCAGGCCGATGACCTGAACATCCACGCCCGCCTCGTCCATGTGCTGCAAGCGCAGCGCGTCCAAATCGGTCAGACACCGCATGATGTGGGTCGCCCGCTCACTGGGGCTGCTCATGTAAAAACCCATCAGGTGTTTAAAGCCCACATCCACATCGTCTTTGGCCAAGATGCGTTTGTAGATGTCTAACATTTCGGGAGGGGAAAACGCCTCTTCGGTGGCGATGCGTCGATAGGGTCGCGCCGGCAAAGACGACGAAATAGAGCTCATGGACTTCCTTAGATTATTGGCACTCAGGCACAGGGGTTGGCAACGCCCTGTTCTCATAAAAGGCCTGTAAATTTTGAAGGGTCAATGCTGCCATGGCCTGACGTGTTTCGACTGTCGCGCTGGCGATATGCGGCGTGAGCACCACATTGGGCAAGCGACGCAACTCGGGATCCACGATGGGCTCATCCCAAAACACATCCAAGGCCGCACCGGCGATCAACTTGTCTTTGAGCATTTGCACCAACACGGGTTGGTCCAACACCGAACCTCGCGCAATGTTGATCAGGTAGCCCTTGCGCCCCAAGGCTTGCAGCACCGCTGCATCAATCAAATTTTGGGTCCCCTCTCCTCCAGGGACTGCCACGACGAGGTAATCCACGTTGCTCGCCAAAGCCACCGCGGTCTTGTAATAGTCGTAGGGCAAGTCGGGCTGAGGTGCGCGCCCGTTGTAGGCGATGCGCATGTCGAATGCAGCCGCGCGTTTGGCAATGGCACGACCGATACGCCCCATACCCACGATGCCCAGTCTTGCGCCAGAGACTTTGTGTGTCAGTGGAAAAACATCGTCTGTCCAGTCGCCATTGCGCACAAATTTATCGGCCTGCGGCAAGCGTCGGCCAATCGACAGCACCAAGCCCATGGTCAAGTCGGCGACATCGTCGCTCAGCACCCCCGGCGTGTGCGTGACCACCACCCCTTTTTCAATGGCCGCCGCCACATCCACACCGTCATACCCCACGCCACAAATGGCAATGAGCTTCAAATTCGGCATCATGCTCAACAGCTTTTTGTCCACCTTCGCCGCGCCAGTGCCGATCAAAGCCGTGACCTTACCCAGCGCCCCAGGGTCTTTGATGTGGGCATGGTCGTGCACGATGTAATCGGCCTCTTGCAAAGCGTTCATCATGAACGGGGGCAAGGGCGAGACTTGCATGATTTCTTGTGCCATAACGTCCTCTTTTTGTGGGTCTGTCCGACTGGATCTGACCCTGACTCTACCCGCGGATTGGCTACCATGACAACCTATGACGGAACAATCGCCCACACTCACCCACGATGGCACTGTCGCCACCATCACCCTGCGCCGCCCCTCGAAGCGCAACAGTTTGACCGACGACGACCTACACACCTTGCTGGCACACTTCGACGCCGTTGACCAAAATAGCGTCATCCAAGTGCTGGTGCTGCGAGCGGACACCGCTGGGCAAGCGCAAGCCGTGTTCAGCGCGGGTTACCACGTCAGCGGCTTTGACCATGACCCTATGGCGCCTTTGTTTTTTGAAAAAATCCCGGAGGCACTTGAACGGCTGCGCCCCATCACGGTTTGCGCCTTGAATGGCAGCGTGTATGGGGGCGCCACCGATTTGGTGTTGGCATGTGACTTCACGGTCGCGCTGAACGGCCATGTGTGGCGCATGCCCGCGGCCGCCATTGGCCTGCACTATTACCCCAGTGGTTTGCGCCGCTACGTCAGTCGCATGGGACTGCCCATGAGCAAACGCGCCTTTTTGCTAGGGGCCCCGATTGCCTTTGAAGCGCTTCATCGGTGTGGAGTTTTTGAAGCCTTGGTCAATGCCGATGCTTTTGAAACCGCGCTCCACCACTTGATCGATCCACTCAGCACCCTGTCACCTTTGGCCTTGGCCGCCACGAAAAAAAGTTTGAACGAAATTGCAGCAGGCTTGTACAACGAGCCCGCGCTCAAAGAGCGCGCACGTCAATCGGTGTTGAGTGCGGACTTTGCGGAGGGCCTTGCTGCTATGGCGGCGCGGCGCGCGCCTCAATTCAAAGGCGATGGAAATTGAAACAAAAAGGGAGCCGCAGGCTCCCTTTTTAATGCAGCTCTTGAGAGCCCTGGGCTGAAATTAAGCCTTCTTGGCGTAAGCCGAGCACCAGCCTTT
>Ga0114979_10001396_pt1 | contig 16251 bp, 14 predicted proteins | sample S_140625_EF_Meta_FD_87315 | JGI IMG/M metagenome (GOLD analysis project Ga0114979, IMG submission 87315) | Freshwater microbial communities from Lake Simoncouche, Canada to study carbon cycling - S_140625_EF_MetaG | ecosystem: Environmental > Aquatic > Freshwater > Lake | place: Lake... | reverse complement strand
AATAAAATAAAATATAAAATACATCTAAAATGTATTAAAAAATTGCATACTCTTATTGAAAAAATAGAAAAAAAGTCCAAACAAAACGCTTGTAAATAAAAATCCATTTATATTCATATTTCCATCTACAGAAAACAACACTGGAAAATAAGTATAAAGTAATTTTCGAAAAAAAGGCAATTGAAATAAAAAATACAAAACTCCCAGTAACAAAGGTGTTTGTATTTCATTATACATATCGTCTAATGAATTTTGTGTTTGACTATTTCTATTATAGTTATTCACCATAGCTGCACTTTGCTCATAATTTTGGATATAATCTACATTATTAGGTGCAGGCGGAATATAATTAGGTCTTACATATGGATCATTACTATGCCCAGTTGTTGTCATTGGTATATCTCTAGATGGCAATTGAGTGGCACCATTCACACTTGCTTGTTGAAGACTACTAACAATTTGATGAATCGTACTTTGATCTAAAGAAATATTGGATGGCTGTTGTGTATTATTTTCCGTAGCAGTTAAGGTCATATTTACCGGATCGGTCGGTAAGTCCAAAATATTTGTAGATTCGCTGCTCATAATTACTATAATACATGATATAATAATTATGTATACTACGCAAACACCTTGAAAAATATTAATCATCAAAATCTAGAATTTTCGAATTTGAATTGCATTTGGTAGCAACAGGTTTATATTTTATGCATTTTCCGTGATCCATATATATTTTGTCTTTAAAATCATCTAAAGACGGAGCATGAAAAATCAGACATTCTTTGTCTTTACATACATTTCTAAATAAGGAAGCAAGTCCAAGACCTAATAAAATGGACATGATTATTTTTCCCGTTTCTGTATGAACAAATTTGCCAAAATGGATTGCCATATATACATATACATATAATTATTACAATTGTAAAATAGAAATTCTATGTTTGAACTGGAATCGTAGATATTAAACTTTTATCACTAGGGCATTTTACAATTTCTTCTTCAAAATAAAAACAATTGTTTGCCTTGTCTTTAAATAAAATCTTGTCTACATTTTCTGGAGTAGGATATACATAAATCGTTTTCATTTGTGGTCCCAATATATACACAAAAAAAAGTCCAACTGCAAAGCTAATAAAAAAAACAGGAATAGAAATATAATTCAGTAACATTGATGTATATATATAGTATTATAATTTTAAAACTATATAAAAAATTTAAAAAAATCCTCTATCAAATTGCACTGATTTTGCAACAAGATCATTCATCGCATTTGCCAACATAGAATAATCTGGTACACCATCTTTTTCACTATAAAAAGTCAAATATGTTTTCTTCAAATTTTCTGGTAAAGATTCATAGGCTTGATTATATATATTGATACCAAAATTCGCCTTCCCATCTGGGCCAATTTCAGGTGGTAATATAAGGTTTCTAGGAGTAACCATTGTACAAGGTTGACCAGATGCTCTTAATGCAACGCAATTGGACATAAATTCTTGCATCCATTCGCGATCTGTAATGAGTCCTGTTCTTAAGCCACTTGGTAATTTAGACCATAATTGGTCATAATCATTGTTATTCCATTTAACTCCGTCTAACCCATCGCCGTAAATTGGTTCGACTACACCCAATTCTTCGGCCACAGGTTCGGTCACAGGTTCGGCCATAGATTCGGCCACAGGTTCGGCCACAGGTTCGGACATAGATTCGGATTCGATAATAATTCCTTTTTTAGGATTTGGATTTGGCGAAAAACTGACATCATAATCCAACACTTTATTATCTGAACTAGTGAAGGACATTTTTTCAATACTATACTTATTTTGTAGTAATTGAAAAGTATTTGTATATTCGTTAAACCATACAATCGTCTCATTGAATTTTAAATTTCGTATTTTTAGCAATAAAGGCATCAAAACGTTTACATAAATAGACACTGCGTCGTGTGCATATTGAACATTATTTGTCTCATTCATTTGAGTAATGCAATCTTTTATTTTTTGAATTTCTATATAAGAATTTGTAATGGATTCATCTAATTCCATTTTTTTTTCATTGTTATCAACAATTTCATGATAACTTTCCAAATATTGTTCATACAAAGAAGTGTAGCTACTAATATATTCTTTTATATTTTCAAATTTCTCCAATGCTTCTTCAGTGTTTAAATATCCAAACAACAATTTATTTTTGTGATCAATAATTTCATTTTTATATTCTTTTATATCATCTTCCATGGTTTTCAATAAATCGGGTAAAAGTTCCATTTTAGCCAATCGAATTCTTATATTTAAATTACACGGATCCGCTACAATTCCACAAAATGCTCTCAATTCCCTATAAGATTCTTCTGAATCCGTTTCTGGAATATAAGTTGTAGAAAATATAGTTCCGCCTGGTCGTTTACAATGAATACATTTGGGCTTAAGCTTAGTATATTCGCTCCTCTTCTCTCTATTACTCAAATGGACATTATTCATAATTTTCTTTTTATTTGCCATGATTTGGGTTTCATAAGTATTCTTAAGTTTAAAATATTCGTTTAAAGCTTCTTTTACATCAGAATCCATGTATATTATGAGTAAATAAATTATTTACAAATTACTTATAATATTTATTATAATATTTATTATATTGTTTTTTCATATATATTATCCCAATTCGGCAACCCAGTAATTAATTCTTGATGTGCAATACGTTTTGCTTGTTGAAAGTTTTTGATTTTGGATAAAATGTATTCCTGTTTTTCTTTGTTTTTTCTCTCGATTTCAACAGGAGTCAATTTTCCTTTATACTTGTACAATAAAATAAAACCTAAAATGATTAAAAAAGCAATAAAAAGTCCAATATTAAATACCATATTGTGAAAATTTTCGCGAGTAATATGGCACTGCTTAAGACTTTGATATAAAAAATATTTAACACCAGGTTCTGTTAATTCTGGTTTTAAATAATTGTAATCCATACTAATTATATTTAAAAATATAAATTAATTTATACATATTATCTATATGGCTGAATCTTATACAACTTCTTATACAAATATTGTAGTATTTATACTCACTACCTATGTATATTATATTTTTAAACCTACTATTTCAGTAGAACAACTACAAGACGAAAGTAAATTAGGAATCTATTATTCAAATACATATACATTTTTAGCCATTTATTTATTAGCTGTCATTATTCTTCAGGTATTCATCAATGTAAATGTAATAAATAATAAATGTGGAGGAAGTGTTTCTGAAAACATTGGCTTTGCCGGCATTGTAACCATTTTACCATGGTTGCTAATTTTTGGTGTTTTATTAGTCGTATTATCCATTTATCCAAACTTTAAAAGTGCATTTTCAGATGTAATTGGATATTTTTGGGTATCTAATTCTGCAAATAAAATAATAACAGAAATATTGGAAAATCGAACCATAGAAGAAACCATAGACCCAAATACTCCTGAAGAAAAACGTAAACAAATACAAAGTACCGCGGATGCACTTGTTAAGATTTGCGGAGACACGGGACTTTTAATCAACCAAATAACACCTCAAAATTTTTTGAAATTTTGGGACATGTTAACACCTTTAAAGAAACAACAATTTAAAGATGATAATAACTCTGAAACATTTAAGAAAAAACAAGCATTATTAGAATTGGTGTTGACGAGAGAAAATGTAGGGGAAGCCATGTGGTACATATACACAGGTTCATTAGTTGCCTCTGTAGTACAATTAAAAATTTATTCTAAAGGTTGTTCTAGTAATTTAAAAACTATGGAAAAAAATTATCAAACCTTTAAAGATGAACAAACTACTTCTGCAGAAAAAGAATCTCTACAACAACAAACAATACAAAATGCGTCTTCTTTAAGAACAAATATAAATTCGCAATTAAATGGCCAATCCATTAGTACATAGTTCCAATGAATCTCGCATAATGAATATAATAAATGACTACTAAATAACATAAAATTCCTAAAGCAATTGACAATAACCAAATAGGTAATATTGTTTTATTTTTATAACCTATACCGAATTCGCGAATACTTCCATCTTTATTATAAAAACATGATGGTTTCATCATTTGAATCCCGCCAAAAATAATTATAAATAATAGAACTGCTATAAGTGTAGGGTTTTCTCTTATGTAATTTTTATTCATTATATACTATATAATACCAGAATAAACAATTTTTTATATTTATAAACAATTGTTTTCTAAAGAAAATATTCTCTCTCTACTAATATTCTTCTTCATAATCATTATATTCTTCTTCTGGAGCACCTACACCATCTGTATTACCATCATAATAGGTTTCATTCATGTAGCTCATATCGTATGCTTCATCATCAATGGCACTTTCTACACGTTGCTGTTCCATATAGTCATCTAATAAAATGTCCATATTTTCATCATTTGCATCATTGTTTTTCCTCCTAATATTTCTCTCTGCTTTGCTCATTTCATCTCTAAATTCACGCTCATTATCATAAAAATCCTTGTCTAATATAGTGAGACCTTTTTGCATACCTATACTATACATTCCAAGTTTGTTGATCTTCAAAATAGTATCCGCATTTCGTTCCTCATCTGTCATTCTTTTCAATCGATCTGTTACTAAATCTTTTTCTTTTTCTCTCAATTTAAAGACACGATCTTGTATTTCTTCATAAGAAGTATCAATCAAATCCTTCTCGGATTGCATAATATTTGTAAAACAAATGAGAAGTTCTGCTACATTTTGTCTTAGTTCCTTTTTATTACCAGAAACTAATAATCGTTGTGGTTCCGAAATAGATACAAGAGATCGAGTTTCAACATCTTCTAAATACTCAACCGAAAAAACATCAGTGATTTCTTGTTCCTTTACAACTTCTGTCACAACCATAGAATCTTCATCTGAAAGCTCAATATAATGAAGAAAAATACGTAGTAAATAATATTCAAATAAAAATCTGCTTGTTCTCTCATCAAAAACAGGTTTAATCGTTGTCTCGCCATCATGAATACTTGAAAAGGAAGGTGTGAACTTGGAAATAAGCACAATATTTTTTGCGGTTTTTTGTACATTGGTTAAAATAGAATATAAAGCTGAATTTCCATAAAAAGTTTTTAATTTATCATAATATGCACTAATGGATTTTTTAAGCTTATTATTATGAGTTTCTGAAAATTTAAAATACTTTGGAATATGTATATCATCATATTTGACATTGTTTAAAATAATATTTGGAAATATATTGACAAAATTATCTATAAAATTTTTATAAAAATTGGTTACGTTATATAAAGTATCGTTGGAAATTTTGTTATATTTATTTCTCTCTGAAGAATCAGCTGACCATATTGAAATATTTTGAAACGCTTTTATCATTTTTCGAACTACACTAGTAGATATTTTTGCTCCAGAATTTTTTTGAATAAAATCAATGATTTCTTCTTTCATTTCTTCAATACCTCTTATTAAAAAATTATTTAAATCTTTTACTTCTTTTGTATATTCTTCGGTTGCTAAATCAAAATGTTCTACTGCTTTTTCAATTAAATTTCTAAGCGCCTTTTCAAAAACTTCTTCATTTTCATCCTCCATTGCTTCTAATATTTTCAAAAGTTTTGTAATTGAAGATACTTCTGAATGTTGTAATGTAATAGGTATTATATTGTGTTTTCCAATAATTTGTAAGAGACGTAAAAAATGTTCATTTTTATAATTTCTACCATCTTCTTTTAGTTTTTGAATAATACGTTCTACGGAATCACTAGGATGTAAAAATCCAGCCATTGGTTTATCTGTACATAATGGCAACAGATCTTCTGGAATGGGTGACAAAGTTTTAAATTTACAGAAAGAAATAAAGGCTAAATAAATGGTTTTTTCACTGAACTCCTTGGTAATAGGAGGATAATAATTTTTTGTATTTGCAGCACTTAAAAAGAGCCCACTTTTTGAATAACTTATAATATCAGACATTATATTTGTTAATTGACTTACTATTTGATTGTATTCAAGGATTCGACTTTCTTTGTCTGAAAAATAGGATATAGTAGATTCCCCTTCTTTGCTTTCACAACACGCGTTTTCAAGATATGGATCATTATTGGAAGAATGCAATAGCAACGGATGTTTCTTTACTACATCTTGTATCCTTTCCACAAGAGCTAGAGAGAATTGGATCCTTTTTGAATCAATCATAAGAATTTTCTCTCTTTGATGAATAGACCCATTTCTCAAATCACTCAAAAGCGACTTTTTAAATTCTTCTGAAATATTTACTAAATGTCTGATTTTAAATGGCATTAGTGGCGGCAAAAATTCTTTCCATTTAGCAATATCATGTGATTCTGGTATGGCTTCTACAGCTCCAGTCAATACATAAGCGGTTTTTTCTTCAAATTTTCTCTGCACATCTGGCATCAATAGTAAAACATCGTTGATGACACTTTTTATTTTATTAGTAATAAACTCTTGTTTTTTCGATTTTAACACATTCCATGGTTCACCGGATTCACGAATATCATAAGCTACACAGCCTAAATAAGAAACGCTACTATAATCACCGGTTCCTTCGAAAGGAAATCCAGAAAAGGATCGAATACATCCAGGATGCGTCTTTCTGGTTTTTACGGAAGGAATGGATGTTTGTATCGCTATTAAAAAGGCGCCCAATGTATAATATAACAATGCGGTATTGTAGAAATCTTTGTATGACAATGTTTTTTTCCCTTTTTCTGCCATTTCTCTCATCATTTTTTTGTAATCACTTTCTGTTTCTACGGAATTGCGGATAGAGTCTAACACAATGTTTAAAATAAACTCCTTTTGTGTTTCTATTTGGATACCCATTGCAACACATAATGCATTTACAACATTATTTATCATTCTTGAATCAGGCGTATCATAAATATTCAATTTTTCTTTAGCTGGTGCTAAAATCTTGTTACCTGCGTCTATGTCCATAATGGATCTTGAAACGGATTTGAAACCACTGATTTCATAACCTTCTTCTATATCAAATTCTACTTTGCAAATAGACCAACCCGTAAATTTATCGCACCACCATTCTCCGCCTTCATCCATGACGCCATATTTCGATTTAACTTGCTCCAATTGATCAATATAACCTTGAGGACCTTCTACAATATACGCATTTGCCAAATTGTATTTCCACACTGGTAATAATTTTGCATTACTTTTTTCACAATATAACCAATGTTTGTCTTCTATTACCCATGAAAAATCCGCAGGTCTTGTATACAGATTTACAAATTTTTCAATGTCGTATTGTTTTTTTACAAAGTCGGGTTGTCCCAATATTAAATTCAATACATTTTGATAAGGAGAAACCAACGCTATTTCACCTACATTTGCTTCATCAGTAAACATTCTGGAACCCAGTTTGTATTTTTGGTTATTATATTTTAATAATTGATTGGTTTCTATGTTATTAATAGCAGTAGTCAAATTCATCAAATAATCAAATTTTTCTTGAATATTTTTTTCAAATTCTTCTTTTGTCATTTTATATTTATGGTCAAATTCGTTAATCACGTCTTTTAACAAGTCGATTTGTAGATTTGTTTTATTTGTTTCCATACTTTCACAAGTATTTCCTACTGATATACATTGACTTTGAATATCACATAATACATCTGAATCCATTGTATTAATTTTACCACTATTTGCATCAGGATCAATGACCCATTTATTATTTTTTCTTACATAATATTCTACTTCATCAGAACTGATTTCTTTATATCCCTTATACAATATCGCATATTGACCATCTATAACTCTTTTATGTCCATCTACTAATGTGGTAGACAAATATTCGGCTTCTTGTTCGGGCATTTTTTTCTTTTGCATCAAATCGCGCATGATGAATTGTTGTAATTCTTCGGAAGACATGGAAAACAATTCTTTTTGATAATTGTCCTCTAATTCACCATAGTTGGTTTTATCATATTTTTTATCAAAATAAATCAGTTGATCATTGTCTGCTTCTAATGCTTCTAATCCATTATAATATTTGGCAATAAGAATGGTTTTACATGTGTTATCGTTTTCATCTTGTTGTTTACTTTTTAAGTCTTCTTTTTCTTCTTCAAAAAGAGCACCAAATTCACTAGGAAACATTAAAGGCGCGTTTTGTAAAGAGAGAGCAGCGCAATATAATTTTGATGCATCTTTTACTAACATTTTGCGCAATAATTCCGAATTTGTAAATGTTTTTTCCGGCTCATCTATACCATAACCTTGATCAAATACATCGTTTCTGAGTTTTTTATCTAATACATCAATGATCGAAAACACAACGCTAAAAATAGGTTGTTCAGAACGAATAGAAGTAATAGATTTAAACAAACGGGATCTTTCAATGAATTTTTTATTATAAAGAGAAATTTGTTCATCAATAAATTGCGTAATTTCTTTGTATTGCATATATGTTAAATCGTCACTATAGATCAAAAAAGGTTCCAAGTAAGAGACAACATCCACAATAGAAAGTTTTCCAACAATGTATTTTTTCATTAATTGAAACAACACTTTGGTTTTAGGAATGATCATTTGTATGAATTTTTCATAAATTTCGACTTTGCTCATACCCTTTACTTCTTCATAATTTAAATTCAATACATAGTTTTTTACACTATCTACAAAATTTTGCTCATTGAAATCAATTTCCTTTTCCAAATTGTCTATAAAAATATTATGAACATTTGTTTTTTTCTTCAAAAGTTGCCAATAATTTAAAAAAATCTGATTCAAATTGGTCTTGTCTAAAATATTTGTATTTGGTAAATTAATTCTTGAAAAACGAATCACTGGTTCTGGTAATGTTACAAAAGACGTAATATCCATAACATCATTATTTGTAATATTGGTTCTTAAAGTAATGATTGTACTACCCGTTGTATCCAAAGTATCCAATTTACTATTTGCCAAGTTATATTTGGTTATGATAAAACGACGGCTTCTAACCGCATTACTAGTAAAAATGGAAGAATACATATCTGTCAAGTTATCAATAATGGTATTCATGTTTGTATGGACTGCTTTTTGTATAAGTACGTTATCCATAGATTCATCAGATACAGAAGCAAACGGGGTAAAAAAAGGATTTAATTCGGAATATAAAGAAGAATACTTATTTTGTTCATTAGGTAGATGATTGGATTTATAATTTTGAATAAATTCATCCATATTTTCCAAATCAGAAAATAGACTAATGTTTTCTAAATCATTGTTATCTTCATCAATATGATCTGCGTCGTATATTTTTTTTACATTTTTAACAACAGGTAAAATCCAATAGAGGTTTTTATTAAAATTTTTAAAATATTCCAGTAGTGGTTTATACGTGGCTTCTTTAATAAGCGCTGAATCAATGTTACCATATTTATCATAAGTTGAAAAATGTCTACGTAATTGTTTAAATCGCTCTATCATAGTATGAATATTGTTTAATACGCGATTCGTTCTTTGATTACTTGGAATTGTAGAGAGAAGTTCATCAAGCAAATCGCTGACTTGTGTTTCTAAACTATAACGTTGGTATTTTTCCTGGACGTCGACATATTGAACAATGGGTCCCAGAATTTCTTCGCCAAAATGAATTTTGTCCGCTTTGATAATAAATTCTCTCAATTGATCTTTCACATTTTGTGTTGGTATGAGAACCTCTTTCCCAAGCACTCTTTTTTCTTCAGCAAGTTGCAATTCAACAGGTTCTTCTACAAGCTCTTCTTCTACTGCTTTCTCTTGAGAAGGCTCTTCGCGTATTTCTATCAATTCGATGGGTAAATCTTCTGGTAACCCTTTATAATCAAAATTTAAATATAAAGTATCGCCATCTATGCTTTTTATTTCAATCATATCATTTTCTAAATTAGTAATTTGTCCCGTAATAATTGCCGGATATTCACCACCAAAATAAATATTAATCCATTTTCCAGGCAACAAATCATTTTGCACTGCATAACTTCTAGATTCATGACGACTCAAAATAGAAATATGAGTAATATTACCATCTCCAAGAATACCAGTAGGAGAGATACCCAATTGAATCGTTTGTAAAGAAGATGTATTTGTTAAAACTACTTTGGTAGGATCAATATAATCAATGATAAACGTGTTTCCATTTAATTGTTCATTTACAGGATTAGTAATTTCAATAACGTCTCCTAATTGCAATTCTATTTTGGTTTCTGTAGATAAATCAGGGTTTTCTTCTATTTCTGTAGATACATCAGGGTTTTCTTCTATTTCTGTAGATAAATCAGGGTTTTCTTCTATTTCTGAATTAGTAGACATTTGTTTCTATAATTATACTAGAAATTTTTATGCTTAAGTAAAAATCAATAGAAATACAATTTAAAGACATATACTTCATTATATATATTCATAAATGCCTTATGTTTTATCTGCTATTCCTGAATTCAATGCCATTGTACATAATTTAGAAATGAACAATGAATGTTGTACTTCAAAATTACTAAAAATAAATAAACATGGAGACTATTCTATTGTTCGCTATGATAAAAGTTTGTTGTCATTTGATCTGGTTTCCACATATGGTTTATGTAGATCTATCATAGTAAACTCAAGTGGAAAGGTAGTTTGTTTTTCGCCACCTAAATCGATTCCTAGTGATATATTCATAAAACAATATTCTGAAACTACTGATGAAATCATCGCAGAAGAATTTGTAGAAGGTACAATGGTGAATGTTTTTTGGGATCCAACTATTGGAATTACAGGTAGCTGGGAAATATCCACTAAAAATACCATTGGTGCAGCCTCTAGTTTTTATAAAGGCACAAAACACAAATCATTTAGAGAGATGTTTTTGGAAGCTGCTTTAAAAAATAATTTGATGTTGAACTTGTTACATCCAAATTATTGTTATAGTTTTGTTTTGCAACATCCAGAAAACCGAATTGTGGTGCCCTTTAAAAAACCTCAGTTGTATTTAGTGGCCATGTATTCTATTCAATATGTAGGCAAAAATATTGAAGTGTGTGGATATAATCCTAGAGAACTTCTTGCTGCTAATTTTGAAGCAAACCATGTATCCGTTAAATTTCCAATCATTTATAAATGGTCTTCTTATTCAGATTTGATTGAAAACTATGCCTCTATGAATACGTCTTATAATATTGTGGGAGTGATGCTACATAATCGCGTTACCGGAGAAAGAGCCAAAATTAGAAACCCAGTGTATGAACAAGTGCGTTGTTTACGTGGAAATCAGCCAAAGTTACAATATCAATATTTGTGTCTAAGAAAAGAAGGAAAAGTATCGGATTTTTTAAAGTTTTATCCGGAGAATAAAAAGGATTTTTCTGGATTTAGAGATCAAGTGCATTTGTTTACGAATACATTGTTTGAAAATTATAGAGCATGTTATGTTAAAAAGGAAAAACCATTGAAGGAATTTTCGGATCAATATAGAACACATATGTTTAAAATTCATCAAATATATATGTCAGACCTTCGAGAGAAGCAACATTTTGTGACAAATAAAATAGTACAAAAATACGTGAATGAGTTAGCACCATCGTTGTTAATGTATTGTTTGAATTATTCTATGAGAAAACAAAATATTGACACTATTCCACTTTTTCCACTTTTTTAAATCCACTTTTAGAAAAAGTGGAGCAAAAATCTAAATCCACTTTTTCCACTTTTTCCACTTTTAGAAAAAGTGGAGCAAAAATTATGACTATACTTTATCCACTTTTTCCACTTTTAGAAAAAGTGGAGCAAAAATTATGACTATACTTTATCCACTTTTTAATACATTTTTTTGCTCCACTTTTTTTAAAAAAGTGGAAAAAGTGGAGCAAAAATCTAAATACACTTTATCCACTTTTTAATACATTTTTTTGCTCCACTTTTTTTAAAAAGTGGATAAAGTGGTTAGTCTTTCATATAAACAAAATAAGGTGCCAAGTAAATGCTGACAATTAAAAATACGATATTAGTATCATAACTTGATTGATTTAATACAGCACTTATTATAACAGCCATGATTACTAGAAAACTATCTCCTAATAATGCACCTGCACCTGCTTCTTTCGAATAACCTTTAAAATAATCTAACATATCATTTGAGCCTTTAGGAATGATTGTAAAGAACATATAAAATAGAAAGTCAAAGATTATTTGTATGGCTACACATACACCAGCAAATGCAGTCAACCCAATCTTTACACCACTTTTATAAACTAGATATCTTCCTAATAACATATACAAAACACCAATCAATATATCTGCAATCATAGCAGACAATCTATATTTTTTATACCATCCTTCTAAAGATTTGATTTTTACATAAATTTTTGCAAAAGTAACAAAAATTATGAATAAATCAGCATAAATATTAGCTGTTATTATAGGTATGTATTCAAATTTATTATTATAATTGATAGTAGGTTTCAAATTTGTAGTTTTTTCAATTAAAAAAGTAAGTAAAAATAACAATCCAACAATTAATAATCCGGTCATATATATAATTCCACTTTTTTAAATCCACTTTTTCCACTTTTTCCACTTTTTAAAAAAAAGTGGAGCAAAAATCTAAATACACTTTATCCACTTTTTAAAAAAAAGTGGAGCAAAAATCTAAATACACTTTTTTAATATATTTTTTTGCTCCACTTTTTTTTAAAAAGTGGATGAACAGCACGTATAGGTCTTTCCTGCAATTGGATTACCAACACATCCCTGACCCTCCTGATAAGTACAAACGCCGTCAGTAAAATAATAGTTATTTGTACCTAACTGGGTGGCACAATAATTACACATCCAGGCACATCCGGTTCCTGAGGATACACTAAATTGTACACACTGATTCGAAACACGTTCTTGAACACATGTAGGATCTGTTGCTGCAACAATAGACAAGAGAGAAATCAAGGTAGTAAACACTTTCATTTGTAATATAGATTATAAATCTATTTAAACCTTTTTTATTACAATATATTATGATTGTATCATTTACTAATATATTACATTTAACTAGTCTTTTTTTTTAACAAATACATGTACTGCTTTGTATAAAAAATATTATGTATACGCATTTTTATTTTTTTGTTTAACTATCACGTCTCTACTTTCTCATAATAAATCTCAGTATGTATATCATAATGAATATAAACTAGTAGATAAATTTTTTGTTTATTGCATTGTTTTGTATGGTGGATATATTTTGTATACTAAAATAAATAAAAGTATTTTAATGACTTTGTTTGTTATAACTGCATTTTTAGGATGTATTTATTTATATATATACGGCTATTATAAACAAAATTATTGTTTTCATCCTGATGAAATCTTAGCTTGTCAATATCATGCATTATTGCATTTATGTGTAACTCTAGGGCATCATTTTATTATTTTTATGTAACCACTTTTTAAAAAAAAGTGGTGCAAAAAAATGTATTAAAAAGTGGATAAAGTATAGTGATAATTTTTGCTCCACTTTTCCACTTTTTTAAAAAAAAGTGGAGCAAAAAATGTATTTACACCTTTTTACATTTCAAACGCCGACTATATATAATTATTATTTTAAATAGAAGTTTGTAATTTTACTTATATTTGAATACAAATCCAGCTGAATTATTTCTACTTCCTGATAAAACTTCACTTATTTTGAAAGTAGATGTTATATTGTATTCTTTTTGTAAATATTCTTTTGCCTCAAATTGGTAAGTAAATGTTTTTATAAATACTCCGTCAATTGTAAATACATCAAATGGTTTGTGCTGACCTCTTGACATTTTTCGTCTTGCTTCTGGGTGTTCTTCTAACCATTTTTTATGAGATTCACTCATTTTTTCTCTTGATTCTACATTTTCAAACCTTTTTTTTTGTCTTTCACTTATTTTTTCTCCTGCTTCTGGATTTTCTTCAAAATATTTTTTTCTTCTTTCACTTTGTTCTTTTTTTGCTTCTGGATTTTCCCAATATGTTTTATTTATTTCACTCAATTTTTGTTTTGCTTCTGGATTTTCTTCATAATATTTTTTTTTTCTTTCACTTTGTTCTTTTTTTGCTTGTGGATTTTCCCAATATTTTTTATTCACTTCATTTAATTTTTTTCTTGCTTCTAGATTTTCTTCATAATATTTTTTCTGTCTTTCACTATTTTTTTGATTATTTTCTTCCGTAAAAACATAACCATTAATTCCATCTCCACCGCGTGTCATATTATATCCATTATTATTCATATAATATGAATTATACTCTACAATGTATCCCTTTTCTTTTTCACATAGGTCTTCTATTGTGTCTGCTGTATCTATTTCTATCAGTTGAAAAGTATCTATCATATTATATTTTCTTAATGCATTATATAAAAATCTTTTATCACCATTATTTGCACATATTTTGTGTTCTTTTGTTCGTTGTTCTAATGAAGTAGTTGTTAAACCAATATAATGTTTTTCATTAGGAAATACTATTTTGTAAATAGAACCGCAACTCATGTTATGTAATATTATAATATATTTTATATGTTTATTTCAATTTTATTATAAATAGTCGTCGGCGTTTGAAATGTAAAAAGGTGTAAAAGTGGATAAAGTATACTGATAATTTTTGCTCCACTTTTTCTAAAAGTGGATAAAGTGGATGGATTTAACGCTTAAATAATTTCAGGAAATCCTTTTTTAATATCATATATACTTCTATGGCATCCGCAATGCATTCCTTCAAATTCCCCTTGATTGTCGATGTTTCAATTACTTCATTGTATGCAACCCGAATAATACTAGATGTATCATGAGGGTGTAATTTCTGAAACCCACAAAAGGTGAGAATATTTGTCTCGTAAAATTTAGTATACATGAAATATTCCAATACTTTGCCAATCGTGTAATCTTCATTTTCTAGAATAATGTCAAAACAATTGGACATTGTATTTTCAGAGACTTTAATTTCCAATTCGTCTTTTTCAATAATAGCATCCAACTCATTAAGCCTTTCTAAAATTATTTTACATGCTGCATTGAGTATTTCGTCATTTGTATAAACGCCTATACTTTGTACAATAAAATCAAAAGAATTTTTTTTGTAAATTCGCTTGCCTTCTAGGAGTTTCCAATTCTCTGCTTCAAATTGAACTTGCTTCTCATTTTTTCCTTCATCTTTCCAAGTTTGTATCTTTTTTGCTAATTCGGCTTCTTGTAGCGCAGTGTCAATAGTAAATCCATAAGAACATGTAGAAACCGCGTTAAACATTCCATCTTCTTTTGCTGAGCTAATATCAAATTCGCATGTTAAATGTAGCTTTTCGCCGGGAATTTCATCCGAAATACGTGGACGTAATCTTACGAAATCAATAAAATATCCAGTAATATCGTCTGGAGGAAAAACTTCTCTAACTTTATCCTTTGGTAAATATGTTCCGGAGACCAAATCCTTGATTGTAAAATCTTCTGTTGTTATAAACATAATGTTATCGGTATTATTTTCTACATGAACTTCCAACAAATAATTTTTGATTGGAAACTCTTCAACATTTTTTATATGAATTGGTATACAACTGAGTCTCTGCTTTATAATTTCATTGTTCAGGCGGCTCGTATTTTCTAAAATAATACACCTGTTTTGCTCATTTGGAGTAGTTCTAAATACAACCATAGGAATATCTGATAAAATGGTCCGTCTGACCGCATTTGCTAAGCTGACATTTACACCGCTAAGTGTAAAGCCAATAGAATCATCAGAAGTATCAAAAGGTTCAACACGGGGATCCATAGTAATATATATTGTAATTTTATTTTTAAATTATAAATGGATATCAATTTTTTCCTTCTACTTTTTCACTTTTAAAAAAATGGAGCAAAAATCTCAACATAATATATATTTTTACAATGAATGAATTGGACTTGTTACTTTGCATATCTTCGATGCGAAAAGAATTCAATACATTATAGAGACTTTTATTACACCTTTGCACATTTAAAACGCCCATTATAGACGAAAAAATAAACAAAAGGTAATTGCGGATTTCACGCCACGATATGCTTATCTTCCAATAAAGGAGTATCACAATCGTTCATATTCTTTGGACTAAAACATTCTGGTCTTCTTTTTCCTGCTTGTTGTAATTGCAGTAAAAGTAGAATGTTTTTAGAAGCGTTAATATCTCTATCCATACAGCATAATTTACACTCGTTGAGTTTGCAACGGATTACACTATTGATTTGAGATATTCTTGCTTTTGTATATGTTCCATCTTTTTT
>Ga0114979_10001395_pt1 | contig 16256 bp, 11 predicted proteins | sample S_140625_EF_Meta_FD_87315 | JGI IMG/M metagenome (GOLD analysis project Ga0114979, IMG submission 87315) | Freshwater microbial communities from Lake Simoncouche, Canada to study carbon cycling - S_140625_EF_MetaG | ecosystem: Environmental > Aquatic > Freshwater > Lake | place: Lake... | reverse complement strand
TTGTCTGGGGATGCAATGTGCCGTGATCGATGTGGCGCGAAACCGCGCCGGCCTGACCGGCGCGCATTCCACGGAATTTGCCCGCGACACCCCCTATCCGGTGATCTGCCTGATGGAGGAGCAACGAGGTGTCCTCGAGAAGGGGGGCACGATGCGGCTGGGAGCCCAGCAGGCCGTGCTCACCGACGGCACGAAATCGGCAGCGGCGTACGGCCGTACGGAGATTTCCGAACGGCACCGCCATCGCTACGAGTTCAATCCGAAGTACCGCCAGCAATTGGAAGATGCCGGACTCGTGATCGCGGGTACGAGTCCGGACGGCTCGCTCGTCGAGATCGTGGAGCTGGCCGATCATCCCTGGTTCGTTGCGGTGCAATTCCATCCCGAATTCAAAAGCAAACCCACGGCGGCCCATCCGCTCTTCGCCGGATTGGTGGCCGCCGCCGTGGAACGCCATGCCGGCAGCGCATGGGTAGCCGAGGTCTGAAAAGGATTCCTATGAACCACGTCAACGACGACGACGCTCAGGCCGAGGAGATCATGTCGGCAGAAGATTCGGCCGCAGGCCAGGCACCTCCGGCAACGTTTGAATTCCTGGCGCACACCCTTTTTACGCAGGCTCTCATGGCGCTAGGACGCATCCCAAATCCGATCACCAAGAAGGCACACCGCAACCTGCCGACCGCACGGCACTTCATCGATACGCTCACGATGCTGGAGCAGAAGACGGCCGGGAACCTCACCGAGGACGAGCGACGGATGCTGGAAGAGATCCAGCACCAACTGAGAATGATGTACATGAATGAGCAGGGGAGTGCGGACCGTCCCGCGGCCCCGGGCAGGCAGCCCGAATGACCGCCACTCTCCTCGACGGGCGGGCGCTCGCTGCCCGGATTGAGGTCTCCCTGCGGAGCGAGGTCGACACCTTCACGGCGATGTTCCGGCGGCCGCCGCGACTGGTGGTCGTTCTTGCGGGCGATCTTGCGGCGAGCGGATCCTACGTGAAGAGCAAGGCCGCGGCAGCAGGTCGCGTGGGGATTGATTCCGAAGTGATTCGCGTGCCTGCCACAGCGACTACGGAGGAATTGGTGGCGCTCGTGGCCGCGATCGCCCGCGAGGAGCATGGAGCGGCCGACGGCATTCTCGTGCAGTTGCCGCTGCCGGAGCATGTCGACTCGGTGGCCGTGCTCGATGCCGTGCCGCCGGACCGCGACGTCGATGGCTTCCATCCCGAGAACGCCGGCCTGCTCTCCCAAGGGAGACCCCGATTCGTGCCCTGCACCGCCGCTGGCGTGCAGCGGATGCTGATCGACGCGGGCATTGAAACCGCCGGTAGGCACGCGGTGATCGTTGGCCGTAGTGACATCGTTGGCAAGCCACTGGCACTCTTGTTGGCATCGCGGGGAACGGGCGGCGACGCCACGGTCACGATCTGTCACAGCCGGTCGGCCGACCTGGCGGCCATCACCCGCCAGGCTGACATCCTCGTCGCCGCCGTCGGCCGGCCAGGGCTCGTCACCGCCGACATGGTGAAGCCGGGGGCCGCCGTGATCGATGTTGGCATCAACCGGATCACCGGTGCCGATGGCACGGGAAGGCTGGTCGGGGACGTCGATTTCGAGGCTGTTCGCGAGATTGCCGGCTGGATTTCGCCGGTGCCCGGTGGGGTGGGGCCACTGACCGTGGCGATGCTCTTGGCGAATACGCTGATGGCCGCCGAACTCCGGGCCGGACGTCGCTGAAGCCAGCATCGCCGCCGGTTTCGTGCGGGGAACTTCGCCTTGTTCGACCGGGCAGGGATCCCTATCTTCCCTGCCCGCACGGGATCGCGCACTGGGACAGACTGCCTATGTTGCCCGATCCGGTGCATCCTTCCCGCGCCGTCGTTGCATGGCGGTGGGTGGGATCTTCGATACGGTCGTTCCGATGCTTGAGGAACAATCCCTCCAGGCATGCCGAAAGCTCCGGTACATGAATCAATTCCTCCGTGCGCTTCGCGACGCGATCAAAAGCTGGCCGTTCCTGCTGGCGGCATTCCTCTGTTCGGCCGGTGTCGCCGGATTGTGGGGGGCCAATATCGCCGCCCTGTTTCCGATCATCGAGGTGACACTCAACGGCGAATCGCTGCAATCGTGGAACGAGCGACGACTGACGGATGCGCAGAAGCGCATCGAGGTCGGTACCCAGGAAGCGTCCACCCTCGAGTCGTCGCTCGCCACGGACGACCTCGAAGAAGCTGCGGCTACGAAGGCTCGGAACCGCATCGACACGCTCGCGCTGAACCGTCGCGGCGATGAGGCGGTGGTCTATTCTGCACAGAAATTAGCGCCGTGGCTCGACCGTTTCCTGCCGAAGGATCCGTTTCAGACGGTGCTGATGGTGGTGGCGCTGATCGTCTTCAGCACCTTCCTGAAACATGTCTTTATGCTGGCCGGTACCTTGATGGTGGGCTGGGTGGCCATGAACATCAGCCGCGACCTCCGGCTGCGGGTCTTCGATAAGGCCATCGAACTCGATCGCGCCCAGTTCATGAGGCACGGCTCCGCCGGCTTCATGTCGCAACTGACTCACACCACCGACATGCTCGCGGGCGGCATCACGGCGGTCTACGGCGGCGCCGTCACCGAACCGCTGAAGATTGTCGCCTGCCTTGCCGGTGCCTTCTTCATTTCGTGGCAGCTCACCCTCGCCTGCCTGACGCTGGCGCCGATCGTCGGCTTCCTGATGATCTGGCTGAATCGTCGCATCCGCAACGTGTCGAAGCACATCCTCTCGCGGTCGAAGGGCTTCCACCACGTGCTGCTCGAAACGCTCAATAACGTGCTGACCGTGCAGGCCTACACGATGGAAGACTTCGAGCGGGAGCGTTTCCGCAGCTGCACGGGCGACATGCTCCGAACGGGCATGTGGCACACGTTCTACTTCGCCCTGGCGAATCCGATCACCGAGATTCTGGGGATCGGCATGGTGGCCACATCGATCGCCGTCGGGGCGTGGCTCGTGATCAACCAGCAGACGCAGATCTTCGGTGTCACGATGACGGATCGCCCGATGACGGTGCCCGGGATCATGGTGTTTTTCGGCATGCTGATCGGCGCCAGTGATCCGGTCCGGAAGCTCTCGGGAGTGCTCACCGGACTCAACATGGGAGTCGTTGGTGCCCAGGCGCTCTACCCGCTGCTCGACAATCCTTCGAAGCTTCGGGAAGCCGTGGAGCCCAAATCGCTCCCCTCGCCCCACCGCGAGATCAGCCTGCGGAACGTCTCGTTCAGCTATGACGGCATCGACACGGTCATCAGGAACGTCAACCTATCGATCGGCTTCGGCGAGCGAGTGGCGATCGTAGGCCCGAACGGCGGCGGCAAGAGCACGCTCATCAATCTCATCTGCCGGTTCTACGACCCGACGGCGGGCGAGGTGCTCCTCGACGGCGTGCCGCTCACCGAACTCACGCTGCACGATGTCCGCCGCCGGATCGCGCTGGTCACGCAACAGACCGAACTCTTCAACGAGTCGATCCTCTACAACATCCGCTACGGCCGCTGGGATGCCTCCGAAGAGGAGATCATCGCCGCCGCCAAGCAGGCCCATGCCCACGAGTTCATCGCCGATTTCCCGGACGGCTATCAGACCATGGTCGGCCCCAACGGCTTCCGCCTCTCGGGCGGCCAGCGGCAGCGGATTGCATTGGCCCGGGCGATCCTGCGAGACGCCGAGATTCTTGTACTCGACGAAGCGACCAGCCAGATCGACGTGGAGAGCGAGCGGCTGATCCACGAATCGCTGGCCCGCTACGTGGAGAACCGCACCGTGATCATGATCACGCACAGGGCCAGCACGCTGGCTCTGGCCGACGCGATCGTGCATGTCGAGCACGGTACGGCCACGAAGAAGCCCGCCGCGCAGCATCGAGCGGCGTGAAAGCCCCTGCCTTTATGCCAGACGGGCGTCCCAGCGGCCGGCATCCCGCGGCTGGTAGTGGGTGAGTTCGAAGCTGTCACGGACCACAGACCGCACCGTGCGGAGATCGACTGCACCGTTGCGGGCAACGAGTTGCACGAGGAGGTTGCCGATGGCGGTCGCCTCGACCGGCCCGGCCACGACCGGCCGGTTCGTTGCATCGGCGATCATCTGGCAGAGCAGCGAGTTCTTTACACCACCCCCTACGACGTGGATCCGCTCCACGCGGCGTCCGAGCAGTTCGTCAAGTTCCTTGACGGTCTTGCGAACGGCGGCGGCCACGCTTTCGAGTGCCGCGCGGATGACGGCGCCGGTCGTCTCCGGCACCGGATTCCCGCTGCTTCGGGCAAGGCTGCGGATCGCCTCCGGCATGTCGGCAGGCGCCACGAGCGAAGGGTGATTCGGATCGACGAGCGTGACGAGGGGGGCGGCCTCGGCCGCCAACGCCGTGAGTTGCTCCCAGCTCCACTCCTGTCCGGCCTTCTGCCAGCTGGCCCGGCATTGCTGCACGAGCCAGAGGCCGCAGATGTTCTTGAGCAGCCGGGTCGTGCCGCCGACCCCTCCCTCATTTGTGAAGTTGTGGCGGCTGCACTCCGGTGTGACGAGCGGCTGATCGAGTTCGGCACCCACAAGTGCCCAGGTGCCAAGACTCACGTAACACCACTCCGGCCTGCTGCAGGGCGGCTCGAGCGCCGGCACCGCCGCGACAGCGCTGGCCGTGTCGTGCGTGCCTGGCACGACGACCCGCACGCCCGCCAGTCCTGTCTCTGCTGCAACCTCCGGCCGCAGGGGCCCGAGGTCAGCCCCCGGCTCCACGATCGGGCCGAACACGTGCCGCGGCAGTCCGAGCCGGTCGAGCATGTCGAAGGCCCAGTCACGGCGCCGTGGATCAAAACACTGGGTCGTCGTGGCGTTGGTTCGCTCGTTCGACAGTGCTCCCGACAGCAGCCAATGGATGAGGTCGGGAATCATCAGCAGTCGGTCCGCAGCCGCCAGCATGCTCGGATGTTGACGCTTGAGAGCCAGCAGTTGATAGAGCGAGTTGATCTCCATGAACTGCAGGCCGGTGGCCGCGAAGATTTCGTCGCGGGGCACGAGAGCCTCGGCGGCCGCGAGCATGCCCTGCGTGCGGGCATCGCGGTAGCAGACTGGATTGGCCAGCAGCGCCCCATCGGCGGTCAGGAAGGCAAAATCGACACCCCAGGTGTCCACACCGACGCTCTGCACCGCGCGGCCGTGGCGTCCAGCAGCCGCCCGCAGTCCTGTCACCACTTCCTGCCAGAGCCGGACAAGATCCCAGACGAGGAGTCCACCCATCGCCACCGGACCGTTTTCGAAACGATGAAGTTCCTCGAGCTCCAGCAGCCTCCCGTCGAAGGCTCCAGAGACGACCCGACCCCCGGAGGCCCCCAGATCGACCGCCAAGGCCACGGATCGTGCCATGCCTGAAGACTCCTGCCAGATGAGAAATGCCCCTGAACGCTCCGCCATTGTTCCTTTTTTGGCAGCAGTTTCGAGGGGGGTGTGGCGGAGAACCACGGGCGGGGATGGGATCCACTGGATTCAACGGCAGGCGGGGGGGACATGGCAGACTTTCCGGCTGGAGGGAGGTCGGCGTGCGACGTTCCTCACCAGAGGGTCGATAATTCCCGTGCAAGAGCCTATTGTTAAGCTGCTTGGGCAACTTATGTAGGATTCAGGCAGTGAAGAAATCCGATCCTCCAGAGCATCCCGATCAGCGGGCAGACTCCATGGGCTTGAATGTGGTCGAAATCGACTCAGCCGGCGTCTCTCCAGAGGTGCTGGAGGATCTTGCCCAGTCAAGCCGTTTTCTCGAGGGCCGCGAGCCCGCCGAGATCATTGCCTGGGCGGCGGAGCGATATGGCCGTCGGCTGACGATGGCCACTGCATTCGGGCCCGAGGGCTGCCTGATCATCCATTGGCTGGCAACGGTCGCCCCCGACACATTCGTTTTCAATCTCGATACCGGATACCAGTTCGCCGAAACGCTCGAACTCCGCGACCGCCTTGCCCGCCGATATGGCATCGAAGTGTCGCTGGAACGGCCCGAGACGACCGTGGAGGAATACGAACAGCTGCACGGCGGCCCGCTTCATCAAAGCGATCCCAGTCGCTGCTGCGGTGACCGTAAGATCGCCGTCATTCGACGCGTGCTGACGCGGTTTGATGCCTGGATGAGCGGCATCCGCCGTGACCAGAGCCCTGATCGTGCCGCTGCACCGATCGTCGGCTGGGACCACAAGTTCAAAGTCGTGAAGATTTCGCCATTGGCCAATTGGACGAAGGCCCGTGTCTGGGACACGATCGTTCGCGAGGATGTGCCCTACAACCCGCTCCATGATCAGGGCTACATCTCGATTGGCTGCTGGCCATGCACCCGTGCGGTCTCCTTTGGAGAGGATGAACGGGCCGGTCGCTGGAGCGGTACGGCGAAGACCGAGTGCGGCCTTCATTCCCGGGATCACTAACTTCCAACCGGATTGCCCGTGCGGTGACATGGGCGTCCAAAGGGCCGGAATGAGACTCTCCGCGAAGACCGAATACGCCGCGATTGCCGTCCTCGAACTGGCACGCCAGTGGACCTCCGGCGAGCCGGTACGGATCCGCTCCATCTGTGCGGCGCATGGCGTACCGGCCCGATTTCTCGTGCAGATTCTGCTGCAGTTGAAGGGATCGGGCATCGTCGTCAGCACCCGTGGCGCCGCGGGCGGTTACCAATTGGCTCGTCCACCGGCTGAGATCACGCTGGAAGATGTGTTTCGGGTGATCGAAGGCCCCGATGAACTCCTGACGGCCGTCACGGCCGACCTCGCGGGCCGGTCACGGACGGTGACCGTGCTGCTCGACGCGTGGCGTCAGGCTGCCCGGGCGGAGACAGAAGCCCTGCGGGGGATCACGTTCGCCGACCTGGTAGAACGTTCCCGCGCCATCAACGAGCCGATGTATTACATCTGACTTCACGCGAATCCTGGCCATCCAGGCCAGATTCGCTTGGCGGGCCTCCGCCCGCTGGTGCTGCGCATGGCATCGTGCCATGCAGCGTTGCGTCGCCGCACAGTGTCACGCCGGGCATCGTGTCCGGTATGAAAACGGGGGCTACGCCGGGCCGAGTAGGGACGTGAGCACTTCGGTCAGTTCCGCGGTCTGCAGCGGCACTCGAACCATGCGACGGCGGCCATCCTCATGAACGGTCTCCGTGACGTCTCCTTGCGCGGGATCGACGAGCAGCACGGCCGGTACATCACGCAGAAACGGATCCTGCGGTAGCTTGTTGAAAGCTTCCACGCCGGAATCACCGAATGCTGTCGCGCTGATCACAAGGCAATCCGCTGCCCGTGGGACCGCCGAACACCGGTCCAAGGCCCGCTGCAGGTTCTCCGTCATCAGCACCTTGTAGCCCAGATTCTTGAAAAACTCACGCAGTTCGGCCTGCTCCTGCGGCGAGGCCTCCGCCAGCATGAGCGTGCCCTTCATGGCCTCTTGTGCCGACGCCACCTTGGCGACGGCCGTTTTTCCGCGAACGGCAGGAGCGCCGGCACCGCCCGACGAGGTCGCGTTGTCTGCTGTCGAATATTTGGCCACCAAAGGTTCGAGGGCCCGCCGCACTTCCGACGCTGTCTGAAAGCGTTCTTCCGGATTGAGATGCATCATCCGAGTGACCAGATCCACGACATCACGGGGCAGATCCGGTGCCTTCCAAGCCAGCGGCTCGACCCCCGTGAACCGTCGGGGATCGGTGCGGACGGAGCGATCTCGCGATTCTGTCAGTGCCGATGCGCCGCACAGTGCCAGATAGGCGACGGTGCCGAGGAAATAGATGTCGCTACGGATGCTGTCGTCCTTGACCTTGCCAATGCTCTCAAGCGTCGCGTAGTCGACCGTTCGGGGCTGCCCTGTGCGGCGGAGCGCCTTGCTGGCTGTCGTATCGCCGCCGGCGAGTCCGAAATCGACGAGCTTTGCCTGCCCAGTGAAGGAGATGAGCACGTTCGAGGCCTTGATGTCACGATGGGTTACGCCGAGGCGATGGGCGTATTCCAAGCCGTCCACGAGTTGAGCGATGATCCCCAGTGCTCTCGGCAGGTCGATCGCCCCACGCACCCGCACCAACTCGCGGAGTGTTTGGCCCTCGACGAACTCCATGGTGATGTAGCTGGCGTTGTATTCGCGGCCGACGTCCTCGATGGCGACGATGTTGGGATGCCTCAGCAGCCGGCCCATCTCACCTTCGCTCTGAAACGATTGGCACTTTTCAGTGTCGGAGCTGTAGCGGCTGCGCAGCACCTTGACGGCGAGAATGCGGCCGTTATCGGCGTGGATGGCCCGGTACACCCTCGAGAAGGATCCTGCCCCCACCTGGTAGAGGATCCTGGCACGGCCATAGAAGAGGCCATTCGAATCACCGCGCAACAGCCGATCGAGCTGGAAACCGGTCAGCAGTTCGCGTCGCACGCAGGCGGATCCGAATTCCGCCACCGGCACATTGTGGCCGCCGAGGTCTTTCCAGACGATCTCAAGGTGCCCCGCATGCACCAGATCGAGCTGTTCCAGGAGATGGGCGAGTTCATCAGCCGTCGACGGCTTCATAGTGGGCGGAAACCTGGCGGGAGAAGGAAGGCGGGGGCTGGCGGCCTGGGCGGGCTGAGGCAGACGGGCGATTTGGGCATCGGTGGATCGTTCACCCACCGCGAGCGGGCTCAGCCTGTCGCAGCCGTCTTATCTACGAATATCCTAACCGAATGTTCATACGAGTGTCGGGGCCTCGCGTCGTTAAATTCCCAAAAATCGCTGTTTTTTCACGCCTCTCGGCCGATTTACCGGCAGCGTCGACACAACCGGTGCACGGGCCTCGTCTCGTGGGGCCAGGGGGATCGCTCTGGAGGTTTCCGTAGTCCGGCTGGTACAAACCCGCCCGCTCGATACCGCCGTGGCGCTCGAATCAAAGCGGCTGTCGGCACTGGCCACCGTTGGAGATTCCATGCCCGGTCTGTCTGCGCCACCACCGCTGCCAGACCGCTCTGCCCTGCCGTTGGCGTGGTGTGGTCTGCTCCTGATTCCGCTGACGGTGGGCGTCCCGGGATGGGCGGCCACCATTGAGGAGGGGGGCGAGGGAGGAGGGACTGTCTGGTCGCTTGTCGACGCGGACTGCCATCCGCGTGTGGTCAGCCACACGATCACGCCCGCTGCGGCCCACCGGGGTGGCTCTGGCGAGCGGCTCGTTCTCGACGCCGCGGCTGGTTCAACGCTCCGTCTTCAGTTTCCGCTCGGCCGCGCGGGAGTCATCGACGAATTTCACGCCTCTGTCTGGGTGCGGGCCAACCGTTCGGCGGTTCGGCTGGGCGTGCGGATCATGCTGCCCCATGTGCTCTCCCGGCAGACAGGCAAACCGGTCTCCGTCGTGGTGCCAGGCACGGCATCCCGCCAACCAGATCGTTGGGAGTTGCTGGAGATTGATGGCATCGTGGCAGGCCTCGAGCGCCAACTCTCCGCCCTGCGCGCCGAGCACGGTCCAGCGAGCAGCCTGACAGGTGCCCTGGTGACCGATGTCGTTCTCGAACTCTATTCCGCCCCCGGTCATTACGACCTGTCCATTGATGACCTGCGGGTGGAAGGAGTGATCGCCAGCGCACTTCCCGCTGTTCCGGCCGTCGCAGCAGACGGTGCAACGGGTGCGTCTGCTGTGAAACCGGTGGCGTTCAACGAGTCGGCAGCATCAACGCCTGCCGCGTCCGGCCCCACAGCCGCGCTCACGCGGGGAGTGCTGGAGGTGGACGGCCTGCCTTTTTTCCCCCGCAGCCTCGATCACAACGGCGAGCCGCTCGATGCTATCGCGCGACTCGGCTTCAACTGTGTGCGACTGGCAGCGCCCGCAACGGCAGATCTGCTCGCTGAGGCGCAGCGGTCTGGCGTCTGGCTGATCTCCCCACCCCCTGATCTGCCCGATGTCGACATCCGTGATGTGGACTCGCTCCCCAGTTTCTCCGCTCGCTGGGACCGGGTGCTGTTTTGGGACATGGGCAGCGGGCTGGCGGAAAACAACGTCGAGGAGCTTGCCGAGCGGGTCCGCCGCGTGCGGACGTGTGACTCCCGCTGCGGCCGGCCGCTGATTGCAGCGGCTGATTCGGGACTCCGATCGATCTCTCGTCACGTCGACATGCTCGTGGCCCGCCGCACCGTGCTCGGCACCAGTCTCGAACTGCTCGATTACCTGTCCTGGCTCCGCGAACGGCCTCGGCTCACCAGACCCGGAACACCCATTCTGGCGATGCTCTCAACCGAGATCGATCCCCGAACGTCGCGGCAGGCCGCGGCGCTCTCCGGCATCGGCGGGCAGGGTCTGGCGGTCGATCCAGAGAGCCTCTGCCTGGCCTCATTGGCGGCCGTGTCGGCCGGCACCCGCGGCATCCTCTTTTCATCGACCAGGCGGATCGACGGCGACGATCATGAGTCACGGGCCCGCGCGGCCGCATCGCTCTCCATGAATCTGCAGATGTCACTTCTGGAACCATGGGGTGCGGCGGGTCGCTTCGCCGCAGCGGCCCAGTCGAGTGATCCGGAGGTGCAGGCTGTCGTGCTCGAGGCGGCGCGGGCGCGGATGGTGGTCGCCTGGCGGTGCGTGCAGGGAGCGCAGATCGTCGCCCGGCACTACCACGGCGACATCCCCCGCAACGCTCAGCCGCTCACGCTGCTCGTGCCTGGCGTGCCGGAGGCGCACCAGGCCTGGGAGGTGTCGCCTGGAGGGCTGCGTCCCCTGCGTCACAAGCGGGTGACCGGTGGCATCTCGCTGACGCTCGAATCATTCCGGGCACATTCGATGATCCTGCTCAGCGGAGATCCGACGGTGACGGCGCATGTGCAGGAACGAGTCCGCGGACTCATGCCGCTCGAACTGGCTTCGGCCCGGACGCTGGCCGCGGGCGTGTTGGCCGATGACGCCACGATGCTCGCACGACTGCCGCCGTCGGCGCTGGGCAATCTTCCGGTGGCCGCGATGCTCGCCGAGGCGCAGCGGGATATGCAGCAGGCTGAAGCGTCTGCGGCCGATCCATCGGTGGCGATCGAACTCCTACGACGTGCGGCCGCCATCGGCGGTCAGGTGGAGCGGCTCGCCTGGGAGCGGGGCGTGCTGGCGACGGGTTCGATGGTGGCCAGTCCGCTCTCCACCTCCGACGCAACGCTGGCGGAACACTGGCGGTTCATCGAGGCGGTCTCGGCCACTGCACCCGCGACCGAACTGCTGGAGAGTGGCGGTATGGAACGCATCGAGGATCTGGCCGGGGCCGGTTGGCGGCATTTTGCCCTCGAGCAGCAGGACCTGCGCACGGCTGTGGAAATCGACCGCACGCGGCCCGCTGTCGGCAGTGGCAGCCTTTCGATCAAGGCCGAGCCGACCTCGCCTGCAGAGGCCCCTGTGGTGGTTGAGACGCCACCGGTCTGGGTCGTCACGCCGGCAGTCCGCGTCCCCGCCGGAAGGCTGCTCGAGATTCAAGCGCGAGTCTGGGTGCCGCAACCGATCAAAGGGAGCGTGGACGGACTCCTTGTCTTCGACTCGCTCGGCGGTCCGGCCCTCGCCGAGAGGGTGGGCATGACGCCGGCGTGGCGGCGACTGGTGCTGTATCGCATCGTGCCGGAGAACGCGCGGGAGGAACCGCTCACGGTGACCTTCGCCCTCACTGGCATGGGAGAGGCACGGATCGACGATGTCTCGATCCGGGTCATGGAACGCGGTGCTGGCGGCATCCCGGCAAACCTTGTTTCAAGCGGCCCGCCAGCGGCTCCAGGTGCGATGTCGCCGCAGGGATTCCCGCAGCCGAGCGACCTCCTGTCCGGTCCCGGCACCGCACCCGTGCCGCTTCCACCGCCGGCCGCGCTGGCAGGCCCGGGTGAGCCGCCAGCGGCCGTCGACACGGCACCAGTTGATCCAGCGATCCCGCCGACAGCGGCCGGACCGCAGTGGCCCGGCATGAATCTCGAATGGCCCAAACTCCTGCCGTTCGGACAGTCCTCAAGCGCCCCCCCTCCGGGGCCTGGCGGTGGCACGGTCGATCCATTCAAGCGGGCCCGGTCCTCGCAGCAGTAGGCTGCCTCTCCAGTGTCGCCCGGTCACAGATTTCATCGAGCCGGCTACATTCAGTCGGATCGACGCGGCCCCACTGGAGCCCGAGCCCTTTCCCCCGAGACGTTTCGACATGCGAACTGGTTTGCCCTTCCGATCCGAACTCCTTCGCAGCCTCGAGGCCGATCAGCGGAGCGACCGATTGATTTCGACGGCCGCGCGGGACCTGGCCACCGCTGTGATCGAAGCCGCGGACGCGGCCTTGCGGGAGAGCAGTCCTTGGGACGCGGGACATGCCGCGGGTGAGTCGTCGTCCTTCGCGGACGCGCCGTCGCTCACGGAGAAATCGGTCGGGGATTACGTGACGGACCTCGACCTCTGCCTCGACCGTCATTTGACTCGTGGTCTCACCGCGATCAACGACATTCCGATCATTTCTGAGGAGGGTACAGGCCTGGCGGATGTCCATGGTGCGCCTGAGGCCTGGCTCATCGACCCAGTGGATGGCACCACCGCCTCCATCTGCGGTGAGATGGCGATCTGTGGTCCGATGGTTGCCCGTCTTGAACGAGGGGAGCCGCGGATGTCGGCGATGCTCGCGCTCGACGGGGCGACGCTTGGCATCGCCGAACGGGATGGTGGCGCGCTGCTCCTGCGGGTGACGGAGAACCAGCCGCGATGGCTGCCCGTTACCGGTTTCGCCACCAGCGGCAGGCTCAAAGAAGGCTGCCTACTTTTCAATCCGCAGAGCGACATCAGCCGTTCCCATCCGGCATTTATGAGAATGCACGACCAGTTGCGGACCGGTTCTCACACGATGGCGATTGAGAGCCGGATTCCCCATTCCATGGCTGCCCTGGGGCTGGGAACCAAGCGGCGACTAGCCGTCATCCACGACAACTCTGCCGAGTTTCCCAAGCAGATGGCCTGGGACATCCTGCCAGTCAAACTCTGGGTGGAGGAACGGGGAGGCGTGTATTGGGGTATCGACGGCCAGCCCTACGATATCCGGCGGCCGATGCCGATCATCGCCGCCGCTCGGGCCGAGATCGCCGAGCGACTGGTCGCATTGGCCCGCCAATGATGTGCCGCACCGTGCGACACTACGGGACTGGTTTGCGACCGGTGCGGAGCGTTCGTCATGGCCACTCTTACTGCTGCTGCTGCTGTGCTTCTTCCTCCGCACCGAGGACCGGCGCCGTCCGCAACACCGAGTGCACGGGAGCGTCCAGTGGGGCCAATTGATCGTGCCAGGAGAGAGATGGCAGGCGTTCAAGGGTGCGGGTGGCAACCCGAACCTGAATGCGTTCGTCGCCGGCGCCGCGGTAGATTCCCTTGTTGGGAGGCACGTCGGTGAAATCCCGGCCTACCGCCGTCTTCACGAAGTGACCGTTCACGGGGCAGCCGTTGGTGGGATCGAATCCCGTCCAGCCAACGTCGGGCAGCCAGACCTCGCACCAGGCATGGCTCTGAGACTCTTTGTTCTCCCGGTGGATGTAGCCGCTGACATAGCGGGCCGGCACGCCGTACGATCGCAGGACGGCGATCATCAGGTGGGTGAAATCCTGGCAGACCCCCTTGCCCCGCGCCAGCACATGATCGATCGGCGAGGTGGCATCGGTGACATCCCGTGCGTATTCAAACCTTCCGCGAATGTATTCGGCGACCTGGCAGACCCACATCCCGACCCGTATGCGTGGCATCGGCCGCAACTCGGCGAGGAGCGGTTGCAGCAGCGGCGTGCCGCGAACCGGCCCACGGAGCGGCAGATAGTCGACTGCCTCGAGCGGCAGGAGCCAGCCATCGACAGAAGACTCCGCGGAAAACGTCGTCTGGCTGGCCATCGGCCCGATGCCCACGTCCTCGGTCTCGACGATGCTGGCGGCGAGGATTCGCAGCGTTGTGGGAGGCCTCAGGATATTGAAGTGATGCACGCGGTTGCCGAAGCCGTCAACATAATGGCACAGACTCACGGGCTGGCCGATGCTGATCTGAAACGAGTGGCAACGCTGCACGGCGTCGCTCATCGGCTCCATCCGCAGTTCGCAGAGCCATTCGTTCACCGGATGCGAATAGTTCATCTCGGTTTCATGCTGGATTTCGAGAATCATCATCGGTCTCTCCAGGTTCTTCGTGCCGGCGGCTCGGGCAGCTACTGCAGGGCGTATTGTTGTTGCAGCAGGGTTCCGATCCTCGCGCACCGTGAAAGGGAGTTGCCGAGGAACGAGTGCAGCCCCTCGCCGTCGAGTGCGGCACCGTCCAGGTACACCAGATCGTTCAGCAATCGGCCGACTGTCCGCACCACCTCGTCATCGCAGCGATCGGGGAGACGTCCGCTGATCTCGGTGAGTGACTGCAGGATCTGCGTCAGGCAAAACCGCGCCGAGTGCGGAAACTCGGGATTCGTCAGCAGAAACTCCACGACCCGCTCCGGTTCGACCCGGCTGATATACAGCCGCTGGTAGGCCTCGTAGGCGGCGCAATTCTTGAGCACCGCGCCCCACTGCAGGTTGCCGATTGGCAGGTCGGCCGCCTCGGCCCGCTCCAGGAGGCCGAATTTGGAGTCGAGGATTCGCAGCACCTTCTCCGCCCGCTCCAGATACCGACCGAGTTGAATAAAGTGCCAGCCCTCGTCATGCATGAGGGTCGCCTGGCAGACACCATGAAACAGCAGTACCCCGATCTGAGTCTCTTCGCAGAAATCGTGCGGCGATTCCGCCACCCGTGCCGGCAGGGCGGCATCGGAGAGCCGCCAGTAGAGCTTGTTGAGTTCCCGCCACATGGATGGACTGATCGAACCCCGGATGCTGCGGGCATTGTTGCGGGAACGGTTCACGCACGACATCACGCTTCCGGAGTTGGCCATGTCGAGCAGGAGCCATCGCTGGACGGCACTGACGGGATCCTCGCCGTCTCGAATCTGTGGCGGCGGCTGCCGAAGCAGTGAAAGCAGGGCGTTCCACTCGAATTCCACCGGGTTGGCAAGCACGCCGTGAAGGTCGAGATCAAGCTGGAACGTGACATCAACCGCCCGCGCGAGGTGATCTGCCCGCTCCAGATAGCGGCTCATCCAAAACAGGGCGTCGGCCACTCGGCTCAGCATCGCGGCCTCACGTCTTTCGCATCGAGGCCGGGTTCTTGTCGGCAAGGATCCAGGTGTCCTTGCTGCCGCCCCCCTGGGAACTGTTGACGACGAGACTGCCCTTCGGCAGCGCCACGCGGGTCAGGCCGCCGGGAGTGACGGTCACACGCTCGCCACAGAGCACGAATGGCCGGAGGTCGAGGTGGCGACCCTCGAGGCGGCCGTCGACGAAGGTGGGGTGCGTGGAGAGTTGAATGGTCGGCTGTGCGATGAAATCGCGTGGGTTTGCCTCGATCATGCGGCGGAAGTCATCCTGCTGCTGTCGTGTCGAGGCTGGTCCGACGAGCATCCCATAGCCCCCCGATTCGTTCACTCGCTTGACGACAAGTTTCTCCAGATTGTCGAGCACATGGCTCCGCTCTGCTGGGATCTCGGGCCGGAAAGTCTCGACGTTGTTGAGGAGCGGATCCTGCTTGAGGTAGTAACGAATCATGTCGGGAACGAATGGGTAAATCCCCTTGTCGTCGGCAATGCCGGTGCCGATGCTGTTGGCCAGCGCCACCGTGCCAGCCCGGTAGGCGTTGACGAGCCCGGGCACCCCCAGAGCGCTGTCGGGCCGGAACGTGAGCGGATCGAGGAAGTCGTCGTCGATTCGCCGATAGATGACGTCGACCCGCTGGCGGCCGCGGGTGGTTCGCATGAAGACACGGTTGCCGTCAACGAGAAGATCCCGGCCTTCGACCAGTTCAATGCCCATCCGCTGGGCGAGGAAGCTGTGCTCGAAGTAGGCGGAGTTGTACATCCCCGGGCTGAGCAGCACGGCGGTCGGCTGCGGCAACGATTCGGGCGCGATGTACTGGAGCACGTCGAGCAGCGCCGCCGGATAGTCATCGTTGGGCAGCACGTCATAGTCGTTGAAGAGCGACGGAAACACCCGCTTGATGACCTGCCTGTTCTGCAGCATGTAGCTGACGCCCGACGGCGTGCGGGCGTTGTCCTCGAGCACGAGATACTCGCCGTCGGCAGCGCGGATGAGGTCGGTGCCGCAGACGTGGATGTAGATCCGGCGAGGGACGTTGACGCCGACGAATTCGCGGCGAAAAAAGGCTCCCTGGAGCACCAGTCCTGCGGGTACCACGC
>Ga0114979_10001389_pt1 | contig 16276 bp, 14 predicted proteins | sample S_140625_EF_Meta_FD_87315 | JGI IMG/M metagenome (GOLD analysis project Ga0114979, IMG submission 87315) | Freshwater microbial communities from Lake Simoncouche, Canada to study carbon cycling - S_140625_EF_MetaG | ecosystem: Environmental > Aquatic > Freshwater > Lake | place: Lake... | reverse complement strand
TGGTAAACAACCGATTCGCTTGGCTTGGTTTTATGTCGTCATGCCATCCCTCACCCTCAACTACTTTGGTCAAGGCGCCTTGTTGCTGAGCGACCCGACGGCAGTGGCTAACCCGTTTTTCAATATGGCGCCCGATTGGTTGCTGGTGCCCTTGGTGGTGTTGGCCACTGCGGCCACGGTGATTGCTTCACAAGCCCTCATCTCCGGTGCATTCAGTGTGACGAAACAGGTGGTGCAGATGGGCTTTTTGCCGCGTTTGCAGGTGCTGCACACCAGCGTGAAAGACACGGGCCAAATCTATATTCCCGTGGTGAACTGGGGCTTGTTTGTGGTCATCGTGTTAGCCGTGGTGATGTTCAAGTCCTCCAGCAATTTGGCCGCGGCCTATGGCATTGCGGTGTGCACCGACATGTTGATCACGACTGTGTTGACCTTCTTTGTGATTCACTATGGCTGGAAGTATTCGTTTTGGCTGTCTTTCCTCGCGACAGGGTTCTTTTTTGCTGTCGACCTCGCATTTTGGGCCTCTAACTTGCTGAAATTGCTCGAGGGCGGGTGGTTCCCCCTGCTTATTGCCTCGGTCATCATGGTGTTCATGCTCACTTGGCGGGACGGGCGCGCCTTGCTCGATAAAAAGCGCCGTGAAGATGCGCTCGACTTGACCAGCTTTTTGGAGGCGGTGTTCTCATCGCCCCCCGTGCGGGTTGAAGGCACGGCGGTCTTTTTGACCTCTGGCCAAGGGGCCGTGCCGAATGCCTTCTTGCACAATTTGAAACACAACAAGGTGCTGCATGCCGTGAACCTGTTCGTGAATGTGCAAAACCATGAAGTGCCCTGGATTGAGGACAAAGCGCGTCTAGAAATTTCGTCCTTAGGCAACGCATGTTGGCAAGTGGTGATTCACTACGGCTTCAAAGATGACCCCGATGTGCCTGGCGCATTGACGCACTTGCATGGCATGGGCTGTGAAATTAATCCCATGACGACCAGCTATTTCTTGTCTCGCGACAGCATCGTGCCCACCATCGGCAATGGGATGGCGCAATGGCGCGAAAAAATGTTTGCGCAAATGCACCTCAACGCCAGCTCGGCGGCGGACTTCCTGAACTTACCCAGCAACTCCGTGGTGGAGCTGGGCAGCAAAATCGAAATTTAAAACATGCACATCCTCTTCGTCGCAGACGCGCTGTCGTCCTTCAAAATTTACAAGGACACCACGTTTGCCATGATGCGTGAGGCGCAACGTCGAGGCCATCAAGTGCTGGCCTGCGAGCCACAAGACATTGTTTGGCAAAGCGGGCAGCAAGTGTCGGCACGCGTGCAGCAGGTGCGTCTGACGGGGGATGCCGAGGTCTGGTTTGACGTGCAAAGCGTGGACACGCATTACGCGCTCAAAAACGCCGATGCCATCGTCATGCGCAAAGACCCGCCTTTTGACAGCGAGTACTTCTACGCCACCCACTTGCTCGAACAAGCCGAGCGTGAAGGGGCCAAGGTGTTCAACAAGCCAGCCGCGTTGCGTGATCACCCCGAGAAATTGGCCATTCTGGAGTTCGCACAGTTCATCAGTCCTACCTTGGTCACGCGCAGTGCCGACGCCATTCGCGCCTTTCATGCGCAGCACCGCGACATCATCTTGAAGCCCCTTGATGGCATGGGGGGCATGGGTATTTTTCGTGTCAAGGACGATGGCTTGAACCTCGGGGCTATTACGGAAACTCTCAACCGCGACGGCGCACAAACCGTGATGGTGCAAAAGTTTATTCCTGCCATTGATCAGGGCGACAAGCGCGTGCTCGTGATTGGCGGCAAGGTGGTGCCCTATTGCTTGGCGCGCATTCCACAAGGCGGCGAGGTGCGTGGCAATTTGGCAGCTGGCGGCAAAGGTGTGGCGCAAGCCATTTCTGCGCGTGATCAAGAAATCGCCGAGGCCCTTGGCCCGACCCTAGTCCAACGCGGTTTGTTATTGGTGGGCTTGGACGTGATTGGCGACTGTCTGACCGAGGTGAACGTGACGAGTCCGACTTGTTTCCAAGAAATTTTTGATCAAACAGGTTGTGATGTGGCCGCGATCTTCATTGATGCGCTAGAGGCGGCCGCGGCTTAAGTGCGCAGCTGCCCGCCCGCAAAAAGTTTTAACTCACCGGGTGCAAAAGGTGTCCACACCTCGTTGGTGGTCAATGGCGCAGTCACCACCACGGCCACGCGGTCATCGGGCGTGGCGTAATCCGCAAAGTTGATGCTCAAGGCTTGGTCGCTCAGTGTGGCGGTGGCGAACGGGTGTTTGCGCTCGATGTACCAAAGGCTGGTGGACGCATGGGCCCACAGGGCTTGTCCATTGGAAAGTAAAAAGTTGAATGTGCCAAATTTGGAGATTTGCGGCACCAACTCATTGAGCGTGAGTGTGAGCTCTTCAAGTGAAGGCATGCTGGCGTGTGATTTAGACAGCTCTTGCATCAGCCAGCAAAAAGCCTGCTCGCTGTCGGTGTGCCCTACAGGCTTGAAACCCCCATGCAAACGCGGTGTGAAGTTTTCAAGGTTACCGTTGTGTGCCATCACCCAGTAGCGGCCCCAGAGTTCACGCACAAAGGGGTGGCAGTTTTCCAGGGACACCACACCTTGCGTGGCCTTACGGATGTGGGAAATGACGTTGCGGCTCTTGATCGGGTAGTTGCGAATCAGCTCGGCCACGGGCGACGTGCTGGCCGGCAAGTGGTCAATGAAGTGGCGCAGGCCGCGGTCATGTTCGGATCCTTCAAAAAATGCAATGCCCCAGCCATCGGCATGGTGGTCAGTCACCCCCGCGCGTTGCGCAAAACCACTGAAGCTGAAGGTGGCATCCGTTGGGTTTTTGCAGTTCAATCCAAGCAGTTGGCACATGGTCTTAGCCGACGGAAAAAAGTGGGGTTGCACCCTGCCGCTGCGTCTTGCCACACACCTGGCAGGCACCAGCATCAATCGGCATGAAAGGGGTTTGGGACATGCCCTTCAGTGTAGCGAAGCGGACAAGGCAGAATCAGAGGTCTTATGTACGAATTCCCGCCCACGCCTGAAGCCGCCCAGTTGCGGCTCGATCACGTCAGCCCCAAAGACTATGCCCACACGCGCAATGCGTTGGATGGCGCTGTCACGCATTTGTCGCCCTACCTCACGCATGGTTTCTTGACAGTGCCCGATGTGGCGCATGTCATGTATCACCAGTATCGGTTGGGGGTGCAACACAAACTCATCTATGAACTGGGCTGGCGCGAGTATTTCCAGCACATGCACGACCATTTGCAAGCGGGCATTGCTGAGTCCATCCATGAGGGGGTGTTGCCAGCTTCTGACTACAGACAAGAGCTGCCCGAAGACGTGCGCTTTGCTTGCACGCGTGTGCCAGTGATCGACAACGCCATTCGCATGCTTTACACCACGGGGTATTTGCACAACCATGCCAGGCTGTGGTTGGCCAGCTACATCGTGCATTTGCGCAAAGTGCATTGGCGAGTCGCGGCTGACTGGATGTACAGCCACCTGCTCGATGGGGACTTGGCGAGCAACTATCTGAGTTGGCAGTGGGTGGCGGGCACGGGCAGTCACAAGCCCTATCTGTTCACTGCGGAAAGCGTTGAGAAATTTGCGCCTTCGGGCTGGCACAGCCGAGGCACCGCGATTGACGTGAGCTATGAACTGATGGAAATTTTGGCAAACAGCCAAGCCACGGTGGCGCAAGTGGGGAAAAATGAAATGGCCTGGGATGAGCCGCAAGTCTTGACTCGGCCCCCACACACACTAGGGTTCACACAAGCGCAAGCCGATGCCGTCAAGGGCCAACATGTGTGGCTGGTGCATCCGTGGGTCTTGGCTGATTTGCCCAAGGACCTTCCCGCCGATGTGGTGTGCGTGGCGGTGGTCTTTGAAGAGTTTGCTGCGGCCCACCCTTGGAATGCCTTGCGCTGGAACTTTGTGGGGCAGCGCATGTCATCTTTGACGCAACACTGTTGGTTCGGCTCACGCCACGAAGTGACCCAAGCATTGGTTCACGCCCAAAGCGTTCAAACTGTCGCGCATGCGTGCTTGCCCGATTTGTCCGCGTGCCGTGCGCAGTTGCGACCGGCACCACGCTTATTCCCCATGCTCGACAAGCCCATGGATTCCTTCAGCAAATGGTGGGTGCAGGTGAATAAGAATGTCCGCCATTTGCAGCAACTGGTCTACCCACTGCCCGCGCGCAAACCCACACCTGAGACAGATCATTGATTGGCTTTTTCGCCAGGCGCTGGGGTGACCTTGGTGATGAAGTACTCGGTCTCGCCAAAGCAAGTGGGCAAGCCTTTGTGCTGCTCATACTCAAGCACCACTTTTTGACCAATCTGGGCATTGATTTGATCGGCAACCGCATCATCGCGCACGGTGAACGCAAACTTTTCTGGGACAGCAGGCAAGGAGGCCAACGCGCGAATTTGCTCACCTTCCCACGTCTTGCAGACCCAACCTTTGTAGGACAACTTTTGCACAAAGCCCACGCTCTCGCCTTTTGAGTAAGTGAAGTGGTAAGTGAACAGCAAGTACACGCCCAGGCCCATGACCACGGTCAAAACCAGACCAATGACGGTGCGCAATGCGAATCGAATCAGCGTACTGACGAGGTGGGTGGTCATGGGGGGCATTCGATCAAACGAGGCCGGCTTTGACCTTTAAGCGCCAAGCATGCAGCAAGGGCTCGGTGTAGCCACTGGGCTGTTCTTTGCCTTTGAACACCAAGTCGAGGGCGGCTTGGTAAGCCGGTGCTTTGGCAAAGCGACCTGCCATTTTTTGGTAAGCCGCATCGCCTGCGTTTTGTTGGTCCACCACCGAGGCCATGCGCTTGAACGTGGCATGGACTTCGGCGGGTGTTACCACGCCGTGGTGCAACCAGTTGGCAATGTGTTGGCTAGAAATGCGCAGGGTGGCGCGGTCTTCCATCAGGCCCACGTTGTGGATGTCGGGCACTTTTGAGCAGCCCACACCTTGGTCAATCCAGCGCACCACATAGCCCAAAATGCCTTGCACGTTGTTGTCCAACTCTTGTTGTTTCTCGGCGGGCTTCCAATTGGGTTTGGCCACCACGGGCACTTGGAGCAAGTCGTTCAACAGGCTGTCGCGCACTTGGTCATAGTTGATTTTTTCCAAGTCTTTTTGCACATCCGTGACTTTGACTTGGTGGTAGTGCATGGCATGCAGCACGGCGGCCGTGGGGCTTGGCACCCACGCTGTGTTGGCACCTGCTTTGGGGTGGCCAATTTTTTGTTTCAGCATCTCGGCCATCAGGTCGGGCATGGCCCACATGCCTTTGCCGATTTGTGCTTTGCCACGCAAGCCGCATGAAAGGCCAGTCAACACGTTGCTTTTTTCGTAGGCTTGAATCCATGCGCTGGTTTTCATGTCGCCTTTGCGCAGCATGGGGCCCGCTTGCATGGCGGTGTGCATCTCGTCGCCCGTGCGGTCCAAGAACCCCGTGTTGATGAATGCCACGCGACTGGCCGCTGCAGCAATACAGGCTTTTAAGTTGACGCTGGTGCGACGCTCTTCGTCCATGATGCCCAGCTTGACGGTGCTGTCTTTGAGGCCCAATACTTTTTCGACGCGGCCAAACAGCTCGCAGGCAAATGCCACTTCGGCAGGGCCGTGCATTTTGGGCTTGACGATATAGACCGAGCCCGTGCGCGAATTGCGAATGCCTTTTTTGCCGTGGCCTTGCAAGTCGTGCAAAGCGATGGCTGTGGTGACCACCGCGTCCAAAATGCCCTCGGGAATTTCATGCGTCTGGCCGTCTTTGCCGGTGTAGAGGATGGCGGGGTTGGTCATCAAGTGGCCCACGTTGCGAAGGAACAGCAACGCGCGGCCATGCAACTTGACGGGTTTGCCGTTTTTACCGATGTATTCGCGGTCAGGGTTCAAACCCCGTGTGAAGGTCTTGCCGCCTTTGTCCACGACTTCAGTCAAGGTGCCTTTGACAATGCCCAACCAGTTGCTGTAGGCCAGCACCTTGTCGTCGGCGTCCACCACGGCCACGGAGTCTTCCAAGTCGAGGATGGTGGACAAGGCGGCTTCCACCACCAGGTCACTCACGCCCGCGGGGTCGGTGGCACCGATGGCGGTGTGGCGGTTGATTTGCAAGTCAAGGTGTAAGCCGTTGTGCACAAACAGCACAGACGATGGCTGTGCCATCTTGCCTTGAAAGCCCACGAACTGGGCAGGCTTGTCGAGCTTGGTGGTTTTGCCACCTTGGAGTGTGACGATCAACTCCCCTTTTTCCACAGCGTAACCTGTAGAGTCGATGTGCGAACCTTTTTTCAACGGCACCGTGCGGTCGAGCACATGGCGCGCGTATTCAATCACTTTGGCGCCGCGCACGGGGTTGTAGCCTTTGCCTTTTTCTGCGCCGTGGGTTTCGGGCAGGGCGTCGGTGCCGTAGAGCGCGTCATACAAAGAACCCCAGCGCGCATTGGCGGCGTTCAGGGCGTAACGCGCGTTGAGCACGGGCACCACCAGTTGTGGGCCTGCTTGCAAGGCCAGTTCAGCATCCACATTTTTGGTAGTGGCTTTGACCTTTTTGGGCTGGGGCACCAAGTAGCCAATTTTTTCTAAAAACTTGCGGTAAGCCGCCATGTTGCGGATGGGGCCAGGATTTTTTGCATGCCATGTGTCCATCTCGGTTTGCAAGCGGTCACGCTCGGCCAGCAAGGCGGCGTTTTTGGGCGCCAAGTCTTGCACGATGGCATCAAAACCTTTCCAGAATTTGTCGCTGCTCACACCCGTCTCAGGCAAGACTTTGGTTTCAATGAATTTGTACAACGAGTTGGCAACTTGCAAGTTGCGCACGTGCGTGCGCTGGGGTGTGTTTGTTTTCATGGTGAGCTCTCTCTGGATTTATCAAAGACGGAAAGTGGGAATCTTATATGGATGCAAGGCGACCCTTGCCTCGGCAGCCTTGGGGTGCAGGCGACCACGAGTGGCTTCATTGTGGGTGGGCGCTGCTTCATGGTTCTGGCACGAGCAATTGTCCGTGACGCAAACCCCGCCAAGTGCCTAGGGTCAACCCCAGAATGAGCAGCGAGGTCACCGCCAGCAAGAGCATCGAAGGCAATTGCAGCCATGCGCCACCGGGTTCGTGGGCCAAGCGAAACGTCAATGTGGTGATCGCAGCCATCGGAAAACTCAAGGCCCAGTGACCCAGCCCGAAGGCTTGTTGGCGGATGACATCGAGCTGGGTCAGTGACAAGGCCAAAAAGAAGGTGCCAACGCCCCACATCATCCAAACCGCAGGCAGGGGAGCGTGGAGAGTGAGCAAGTCCAAACCAAGGATGGAGGGTGGCACCAGGGTGATGAACAGCGAGGGGGACAAGCGTGCGGGCAGGGGCCCGGCTTGCGCCATGCGAACAAACAACAGTGTTTGCAGCACGGGCCACAGCAGCAAGCCCACGCCCAACTGCGCGCAGGACCAGGCTTCTAGACCGATGGGCACACCGCCCAAAGGGGCCAGCGCATTGCCCACCACGGGAATGAAAAACACAGGCGTGAAGCTGCCCCACTGAAAGCCGCCCTGCTCAGCGCTCTTGAGCCAGCGGCTGATCACCCAAACCGTTGCCGCGATCTCCAACACAGAACCCACACACCACGCCCAAGTCAACAGGGTGTTCAAAGCGGGCGAGGTGTTCCAAAACAACTGAACCCCGAGCGTGGCCAGCAGCATCATGGACAGGGGCAGGGTAGCCATCAGGGCATGTTTCACAGGGTGGCGCATATCCGCGGCGACCGCATGGGGGTGGGCACTCAAACGAATCAGGCAAGCGATGCACAAGATAGAAAAAATCAGCAACGAAAAAACGGCGCCCACTAAGCCCAAACCTTTGGCCGTCTCACCCAACACCTCCGAGGCACGAAACCATGCCAGGGACAAACCAGCCCAACCCATGACCATGGCAAACCAAGCGGGGGACAGGTGTTCGGTCAACGCGACAGCGCGCGCGAGGTAAGAGTTGGGGAGCGCCGGGGTGTGAGGGGTCATGGGACTGATTTTAGGGTGAGGGTCGTTTGAGCGCCGCGGCCCAACCCATCGCTGGGCCGCACCGTAAAATCTCAGCCATGCTCCAAGTTAAACAAGAATTGCTGGCCGCTTTGAGCCAAGCCCTCGATGGTTTGTTGCCCGGCTCTGGCAACAAGGCCGCGTTTGAATCCCCCAAGGTGGCCGCGCATGGCGACTTTGCCATCACCGCCGCCATGCAACTGGCCAAGCCCCTCAAGCTCAATCCCCGCCAACTCGGTGAGCAGCTGCGTGATGCGTTGCTGGCGGCGCCTGTGTTTCAAACATGGGTGCAAGACATCGAAATTGCGGGACCTGGCTTTATCAACATTCGCTTAAAGCCCGCTGCCAAGCAACAAATCGTGCGCGAGGTGTTGGCGGCCAAAGATTGTTTTGGTTTTCAAGCTGACAACGGCCAACGCGTGCTGGTGGAGTTTGTGTCGGCCAACCCCACGGGTCCGCTGCATGTGGGCCACGGCCGCCAAGCGGCGCTGGGCGACGCGATTTGCAACTTGTTTGCTACGCAAGGCTTCAACGTTTACCGCGAGTTTTATTACAACGACGCAGGCGTGCAAATCAACACCTTGGCCAAGAGCACGCACATGCGCGCCCAAGGCTTTAAGCCGGGTGACGAGGGCTGGCCAGTGGACCCCGAGAACCCAGAGAGCAAGGCGTTTTACAACGGCGACTACATCCAAGATATTGCCACCGACTTTTTGGCCCGCAAAACCGTCGCGGCCGACGACCGCGCATTCACCGCCAGCGGCGATGTGAACGATGTGGAAGGCATGCGCGAGTTCGCCGTGGCCTATCTGCGCCATGAGCAAGACCTCGACTTGAAGGCCTTTGACGTCAAGTTTGACAACTACTACTTAGAGAGCAGTCTGTACACCAGCGGCAAAGTGGCTGACGCGGTGAGCCGTTTGCAGCTTGCTGGCAAAACCTACGCGCAAGACGGTGCCTTGTGGCTCAAGTCCACCGACTACGGCGACGACAAAGACCGTGTGATGAAAAAGACAGACGGCACCTACACCTACTTTGTGCCAGACGTGGCCTACCACATCACCAAGTGGGAGCGCGGCTTCACCAAGGTGGTGAACATCCAGGGCACCGACCACCACGGCACCATCGCCCGTGTGCGCGCGGGCTTGCAAGCGGCGAATGTGGGCATCCCCGAGGGCTATCCCGACTACGTGCTGCACACCATGGTGCGCGTGATGCGTGGCGGCGAGGAAGTGAAAATTTCCAAGCGAGCAGGCAGCTATGTGACGCTGCGCGACTTGATCGAGTGGACCAGCAAAGACGCGGTGCGCTTCTTTCTGCTTTCTCGCAAGCCCGACACCGAGTACACCTTTGATGTGGACTTGGCGGTGCAAAAGAACAACGACAACCCTGTGTACTACGTGCAGTACGCACACGCCCGCATTTGCTCGGTGCTGCGGGCTTGGGCCGACAAAGACGGTGGCGATGTGGCTTCGCTCAAAACTGTGGATTTGTCAGCCTTGGACAGCCCTCAAGCCCAAGCCCTCATGCTGCAACTGGCCAAGTACCCCGACATGCTGAGCGCTGCATCGGCAGACTTTGCGCCGCACGATGTGACCTTCTACTTGCGCGATCTTGCTGCTTGCTATCACAGCTACTACGATGCCGAGCGCATCTTGGTCGATGATGAGAGGGTAAAAAAAGCGCGCTTGGCACTGGTGGCTGCGACGGCGCAGGTGCTGCACAATGGCCTGGCGGTGTTGGGTGTGTCAGCCCCCGCGAGCATGTGAACACGACGGAGATTTTTCATGCCTAAGAATCAACAGCGCGGCGGTACCTTGGTGGGCTTCATCATCGGTTTGGTGGTGGGTTTGACCGTGGCGCTGGGTGTGGCCATCTACGTGACCAAAGTGCCCATTCCGTTTTTGAGTAAAGGTCAAAACCGTTCAGCCGATGCGGACGCCGCAGAGGCTGAAAAAAACAAAGACTGGGACCCTAACGCTCCCCTGTATGGCAAGAAGGGGGGCAAGTCGGCGGACAAGTCTGATGAGGCCAAGCCGGACGGCAAAACCGACCCCAAAACTGACGCAGCCACCAAAGTGGACGTCAAAAGTGCGGACCCGCTTGGCGATTTGGCCAAGGTGAAGTCCGCAGAGCCCAAGTCAGAAGCGCAGCCCAAGGCGGCAGAAGCCAAACCACCCGAGTCCAAGGCCGCCGATGTCAAGCCCACGCCCGCAGATCCCTTCATTTATTTTGTGCAGGCGGGTGCCTATCGCACCCCAGAAGAGGCGGAGGCCCAACGTGCCAAAACGGGCATGCTGGGCTTAGAAACCAAGATCAGTGAACGCGACCAAGGCGGACGCACGGTGTACCGTGTGCGTGTGGGTCCGTTGGACAAAGCGGAGGCCGAACGCGTTCGCGCTAAGCTCGAAGCTGCGCATATTGATTCCGCCATGGTGCGGGTACAACGTTAAACATCAAGAGGTCAACCATGAAGCGTCGTGATTTTTCTATGGCCGCCGTCAGTGCCGCTGCGGTCGTTACTTTGCCTGTGGCTGCGTATGCCCAAGGCCCTGCGTCTGCAAAAAAGCCTGTGGAGGGCACAGACTATTTGGCTCTCGACAAGCGCGTGCCCGCCGATGTGGGTGCAGGCAAGATTGAATTGATCGAATTTTTTTGGTACAGCTGCCCCCATTGCAATGCGTTCGAGCCCCAGTTTGCCGCTTGGGTCAAAGCCGCTCCCAAAGATGTGGTGGTGCAGCGCGTGCCCGTCAGATTCCGTGACGACTTTGAAGCCCAGCAGCGCGCTTACTACGTGTTTGAGTCGCTCAACCTACTCGACACCCTGCATGGCAAGTTGTTTCATGCGATTCACGTCGAACGTCAGCAGCTCAACACGGCACAGGCTTTAGCCGCCTGGGCGGATAAAAACGGGTTGCCTGAAAAGAAGTTCAGCGAAACCTTCAACAGCTTTGGCGTGGCGACCAAAGCCCGCCGCGCCACACAGCTGCAAGACGCTTTCAAAGTGCAAGGGGTGCCCGCCTTGGGTATTGCGGGGCGCTTTTATACCGATGGCTCACTCTCTCAAACCATGGACCGTGCTTTGCAAGTTGCCGAACACCTGATTGGCGAAGTGCGCCGCGGCCGTTGAGTTACCCCAAGTCAGCACGAAAATTGCTTCTGTAGATGGTTAGAATGCCAACAACTCAACGAGCAATATTCGTGCCTTGACCTCATTTGCTGCTTTCTCACTCGCCTTGCTGTTGGCCCTCGTGCCGGTAGCGGCGTCTGCAGAAAAAGCAGACCGCGACAAACCCACCCACATCGAAGCCGACAGCTTGTTGCATGACGAGCTCAAGCAAGTCAGCGTCTTCTCTGGTCGTGTTGTGTTGACCCGCGGCTCGATGGTCATGCGTGGGGCCCGCATTGAAATTCGGGTGGACGCCGACGGCTACCAATTTGGCACCCTGCTGCCTGAGCCCAACAAACGTGTGTTCATTCGCCAAAAACGCGAAGGCAATGACGAGTTCATGGAGGGCGAAGCCCTGCGCATCGAATTTGATGGCAAAGCCGATCGCATCAAGCTCATCGACAACGCCGAAGTGCGCCGCTACCGTGGCGCGGTTTTGAGCGACACGATGACGGGCAAGCTCATCATTTATGAAAACCTGACCGACGTGTTCAGCATTGATGGCCAGCGCACCGAAGAGGGTGGCAAGGGCGGCAGTGGTCGGGTCAAGGCGGTGTTGGCCCCGCGCAGCAAAACATGGGATAAGCCGTGATCGAAGCGCTGTCCTCCGCACCCAAGGCCGATCAGGCCGAGAGCCGTTTGGAAGCGCAACACTTACAAAAAGCCTATGGCAGTCGCAAGGTGGTGCACGATGTGTCCATCTCTGTCAAAAAGGGCGAAGTGGTAGGTTTGCTCGGGCCCAATGGGGCGGGAAAAACCACGTCGTTTTACATGATTGTGGGCTTGGTGCGCGCTGACGGCGGCAGCATCACCATTGATGGGCAGCCTGTGGCGCATTTGCCCATTCATCGCCGCTCGCGTTTGGGTTTGAGCTATTTGCCACAAGAAGCGTCGATTTTCCGCAAGCTCAATGTGCAAGAGAACGTGCGTGCTGTATTGGAGCTGCAACGCGATGAAGACGGCCATGCCCTCGAGCCCGCCGAGATTGAAAAACGCTTGACCTCGCTTTTGCAAGAGTTGCGTGTGGACCATCTGCGTGAATCGCCTGCATTGGCTTTGTCGGGCGGTGAGCGACGCCGCGTCGAGATCGCGCGCGCCTTGGCCACCAACCCACGTTTCATTTTGTTGGACGAGCCGTTTGCGGGCATCGACCCGATTGCAGTGATCGAGATTCAGCGCATCATCGGGTTCTTGAAAGCCCGTGGCATGGGCGTGCTCATCACCGACCACAACGTGCGCGAAACCTTGGGCATTTGCGATCGCGCATGCATCATCAGCGACGGCCGCGTGCTGGCGCAAGGCACGCCGCGTGAAATCATCGAGAACGCGGACGTGCGTCGCGTCTATCTCGGCGAACACTTCCGAATGTGATCGAGCACCATGAAACAAGGCTTATCACTCCGCGTTTCGCAACATCTGGCGCTCACGCCCCAGTTGCAGCAGTCGATCCGACTTTTGCAGTTGTCGACCTTGGAGTTGAGCCAAGAGATTGAGCAAATGCTCGATGAGAACCCGTTTCTCGACAAAGATTTTGAAGAAGCGCCACGCGAAGAGTTCGGCCTCGACAAAGCCGATACCCCCAGCCGCGATGAAGACGTCGAGCCCGTGCGCGAAGTGCCCTCTATGGACGCGGGCCTGTCTGAGATCAGTGTGGACAACACGGCCAGTGACACCGAACCCAGCGTAGACGGCGTGGCCGAAAGTTGGGAGGGTGACGGCAGCGTGGAGTTTTCGCCAGATGACTCCGAGTGGGGCGGTGACGCCCCCGCGAGCAATCACAACAACACCGCCGACAGCGACACCGCCGACGCCACCGAGCTGGCGCGCATGCAAGAGTCGCTCACCTCCCACCTGCACCGCCAAGCCTTGTCCTTGCGCCTGAGCCCTACCGACACCGCCGCGCTGCGCTACTTGATCGAAAACCTCAACGACGATGGCTATCTTGAAGACAGCTTGCGCAGCTTGGCCGAGGGCTTGGGCGGTGATGACGAAGAAGAAATCGAAGAGCTCGAACATCGTTTTCAAATGGCGTTGTCCTTGCTGCAAAGCCTCGAGCCCGTGGGTGTGGGCGCGCGCGACTTGGCCGAGTGTTTGACCCTGCAGCTCAAAGCCTTGGCACCGCAAGGCGAAGAGGCTTTGCAAATTCGCGACACCGCCATTCGCATGTGCAAGCAGTCCATGGAGATGCTGGCCAAGCGCGACTTCAAACGCTTGGCCGTGTTGGTAGGCGACAGCGAAGCCAACGTGAAAGTGGCCATCGCCCTGATTGCTCGCCTCGAGCCCAAGCCAGGGCGCCGCTTTGCGGATGTGGAGCGTCACGTGGTGGTGCCCGATGTGTTGGTGACGCGGGTGGGCAAGTCCACTACCGCGCCCAAGTTCAAGGTGGCGCTCAATCCCGATGTGATGCCGCGTTTGCGTGTGCACGACATTTACGCCAACGCGCTCAAAGGCGGCAAAGGCGACAACCACGCCGGCTTGCAACAACGTTTGCAAGAAGCGCGCTGGTTCATCAAAAACATCCAGCAGCGCTTTGACACCATCTTGCGCGTGAGCAATGCCATTTCTGAGCGCCAGAAAAACTTCTTCATCCATGGCGAACTCGCCATGCGCCCGATGGTTTTGCGCGAAATTGCCGAAGAGTTGGGGCTGCATGAGTCCACCATCAGCCGCGTGACCACCAACAAATACATGAGCACGCCCTTTGGCACCTTTGAGCTCAAGTACTTCTTTGGCTCAGGGCTGGAAACCGACAGCGGCAACAACGCGTCTAGCACCGCGGTGCGCGCGTTGATCAAACAATTTGTGGCGAGCGAGAATCCTAAAAAGCCGCTGTCGGATAATCAGCTCTCCGAAATGCTCAAAGAGCAAGGCATTGAGTGCGCTCGCCGCACCGTGGCCAAATACCGCGAGGCGCTACGCATTGCGCCCACAACATTGCGCAAGGCGCTCTGATCACTTGCGGCACAGACCAAAGTTGCGTCGCAATGTGCGCTGTCCTCAACTTGTAAAAATATGAACCAATTACATCTCTTCTTGCCCTGTGCGGCAGGTGTCGAATCCTATTTGGCCGAGGAAGTGCGGCGCATCACTGGCGTGGGCGACGATGATATTCGCGCTTTTCGTGCCGGTGTGATGGTGCGCACGTCGTGGCGTGATGTGTTGCAACTCAACTTGCAAAGCCGCTTGGCACAGCGCGTGCTGGTCGAGTTGTCGCACACGCCCTACCGCCAAGAAGAAGACCTCTACCGCGCTGCGGGGGACGTGGCGTGGGAGCTGTGGTTTTCGCCCAAAGAAACCTTCAAGATTGAAATCACCGCCCAGCACAGCCCGCTGAAAAGCTTGAACTTTGCGGCGCTCAAAATCAAAGACGCGGTGGCCGATCGCTTTCGCCACAAGTTTGGCGTGCGCCCCGACGTCAACACGCAGTGGCCCGATGCACGCATCTATGCCCACTTGACGACAGACGGCTGCACGCTCTACATCGACACCTCGGGCGAGCCCTTGTTCAAGCGCGGCTGGCGTGCTGACAAAGGCGACGCGCCGTTGAAAGAAACCCTCGCCGCCGCCATGTTGGCCGCGAGCGGCTGGAGCCAAGGTGACGGCAGCCCCGCCAACCCCGAGGGTTGGGTGTCCCAAGGCGTGCCGCTGTATGACCCCTGTTGCGGCAGTGGCACCATTGCGATTGAAGCGGCGCAAATTGCCTGCAATATCGCGCCAGGATCGATGCGCAAATTTGGCTTTCAAAAACTCATTCCCTACCAAGAGCATGTATGGCATGGCTTGCTTGACAACGCACGAGCCCAAGAATGCGAGCCGCGTGCCGACGTGTTTGGCAGCGATGTGGCCTTTCGCATGGTCGACTTTGCACAGCGCAACGCCGAGCGGGCAGGTGTCGCCCATGCCGTGCAATTGCGTGGTGGCGATGCGCTGCAACGTATGCCCCCTTGTGAGGTGCCAGGCGTGATGTTGGTCAACCCACCGTATGGTGAACGAATTGAAGCCGCAGGTGTGGCCGGTGCGGCGCGGCGCGCACGGTATTCACCACCGACCGAGTACGTGTCGCCTTACGAAGACGTGAATCAAAACGGTGATGCTGGGTTTGACGATGCCGCGTATGGCGGCGGCATGGTGCGCGATGACGTGCCACGTTTTGGCGCCCGCGACATTGCTCAAACCGAAGATGGCGGCGATTTTTTTGCACAACTCGCCAGCCACTGGAAGAAAAACTACGCAGGGTGGAGCGCTTGGATGTTGACCCCTGACCTCAAGCTGCCAAGCCGCATGCGATTTAAAGAGTCGCGCCGCGTGCCCATGTGGAACGGGCCGATTGAGTGCCGCATGTTTCGTTTTGATTTGCGTGCTGGTTCGATGCGCAACAAGCCCAACGATGCGCCGCCCACCCAGGGCAACGCACCCGCGCAGCCGTGAGCGCAGCGATCAGTGCTGGCGCAGTTGCTGCGCCCATGCGGGTGGTGCTCGACACCAACATCGTGCTCGACTTGTGGCTCTATAAAGACGCGGCCACCCCCGTGTTGCTCGAAGCGCTTGAAACCCACACTGTGCAGTGGCTGGCTACGCCCGTCATGCGCGACGAGCTTGAACGCGTCCTTGCCTACACCCATATCGTCAAACGTTTAGCCTTCAGCCAACTCACCGCGCAAGACATCTTGGTGCAGTTTGATGCGCATGCGCGTCTCATGCCCGTAGCGCCCAAAGCGGTGTTTGTTTGCAAAGACGGGGATGACCAAAAGTTCATCGACCTGGCTGCTGCGCACACCACCCAGCTCATCAGCAAAGACAAAGCTGTGTTGACCCTGCGCAATCGTCTGGCACGTTTGGGGGTGGCGGTGGGTAAGCGTTTTCCAGCGGCTTTACCGGCCTGAGAGGCTGGCGCCGCAGGCGCGGGCGGAGTGAGATGCGTGCGACGCTTAGTGCTGTTGCAGCAAATCTAGCAAGGTTTTCAGCGCATGCTGTACCGTGGCTTCACGCACCGCCGCACGGTCACCTGCAAAGTGCATCAACTCAGTTTTCACCCAAGCTGTTTCAGCACCAAGCGT
>Ga0114979_10001387_pt1 | contig 16309 bp, 8 predicted proteins | sample S_140625_EF_Meta_FD_87315 | JGI IMG/M metagenome (GOLD analysis project Ga0114979, IMG submission 87315) | Freshwater microbial communities from Lake Simoncouche, Canada to study carbon cycling - S_140625_EF_MetaG | ecosystem: Environmental > Aquatic > Freshwater > Lake | place: Lake... | reverse complement strand
TATCATTCAGATTATTTGGAATTGTTGGCAATGCACTTACATCCTCAAGAGGTGATAAAGGAGACGATTCAAGTGCTAGTTCTGGCCCTGGTCCTTCTGGATTCGTTCCAGTTATTGCAGCAGTAACACTTTCTACAAAGGATGGCTCTGTTTGCTCTGTACCAGATGGAGTCGCTAAAGCAGGCAATCGTCTTACTGGTAATGGTGTATTTACTAAGGTCAAATCAACATCTGTAGCAGAAACATCATAAATTTTCTTCAAATGCCTTACCCCTTTTTCTGTTAGATAACGCATTGAAATATTCATATATGATTCCATCTCTTGTCCTAATAGAACCATCGCATATGGCACTTCAATACGACTAAATAACGCCTTTGCTCTCTTAATTGGAGGTATAAGTTCCAAATTATTTGTTCCTTCTCCAGCAAACTGAACAGGTCCATCACAGAGTGGGCAAATATATAGACTTTGTCGCTCATTATAAATTGGAATTGTACCACATCCCTCACAGACAACAAACGATGTACCATCTGAACGCTTCATATATGATTCTCGTGTAAAGGATGTGATACCATGCGCAACAATAGCATCGCGATCCATCTCACCAATACGTAGGCCACCCTGATTACCTCTCCCACCAGTTGGTTGATGTGTACGTTGTTCCCTCCTACCTTCACCGCGCGCGTTCCATTTATCTTCTGTCATATGCTTCAGTCGCATACCAAATACAGGCGCAATAAAAATAGCACTTGGAACCTGTTCACCTGTCATTCCATTATATAAAATTTCATTTCCATACTTCTCAAATCCGAGTTTTTCTAAAGTTGCACCAATATCCTCATGTGGTGAACCTTGATTCATAAAAGGAGTACCATTTCCTATTGCTCCAGTTGATGCCGCCCCCTTACCCATTAAATTTTCTAGAAGTTGCCCAATCGTCATTCTACTGGGAATAGCATGAGGGTTCATAATGAAATCAGGGGTCATACCTGTAGCAGTGCGAGGCATATCATGCGAACGAACTAACATACCAATTGTTCCCTTCTGACCATGTCTGTTACTATTGCCAGTAAATACAATTCTTGCGTTTCGTCTTACAAGAAATACTTCTGATGGTACACTCAAACAATATACTTTACCATTATAAGGTACAATCTCTTCTTTTTGACCACCTTGTGTACGAGCATGACCATGATTTACAGTAGGATTTAATCGTGTTCTTCTAATACCTATATCCCAATTATCACTATTTGCTTTAAAAAGAACTCCATTATTATTTGGCGTTTTACTTACCCAACCCTTTTCACATTTTTTTGCAAAATAAGATGTCCAACCAGCATGTTGACAAAGTTGTTGGATATCATCGCGTAATCCAATAGATGATGTTGAATAATGGAGTGATGTAGTTGTTTCATGGCCGTCTCCAAGACATAAACTATTTATTAGATATTTACTTTGTTCAGCTGATAGGTCAAATGTCCATTTTGGTAATCGTTTATTAATAGCACCTATACTTAATATATCCAAATACTGTGCAATATTTTTCTCATTTACATAAAATTTGGCTGATTTTTCATTATATGAATAATTCCACCCTAGTATATCACATGATTCTTTCAGTGAAGATAGAACTCTTTCTTTATTTGCAGAAAATTCAACTCGCATTATATGATCTAGTTCCTTAATATATGTCCATCCTTCTGCTATCCAAATACCAAAGAATAGTAGCCAAGCATTTGCCTGTGTTCCCTTAGAGAATGTATAATTATTAATTATAATATCATTTTCTTCCATTACTGTCGGTGCGGACGATTGATAACGAATTCGTTTTCCTATTATATCCTTGGCCTCTACCAATGAATACTTTAATTCATCACGTTTTTGAACCCACATTCTGTGATTTAGAGTTGTCTTCAAGCTAATACCTTGCGTCTCTACATTATACATATCACCAATATGATCAAATATAAATATTTCTTTTGGTTTTACATATTCCATTTTAGTAGTATCTCTATTAAGTTGTGCAACTTCATCATTTACTGTCACATCTGATATTGGAATCCATCCTTTTGCCTTTGTTAATACATCATGATCAGGTGTTAAACAGAATTTATCGCCTAGTTCAGGAGTTCTATCCTGAACCACACGAATCTTCACTAAACGAAGCCCTGTAGGCGAGACTAGTACTGCTATCTTCTCAACTCTACCACGTGTCCATACTTGAGCTGTAACAGACGCATCTCGGATTTGCCCAGAAGGAAGTTGAATATATCTACCACAAATAACTGTATGTTCATCTACATACTCCCCAATTTTCACAATACCATTATCATCAAGTTTGCTATAATCAACGCCTGGTTTAATATCTGTCCAAGATGCAATCTTTCCAGGATTGCCAATTCGCGTTTTCGCCTTTGATATAGGATCATCCTCTTCAAATGCTTCATATGAACGAAGAGACATTGAACGAAATAGGCCACGCTGAATAGAATCTAAGTTCATAACAATACCGTCTTCTTGATTATAACCAGTAAAGGCTGCAATAGCAAGAATACAATTTGTACCATAAGACATCTTACCGTTTCCAATATAATCATAATATATAGTCCTTACAAGAGGTGCTTCGCCATAGCAGAGAACATGTGTCTGATTATCAAACCGATTATCAAAGTTTGTTGCATATAAACTTAGAGCCTGTTTAGACTGACTATCACCAAGTTGATTACGCGGTGACTGATTATGATTTGGAAATGGGATTATCCCTGTTAGGACTGATAATATAGTAGATGGATGAATTTCTACATGTGTAGTTTCAGGATTAATATAATCGGGAAATGTTGCGATATATGATTCATTCTGCTCATAAGGATCAATATATTCAATTGCCCCTACCTTCGGTTCTAATGCCTCAATATATGCGTCCATATCCTTCTTATCAAGTGGATCCACGAAATTTGTAGAAGATATATTTACATCCTGAATTAATGTTCCACAAACAAGTTCGCGCCATGTCTTCAATGTCTTTATTTTTTCAAGAGGATACACACCAGATTTAGAAAGAAAAATTAGTGGGCGCAAGGGGCGACCTTCATCTATATATACAGAAACACGGCGATCGCTAATACTAAACCCTACAGATGCTAATGGAGAAATACAGGCAGTTCGCTTCATTAGTCGCAATACCTTTGCCAGTTTTATAGGCTCGCTTGTATAGCCAATGAGACCACCATTTAGAAAAAATGGTATATATGCTGATCGCTGTTCAACAACAGCCTCACTGCAAGGGATAACCCAGTGTTTAGAGAATACAAACTTCGCAATTGCAGATGGATCTGATGCAGTACTAATTGCGGTCAACATAGATAAATTCTTTGTGATACCAATAGAAGCACCACTTGGCACTTCACTTGTACAAAAATATCCAAACTGGCTTGGATGTAGATGGCGAGGACCAGTGAGTTTCATGCCAGTATCAAAATCTAATACAACTCGGCGACAGTGGCTCATAAAATCCAAATAAGATAATCGTGATAATTGCTGAATAAGACCCGCTTTATCTTCTCCCATACCTGACCCCCATTTTCCCTTAAAGGCGCGCATGATTCCTTGAGTAATCATAATAGGTTGTAAAATAATATTCGTATTTCCTGGTGAAAAGATATTCAGGAAATTCAGGCCTGAATAGAGTTTTTCATTATAGTTATACTGTTTATCAATTGCTAGTGCTACAGCCTTTGTCCATTGATTATAGATACCAGAAAAGAGCATCTGTGTAGAGAAGCCACTTACAAGACATCTCTGATTACGAATATCATCCTTATCAGTTTTTGTATCAATTCCAGCAACAACTCGTAGAATTCTGCGAGCACAGTCTGCTAAAAATGTAATACGCGCGGCTTGTTGGCTACTATCAATATGAATAAAAAACTGATTAATAAGTACATCCAGAACATGTGCTTCACTGAAACCCTTTGTCAATGATTTTATGTACTGAACTGCACTATAAGAATCCAAAAAGGGATAGCCTTCATTAATACTTCCTACAATATACTGTTCGAGAAGTTTTGTTTCAGGAGAGTTTGGATTCGGTAAAATAAGACGAACAATCTCTTCATCTGTCTGAATACCAAGTGCTCTAAAGAGAACAAAAATAGGAACAGCCTTTCTCACAAATGGCAAACCCACTTGTAGGGTTGTATCCTGTGTACTCCCGTTTTTAAGAGAAAAATTCCTCGTATAATAAAAAGATATACGCTTCACATCTCGTGTTGTGGTCGATAAACAACTAATTGACGCAAAATGTGAAATTTTCGGATCTCTATCTTGTTTATTAATATAAAGAGTATTGAAAGCCTGTTCTTGTTTTGTAACAAGGACCTTTTCAGAACCATCTACAATAAAATATCCACCATGATCCTGTGGATCTTCACCGGCCTCCTCTAAGAACTCAGCCGGTTTGTTATGAAGATTACAGTAACTACTATGAAGCATAATAGGGATACGAAAAAGGGGAAACTTTAAAAATGTTCTTTCGTGGACTTGAATATCTGGAAGAGCAGGCTGCTTTGGGTCTATTGTTGTAATTGTTACTTTGCAAATGATATCTGCAAGAATAAGGCTCGAGTATGATAAGTTACGTAGACGTGCCTCATTTGGAAATAGAAGTCGAACTTCTTCTGTATTTTGTAAGGCAACTGTGGGCGAACCAATCTCAATCTTTGTACCGTCATATCCCCCCACAAAAATCTCGACTTTATATTTATAGTCATCTGAATTTGGTATTTTATCCTTAAGAACAAGTATAGGATTCTTTGCCTGTATCATTGCAGGTAAGTCTTTTCCGAGAAACTGATCATATGAATTAATATGGTGCTTTGTAAATGGATATTCTTGGGTTTTGAAGTATGTATCCAATAGATAAATTGATAATTGTCTGGCGTCATCCCCTACAGGAATTTTATTTTCTTCTGTTGACATGAGAACACCTATTTTTGCTAGGTAAAATCAAGAATACTGTATACGCAGAATACAGTATTCTTAATAATTGTTTTATCTATTATTTAGTTCTTGCGTGTCGAACGGTTCTTGCGGCTGCCCTTGCGATTCTTTCGGGTAGCAGGCGACGCACCGCCCTTATTCCATGTCTTCTTGGCAGCCTTCATCGCATCACCTAGACGAGTGCTGGGAGAGCGCTTCTTCATCTCGCGATATGTCTGCATTACGTGCTGATTCCAGGCTCGTACCTTAGGGTTCAGTGCCATCTTTCTTTCTAATATGGTACAGAAACATCTTTTAACAAATCTCGGTCAAGTCCAGCAATATCAGCCCCAGGTATCTTGCCTATATAAGGTGGCATCTTGTATGAAAAAGCTGGGTCTGCTGGGTCACCAGATGGAGGAGCAGGTAGAGCCTTAAAATTATTCTGAATAGATGCTTGAGTTGTTATGGGGTTCTGGGCAATAAATGGCCGGAACTCTGCTGCAAAAGGCGCACCTGTTAGGGGATTTACTCCACCACGCTGCCTGCGTCGGGTCTTACGCGCACCAGCCCGTTGACTGATATTAGGAGAAATACTAGGTGTGAAATCTTTGACACCGCATTCCTGTTGTATGCCGGGTTCAGGAACTTGGAAACCCTTATTCACATAATCAAGGAAATTGCCATAAGGACCGTACACGCCTGGACGTGTTGTCATATCGAGAGGAGCCCCTACAAGTTGATTGCTGGTGCTGCTACCACCTCTCTGTTTTACCAGTTTTTCACGCATATGCGCGATATAAGAGCGAGCCGCATTTACATTTAAATTCTTACGGAAATGACGCTGCCACTCTTTACGAAATGATTTAAGAACATCCTCTGTTTTCGCAGAACCATTTCGTAACTTCGCAGAGAGAAATGATTCAATAGCATGAAACGACTTTCTTAGTTGGGGAATTGACAACACCTTTCTCTGGCGTCTAGTTTTAGATCCGGCCATCTCTGTTTTATACTGGGGAGAAGAAAGAGCGGTTTGGCGACCTATTTCTTAAACCAAACGAGAAGTTATTAGTCTGGCCTTGATTTGTAGGGGAAATAAAGTTAGTTGCTGAACGAATACCTGTATTAAGCGCAGCAGTTACAGGGTTTGTTGCAGTTGATGCTGGGGGGAGTGGTGAAGGTGAAGGAAATGTAGGGGCCGCCAGAGCAGTTGGGGTACCTGATGCTAATACACCAAAGTATGTAAGAACAGCCAATAAAAGACCAGCAATCATCACAAAAGGCGCATAAAACTTAAGTTGTTCCTGCCATGTACTTAAGGCGTACTCCGTACGGAATAATGTGACATGTTGATAAAGCGCAAATCCAAGAATACCTAGTGATATTGCGACAAGTACAGGTGCTGCTAGCCGGGGTAACACTGCAAAAACTATGACAGCCGCAATTATAAGTGCTATCAACGATGGTAAAAAAAACTTCATTCTATTATCTATCCCTATTGTTATCCGAGATTACAACTTCTCAATGAGGTCTCGCTGAGTTAGAAAGTGCTTTCTACAACAGTAGCGCTTTAGATTAAGTTCATCAAGAACTTTCCTCTCAGGTGTATCCGGAATTGTTGTAGTATCCATAAAATATGGTTTTGCCGCTGCTTCACTACCACCTTTCAATTCACGTAGACGACGCTGATAATAACGCCATTTATCTCCAATAATATTTCCACAGTTCATACAACGGATTGGAATAATCATTCTACTATTTCTACCTTCCTATATGGCCATAAATACTTTCAAATTTTGAGAGTTCAATGCGTGCGTAAATCTATGTATCTATCTCTATTTCCCCGGTATAGAAACTATGACATCTGTAATTAATGGTTTTGGTTACAATGGTGGCAATCAGCTGCGTGTAGATTTTCGTAATCTAACTACTCGCGTAGATACTTTAACAACTACTCTGAACTCTCTAAAGGATCTTTTTATCACTCTTCACCCTGATAAGGCTGATGTAATTAATGCGACTTTCTCTTCAGGTGGGGCACCATCACAGCAGCCGCCACAGCAGCAGCAGCAGTCGCAGCAGCAGCAGCAGCAGCAGCCCTCTTCAAGAACTCCTGCTCAGCAGGAGGCTCTAAATCGTGTCCGACCCTAATATAGGTTTAAATTTACGAATTGATGCTTCACTTATAATAATATCATACTCTTGTAATAACTTAAATCGCAACATCTTAGGTGGTAATGAAGAGAATTCACTAACTGTCTTCTGAATAATTTGTAATTGTTCAGGCGACCATTTCTCTTCCTTTATCTTTTTTGGCACACTTGGAGAAGTTGGTGTTCTACGTGGACCTTTTGAAGTATCCTCAATAGGAGATATATTAATAGAACCTGCGTGATGCGCATCATGGCATGTCGCACAAACAACTGCTAAATTTCGACTGTCATCTCTCCCAAGACCATCCTCAAAATGTTTACCACCATCTGCCTCACAACGTGGGCGAATATGATGAACCTCTAGATCCCTTGTAATTTTAGATCCACATATCTCACAGACCCTTACAGTGATATTTTTATTCCAAGGGCTACCACTATGACTACTCTTTTCATCCTCACCCTGTAAGGCTTTACGAAATTTAATCGCAGAATCAAGTACATCTAAAGGCATACCAAGTGCCTTTGCAACTTCAATACCATAAATAGTTGAACCTGGACCAGGACTTAGTGTTCGTTCATATACAAGAATATCTTCTTGAGGATCATATCTTACCTTAAGATGCCAAATACTCAAACCATTTCCTTCAAACCCTCTGATTTCAGGAAGTTTGAAAAGATCGTGATAGTGTGTAGCAAATACAAATCTACTTTGGCGTTTGATAAGATGTGAAATTCCTGCTGCTACTAGCGCAGTAGCAGATACAGATTCTGTTCCTGAACAGAGTTCATCTCCTAGAACAAGAGTGTGTACATCTGCTCGCAGAAAAATATCTCGGAGTTCAGAAACTTCAACCGCAAAAGAAGAGAGGCCTGCCCATAGATTATCTACATTCAAAATCCGTGTAAGCAGCCTTTCAAAAGGAGCCAGTCGCATATTCTTCGCAGGAACATACGAGCCACATTGTGCTAGAAGGACTGCTATACCAATCGCCTTCATAAGTGAGGATTTTCCGCTCGCGTTCATCCCATATAAAAGCCATCCATAACTCGCATCATCTAGTGTAACATCATGTGTTACATACTTTGTTCTACTAGCAATACCTTCAATAAGTGGATGACGAAGATTTTCAACACTGATAGAAGACCCCTGTGTATTATCTAGAATCTCAGGTTTATAAAATCCTCTGGCCTCTGCCACTTTTGCAAAACAGAGAGAGCAGTCCACTTCTTCCACAAAGGTTTCTAAAGTACTCCAGACTCCTCCTGTAGCATTATAAAATTCGATACATATTTGTGGAAGAACTTGTTCAACTAAAGATGCTAATTTAGAACGAAGCCCAAGAATCTTTTCATTTACTCTTTCTAACCAAGGAGATTCGATAGAATGCCCTACAGTTTTTGTTTGCTTAAATTCTGTCCCTTTATAATTATCCCCAGATGGCACTGGTTTCTTTGAAAGGTTTTGGATGACTTGTTTTGGTCCACGAATAGTAATTGGTGTGCGGTCTTTCTCTTCAATCCGCAATTCAGTATATTCAAATACTTCAATCCATTTATGTACTTCTAAATAGAGACTCTGAATTTGTTGCTCACATCTGTCAATATCATCATTTACTCCTGCGCGAATAAATGAGATATTTTCACTTGCCTTTTCAGCTTTTGAAACTGAAAAAATTACTTCCCAACTATTCAATACATTCTCTATATCTGCCTTTTTGGGTAAAACTGAACCAAAAAGTTCTGTATCAACTTTTGAAGTAAGCACCTGAATTTGTTTATAAGTTTGATATAGGCTAAGAACATCTCCACCAGACACTGTAAAGTTCATAATCTTTCTATGAAGTCGCGGAAGGTCAAACATTAGTTGAAGTGTCTGTTCAATTGGGGCCTGCTCTATATGAAACATGCTATCAACTCTCTGAAGGCGTTGTTCAATATCTGCTTTCTTTGTAAGGGGTGATAATAGGCGTCGGCGAATTGCTCGTTTACCCATTAGAGTGATACACTTATTGAATATTCCAAGAATAGACTCATTCAAATTATCTGATACAAAATTAAGTTGTGCAAGAGCATTATTACCGCATAGGAGTGTTGTATTTGGATTCCATGGGATATGTTGCTGAACCTTAGAGGTGAGTGAAAAATGATCTTCAATAAAGCGGAAAAGACAACAGAGAGAACGCTCTGTTAACTCTTTCTGACGAATTTGTAGGTATTCCCTTACAGGTAGTAGTGATTGAATTTGATAATGTTTTCCGAGAAATTCTTCACGAGTGAGTGATACTTCAAGATGGCCTTGCTCCGCTGGAATGGCATGGCGAAAATGAATTGGCTGTTTTTGTATGCCAAATACGCGGCGAATTGTCCCTTCAGAAGGGAGTGAAAATGAATCACCTCTCCAGTGGAAAATTACTTCGCGCGGATTGTAAATCTGGAAAAAATGGATACCTTCATCTGCTGACCAGACACTGTGTTTACCTCTAGTCTCTCCTTCATATGATGTTGAAAACCCGGTTGTTAAATCTAGAGCAGCAATAGCATATTTTGGAGTACTCTGTGGTTGTTGTTCAAGCCAGATTGAAGCAACATAGGGCGCTTCTGTTGCGGGAGCATATTCATGATGTGTGCCTGCAGATAGAACACGAGATACTTCACGTGTTTCCACGCGCCCTTTGGCGTCTTTCTTCTGTTCTACAACCACCACTGTCCATCCAGACTGTGTGAGTTTTGCTGCCCAACGATGTAACGTATAGTCTGGGAAGCCCGCGAAGAGAAGTTCTATAGGATCATCTGGTTCAGATTTTATTGATAGTTGAATACCTAAAATATCAATAACTTCTTTTACATTACACCAAGATTCACCGGTTGTCTTATTTACAACGTCATAAAGTTCAAAAAAACTGCCAACCTGATAGAAAACAGCGACTTGTTGTTTATATAAGTCGGTATATTTTTGATATACTTTTTTATAATCATTATATGTTGCAGGAGGAGTCATCATTCTTATTAATTAAAACGCGCTGGGTCTTTAAGAAGTATTTAGTTAGGAATCTGCTCAATCCAGCGCTTCATTACATTCAGCTGTGCTTCTGGATCAAGTTCATGCGAACGTTTTACACATAGTTGGCTAATTTTCTTATAGTATGTTTCATTAGTCTTAAGTTTTCTGATTGCATTTACCCATGCAGTGATATCATCTCTATTTGCAAAAATTCCAGCATAACTCATTGATTCTTTGAGGCCCTCTGTGGGATTCGCAATAACAGGAATACCAGAACTCATTGCCTCCACTGCCACTCGTCCCCAAGATTCCTTATCTGAGGGTACTAATAAAATATCAGTTTGTCCATATAATTTCTTAATCTGCGGAGTACTCTTAACATAATGTATATTTCCAACAGATGTATTGATAATTTGATTATCATATGCTCCTATAACTCCCATAAATTCTACATCAGGCATTGCCTTCGCAATTTCAATAAGTACATCGCCACCCTTATTTTTATTCAAATTCACTAAGGTCACATATTTTCTAGTAGTTTCTGTCTTATAATCATTATAGCTTACAGGTGGATACAATACAGTAGAATTAAATCCAAGATAATTATATAAGTTCTTAATCCATTGGCTATTATGAATAAGATGAATACGTTCTTTATCATACATTTTAATATATCTCAGAAGGTGGTCTTTTTGAAGCCAGTTGTGCATAACTAAAATGACTGGCTTATCAGTCACCTTTGCAGTTCTTACAGCCTTTTCAGAATAGTCTAGATGACTAATAAGGACTTTAGAACGACCAATTACATCAACACATCTTGGGTCATTAAATGTATAAATATTAACACCTTGATAATTATCGAGATCAAACTTGGGAAGTATGATATTAACAGTATAGCCCTCTTTTATAAGATATAAATTCATAGCATGTGCCATCCATTCAGCACCTGCATTATGTTTTGGTGGATACATATGAATAATCCATGTGACCTCTTTTTCGTTCGTAAGATACTTTGATGGGTCAAAGTTTGACGGGACGAGTTCTTTCTGAGATAATATTCTGCGACCTTTGCTGCGTTGTTTTGGTGTAAAATAATACGCAAGAAGGCAAAGCACTAGTATTATCACTAAAAACCCAATAATATTATATGTAGTTTTTAAATTCATAGTATTTATCGGCAAGACCCTATATTATATCAGTATTTTCACAGACCTTTACTTGTAAGAATCAGATAATCAGAATACATCTGTCTCATAAGTGATTCTGGCGGGTCCTTCTTACCTGCCTTAAGAATGCCCTTCTCAACTAGGACTTTTTTAACATCTTCTTTCTTCATATCACTAACCTTCTTATGAAGTTTTGAAGCTCTTTGTATTTTAACTGTAAGACCTCGTAGACCTAATGTTATTTTTTTTAGATTTTTTCGGGTTAAATTAGTTTGGCTTGTTTGTATACCTTCTCCTTTTGGTGCCTTCATGAGAAGGCGTGTTTCCCTGCGCTTTGGTGGCTTTAGAACAAGGTTTGTTGTTTGGCCACCTGATTGCTGAGGCTGCTGCTGATCTGTGGATAAAGGCGGGGGTGGGGGTGGAGGAATATTATTCTTAATAACAGGAGCAGCGGGCGGTTCTCCTCCACCACTACGAATAATATTTGCTTTTCCTGAAGGAACAAATGTTATTTTGCTAGGCTCCATAGATTCAATAGATTCAGAGGCTGCCGCTGCCGCTGTCGCTGTCGCTGCCGCTGTGCGACGATTTCTTCTACGTCGGGTTCCTTTTCCTTTTTGAAAATCTTCAGCCGCAAATCCAGTTATGGATATATTTTTAATTGTAGCCGATTCTGACATCTAGAATTTTAGAAGAATTAAAACTCGGGGGTCTCTCTTAAAAAATTGATTAAATCATGCATTCTATAAAATGAAATACATTAGAAATGGATACTACTAAAGGAAATCATCCAGGCCTCCCATCATTCAAGCATATTCTTGGTGTATACTTTGAACAACGAGACGGTCGCCAGATTATTTCCCACCAGATTGAATCTTTCAATGACTTTCTAACAAATCAAGTTCCGCTAATTATTAAACAGTCATCTCCAATTATTGTCCGAGGTAGTCCAGAAGTTGCTCTTTCTGGACCGCGTTCAGCCCTTGCATCCGCAACTGGGCTATCTACTACTGCAGCAAATGCTCTTATGGGTTTGGCTGGTGGAGCGGCTTCTCCTGCTACAACATCTATTGGTATCCAGCATGAATATGAAGTAAATCTGGAGTTTCAGAATGTCACTATTCGTAAACCAACTATCTTTGAAAATAATGGGTCTGTTCAACCCATGATGCCAAATGACGCTCGCCTACGTAACCTTACATATGCTGCTCCTCTATTTGTAGATGTACGAGTTACAACTACAATGATTGATAATACTCGCGGTGGAGCAAAAGAAATTCGTCAACGTGTTTTCCCTAATGTACATCTTGGCAAAGTTCCTGTGATGGTTGGCAGCGACTACTGTTTACTTCGCGATCAGAGTTACTTTCATCCGAGTGCTCTCGGTGAATGTGCAGAAGATGTTGGCGGATACTTTATTATTCAGGGCGGTGAGCGTGTAATTATTAGTCAGGAACGAATGTCAGAAAATCGCCCATTTGTCTTCCGCAATAATCGTAACACTGCAAAGGAGGTTGAAGTTGTTGAAATTAAGAGTATTGGTCCTCTTATGGATCAGGTGCCAAAGTCAAATGCTGTTAAAATCATCTATAATCCAAAGAATCCTCAGCTTCATCTACTCCGTGCAACTATTCCTCGGCTGAAGGCTGAGATCCCTCTATTTATCCTCTTCCGTGCTCTTGGTATTGAGTCAGATAAGGATATTGCGGATCTTATTCTTGGCCCAGATGGTGATACAACATATAATTCTGTTCTAAATGAATCTATGATGGAAGCGATCGATATTCAGACTCAAGAAGACGCATTTACATATCTAAGTCGTCCTACAATCATGAATACTTGGTCAGGAAAGAATAATCGTCCTGCAGTTATTGATGATATTCTCGCAGATGAACTGTTTCCTCATGTTGGTGGGACAGATATGATGTACGAGAAAGCCTGTTTATTAGCACATATGACACGCAAGGTTCTATGGATCACTTCTCGTCGCCTTACAATTGATGACCGCGATGCCTATCAGAATAAGCGTGTAGATTTGCCTGGATTTCTACTTTCGAATCTATTTCGCACATACTACACCGGTAAAATGGTAAAAGATATTAAGGCAACACTCGGTAAGGAAATTCACAGTGGCGCTTGGCGATCAAGTGGAAACTTCGAGGATATTGTAAACGTATCAAATATCTATAAAATTATTAAGTCAACAATTATTGATGTTGGTCTAAAGTCATCTCTGGCAACTGGTAATTTCGGTTCAGCAAAGTTAGGCGGCCCTACAAAGATTGGTGTGGCACAGGTTCTGAATCGTCTGAACTATGTAGCAGGAATCTCACACTTGCGCCGCGTATCAACTCCCATTGAGAAAACTGGGCGCCTTGTAGCACCTCGTAAACTCCATAATACGCAGTGGGGATATATCTGTCCATGTGAAACGCCAGAGGGCCATAGTGTCGGCGTTGTTAAAAATCTTTCGACAACAACAATTGTCTCTATTGGCAGCGATCCTGAGACAGTACGTATGCGTATTCGAGACATGTCTACATTTATACCTCTTCATTCAAGTACTATTTCAGAGAAGCATACAGGAACTCGCGTATTTGTAAATGGTGTATGGATTGGTGTATTTAGTGCCGAAAATACAGCAGAGGCTGTTGATATACTGCGAAAGGCGAAGCGCTCTGGTTTAATCCATATCCATACAGGAATTATTTGGAAAGCAGTACTTCGTGAACTTTGGATCACAACAGAGCCAGGTCGCGTCCTACGCCCTGTATACTATGCGCCAGCTCTCCGCGAGATTGTGAAATCACCTGAAATTCTACAAAAGATTAATAGTACAATTTCATGGGATGAACTTCTCCTTTGGGAGAGTGTCAATGGACGTCATCTTATTGAGTATATTGACCCAGGCGAAACTGAAGGTGTATATCTTGGTATGTTTCCTGAAGATTGTCTACATGATCAGGCAATTACCCATACTGAGTTACATCCGAGTACAATTCTAGGTACTCTTGCGTCTAATATTCCATTCCCTGATCACAATCAGTCCCCCAGAAATGCGTATCAGTGCGCTATGGGTAAGCAGGCAATGGGCATTTATGCTCTCAACTATCGAGAGCGATTTGATGCGATGTCGCATGTACTCTGTTATCCACAGGTTCCATTCGTCTCTCCATTTGCATCAAAGTTCTATGGACTTCAGTCTATGCCTTCTGGACAGAATATTATTGTAGCAATTTCAACATATACAGGCTATAATCAAGAAGATTCTATCATGATTAATCGTGGAGCAATTGAGAGAGGTCTATTCCGTTCAGTGTTCTATCGAACATATAAGGATGAAGAGAAGAAGAATCAGAATAGCGGAGAGGAGGAGCGGTTCTGTAAGCCAGATCCAGCAGGAACTAAACAGATGCGTCATGGCAACTATGATAAAGTGGCAGCAGATGGATTTGTTCCAGAAAATACATTTGTTAATAATGAAGATATTCTAATTGGTAAGGTTGTCCCTCTACGTATCCCTACAGGGATGATTGTGCCTACTGGTTCAAAACGCTTCAAGGATGTATCACGCACACTCCGCAATAATGAGACAGGCTATGTTGACAAGATCTTCCGCAATCGCAATGGCGAGGGATACTCATTTGTAAAGATTCGGATGCGTATTGATCGTGTACCAGAGATTGGTGATAAGTTCAGTTCGCGCCATGGTCAGAAAGGTACATGTGGCATGATTCTAGACCCTGAGGATATGCCACAGACTGCTGATGGTATTGTGCCAGATATCATTATTAATCCTCATTGTATTCCCAGTCGCATGACTATTGCGCAACTGATGGAAACCTTATTGGGAAAGGCTGCGTGTATGCTTGGGTGCCTTGGGGATGGCACTCCTTTCAATGCTGTATCAGTAGAGGGTATTGCTAAGATTCTACGCGACCAGCTTGGAATGAATCCTTATGGTAATGAGATTCTCTATAATGGCTACAATGGTCGCATGATGGATACGAGTATCTTTATTGGGCCTTGTTTCTATCAGAGGTTGCGACACTGTTCAGCAGATAAACTTCATAGTCGTGCTTCAGGGCCTCTTGTAATGCTCACACGCCAGCCGGCAGAGGGCAGGGCGCGTGAGGGTGGCTTGCGTTTTGGTGAAATGGAGCGTGATTGTGTGGCTGCGCATGGTATTGCAGACTTCACGAAGGAGCGGTTGAATGAATGTTCTGATGCATTCCGCTGCTTCTCATGTCGTGAGTGTGGCCTACTTGCGGTGGCAAATCCTACAGAGGGTCTTTGGTTGTGTCGCGGTTGTGGAAATACAACAAACTTTAGCGCAGTACAAATTCCTTATGCGAGCAAGTTGCTCTTCCAGGAGTTGGAGACAATGAGTATTAGTAGTCGTCTCATCACGGAAGGGAAGCTAATAAGGCACAAGCAGCAGCCTAAGAGCGTTTAGACTGCTTACGTTGCTTACGCGTATGTGCCCTATTATGTAGTTGCCTTCTTGTTCGCTTACCACCATATGCCCTTACAGTTGGTGGCATAGTTAGCAATTTAATACTTTGAGATTGTATCTTAGGAATCTTAGTACTATATATTTTATTCAAGAATTCGAATGTAAAAAAATTCTGAAGGGCGGAATATAATAAATCACTAAATACAGGATTTTTAATTTTAGATATTTCTTTTACCCAATTTTGAGGAGGTACTGTATCAAAAAAAGATATTATATTATCTACTTCTTCTTGTGTATTATTAGTAAATTTATCACGGATCTCTATTTTTAATAATTCTATAGCGACTGATTTATTTTCCATAAAATTATTATTATTTGAAAAGTGGTTCATTAAAATATCTTTTTCTCTGTCATATAAGTTAATGAATATTTCATGAATATAATCATTATCTTTTTTCCCTAAGAGGATGTAGTTCTGCTCTTTGTAGAGATTAATATCATTGTGTTGTGCTTTAATATTTTCAAAAAGGTTTCTTATAGATTCTGTACTAAGGC
>Ga0114979_10001386_pt1 | contig 16330 bp, 21 predicted proteins | sample S_140625_EF_Meta_FD_87315 | JGI IMG/M metagenome (GOLD analysis project Ga0114979, IMG submission 87315) | Freshwater microbial communities from Lake Simoncouche, Canada to study carbon cycling - S_140625_EF_MetaG | ecosystem: Environmental > Aquatic > Freshwater > Lake | place: Lake... | reverse complement strand
TGAACTCAGTGCTTGAACTCAGTGCTTGAACTCAGTTTCTAAGCGGAAGGTCTGAACAACGCTAGAGAAGCAATTGCCGGACATCATGCGCGAGTGCCTCTGGGCCCTGGCCGCCACGCACATAGAGACGCACACGACCCTCTGGGTCAAATACAAAACTGGCCGCCGTGTGATCGAAGGTCTCGTTGCCCGGTGACTTCCCTTCGACCCGCTCAAAGAAAACTTTGAAGTGCTGCGCCACCTGACGGGTCGAAGCGTCATCGCCGCGCAGGGCAACAAAGCTCGGGTTGAAAGATTTAACATACGGATCCAACACGTTGGGCGTGTCCCGCACCGGATCGAGGGTGACGAAGACCACCTGGAAGCGATCGGCCTGTGGCCCCAGTAACCGAGCGACTTCCGCAGCATCCTGGAGGGTTGTAGGGCAAACGTCAGGGCAGCGGGTGTAGCCAAAAAAAACCAGGACTGCCTTGCCACGCCAGTCAGCCAGACTGCGCGCTTGCCCCTGCGGATCGGCCAAACCCGTCAGCGCCTGCGCGTAGGGTGCCCCGGTAATATCGACATGACGAAATACCGGCGTTGCCGAAGCGGCCTTGGACGTCCCGCCCGCCTCGGGAGCCACGGATTTACTACAGCCCGACAAGTTCCAGACGAACGCGCAGAGACCCATCCAGACCCACGACGCCACCAGCCTCGAGTTCCCCACCGCCTGCAAACGCGAGCGAACAGTGATCACCCAGGACCCGCCGCCCGACCGAACCAGTCAGCCCATTGCGTCATCAGCCATGCGTCCACCCAATGGTCGACGAGCAGCGCCGCGAATAACAGCCCGAGGTATTCGATCGAGTACTTGAAGGTTCGCTTGGCCAGTGCATCCGAGTAGTCAACCCAAAGCCGCCAAGCGTAGAAGATAAAGATCCCGCCGAGAATCAGTTGGGCGATCAGGTAAAACAGCCCGCTCATCTGAATCAGATACGGCAAGGTGGTCGTGGCGAGCAACAAAACCGAATAGAGCAGGATCTGTAGCCGGGTAAACCGCGAGCCGTGGGTCACTGGCAACATGGGCAAGCCGCTATGCCGATAGTCCTCGACCCGATACAAAGCGAGCGCCCAAAAATGGGGGGGCGTCCAGACAAAAATGATCAGGCAGAGCAACCAGGCCTGCGCCGGAACATCATTGGCCACAGCAGCCCAACCGAGCACCGGCGGCATTGCACCTGAAGCGCCACCGATCACGATGTTCTGCGGCGTGGCGGGCTTGAGCAACACGGTATAAATCACTGCATAGCCAACGAAGGTCGCCAGCGTCAGCCACATCGTCAGCGCATTGACGAACGCCAGCAAAAGGCTTGCACCGATTCCGCCCAGAATGCCCGCAAAAATCAAGGACTGCGTCACGCCAACCGTTCCGCGGGGCAGGGGGCGGGCGCGGGTGCGCGCCATCTTGGCATCAATGCTGCGCTCGACCAGACAATTAAAAACGAAACCGGCACCAGCAAGGAGTGAAATTCCGGCCGTGCCCGCCAACAAGATTCTTGCCGGCACCATGGCATCGGTGGCCAGCAGCATGCCAATGACCGCGCAAAATGCAGCCAGCATCACCACGCGCGGCTTGGTGAGTTCGAGATACTGGAGGGCGGTATGGCGCCAACCCGGGGACAGCGAGACGGCCTGGTTCATTGGATTCGCGCAGCGAGATTAGCCCGAAAGTTTAGCACCACGATCACCATGAGCAGCAGCCCAGCACTTGCGTTGTGCGCGACGGCGACGGGGAGCGGCAAACCAAACCACACATTCGAGAGGCCCAGTACCACTTGCAAAACCAGGCCGCCTACCAGCCCAAGACCCAGGCGCAGAGCCCCCGCCCGAACGGTAGCCCAAGCCAGCCCGGCAATCCAGAGGGTGATCACCACCGCGCCCAGTCGATGAACCCAGTGAATCGCCGTCAAGGCCTGGAGCGACAAACCCTCGCCGGTTGCCGTCTTGCCCAGTTCGCGGGCGATATGGAAGCCCTCAGACATTTTCATGCTCGGCCACCAACTGCCCTGGCAGGTCGGCAGGTCCGTGCAGGCCAGTGCCGCGTAATTGGTGCTCACCCATCCCCCAAGAACAATCTGGACCGCCAGCAGAACCAACCCGATCCGGGCATAGGGTAAGAGACGCGCCAGCGGCTCCGGATCAACCGGACTCAGCCAAGAACCGGTTCGGCTCGCCACCGTCCCCCCAAATTGGCGCAGTGCAAGCCAGGTCAGAAGCGCTAGTAGGGTCATTCCACCGATCAAATGACCGGTCACGATGGCGGGTTTCAGGAGCAAGGTCACGGTCCATTTACCGAACATCCCCTGCAGGATCACCAAGCCCACAATCACCAGAGCCAGCGCGGGGCTCTGTTTGAGGGATTCGCGCCTGGCGACCGCCCATCCCGCGATGATGAGAAGCAAAAACCCCAGAGCTGAGGCGACATACCGATGCGCCATTTCCCGCCAGGCCTTGCCCAACGAAACTGGCCCGTGTTCACCCCCCTGCACATCGACCGCGCGGCTAATTTCGTCGATCGCGTGGGTCGGCGTGAGCTTGCCATAGCACCCAGGCCAGTCCGGACAACCCAGTCCGGCATCCGTCAGACGGACCCAGGCACCAAACGGAATCAGGCAGAGCGTGACTAACACCGCGAGCAGGATCAACTTCCGATACATCTTTGAACCCCAGTTGAGTGCATCGTGGTTCAGCCCACACGACTCGCCCGCAGCAAGCGGGCAATGTCTTTTTTCATTCGATTCGGATCGACCTCCAGCGGGAACCGCATCATCACGTGGCCCAATGGATCGACCACAAAAATGTGGCCTGGCGAAAACGAGTCGGTAAGCCTCGGGTCAACACTCGCCGACTGCGGGCGCACCACCTGCAATCCACTATGCTGGCCGATCAACGCAGGATCGGGTGCCTGATCGTTGGTCAGCAACCAGACCCGTTCGATCCGGTCCTGGTCCTTCCCGGTCGTCAGCCTCACCTGTCGCATCACATAGAGCTGCTGGACACAGTCGGCTGGGCACTCCCCCGGCGCGGTGGTCAACAAGATCCAGCGCCCCCGCCACTGGGTCCATTCAGCGGGTGCCCCCTCCAATGTTTTCAATTGAATCGCGGGCAAATCGCGTTGTGGTTCGAGGAGCTCCCCATAATTGGTTCTGCCATCGGGGCGCACCCAAAAATAGAGTGCATACGAGGCGATGACTGGGGCTGCACAAACCGCGAGAACCAGCCACATCATCCACTGAGATTTGGAACGTTCGGCACTCATTGGGACCCACCCTCTCCCCGGCGCGTGGCTTGCCGGGACTTAAACGTTGCCCAAAGCCATAGAAGCCCCGCGGCAAGCGAGAGGCCGTACCATTGCGTGGCATAACCCTCATGTTTGACCACATCATCGCCAGGCTTAGGCCAGGCCCGAACCAAACCATCGTCCAGGGCGGAGGTTTGGCGGACGATCACCGGTTGCAGCTTCATGCCGGACCACCGTGCGTAATGATCCACATTAATATTGACCCAAAGGCGCTGAGCAGGATCGGGCGTTTGTTCAGTAGAAAATAGGCGGGGGAGCTCCAGTCCACGACCGATTTCACGCTGAGCCAAGCCTTCAATCTGAACGGTTTCGGGAAGCCCGCGCAGCACCGGCAATTGGCTTCGATTGGCTGGATCACTGGCAACCCAACCCCGAAGCACAAGAATCGCTGGCCCTCCGGGAGCCAATTCGACCGGGGTCACGACATGCATCCCGGCGACCCCCTGATTCGATCGATTATCAATAAAAATTGATTGATCCATCAGCATCCGACCGGTGACCATGACGCGCCGGCCGTCCAGATCAGCCGCCGGCAAAACCACAGCAGGCACCGCCATCGGCGCAGAGGCGCTGGCGGTATCACGCATCTGTTGCGCCGCGAGCTTTTCAGCCGCCCGACGTACCTGCCAATCGCCGAGCGAGAGCCCGGCAATGACCACGGCCAGCGTCGCTGATGCGCCCACCCACCGCCGCAACTGCGCCTTTGACGCCGCGCTCACCCGACCCCAACCCCAGATAGAATCGTCGATCTGGCCCGCATCCGTCCGGCCGCTCTCTCGCTGGAGTGCATTTTGAAGTGGGTCCTCGTCATCGCATTCCTGCTCATCGTCGGCAGCCTTGCGTCCGCCATGGTGTTTCTGATCCGCGACCGTGGCCAGACTCGCAATGTCGTGCGCGCACTGGCCCTGAGGATTGGTCTATCCGTCCTGCTGTTTTTGACACTTCTTTTTTCGCACTGGATGGGATGGATCCAGAGCACTGGGGTGCCAATCCAGTGACGAGGTAGGGCCTTCCCCACCTCGTACCTCCGCGGACTCGCTGGACAGCGACAGTCCTTGGATAGCGCGCAGTCAGGGGGCCTGGCAGCCCCCGCCCCCAGCCAACTACATCCAATAGACGATCAGGTACAGACCGAGCCAGACGACGTCGACGAAATGCCAGTACCAAGCCGCTGCCTCGAACGCGAAATGATGCTCAGGCGTGAAATGCCCCGCCATCAAGCGAAACCATACAACCGCCAACATGATGGCACCGACACAAACGTGGAAGCCGTGAAAGCCCGTCAGCATGAAGAAGGTCGAACCGTAAATACCCGACGTCAGTTTGAGGTTCAGTTCGGAGTACGCGTGGGCATATTCGTAGGCTTGAAAGCCAACAAAAACAGTACCGAGAATGACCGTCGCCGCGAGCCAAAGCTTCACCAATCCGCGATTGCCTTCTTTGAGCGCATGGTGGGCGATTGTCAGAGTGACACCCGAAGTCAGTAGCAGGGCTGTGTTAATCGTGGGAATCGGCCATGGTCCCATTGTCCGAAACGACTCGATCGTTCCAGCCGGCCCACTGTTCGGCCAGTTGCCCGCAAAGTCAGGCCACAGGATGGCCCGATGATCCAGGTCGCTAAGCCAAGGCAAGGTGATTGCACGGGCATAGAAGAGCGCACCAAAAAACCCGGCAAAAAACATCACTTCAGAAAAAATGAACCATCCCATCGACCAGCGAAAGGAGACATCCACATTCTTGCCGTACTGCCCAGTCTCCGACTCGATGGAAACCTGATGGAACCAGCCGTACATCATGTAAATCAGTACCGCGAAACCGGCGCTCAGCGTGTAGGGCCCATACGCCGTGCCATTCACTGTGCCGGCGGCACCATAACCAAACAACACCATCGCAATCGAGCCAACAAACGGCCACTTCGATGGCTGTGGCACGAAATAATGATGTGAATCTAAGGTGTGTGCGCTTGCGCTCATGAGGTGCTCCCCAAAACTGGCGGGATTCAATAAAAAGTAAACAAAGGACTAGCCCGCAATGGTACGCACGATGGCAACCAATGTGAGCACAAAAATAACAGCCATACCAATGCCGACACCAATCACCCCCAGGGGATGCAGATGAACAGCGTCGCGATCATGATCCGCACGGCGACGAATCCCGATAAACGACCACGCCACCACCCGCACGGTCTGCATCACGGATGCGCGACGCAGAGGTTCCGGCATAGCCGGGGGCATAGGCTCCGGGATGGCCGGGGCAGACTCCGGTTCCTGGGATTGCAGGGGTACCATAAGACGCTAATCCGGCCTAGGTTGGAGCGGCCGGCACAGGCTGACCAACTTCAAAAAACGTGTACGACAACGTAATCGTCGCGACCTCGGCCGGCATCTTCGGATCGAGCACGAATACCACAGGAAAAGTCCTACGCTCGTTGGGCCCAAGGCTTTGTTGTTTGAAACAGAAGCACTCGAGTTTGCGTAACCACTGAGCGGCCGCTTGGGGCGCATAGCTCGGAATCGCCTGGCCCTGCACTTCCCGGTCGAGGGTGTTGACCAGCTCATATTCGACCGTCACCAGCTCACCGGGGTGAGCATTGACCGAACCGGTCCGCGGGCGCAATTGCCAAGGCCCCCGAGCGTTCGCATCGAACTCGACGCTGATCACCCGCGTCATGTCGACCTGAGTGTTCTCCGCAAATCGTTTGGCGTCCTGATCGACCTGAGTCAGCGAATTGACGCCAGTAACTTCACAGATCGTCCGATAAATCGGAATCATCGCGAATCCGAACCCGAACATCGTGCAGGCAATCACTGCCAGCTTGCCAAGCATTCGAGCGTTGAGTACTGCGAGGGTAGGCTGATGAAACATGGAGCTCACAGGTAACCAATCGCCTTAACCAAACTTAACCAAACTTAACCAAACAGCCAGCGATTAGCGATAACCCCGGCAAAAAAGACGAGCGCGACCGAGAGAAGGATGACCGCCGTGCGGAGATTTCTCGGGGTCGGACTCATCATCTCAAGATCACTTGACCGTCGGCGGGGTCTCAAAGGTATGGAACGGGGCCGGGCTCGGAACCGTCCACTCCAACCCATGGGAGCCTTCCCAGACTTGCGCCGTCGCGGGCTTGCCACCGCGAATGCACTTAATGACCGCCCACAAGAAGATCAGCTGGCTAAATCCGAAACCAAAAGCCGAGACCGTTACAAAGGCGTTGAAGTCAGCAAACTGCATCGCATAGTCAGCGTAACGGCGCGGCATTCCGGCGAGGCCCAGGAAGTGCATCGGGAAGAATGTCAGGTTGAAGGTAATCAGCGAGGCCCAGAAGTGAAACTTGCCCAGACCCTCGTCGTACATGTGGCCCGTCCACTTCGGCAACCAGAAGTAGGTGCCGGCGAAGAGCGCGAAAAGCGAACCCGCCACCAGGACGTAGTGGAAATGCGCGACAACGTAGTACGTATCGTGGAGTTGGATATCGAGCGGCGCGACTGAAAGAATGATGCCGGTCAGGCCACCCATCGTGAACACAAAAATGAAGCCAATCGCGAACAGCATCGGGGTCTCGAAGGTCATCGAACCGCGCCACATGGTAGCGACCCAGTTGAAGACTTTCACGCCGGTGGGCACCGCAATCAACATCGTTGCGTACATGAAGAACAACTGTCCGGTCGCGGGCATCCCGGTCGTGAACATGTGGTGGGCCCACACGATGAACGACAGGATCGCAATCGACGAGGTCGCATAAACCATCGAGGGGTAGCCGAACAGACGCTTGCGGGCAAACGTTGGAATGATTTCAGAGATGATCCCAAATGCTGGCAGGATCATGATGTAGACCTCAGGGTGCCCGAAGAACCAGAAAATATGCTGGAACATGACCGGGTCACCGCCGCCAGCGGCGTTAAAGAAATTCGTCCCGAAGTGCCGATCGGTCAACGTCATCGTGATGGCACCCGCCAACACCGGCATCACCGCAATCAACAGGTACGCGGTAATCAACCAGGTCCAGACAAACATCGGCATCTTCATCAGCGTCATGCCGGGGGCACGCATGTTGAGGATGGTGGTGATGATGTTGATCGAACCCATGATCGAGCTGGCGCCGAGCAGGTGAACTGCAAAGATCACCATGTCGAAGCCCGGGCCCATCTGAAGCGAGAGCGGCGCATACATCGTCCAGCCGCCCGCAGCCGCTCCGCCTGGTGCAAAGTAGCTACCCACCAGCAACAGCGCTGACGGGATCAGCAACCAGAAGCTGAAGTTGTTCATCCGGGCAAACGCCATGTCGGGCGCACCGACCATCAGCGGGATTTGCCAGTTCGCAAACCCCACAAAGGCCGGCATGATCGCGCCGAACACCATGATCAGGCCATGCATCGTGGTCAGCTGATTGAAGACCTCTGGCTTGACTATCTGCAGACCAGGCTGAAATAGCTCGGCGCGCAACAAGAGGGCATTGAGGCCGCCCACAATCAGCATCGCGAACGAGAACCACAAGTAGAGCGTGCCAATGTCCTTGTGGTTGGTCGCAAACAGCCAACGACGCAGACCATGGGGATGATCGTGGGCGTGATCAGCGTGACCGTGATGATCGAGTACTGCGCTCATGAGGAGACTCCTGACTGACTAGCTGTCTAACTGGCTGGTGATTATTTGCGGGCCGCAGCAACTTCGCTGGGCTGAACGATATTGTCTTCGGCCTTGTTACCCCACGCGTTGCGGGTATAGGTGATGACCGAAGCGATTTCGACATCCGAGAGTTGTTTCCAGGCGGGCATGCCCTGGTTCTGGCCGTTGAGCAACACTTTGATCTGACCCTCTTGGGGGCCGAGGACCACTTTGTCTTCTTTCAGCGCCGGGAAGGCGCCCGGGACACCGGCTCCACTCGCCTGATGGCAGGCAACGCAGTTGCCGGAATAGACCTTTTCGCCGCGGGCGGTCAACTCAGCCAGTTGCCATTCTTTGCTGGGGTCGTCGGCCAGAGCAGCCATGGCTTTTTTGCGATCATCCACCCAGGTCTTGTAGTCCTCGGCGGACTTGACCTCAACCACGATCGGCATGAAGGCGTGGTTCTTGCCGCACAGTTCGGCGCAATAGCCCCGATACGTCCCCGGTTTTTCAGCGCGAAACCATGTGTCGCGGACAAAGCCGGGAACAGCATCCTGTTTGATGCCTAAGGCGGGCACATAGAACGCATGGATCACGTCATTAGCGGTCAACACCACGCGAACTTTCTTGTCGACCGGAACGACCATGGGCTCGTCCACCTCGGTCAGATAGGTCTGACTCTTGGGTGCGAGGTTGTCGATCTGCTCCTGAGGGGTTGTCAGGGTCGAGTACATGCTGATGCCCTCGCCTTCGCCCTTCAGGTAGTCATAGCCCCATTTCCACTGTTGGCCGGTCGCCTTGATGGTGATATCGGCACCGGAGGTGTCTTTCTGCTCAACCACCATCCGAGTCGCCGGCAAGGCCATTCCGACCACAATCAACAGAGGCACCACCGTCCAGGCGATCTCGACAGCCGTACTTTCATGAAAACTAGCGGATTTGGCGCCTTTGCTTTTACGGTGTTTGAGGATGGAGAAGAACATCACGCCAAACACAGCCACGAAAATCACCAGACAGATGACCATGACGAAGTTGTGAATCCAATGCTGATCTCGTGCAATCGCCGTGGCCGGTTCGATCAGGTTGAGCTGATGAACCTTTGGACCACCGGGCATGTCACCCACCGCCTGAGCCCCTTGGGCCATTGCCCAGGCGCTCGCGCTCGAAAGAATAACGGCGGCGCACCCTTGACTGAAGGCGCGACCCACTGACTGACCAATCCCTCGAACCATGATTAAACCCCGCCTTGCATTTCGGCAACGTTGCCCCGCGCAGCGATTGCGACGGACCCAACCCTCAAATTCTGCGCCAAGTCCCGAGCGAATTCGACCCTTTCTTCAAAGGCCAATAGACGCCCCACCTCGACTGCTTCACCCCGTTCAGAGATCCGAATCCTAGCGTACGCCGACTGCCCCATCTCGACCCGCACCCAAGCAGGATTTGCCTCAAAGCGCGCTTTGCGCCGCCCATCGACTACTTCGACCAACAATCGATCGGGGTGCAGAACGATCCGCTCAAAATCACCGGTATGTCGCGCATAAACGACAAACGCAATCGCTAAAGCCAGGATCTCTAGCCCCGCAAACGGCAAGACGATCCAGGCGCCCTGCGTCGCAAAGACCGTCGCTATACCACCCGACACCGCACCAACCGCCCCAAACGCAAGCCCGCACTGGCGAGGCGACAAGGAACAGTTGCGTCGCAGTAGCCACTCGAACCCGTCTGAAGTCTGGCGATCTAGCCGAGTCGTGGGCAAAACGGCCTCTCCGCAACAAAGGAAACTACCCAGCCCGTATGACACTCCTGCACGCCATTCGGGTCAACCCAAACCATTGATTTTTTCTGTGACCCTTCGTCGCACAATTCTGGGGCATCGGCCCAGACCCCGCCACCGAGGCCGATTCAGCGCCCACCCCGAACGAACTCGACGCGGGAGGTTCCGGGCTCGAGCTTCGAATCGGGTGAGCACCAAGCGTGACCATAGATCAGTTCGATCGTCACCGAAATGGTGCCTGGCTCTTGAGAATCCTGAGCGCCCTGGGCCAGGGCCTCGAGCCATTGCTGCTTGCGAACCCGACCGCTCAGTCCGCGCGCCCGGGCTTCGAGTGCGTGCCCCCCCAGTGCCCGCAAATCCGCCCAGGCCTTAAGCGGATCACGCCACGTCAGCGTCAAGGGTTCCATGTCCATGACCGGGGCTGAAAACCCGGTTCGAACCAGCGCGTCCCCTAAATCATGCATATCGGGAAACCGCTGGGTCGACCAGCCCAGTCGGCGCAACTCCTTGAAGCTATCAACGCCGTAAGCGCTGAACATCAAGAGGCCGTCAGCACGAAGCACGCGGCTCCATTCAGCAATTGCTGCCCCCGGGTCTGGGCACCAGTGCAACGCGAGGTTAGACCAGACCAAATCGAGGCGGGCGTTAGCAAATGGCAATGCCTGCAGATCCGCAGTGACCAAACGCTCCGGATGTTCGCGGCTGGCCCGACCGACCATCGCAAAGGACAGGTCTGCGCCCACCACCAGGGCCTGTGGATACCGTTCGCCTAAGGTTTCGAGGCCCGCACCGGCGCCACAGCCGGCGTCAAGAATCCGGGACGGGCTGATCCGAACTGGATCAAGGCGGTCCACCATCCGCTGTTCGACCTCTCGGTGGAGAAAGTCGGCATCGGCAGCACGCGGCGCGCGCCGGTCGAACTGACGCCGAACGGCAGATAGGCTCAAGCCGGTCATGGAGTTCATCGGATCAGACTATCGACTGAACGCCGACTCTCGTCAACGACACGGCAGCGACGCCCGACCATGCTCGGGCCCCATGCTTGCCAAAATTCTTCCCCTAACCCGCCTGCTCGATGACTGGCTCCCGCGGCATTGCGCATTGTGCGAAGCCCGCATTTTCGACCCTGCAGGCCTTGGCCTCTGCCCCGGTTGCCTTAACGCCCTGCCAGGACGCAACGTCCAGCGCTGTCGCCACTGCGCACGCCGCCTGCACACCACGGGGCCGACGACGGAGCCATCGGCGGTCGGAGTCCGCCCGTTATGTCAGATTTGTGAGGCTCTTGAAGCCCGTGAGGCCCACGAACCCCTTGAAGCCAGCTCAGATCTGGATTCGATTCACGCCGCCTGTGATTACGCACCCCCGCTCGACCGATGGATCACCGCCATGAAATATGGCGGCGATCCCGCCTTGGCCGCCCCTCTGGGTGCATTACTGATTCCGCAAGGGATCGCGCTTGCGCCCCAGGTCGACCGAATCATTGCAATCCCGCCATCCTCGAGGCGCCTGGTCGAACGCGGGTTTGATCACACGGCGCATTTGGCCGCACCGCTGGCGAGGGCGCTTGGCCTTCGCCTGCAACCCAGACTTCAACCCAAATTGCTCGCTCGAATTCGCCATACCCCCGAGCAAGCCGGCCTCGACCAGCAAGCTCGCAGTCGCAACCTGCAGGGGGCCTTCGTAGCCCAACCCAACATCGCGGGACAGTCGGTCCTGTTGATCGATGACGTCATGACCACGGGATCGACGCTGCGCGAGGCCGCCTGTGCTCTGCGCAAACAGGGTGCGCGAACGATCATCGCGCTGGTCGTCGCCCGCGCCCATTCGATCCGATAAATTTTGACGCCCCCCGGCCCGGCTGGCCCAGATGGTTAAACTGAGGCGGTGTTCGATATCGTTCTGGTTCATCCGGAAATTCCCCCCAACACCGGCAACATCATTCGGCTTTGCGCCAACGCAGGCGCTCGGCTGCATTTGATTGAACCGCTAGGGTTTCGTCTGGATGATGCGCAACTGCGACGCGCCGGGCTCGATTACCACGAATACGCGTCGGTCCAGGTGCACGCCGATTGGGCATCGTTTGTGCAATCCCGCCAGCCCGATCCGGCTCGGGTGTTTGCCTTAACAACCCGTGGCACCCGCCGCCACGACGAGATCTCGTATCAGGCCAATGACGTTCTGGTTTTTGGCTGCGAAACAGCTGGCTTGCCACCGAAGATCCTCGACACGATTCATCCGTCGCAACGCCTGCGACTGCCGATGCGACCGGGCAACCGCAGCCTCAACCTCGCCAATGCAGTTGCGATCACCACCTACGAAGCCTGGCGTCAGCTCGGCTGGTCGGAGGGGGACGCGGCTGAGGGATCGCTGCGCTGATCAAGCGGCTGGGCCATTCCCGGATCAAGCTGCTGAGCGAGCCGCTGAGCGAGCCGCTGAGAGAGCCAGTCCAGGGTCTGCTCCACCGCATGTTCACCATCAAACTGGCCGACTTGGGCCCAGTCATTCGAACTAATGTAACCGTGGCCGAGAAGGGTTCGCGAAAACGTATCCAGACCGGACCAAAAACCCTGAACACCGGTCAGCGCCATCGGTTTTGCGATGTAGCGAAGCTGACTCAAGGTCAGCACCTCAAACAGTTCGTCGAGGGTGCCAAACCCCCCGGGGAGTGCCACGAAGGCATCGGAGAGTTCGATCAGCCGAGTCTTACGGATCGGCATGTCGGCCACTACTTCGAGCCGATCGAGGCGGGTGTGCGCCACCTCGCGCTCAAGCAGACGCTGAGGAATCACACCAATCGCCCGCCCGCCAGCCCCGAGCACGGCATCAGCCACCTCGCCCATCATGCCAACATGCCCACCGCCGAAGACCAGGGTCCAGCCACGCTGGGCTAACGCCACCCCCATGGATCGGGCGAGGGCCAGAAATGCTGGATCGCTACCTGGACGAGCGCCGCAGAAGACGCAGATCGAAGGGGCTCGCGGCAACAGGCGATCGTCTTCCATGGCAGTTTCCAGAATCAAGATCGACAGGTTACCGAGTTTCGGCGCGTGACTCCCGGGCAAGTAAGGCTTCGACCACGTCACGCACCGATCTCTTCTCAAACAACACGGCGTAAACGGCCTCGATAATCGGCATCTCGATGGCATGAAGCCGCGCCAGTTCGCGCACAGCGGCCGTGGTCTTGACGCCTTCGGCGACATGCCCGAGCGCGGTCACCGCGTCTTCGAGCGAATGGCCCTGAGCGAGTGCGAGTCCAACCCGACGGTTGCGAGAAAGATCGCCCGTGCAGGTCAACATGAGGTCACCGATGCCTGCCAAGCCCACAAACGTCTCGGCACTCGCGCCAAGCGCCAAGCCCAGGCGAGTCATTTCGGCCAGACCACGCGTAATCAGAGCAGCACGGGCATTGAGCCCCAGCTCAAGGCCGTCGCTAGCCCCGGCCGCGATGGCAATGACATTTTTAACCGCCCCCGCCAACTCGACGCCGACGACGTCTTCGCTGGTGTAGACCCGGCAAGCCCCATGATGAAGGGCTGCCACGACGCGCGCCTGCCCCGCGCGGTCGCGACCAGCCGACACGAGCGCAAAGGGCAAGCCCTGCGCGACTTCCTGGGCGAAGCTCGGACCCGAGAGCACCCCAACCGGTTGATGCACGAACACCTGCGCCGCCACCTGATGGGCCAACAGGCCGGTCTCGCGCTCGGCGCCTTTGCACAACCAGTAAACGGGGGTTTCCATTGGGCAACACTGCATGAGTTGACTCAGCATCGGCCGCAGTGCAGACATCGGGGACGCCAGCAGAATCAACCCAACTGGACCCGCAAAAGCGATGGCTTCGGCCAGATCAGCCGTCAGGCTCAACCCGTCGAGGGGGTGCCCTGGAAGATACCGCGTGTTCTCCCCTTGGACCTGCAGGTCGGCCACCAACGAGCGATCTCGAGCCCAGAGCAAGCTCGGGTGGCGGCGCGAGACATGCTTTGCGACCGCTGTCCCCCAAGCCCCAGCGCCCAGAACCGCGACGCGCATGCCTTGACTCGCCTTAACCCGACCGGGCGGGGCGGGGTACTTTAGTTGGCAGCTGATTCGGCGTCAGTTGGGCAGAATCAGGCCTGAACCGTTGGTGTCGGGTGACTGAGTCGCCAGCCGCTGCTGGAACAGCGCCTCAAAATTGATTTCGGCGAGATGGATCGGCGGGAAACCAGCCCGCTGGACCAGATCCGCCACATTAGCCCGCAAATACGGATAGACGATGTTCGCGCAAACGACCTGCTGTACGTAGGGCAACTGATCATCGGGGACGCCGGCAATCTCGAAAATCCCGGCCTCTTTGGCTTCAACCAGGAAGGCCACCTTGTCGCCAACCCGTGTCGTCACCGTCACCGTCACCGTGGTTTCGTAAATGGTTTCGACCACAGCAGACGCCTGAACATCGAGGTGTACTTCAACCGACGGCTGGGCTTGATCGAGAAAAATCTGCGGCGCGTGAGGACTCTCGAGGGACAGTTCCTTGAGGTACAGACGCTGAATACTGAACACCGCTTGTTGTTCGCTCATGACGGGCCTTGAAAATCGCTTGAAGGAGGAAAATGAAGGAAATATCGGCTCAGTTTGCGGCCAGCAATGGGAGCAACTCACCCGCACGGTCGAGCGCAGCCAGATCATCAAAACCGCCCACGTGGCGTTCGCCAATCCAGATTTGCGGGACCGTACGTCGACCCGAGGCGGCCATCATTTCGGCTCGCCGCTGCGGATCGAGATCGATCCGGATTTTTTCAATCACGCTCACCCCGCGCGCCTGCAACAACTGCTCGGCGCGTTGGCAAAAGGGGCATACAGCCGTGGTGTACATCCGGACTTCAGGCATCAGGCACCCTTGAGTGTCGCGACCGGGAGCCCGGACGCACGCCAGGCCGCCATCCCACCATCCAGGACGTGAACATCCTCACGACCCGATTGGCGAATGGTTTTGGCTGCACTGGAGGCCGCGCGGCCATCTTCACAAACGACGATGACGGGGCGCTTTGCCGGCAGGTCCGTGAGGCGTTTCGAGAGGTCCGCGGGTGCGATCGATCGCGCGTTGGGCAGGTGCCCGGCCGCAAACAACTTGGATTCGCGGACATCCACAATCGTCGCATCGCGATCATTAATCATTCGGGTCGCTTCGTGCTGAGAGAGCGCTGGCCCCGAGAGGCTGCTGGAAATCGCCGGCCAGACCAGGAGCCCGCCCGAGACGATGGCGGCCGCTACGAGCAGCCAGTTGTCGATCAGAAATTGCATCATGTGGATTATAGAATACCGCGCGACATCAAAACGCCCTCGCTACTCAACCTCCTCTAATTTCGCAAGGCCCCCCAGTGCACCAACTCGTGTTGCTTCGTCACGGCGAAAGCCAATGGAACCGGGAAAACCGCTTCACCGGATGGGCTGATGTCGACCTGACCGAAGCCGGACTCGCGGAAGCCCGTCGCGCAGGCGCCCTGCTCAAAGCCGAAGGCTTTGATTTCGATATTGCCTACACCTCGGTCCTACGCCGGGCGATCCGGTCACTTTGGGCCGTGCTCGAAGAAATGGATCGCATGTGGCTGCCCACAGTCCATACCTGGCGCCTCAATGAACGGCACTACGGCAATCTGCAAGGGCTGAACAAGGCCGAGACTGCCGCGCGATATGGTGAGGAGCAGGTGCTGATCTGGCGCCGCGCCTACGCGATTGCGCCCGAGCCGCTCGCAGATGGCGATCCCCGACTGGTCCAGAACGATCCGCGCTATGCCCATGTGCCGGCTTCCCAGATTCCGCGCACCGAGTGCCTGCAGGACACCGTCGCCCGCGTCGTTCCGTTCTGGAATGATTCAATCGCACCGGCTCTGATGCGCGGGCGTCGAATCATCATCGCCGCCCATGGCAACTCCCTGCGAGCCCTGATCAAGCATCTGGAGGGGACCCCTGACGATGAAATCGTTCAACTCAATATCCCGACAGCATGCCCGCTGGTCTACGAACTCGACGATGCCCTGAAGCCAATCAGCCACCGCTTTTTAGGCGATCCGGATGAAATTGCCGCGGCCATTGCGGCAGTTGCCGGGCAAGGTAAAGCGCGGCCGGCTTAGCCCTTGTTTGGCCCCCCAGTGAGCGCTTAGGGCGCGTCGTACCGTGCGGTGACCCCACCAGTCGACCGTAAATCAAGGGGTTGGCCGTTCAGCGTCGCAGTCATGGCGCGCACATTGCCGACAAACACCTTGTGCAAGCCCTGTTCGGGGAGGTCAATGACCTCGCCGGGTTGCAGAACCCGTGCAATTCGGCCCTGGTCATGCTGAACTTCAACCCAGCAGCGGTCGCCGTGGGCAGTGAGCCTTAGTCGACCCCGGGAAGCCGCCGGGGCCGGGGCCGCAGCAACGACAGGGGCAAGGACCGGAGCGGGAGCGGGAGCGGGAGCGGGAGCCGGGGCGGGAGCTGACGTTGCGGCCGGGGGAACAGCTGGTGGGTCCTCCAGGGCCGGCGGTTCAGGGGCAATCGCCAAAGGAACGTTCACCGGGGGAGCAACCGCTGCCGGTGCGAACGCGAGATCCCAGGCTTGAGCGCCCCACCACTGCCAACCGGCCTGAGCCAACGCT
>Ga0114979_10001383_pt1 | contig 16338 bp, 14 predicted proteins | sample S_140625_EF_Meta_FD_87315 | JGI IMG/M metagenome (GOLD analysis project Ga0114979, IMG submission 87315) | Freshwater microbial communities from Lake Simoncouche, Canada to study carbon cycling - S_140625_EF_MetaG | ecosystem: Environmental > Aquatic > Freshwater > Lake | place: Lake... | reverse complement strand
CTTGATGATGATTTGCAAGCCGAAGTTGAAAAGGCTTTGAAAGATAAAACTTTTGAGAAATTCGCTAAGCGAGTTCTAACTGAGGCCATTGAAGCAGATCCAGTTCTAGGTTCACGTTTGGCTTTATGGGGGAGAAGGCTGATGGGAGATGTCTTACTTGAACTAAGAGCAGCCTTTGATAACCGTAAGTTGGCTCACATTCCAAAAACCAAGAAACTTAGTGTTGAAGAAGAGAATCAGGTTAACTTGGCAGCTTACTCAAAGTTGGAACCACTGATTTCAGAACTAACCGGAGCACATGGCTTGAGGATGGAAGTTATTGGCCTTACGGCTTAACTAGTTTTGTGTTTCTTGAGAGAGTCGACGAGCTCTGATAACTCTCACTCCAACAACCATTGCTACTGGCATGCCAAGCATTGTAATTAGCCAAATCCAAAGATCGTTGTAGCTAAGACCAAGCCAGGTCAAAATTGTCCACAATCCAAAACCAGAAACTAGAGAAAGAGCGGGGGCTAGAAATGCTCCATAGTTTTCTTTACCGGAAAGTATGTAAGGAGCCATTAGTCCAAGAAGTGAACCATAAACGAGAATGAATGCAAGTTCCATTAGGCAATAAATCCAACTCTTCGGGCTTCTTCAGCACCGATCTCAACGTAAGCCAAAGCATTAGTAGGAACAATGAAGATGCGACCTTTGTCATCAACAAGTTTCAATTGTTTTGCATCAGAACTTAGAGCTAATTCAACAGCTTTCTCAATCTCAGGTGCAGTCTGTTTTGACTCAAATGAGATATCTCGAGAGGTGTTTTGTAAGCCGATTCTGATTTCCATGATGCTTCTTTCTTTCAACCACTAGATTACGACAAGTCCAGGGCTTAGGAAAGCACTAGAACAGTTCGTCCTCAGGCTTTTCAGGCTTCTCTTGACTAGCCAAAGGCTGAACTTCGGCTAAATCAACCACTTCTATCGATTCGGTGATGATTGTCACCGGAGCTGTGAAACTGGCTGCCTGGGAGATCGGGGTTATTACTTCAGGGGCAGTGGTCGCAAATTCAGTAGGGGTAAGAGCTGGCAGTAAGCCTTCAACTAGATCCTGATGAAGTTGAGTCAACATCAAAGCTGCCTCTTCAATGCCTTCTTCATCTCCCAAAGCCATTACCTGTAATAAATAAGTAGCAAGTGAGAGTTCAAAGTAAAGGTTTGCTCGTTGCTTGAGATTTTTATCTGCTCGGATTGAACCCTCGTAAGCCAAGGTGATAGCAGCAGCGATCTCAGGTTGAGCTTCACCATAGATAAAGGCAAGATCAGATGCTGGGTCATCAATACAAAGGCTGCGCCACTCGGTGACTCCAACAATGTCGGTTCCCTCAGCAAGTAAGACATCGCTTCTGAGCCCACCGTGAACCACAACCGGTTGGTAGCGGAAGAGGTTGACATCAAGTAAAGCTGTTTGCCAACGCTCAAGTAAGTCGCGGTGAATCTTGCCGGTGTCCATTGCCCTATCGAATTCAGCTACGCGTTCACGAACTCGTTGAGCAGGCTGGTATTCCGGTAAACCAGCATCTGAAACCAAGCTTGAAGGAATTGAGTGAATTCGAGCCAAAGCTTGACCAATGGAATTAATCAGTGGGTCTTCAAGACGAACTCTTGAAAGATCAATAGGTGTACCTGGCACATATTCAAATGCCAGTGCCTGACGGATGGCTTTAGGGGAGGTCTGACCCAAGAGAGCTGAAACGCTAAACGGCAAAGACACGTTCTTGAGGACTCTAAGTGCTCTGACTTCTGTGCCAAGGTCGGTAGCTGCAACCGCAGTCTTAGGGGATTTCAGGAGGATACCCCGCCCGTCATCAGTGGTAAGTAGTTCGGTTGTCAGCCCATCGCCTTCAATGGTTAGGTTCTGAACCTGAACGAATCGAATGCCCGGGAGTGCGTCGGCTGCTAACGCCGCTAAAATCAAGGAAGGTTTGCCCATGCATTTCAGGTTAGACAAGATTAGCCCCAAGACCTGTTATCGCCACGCATTCTTTATAACCTTCAACAGAAAAGTCAGATGTCAAAACCTCTTCACCTCCCATTAGCCCAAGCAGTCGTTGACCGCGATGGTGCTAACCGGGATAGCGCTGAGCTGTTTGACCTGCTCTGGTTAGAACCTGAGACCAGAATCCTTGTTTTGCATGAAGGTAAGACACTGGTCCAAGACGGTGAACTTCGATTGCTAACTACCGAAGAGTCAACTGCTGGTAAGTACCGAGTTTATTTAGGTAGGACAACAGTTGAGTTAGGGGATCAACCGATTGGCACAGCGATTGTTCTTTCAGTGCTGAGCGATAACGCAGCAAATGCAATAGAAGCAGACCCAGCTAATTGGATTGAACTTAGAAGAAGTGGAGCTGGATTACATCCAAGGGATGCAGCACTTGTTACTCAAGCCTTAGCCATCCATAACTGGCATGAGACACATCAGCATTGCCCTAACTGCGGTCAGCTAACCATCATGAAGCAGGGTGGCTGGTCAAGAATGTGTATTGCTGAAGAGCGTGAACTATTTCCAAGAACTGATGCTGCAGTAATTGTTAGCATCATCGATGACCAGGATCGCATTCTGCTTGGTACTCAAGGTAGTTGGGAAAATAACCGATGGTCTGTGCTCGCAGGTTTTGTTGAAGCAGCTGAATCTTTAGAGTCAGCAGTTATCAGAGAGATGTTAGAAGAATCAGGGCTTTTGGTAACTGATCCCGTTTATTTGGGTAGCCAATCTTGGCCTTATCCGTATTCTTTGATGCTGGCCTTCACTGCAAAAGTAGATTCAAGCAATTCTGCTGATTCTTACAAAGCCGATGGTGTTGAGATTGCAAAGCTACGTTGGTTTAGCAGGGCAGAACTAAAAGCTGAAGCTACAGAAATCTCTTTGCCATCTCGTATATCAATTGCCAGAGCGTTGATTGAACACTGGTTGGGTGAAGAAATTATCTCTGCAACTGAGATTGATAATCGCTAATGGAATACGAAGCGGATGAAATTCTTGATGCTCTCGATGAACAACAACGAGAAGCAGCACAATCACTACTAGGTCCAACAGTTATTTTGGCTGGTGCTGGAACTGGTAAAACTAGAACTATTACACATCGAATTGCATATGGAATTCTTCGTGGTGATTTCTCAGAACATCGCGTGATGGCTTTGACGTATACAAACAAGGCTGCCGGTGAGTTACGGTCAAGACTTCGTCAACTTGGCGTGCATCAGGTCAATGCTAAAACTTTTCACGCATCTGCTTTAGCTCAACTGGAGTATTTCTGGCGAGAGTTCTTTGGCATTGAAGCCCCTAGGGTTTTGGAATCAAAATCAAGAGCTATCGGTCAAGCAGCTGAATCACTAAAAATCAGACTTGATCCAAATAGCATTCGTGATCTTGCTGCAGAGATTGAATGGCGTAAATACTCGATGCTCTCTCTTGAAGGTTATGCCGAGAGAATGTCTAATCGTCCAGTTATTGCAGGTCTTTCACCCATTCGTGGCTATGAGATTCAAGTGGCCTATGAAGAAGCAAAAGTGAAGGCTAAGCAAATTGACTGGGAAGATGTGCTCTTACTCTGCACAGGAATGCTTCGAGCTGAGCCTCGAGCTTTAGCTCACGTTCATCAGCAGTATCGTTTCTTCACGGTTGATGAGTATCAGGACATTTCACCGCTGCAACAAGAACTACTTGATACCTGGTTAGGTGATAGAAGCGACCTCTGTGTGGTGGGAGACCCTAACCAAACCATTTACTCTTTCACCGGAGCAAGTGCTACCTATCTTGAGAACTTCGAATCAAGGTATCCAGGAGCAAACGTAATAGCGCTTACCAAAAACTATCGGTCAACTCCAGAGATTATTTCTGTTGCCAATCACCTAAGGGGAAACAAAAACTATTCACCGCTCGAGGCAGTCAGACCAAGTGGTGTTGAACCTCAGGTTCAATCATTTGCTGACAGAGGAGCGGAATGTTCATGGGTTGCCAATCAAATCAAGGATGCACTCTCTAAGGGTGTGAAAGCATCACAGATTGCTGTTCTCTATCGCATCAATGGACAGTCGGAGCATATCGAAAAGGCTTTAGCTGATGCATCTGTTGAATATCAGGTTCGAGGTGGTCAAAGGTATTTCAATAGACCTGAGATCATGTCTGCGGTAAGACTGGTTCGAGCAGAGGCCCTGAATCCTTCTAGTAAGTCGCTGTATGAAAGTGTCTCTGCAATAGCTAGAAGTCTTGGTTGGCAGAGCATTGCTCCAAATGTTTCGGGTGCTCAATTAGAGCAATGGGAAGCTTTGAATTCTTTTGTTCAGATAGCTGATGAACTCGGTAGCGATGCGACTATAAAGACCTTTGCCAGTGAACTCGAAGAACGTCAAAGGTCTCAGCATGAACCAACCAAGGAATCAATCACACTAAGTACTATCCATGCTGCCAAGGGTTTGGAGTACAAAATGGTTTTCATTATTGGGGCTACCGAAGGCTACCTTCCAATTAGCTATGCCAAGACTGAAGCTGAGATTGCAGAAGAACAGCGCTTGTTCTATGTTGCAGTAACCAGAGCTAAAGACCAGTTATTCATCAGCTGGCCAAAGCGAGATACTTCAGATGACCGAGAGCGAACCCCTAGTCGATATCTAGATCTAATCTAGGTTGCCGACAGGTACATAATTTATGTACTTGGTAAGTAGTTCTGGTAACTGTCCCGGTTGTGTAATCAAGCCGATAACCATTTTTGATTTCACCTTTAGTATCCCCAGTGTGAATAAAACCAGCCGCCTCATCGAGAGATCGAAGAACTGATCTAGTAGCAAGACCGACAGCGCTAAGTAGTGCAGCGCTGTCATCTCTTACTCGGGGTAGGTCAACTAGTTGGCTTGCCATTACTGGCCAAGAATCGTCTTGATCTACTTTGTATTCCTGGAAACAATTTAGACAGGGGGTAACTCCTGGAATCACAACAGGTGATACCTCAACGCAATCAAGGTTGAAGGTAATTGCAAGGTGATTGACATCACGGTTCAGCCAACGTGAGTAAGTTGTTGGACGTAACGCTAGGTGCCCTACTACCAATGCGAAGGCAACCTTCAGGGACCTATCTGGTTTGTAATTTAGAGAAATCAGTCTTTGCTTTTTGGTTACCGGTAGAGAAAGTTTTGAGATCTCTTGTTGCAAACTTTCAAATCTCTTTTGGTTGATTAGGTCCTTGGGGTAACCAAGTTCACCAAGATCTGTGTTTAGAACTTTTCCATCGTCATGGGTTACTACACTGCCAACCCCGCTAGCTAATAGTGCTTTGGCTAAAAGCATTCCCGCTTTATCCAACTGGTCAATGTGAACAATTCTTTGCCATCGTTCAGCAAGCACCATCTCGCCGTTGACCTGATAGTCGATGGATGCTCGAGCTATTTCAGAGAAAGCTAGCTGCTGCCAATCACCGAAGGTAGTTTTACGGGTTAGTGGTTTATCTATAACACCTTGCAGTCTCTCAATTAGGTTTTGGGTTTGACCTAGTTGAGCATCAACTGTTGAGTCAATGACTTCTTGTTGACCATCAACGAGTCCGCTGTATAGAGCGTCAATTATCTTTTCTTGTTGTTGAGTAAGGTCGGGCAGAACAACTGAATTAGGTGCAAGACCTATTTGAATTGTGTTTGGATCTTTCCAAACAGCTGGCTGAGCTTTATTTATTCGATGTAACACAGCACCATTGTGAGAGAAAAATAATATTCTTGCTCTGGTTATAAACAGCTATTCGTCTAGTAGGTCTCTCAACGCTTGATCCATGGCATCGCCTAAGCCGAGATCTGCTTTTAGTCTTGCTATGTATTTATCTGGGTGATCGATATCTGAGGCAGTTGGAAGTAAATCAGGGTGATCCCAAAGTTCATCTCGCTTGTCATTACCCAGAGCAAGCCCTAGTTGCTGCCATAGCGCCGATGCTTCGCGCATGCGCTTTGGTCGAAGTTCTAAACCAACAAGAGTTTGAAAAGTTCGCTCGGCTGGACCACCGGTAGCTCTTCTGCGTCGAACAGCTTCTCTGACCGCATCACTTTTAGGCAAACGCTTAGCAGCTTCACTGGTAACAGCATCAACCCAACCTTCAATAAGTGCGAGATTAGTTTCAATGCTGTCTAAAGCAAGTTGCTGGCTTGGGGAGCGTTCAGCAAGGAAAGCACCTGATTCCAAAGCAGCTTGAAGCTCCTGAGGATTTTGTGGATCAAAGTCTTCGGAGAGTTCTTCCATGCGGGATGTATCAAAACTAATACCAGAAGCGTATTCACGAATCTGAGCAACAACTTTCTCTCTCAACCAGCGCGAGTGCTTGAATAATCTGGTGTGAGCAAGTTCACGAAGAACCATGTAAATGTAAGCCTGGTCTCTATCTGCACCAAGTTCCAAACTGTTGATGAACTCTTCTAGGTTCTGCAAGATAAAAGCAGGTCGCTGTTCCACATAGATTGGTAAACCAATTTCAGTTCCAGTAAGAGCTTCTTTAGAAAGTAGCCCTAACGCTTGGCCTAATTGCATCGCAAACATCATCGCTCCAGCTGAGCGCATAATTTCACTTGCACCTTTGAGTGACTCTGATAACTCTTCTGGTAATTGCGATTGAATAGCCTCACCAAGAGTTCGGTTCATGCGATCTGCAACAGGCTCAGCTAAAACTTTGAATAGGGGAAGGGCATCATCGACCCAAAGTTGCCTGCTCAAGAGCTTTGGCTCTACTAAGACCTCAGCGATTCCAGTTGCCTCATTGAGCCAAAGATTGGCAATACCAAGAGCTTCAGTTAGTTGTTTACGCGAAGAGTCTTCGAGAACTAGAGAACCAACTTTGGCAATATCTTTTGCTCTGGTGGCGGCAGCATCCCAGTTGACACCGGAGCCTTCAGCAGGGGGAGTTGGAAGCAAGAAAGCTCCTTGGATATTTGCAAAGAGTTTCTGTAATGATTCAGGTGACCCGTCGAAGCCAGCAACCTGAGCAAGGGCTTCAGGATCAAAACCTTGGCTCAACATCTCTTCCCAGATACGACGAAGCTCCTCTGGGTTTGGCATGCCCTCGCCGTTTGAATTCTCATCGGTCATGGAATATAAGTTATGCGCTGAAAGCCCAAACCACTTCTAATTTCAGGTAACTTGCGGGTATGTTCGCCAATAGCGTTTGAGATGTGTGGCAAACCCCATGTGCGCACTGGACTGGAGGGAGGACTCACCTAGGCTGTTAGTAATGACTTTTTACGCAGAAACTCCAAAACCTAGAAGCCTTGCTAGCCGCATTGTTGGCTGGATTGTTTTCGTGGCAATTACAGGTGCTGGTCTCTTTCTAGCGATAGCTCCAACTCCCTATTTAGTTGAACAAGCGGGACCTGCGTATAACGTGCTGTCTACTATCGCTGGGAAACCAATGATTACCGTTACAGGTAAAAAGACCTATCCAACCACAGGTGATCTTGACATGCTGACTGTGACGATGAAGGGTGATTCAACCAGAGGAGCTTCTTGGTTTGATGTTTTCTTAGCCAAGTTTGATTCAAGTGTTGAAATCATAAATAAAGATGACATCTACCCTCCAGGTTGGGATGATGCCAAACTCAACGAAGAAGCCGACATGATGATGCTTGACGCCCAAGCAAACGCAAAAGCTGCAGCACTAAATCTCCTAGATATTCCTTTCACTTCTTCTGTGAAAGTAACTTCGGTTACCAAATCTGGTCCAGCTGGAAACATTCTCAAAGCAGGAGATACCTTGCTTACTGTTCAAGGTGAAAAAGCAACAGGCATTGATCAGGTCAAAGCTTATGTGAGAGCAACCAAAGGTCAAGCACTAGTTCAACTTGAAATAGACAGAAAAGGTAAACGTTCAATCGTTTATGTTTTGCCAAAGTTGATTGATAAACAATGGCGAATGGGTATCTATGTTCAAAGCGTTCCTGAGTTCCCTTTCAAAATAGACATTGAAGTTGGAAACGTAGGTGGCCCTAGTGGCGGACAGATCCTCGCTCTAGCTATTTACGACAAGCTAACTCCTGGTTCTCTAACTGGTGGTGAAAAGATTGCTGGCACAGGAACTATTACCCCTGAAGGTTCTATTGGTCCCATCGGTGGCACCAGGCAGAAGTTGTATGGGGCAATACGAGCTGGAGCTAAATGGTTTCTAGCCCCTAGTGAAAACTGTGACGAAGTTATAGGGCACATCCCAGATGGACTTAGAGTAATTAAGGTTTCTAATATTCAGGATTCATTGAAGGCAGTAAAAGCTATTGCCTCAAGTACCGGCACCGCTAGTCTCCCAAGTTGCACAAAGTAAAAGGAAAAACAAATGACACAGACATCTCAAGTAAATATTCGTAAGCGCGCTCCGTTGGTAATTTCGCTAGCCATCGTCGCGTTGCTAGCCATTGCACTAATAAGTGCCTCTGGTGTTTACACCGATGTGCTCTGGTTTGACCAGCTCGGCTACCTAAGTGTCTTCACAACTCAAATATGGGCACAGGCACTGGTGCTGACCTTCTCTGGCTTATTTGCAGGAGTTGTTGTCTGGGTGAACATTTATCTTGCTTGGCGACTAAGACCTATCTATGCCACTGGCAATGATTTCTTCGGGAGAGATCTAGGGGAGTATCGCACTGTGCTTGATAAGTTGCGTAAGCGACTGATGTTCATCGTTCCTTTGCTTATCGCACTATTCCTTGGCACATCTCAGATGGCAGAGTGGCCAACAGTTTTGACTTACCTAAACCACAGTTACACCGGTGTTCTGGATCCACAATTCAATCTGGATGTCGGTTTCTATCTTTTTGATTTACCTTTCTATGTGAACCTAATCGGTTACCTGATGGTAGTTACCGTGCTCGCACTTATTCCTGCTTTGGTATTCCACTTGGTTTACGGCGGTATCAAGTTCAACGGTAAGCAGTCAACTTTTAGCAAGGCAGCCAGAATCCAGATTGCTGTTCTTGCTTCAGTATTCATGGCTTTACTTGGTATCAGTATCTGGCTTGGTCAGTATGAAACTTTGACTAGCGCATCAGGGCTTTACACCGGTGCGACTTACTCCGATGTAAATGCAGCAATTCCGGCAGCGCAGATTCTTACCGCTATCGCATTTGTGGTAGCTATCATTTATCTTGCTGTGGCAATAATTGCTAAGTGGAGACTTGCTGTTCTAGGAACTGCATTGATGTTGGTCTGTGCTGTTCTTCTAGGTGGAGCTTGGCCTGGCATTGTTCAAACTTTCCAGGTTGTGCCAAATGAAAGAACTCTTGAAGCTGATTTCATTGACCGAAACATTGCTGCCACTAGAGCCGCCTATGGCTTAGACAAAGTTGAAACCATTCAATACGAAGCTAAGACAACTGCAACTGCTGGTGCTCTAAAAGCTGATGCTCAGACTGCAGCGCAGATTCGAATCATCGACCCGAACCTAGTTAGCTCATCTTTCAAGCAGCTAGAGCAGTACCGTCAGTATTACAACTTTGTGAACCACCTAGATGTTGATCGATACAAGATCAATGGCAAGGTGCAGGACACCGTGCTTGCAGTTCGTGAACTAAACCAATCGGGTCTTGGATCATCACAGTCTTGGTACAACAACGTCATTGTCTTCACCCACGGCTATGGTTTAGTTGCAGCCTATGGAAACAGACGATCTGCCGATGGTCAGCCAGTGTTCTTACAAGCTGGTATTCCTTCAAGCGGACAGCTCGGTAAATACGAGCCACGTATTTACTTTGGAGAGAGTTCTCCTGAGTATTCAATCGTTGGTTCCCCTAAGGGTGCTACAGATCGAGAACTTGACTACCCTGCAGGTTCTGCAACCAGTGCTACGGACCAACAGACCATGACTACCTTCAAAGGTAATGGTGGTCCAACTCTTGATGGCATCGTAAAGCGTTTATCTTATGCGTTGAAATTCCAAAGCGAACAAATTCTGCTATCTGACGCGGTTAGCGATAAGTCACAGATCTTCTATCACCGCAGTCCTAAAGATCGTGTTGCTGAAGTAGCTCCATACCTAACTCTTGATAGCGATATCTATCCCGCAATTGTTAAGGGAAAAGTTGTTTGGATTGTTGATGGTTACACCACCAGCGCTAACTACCCTTACTCAAGAGCTGAGAGCTTAGGCGGCACTATTGCCGATAGTTCAACAACTTCAGCAATCGCTAGAGGCTCAATCAACTACATCCGTAACTCTGTCAAAGCAACAGTTGATGCTTATGACGGTTCCGTGAAGTTGTATGCCTGGGATACCAAAGACCCAATCCTCAAGACTTGGATGAAGATTTTCCCTAAGACTGTTAGCCCTGCATCTGAGATGTCTGGTGCATTGCTCTCACACGTTAGATACCCAGCTGACTTATTCAAAATGCAGCGAGGAATCCTAGGTCAGTATCACGTATCAGATGCTGGTGCTTTCTATTCTCAGCAAGATGCTTGGATGACTCCAAACGATCCAGTTGATCAGGGTCAAGGTACGGGTTCTCTGCAACCTCCTTACTACCTAACCTTGCAAGCACCGACACAACCAAAGCCGTCGTTCTCGATTTACTCAACCTTTATTCCACGATCTACTGGTGAGTCATCTCGAAATGTTTTGACTGCGTATCTAGTTGCAGATTCGGATGCCGGAAATGTTGATGGAAAAGTTTCTTCCCACTATGGCAAGCTCAGGTTGCTCACCTTACCTAGAACCACGATTGTGCCAGGTCCAGGTCAAGTACAGAACAACTTCAACTCGGATAGCGAAGTTTCGAAACTCCTGAACATTTTGCGTCAAGGTTCAACCAAGGTGCTAAATGGAAACCTTCTGACTTTGCCTGTTGGTGGCGGATTGCTCTATGTTCAGCCGGTATACATTCAGTCAACTGGTGAAACTTCATTCCCACTATTAAAGAAAGTTCTAGTGGCCTTTGGTGACAAGATCGCTTTCGAGGACAATCTAGATTTAGCTCTGAATGCGCTATTCGATGGCAATGCCGGTTCTGGTGGAGGCAACCCAACTCCAGTTGACCCAGGTCAAACTAAAGCCCAGCAATTAGCCACTGCGCTTGCTGCAGCTAAGCAAGCCATGATCGATAAAGATGCCGCTATGAAGGCTGGAGACTGGACTGCTTTTGGTAAGGCTGATGCAAGGCTTAAGGCAGCTATCGAGGCAGCATTAGCGGCCAGCAAAAAGTAAGCAGTCTTGTGTTAGAGTAGAACTTCGCCGCGGGGTGGAGCAGTTCGGTAGCTCGCCGGGCTCATAACCCGGAGGTCGTAGGTTCAAATCCTGCCTCCGCAACTAAATAGATAGACCCCAACTTCGGTTGGGGTTTTTCTTTTACTGTTGATAACTCAAACAAGTATTTTCTTGATAGTTCTATTCTTTTTGGATGTTATTGCTGACATCCTTACTAGTAACAGGTCTCTGGCAGCAAGCCCCAACTTGTCCACCAGCATTTAGTTTTACTAACACCACCGTTGGTGCCGTGAGTGATTCTGTGGAGCTGTCCCTCTGTGTCAGTAATGCCGTGCTTATCAAAGGAAGCAATGGCTCAGTAAGTTTGGCTATTGGAACTTCCGGCTCAGCTGCACCAAAATGCTTGATTTACCCAAATGGACTAAGTCCAGATCTGATGTCGGCTCTCTTACTATCGGGTCATGTTGGCTGTTGGAGTTTGTATCCACCGAGTCAACCAGTTTCTATCGTCAACGTTGGTAAACCAAGTCAGACCAAATTGGCTGCAGCATTGAAGAGTTTTAGACCCTCAACTCCTCGAATATTTGTGAAACCTAATTCAGGAATTCTGGTTGGAACTACTGTGCAACTAAGTTCTTCAGCAAATCTTCAGTTGATAAAAACAAAACTGCTTGGTCTCTCAGCTCAAATAAGGTTCAAACCGTTGAGTTATAAATGGCAGATTCTAAACAATGCCGGTGCAGCGATAACTGCAACCGCAGTTCAGCCAAGTTATTTCGCCAGTACTAAGGGCGGAGTTCAGGTGAATCTAGCTATTAGTTACTCAATTGAATACCTATTTGCAGGGCTAACCAGTTGGACCCGAGTCAGACCAAATATTTATTCAAATGCAATTCCGGTTGCGTTTCAGGTCGGGCAGGTGCTCAATCCACCAATAAGTCATATTCCAAGGCTCGTAGCTAAACCCTGTATCCCTAAAGTGCCAAGCTGGGGTTGCTGATTTTCAGAAATTTCACAGGACTATTTCATAAACTAAAGACGTTGAACCCATAGTTTTACTTTTAGAAGTTTTAGTAGGGAATGAAGTTCTATGTCAGATAACAAAAACCATTACAACAACCAGTTCTTAGGGGAGCCAGTTAAGTTGCCTCAGCAACCTCAAGCTGTTCCTACACCTAAGGCCAAAGCATCGACCACACTTATTTTGGTAGCTGTGCTGGGTCCACTGCTTGGTGTTTTTGTTGGAGCATCCGCTATTGGTGGAGTGCTGCCGCTTCTATCTGGATCTTCGCAAGTTGTAGTGAATAACCCAGGCAGCGTTAACTGGGTTACCGGTGCTGCAGCTAAAGCATTGCCATCGGTAGTTACTCTCTCTGTTTCAGGTAAATCTTCAGCTGGAACTGGTTCAGGGGTAGTGCTATCTGAAGACGGTTACATTCTTACCAATGCACATGTGGTCACTCTTGATGGATCAACTTATGATGTCGTTATCGAAGTCAAAACAAGTTCAGACCGGATCTTCAAAGCAAAAGTGGTTGGCACAGATCCAACCAATGACTTAGCTGTCATCAAGGCATCAGGTACAGGTTTCAGCCCTATCGAATTTGCCGATAGTTCAAAGATCAATGTTGGTGATTTCGCCGTTGCTATTGGAGCACCACTTGGCTATGACGCAACGGTAACTTCAGGTGTCGTTTCAGCTATGCACAGAACCATTCAGGTAGCTTCTGCTGCTGTTCCTAAAGATGGTGGTTCAAGTTTGGAACTTTGGAACGATGGCACAAATGCACCACCAGTGAATCTTGATGTTATTCAAACCGATGCCGCTATCAACCCTGGTAATTCCGGCGGTGCACTTATCAATGACAAAGGTCAGCTCATTGGAATCAACGTTGCAATTGCAACAGCAGCCAGCACATCTTCCCAAGCTGGAAGTATCGGTGTTGGTTTTGCTATTCCATCAAATGTGGGTAAACGCGTTGCAGATCAAATCATCAAAAACGGTAAAGTAAGCCATGGCTTACTTGGAGCGTTTGTCTCTGATGCGACCAACTCAGATGCAACAGCCTCTTTCAGCATCGGTGCAAAGGTTGAAAAACTTACTGCTAATGGCCCTGCGGCTAAGGCTGGTATCGAAGTCGGGGACATCATTATTGAATGTGATGGGGAGAGCATTGACAGTTCTGCCAAGCTAACTGCTGCTATCCGCTCAAAATCAGCCAACTCTAGGGTCACCTTGAAGCTGACTCGAAATGGCAAGGAAATTACTGTTCAGGCAACCCTTGGTGATGCGGATGCCAATAACTAGGCGCTAGTTATCCCAAAATCTTGACTCATGGCAGACTAAAGACATGTCAACGATGCCATCCGCTCAGTATTCAATAACTATTCGTTTAGAAGCTCCCGCTAAGAACACTGCGGTGAGCGAGCTAACTTCCATTATCGAGAGTTCTGGAGGCTCGGTTACTGCATTAGATGTGAACCACTCTGATGCTGAACGAGTGAGAGTTGACCTTACCTGTGCATGTACTAACTCTGAGCATGCAGAGCAAATAGTTGAAAGCCTGAAACTAGTTCCTGGTGTTGTTGTGGGCAAGGTCTCAGATAGAACTTTCCTTGCCCACCTAGGTGGCAAGCTAACCATCGAATCTAAGTTGCCGATTCGTAACCGTGATGATCTCTCCCTTATTTACACACCAGGGGTAGCTCGTATTTGTGAAGCTATTGCTAAAGACCCAAGTGATGCTAGACGATTGACCATCAAACGAAACACGATTGCTGTTGTGACCGATGGTTCCGCTGTTTTAGGTTTAGGAAATATAGGCCCTCTCGCTGCTCTTCCAGTTATGGAAGGAAAAGCTGCACTATTCAAGCGCTTTGCAAATATCGATGCTTTCCCTATCTGTCTGGACACACAGGACACCGATGAAATAGTTAGAACAGTTAAAGCAATCGCTCCAGTATTCGCGGGTATCAACTTGGAAGATATCTCTGCCCCTCGTTGTTTCGAAATTGAAGCAAGATTGCGTGCTGAACTAGACATCCCGGTATTCCACGATGATCAACACGGAACTGCAATTGTTTGTTTAGCAGCTCTTAGAAATGCTCTGACTGTTGTTGGTAAGAAAATCGGAGATGTTCAACTCGTCATGAGTGGGGCAGGAGCCGCTGGAACAGCGGTATTGCAGTTGCTATTTGCAGCAGGACTCAAGCACGCAACCGTTGTTGACCAAAAAGGAATCATTCACGTTGGTCGTAAAGACATTGATCCAGATTCCTCACTGGGCTGGATAGCAAGTGCTACCAACAAAGCAATAAGGACTGGTTCATTAAAAGATGCCATGGTGGGAGCTGATGTTTTCATCGGAGTTTCAGCAGGAAACCTTTTAGTTGCAGAAGACATCGCCAAGATGGCCAAGGATGCAATTGTTTTTGCTTTAGCTAATCCAACTCCTGAAATTGAACCAGCAGCAGCAGCGAAGCATGCAGCTGTTGTTGCAACCGGTCGAAGTGACTTTGCCAATCAGATAAACAATGTTTTAGCTTTCCCTGGTTTCTTTAGAGGATTACTTGATGCTGGAGCATCACAGATCACTGAGAGCATGTTGCTAGCTGCAGCCGATGCACTTGCTAAGTGCGTTGAACCTGATGAACTAAATGCTTCATACATCGTGCCAAGCGTGTTCCATGCTGATGTTGCTCAAAGAGTCGCCGATGCTGTTAGAAGTGTTGCTAAGGGTTAATTAAATGGAACAGCAAACGCAACAGAAACCTTCAATAGTTATTGACCCTCAACTAGCGCCGCTTGAACCAGGTGATCATGAACGTTACTCACACTATGTTCGCAAAGACAAAGTAGTTGAGTCTGCTGTTATGGGCACTCCTGTTGTTGCTTTGTGTGGGAAGGTTTGGATTCCGAACAGAGACCCAGAGAAGTTCCCTGTTTGCCCTGAATGTAAAGAGATTTACGAGCAAATGCAGAAAAATGAAGCAGGCGATGGCTCTGCGGAGTAATAATCGCTCGCCAATAGACTTATCTAGTGAATAACGCCCCTATAGGTATCTTCGACTCTGGAGTCGGTGGGCTAACTGTTGCCAGAGCAATCATTGACCAGTTACCTAATGAATCAATCATTTATCTAGGGGATACCGCTAATACTCCTTATGGACCTAAGTCACTAAACGAAGTTAGAACCCTAGCTCTTGATGTAATGGATCGTCTTGTTGATGAAGGCGTAAAGCTTTTAGTTATTGCCTGTAACACAGCCTCAGCAGCAGTACTAAGAGATGCACGTGAGAGATACACCGAGGGCAGAGGTATTCCTGTTGTTGAAGTTATCCAACCTGCAGTAAGGCGTGCAGTAGCGGCTACTCGTAATGGCAAAGTAGGAGTGATTGGAACTGCAGCAACTATTTCTTCCAAGGCATATGATGATGCCTTTGCAGCTGCAGTAGATCTTGATTTGATTAGTGCATCGTGCCCTGAGTTCGTTGATTATGTTGAACGCGGTGTTACCAGTGGTAGCCAGTTGATTGCGTTAGCTGAAACCTATCTTGAACCTATAAAGGCTGCCGGTGTTGACACATTAGTTCTAGGGTGCACACACTATCCACTCCTGACTGGTGCTCTCTCATACGTAATGGGTGAAGATGTCACTCTTGTTTCTTCTGCTGAGGAGACCGCTAAAGATGTTTACAGGACTCTTGTGGCTCACAACCTATTGCGAACAGAAACCTCAAAGCCAACTCTTCGTTTCCAAGCAACCGGGGATGCAGATAGCTTTGCCAAGCTTGCAAGAAGGTTCTTAGGACCTGAAGTTCAAAATGTTGAACAGATCAACTAACTAGGTAGGGAAAATGTCAAGAGTAGATGGCCGCGAGGCAAACCAATTACGCAAGGTAACTATTGAGCGTAATTGGAGTGAGCACGCTGAAGGATCTGCTCTTATCTCTTTTGGTTCAACCAAAGTTCTTTGCACAGCTTCTTTCACTCCAGGTGTTCCACGTTGGAAAGTTGGTAAAGGTGAGGGTTGGGTTACTGCTGAGTATGCAATGTTGCCAAGAGCTACCCATGATCGTAATGACCGCGAATCTATCAAAGGTAAAGTCGGCGGCAGAACTCATGAAATCTCAAGACT
>Ga0114979_10001379_pt1 | contig 16352 bp, 10 predicted proteins | sample S_140625_EF_Meta_FD_87315 | JGI IMG/M metagenome (GOLD analysis project Ga0114979, IMG submission 87315) | Freshwater microbial communities from Lake Simoncouche, Canada to study carbon cycling - S_140625_EF_MetaG | ecosystem: Environmental > Aquatic > Freshwater > Lake | place: Lake... | reverse complement strand
GGATCTTTCGTCGCAACGTACGCGAAAAAGGCGAACAGTATCGCCGTCGGTAACAAATACCAAAATTCAGATCCTCGCGGTCCGGGTTCCCTTGCATATTTGAGCGCCTGAAAAATAGCCTCCTCTCGTTTTAATTCATGGGCGACAACTTCGGCTGGGAGTTCAATTTTGGCTGACATCTTCACCTCGCTCATTTGAATCGAAAGCCTAGGTCTAGCTACTAATTTGTGCAGCACATATCGCCAATTAACCTCGAGGGTTGCAGCTGAAGCAAGTCGCGCTGTGGACGCCAACGCCTTGACAGGGAATGCCAGCTTTAAATTCTTACGAATTCCCGCACCCGTAGATGATGGTCGGGTAGGTGTCAAACCTCGGCGCAATAGGCACTATTGGTCAGCTGGATAAGATGGAAAAGGCGGCGTTATCTCTAACTCACCCTGGCGCGCCTTAGTTTCTGGCAAAGAGCGGTCCCAATCCTGCGTTACAAGTCTGGGCGCTTGCACTACGAATCTAACTTCCGTTGCTTTGTGACGCCATCCCTCAAGAGAGTGGGTCCTGCCAGGTTGTTTCGAATCCTGGTCCGTAAAGCCGTCTTTAGCCGACGTCCGCTTCTGGCCGGGACGAGACATAGAGAACCGCCACGCGACGACCCGCTACCCGACTCACTGCTGACCTTGGTTGGTCCCGCCCGACTCAATGAGTGTCGATGCCGGAGTAATGTTGACCCACGTTCCGTTGCTGGCGACGGGGTAAACCCGACCCATGTGGAGTCCTTGGGTTATGTGGTCGCCGGCGCCGCTTTCTGCGCTTGACCGGCTATGCAGTCGTCCTTCAACTGATGGTTCTCGCCGATGATCTGCACGATGTGGGCTTGGTGCAGAAAACTCTACAGCTGCCGTATCAGTGGCCGCTGTTATTTTGAAAGGCATGCCCGAAGTCGATTGGTTCAAACTCGCCGCGTTTGTGTGGTTCGCGTGGGTGGGTTCTGTCACGCCCGGGCCGAACAATGCGATCGCCCTGTCTACGGCTGCCAACTTCGGCGCCCGCACGGTCGTGCCGCATTCGATCGGTGTCGCAATTGGGTTCTCCTCCATGCTGGTTGCGGCCGGCCTGGGAGCCTACAGTCTGCTGATCGAAACCCCGGCTCTCGCCCAGTCGCTCAAATTGTTTGGCGTGCTGTATCTGTGCTGGCTCGGCGTACAGCTCGCCCGCTCCGGCTCGATGTCCGAGCGCGCGACTGCGCGAGCTCCGCGCTGGTTCGAGAGTGCGGTGTTCCAGTACGCCAATCCGAAGGCCTGGATGTTGGCTGCCGGTACGGTGGGCGCGTATCAGGGGCTCGCGAAACCGGCCTGGCTAGAGCAGGTGCTGATCGTGGTAATTTTCACCGTCTGTTGCGTGATTTCGAATTTCATCTGGGCGTGGCTTGGTACCACGATGCGCACTTGGCTCGAGGTCGGATCCCGGCTGCGGATCTTCAACCTCGCCGTGGGTGCCTCGCTGGTGCTCACCGCGGTGTGGCTTTGGCGCGGCTCGGCCTAGGACTTCACTCGGCCGCAGGTGGTATGCGCCGATTTGTGGATAGTGGGCGACGCCGGTTGATCGCAACCGGTGTCGGGTTTTGATCGAAATCGATGGCGGAATCCATCGGAATATGGCCCGAGTAGGTGCCGATTACCGGGAGGGGGTTGGACGGGAGTAAACTGCGCCCACGTTTTTGCCCCCCGGCACGAAAGCCCACCCGGCGTCCCGCTTGATGAAACTGTAATGAGCGCACGACACCTGGCGCACGACACTGAGCGCACCCCATGAGCGCATCCCACTCGCAACGCCTTCCGACCCTGCTGCTTGGTGCATTGGGCGTGGTTTTTGGCGATATCGGCACCAGTCCGCTTTATGCCTTTAAAGAAGCCTTTGCCCAGCCGCACGGATTGCCACTGACGCCTGATAAGGTTTTTCCGGTTCTGTCGATGATGTTCTGGGCGATCACGCTGATTGTCTCGATCAAATACGTGCTGGTGATCCTGCGGTTTGACAATCGGGGCGAGGGTGGCGTGCTGGCACTATTGTCCAATGTGCTGTCGCTGGTGCGAGACCGCCCGCGCATGACCTGGTTTGTCAGTGTGCTGGGCATTTTCGCTGCTGCACTTTTCTATGGCGATGCGGTGATTACACCGGCAATCTCAGTGCTCTCGGCGGTCGAGGGCATTACGGTTGCCGCTCCCTCGCTCGAAAGCTATATCGTCCCGATCGCGCTGGTGATTCTCATTGGGCTTTTCATGCTGCAGCGAAGCGGCACGGCCAGCGTCGGTGCGCTGTTCGGACCGGTGATGGTGGTTTGGTTCCTGACGCTTGCGATCCTGGGTATCTTCAGCATCGTGCAGACCCCCGAGATCATTGGGGCAGTCAATCCACGCTACGCGCTGATGTTTTTCGTGGAGCATCCCGGATGGAGCTTTGTAGCCCTGAGCGCGGTCTTCCTGACGCTCACCGGTGCCGAGGCGCTCTATGCCGATCTGGGACACTTCGGCGCGCGACCGATTCAAATCGGCTGGTTTGTGCTGGTGTTTCCCTGTCTGATGCTCAACTACCTCGGACAGGGTGCCCTGGTTCTGCGCGACCCGGAGGCCGCCCGCAATCCGTTTTTTCTGCTCGCCCCTGATTTTCTGCTGGTGCCGCTGGTGATTCTGGCGACACTGGCAACGGTCATCGCTTCACAGGCGACCATCTCGGGGGCGTTTTCTGTCACGCAACAAGCTTCGCGCCTGAACTATCTGCCGCGCCTGAAGGTGCTCTACACCTCCGACGTGTCACAGGGTCAGATCTATATTCCAGTGGTTAACTGGATGCTGCTGGTCGCTGTGCTGGCGCTGGTCATCACCTTCGGAAGTTCGACCAAGCTTGCCGCAGCGTATGGTGTGGCAGTGTCTGGCGATCTGCTGATCGGCAGTTTGCTCCTGATGGTTGCCGTTCTGATGACACCGTCCCGACGGATCAAGTTTCTGCTGCCTTTGATGGCAGTGTTCCTGATTCTCGAGATTTGCTTTTTCGCGGCCAATATCAGCAAGGTCTTCGAAGGCGGCTGGTTCCCGCTGATGGTGGCATCGATCATGTTCACGGTGCTGACCACCTGGCGGCGGGGCATGGAGATCATGCGGGCTCGCAAGGAAGCCTCACCGCGCGTAGCCAGCGACGATCTCGACCTCGATCTGTCCGGTATCACCCGGGTTCCCGGCGTTGCAGTGTTCTTCAGTTCGACACGCACCGGTTATCCGGCAAGTTTTCTGCACAACCTCAAGCACAACAAGGTGGTGCATGAACAGACGGTCTTCCTGTCGATCGAGTTTGACGACTCGCCCCGCGTGCTCGATGACGACCGCATCGAGTTGCAGCGGCGAGAGGGTGGCATCTACCGGCTGGTTGGGCACTTCGGCTATCGCGAAGACCCTGATATCCGTCGCCTGCTGAAGCTGGCGCGCCGAAAAGGTCTCGAGATCAACCTCGACGACACCTCGTATTTCACGAGCAAGCCGGTGATCGTGTCGGTCTCGCGCCGCGGGGTGTTCGGATGGCGTCGTTCGCTCTTCGGCTGGATGATGCAGAACAGTCCGACCGCAGCCAGTTATTTCAGGCTGCCGCCGAATCGCGTGATCGAGCTTGGTTCGCAGGTGGCGGTCTAGCCGTTCAAGACCCTGGCGAACAGGTCGTGATCGACATTGCCGCCGCACAGTGTCAGGCCAATCTTTTTGCTCTTGATGAAGGCAGGTCTCTCGTTGGCCAGTTTCATCGCCGCGGCAAGCGCCGCCGCGCCAGCGCCCTCGGCCACATTGTGGGTGTCGATGAACAGCGCCTTCATCGCGCTGGCAACCTCAAGATCGCTCACCTGGACGACCTCGTCAACTTCGCTGAACAGGATTTCAAGTGCTTTCGGGTCGGGGGTGCGACAGGCCATGCCGTCGGCAATCAAGGTGCTCACCGGTGCCTCGATCGCGCGGCGCGCTGCAATCGACAGGGCATAGGCCGGCGCGTGCGTTGAGACAACGCCAATCAACTTCATCTTGCGACCGAGTGCAGCTCGCGCGGCCGCTGCCGCACAGATTCCTGAGCCAAGACCGATCGGCACGAACACCACATCGAGATCGGGTGCCGCGCGAAACATCTCGAGCCAGCCGGTGGCCACGCCGCTCACCAGATCGAGGTGAAACGACGGTACGCGATGCAGTCCGCGTTGTCCGGCAAGCGTCGCTGCATGTTCGCTGGCTTCCTGAAAGTCGCCCCCGTATTCGATGAGTTCGGCGCCGAAGGCCTGCATTGCGGCATTTTTCTCGAGACTGTTGCCGTGCGGCACGACGATGGTGGTCGGTATGCGATAGCGGCGCGCTGCAAACGCGAGCGACTGCCCATGGTTGCCGCGCGTAGCCGAGACGATGCCGGGGCAGTCGGGCTGCCGGCGGGCGAGGCCTTCGAGATAGACCAGACCGCCTCGGACCTTGAAGGCACCGGTGGGCGTGTGGTTCTCGTGCTTGAGCCAGGCCTGCGTGCCCAGCCGCTTTGCCAGCAGCGGCCAGGCGTATTGCGGTGTGGCCGGCATCGACTGATAGACGATCGCGGCAGCGGATTCGATTTGGGACAGCGTTGGCAGTGGGCTCATCGTTGATCGACCTCTTTGGCGGGGCTGTCGCCGATTCACGCGATAATCTCGGTATGGCAACACGCAAGCAAGACTACACCGAGGCCTCGATCCGGGTTCTCAAGGGCCTGGAGCCGGTTCGCCAGCGCCCAGGTATGTATACCCGCACCGACAATCCGCTGCATATCGTGCAGGAAGTGATCGACAACGCGGCCGATGAAGCATTGGCCGGCCACGCCCGCGTCATTGGCGTCAGCTTGCGCGCCGATGGCAGCGTGGTGGTGGATGACGACGGTCGCGGCATTCCGGTGGGCCTGCATCCAGAGGAGGGCGTCTCGACGGTCGAAATTGTCTTCACACGGCTACATGCCGGTGGCAAGTTCGACAAGCAGGCGGGTGGTGCCTACAGCTTTTCTGGTGGCCTGCACGGTGTTGGCGTGTCGGTGACCAATGCGCTGTCGCTGCGACTCGAGGTGACGGTCTGGCGCCCCGACGATCGGGGCAATGGCGTGCATACCCTGGTCTTTGCCGGCGGCGACATCATCGAGCCGCTGACGTCGCGGCCAGCGGCCAAAGGTGAGCGGCGCAGCGGCACGCGCGTGCAGGTGTGGCCCGACCCGAAATACTTCGACAGTCAGCTGCTCCCATTGTCCGACCTCGAGCGTCTTCTGCGCTCCAAGGCGGTCCTTTTGCCGGGCGTCGAGGTCACGCTTCAGAACGAGAAGACCGGGCAAACGCAAGCCTGGAAGTTTGCCGAAGGCCTGCGCGGCTATCTCTCGCAAGCGCTGATGGCTGAAGGCGTCGGGGGAGTGAGTCAGGGCGGTGAGCTCCTGGAAGGTGCGCCGATCGTTCCGCTCTTCGAGGGCGAGCAATATGCGCCCGCAGGGCACGACACCTTTGCGCTGGGCGAGGGCGCGCAGTGGGTGGTGGCCTGGACCGAATCGGGCACGCTGATTCGCGAGTCCTATGTGAACCTGATCCCGACGCCGGCCGGCGGCACGCATGAGTCGGGACTGCGCGAGGGCTTGTTCAATGCGGTCAAGGGCTTTGTGGAGATGCATTCGCTGCTGCCCAAGGGCGTGCGCTTGATGCCGGAGGATGTCTTTGCCCGGGCGAGTTTCGTGCTCTCGGCCAAGGTGCTTGATCCGCAGTTTCAGGGGCAGATCAAGGAGCGGCTCAACTCACGCGATGCCCTGCGTCTGGTGGCGGGTTTTGCACGCGGGCAGTTCGAGCTCTGGCTCAACGAGCATATCGAGTGGGGCCGCAAGCTGGCCGATCTGGTGATTCGTCAGGCGCAAGCACGCCAGCGTTCGGCGCAGAAGGTTGAAAAACGCAAGAGCTCGGGTGTGGCAGTGTTGCCCGGCAAGCTCACCGACTGCGAAAGCACCGACCTCGATCGCAATGAGGTGTTTCTGGTCGAAGGCGACTCGGCCGGCGGCTCGGCCAAGATGGGCCGCGAAAAGGGCTACCAGGCCATCCTGCCCCTGCGCGGCAAGGTGCTTAATACCTGGGAGTCCGACCGCGATCGCCTCTTTGCCAATACCGAGATCCACGATATATCGGTGGCCATTGGCATCGATCCGCATGGCCCCAACGATGCGGTTGATCTCGCCAATCTGCGCTACGGCAAGATCTGCATCCTGTCGGATGCCGATGTCGACGGTGCCCATATCCAGGTGCTGCTGCTCACGCTCTTTCTGCGTCATTTCCCGAGGCTGATCGAGGCCGGCCGGATTTATGTGGCGCGCCCGCCGCTCTTTCGGGTCGATGTGCCGGCACAGGGCAAGCGGCCGCTGCGCAAGCTTTATTGCCTCGATGAAGGTGAATTACGGCATACAGAGGACAAATTGCGCAAGGACGGGTTGCGTGACGGGGTATGGTCGATCTCGCGATTCAAGGGCCTCGGCGAGATGACTGCCGAGCAGTTGTGGGAGACCACGCTCAACCCCGAGACCCGTCGCCTGCTGCAGGTTGATTACGGACCAATCGATACCGATGCCACGCAGCAGCGCTTCACCATGCTGATGGGCAAGGGCGAAGCAGCGGCCCGTCGCATCTGGCTCGAAGTGCATGGCAACGAAGTTGAAGTCGATGTGTAAATTTTTTTTCAAGGAGAGAAAACATGTTGAATGACTGGATCAAGGGCTTGCTCGAAGTCGTGCGTTGCGTCGGCTCACCGTCGCGGTCGATGGTAGCGGCGCTCATGCTTGCCGGGACAGCGATGCTCGCGGCTTGCGGTGGCAACAGCGATGGCGCCACAGGAGCACCCGGCTTTCAGAGTCCCGGCACGGGTGGCGGATCGGGCACAGCGATTTTGAAGGTACTGAATGCGTTTCCGACGAGCGGCACCGGCACGCTCGCCGTCACCACCAGCACCTCGGGTACGTCGCCGCTCTCGAGCAATTATCGCCAGCTCGTTATCGTCGGAAATGGCACCAGCACGAATGGCGCGACCCTGTTTCATCGGATCACGGTAGATTACGACCCGGTCAGCGGCAGCGTCCTGGGTGTCACCGATACCTGGGGAACGAGCCTGGCCGCGCAAGATGGGTTTACCAGTTGCGCCCTCGTCGCAAGTCAGAATGACTTTCAGTTGTGCAACAACACCGTGTTCATCGATCCGGTGCAGCGCCAGATCACCTTCAATAACACCTTGCTGAGAAGCAACACCACCAACACCTACACCTCGACTCTCAGCGCCATCAATTTGTCGTTCACCGCCTTCTGACCCGTCCTCGATGTCGATACTCGATGAAGCGCTTGTTCCCGAGGACGACGGCCAACGCTTGACCCTTGCCCGCTATGCCGAACGGGCCTACCTCGACTATGCGGTCTCGGTGGTCAAGGGGCGGGCGCTGCCGGATGTGGCCGATGGCCAGAAGCCGGTGCAGCGGCGAATCCTGCACGCAATGAATGCGATGGGTCTGGGCCCGACCGCCAAGCCGGTCAAGTCGGCCAGAGTGGTGGGCGACGTGCTCGGGCGCTTTCATCCGCATGGCGATACCGCGGCCTATGACGCGATGGTGCGCATGGCGCAGGGATTCACGCTGCGGTATCCGCTGATCGACGGGCAGGGTAACTTTGGGTCGCGCGATGGTGACGGCGCAGCTGCCATGCGTTACACCGAGGTGCGGCTCACGCCGCATGCGCGGCTGCTGCTCGATGAAATCGACCAGGGAACGGTCGATTTCGTACCGAACTACGATGGCTCGACCGAAGAACCCTCCCTGTTGCCGGCGCGCCTGCCAGTGGTGCTGCTCAACGGCGCATCGGGCATCGCGGTCGGTATGGCGACCGAAATCCCGCCACACAATCTGCGCGAGGTAGCCCAGGCCGCGATCATCGTGGTGCGTCATCGCGATGCCACGATCGACGACCTCCTCGCGGTCATGCCGGGCCCCGATTTTCCGGGAGGCGGGCAGGTGATCTCCACCCCGGCCGAACTGCGCGAGGTTTATGACACCGGCCGCGGGCCGATCAAGGTTCGGGCGCGGCATGTGGTCGAGGAGCTCGCTCGCGGACAGTGGCAACTGGTGGTCACCGAACTGCCACATGGCGTGTCGAGCGCCAGAGTGCTCGAACAGATCGAAGAGCTCACCAACCCCAAGATCAAACTCGGCAAGAAGGCCTTGTCGCCCGAGCAGATGCAGCTCAAGCAGACCGTGCTCGGTGTGCTCGAGACCGTGCGCGACGAATCGGGACGCGAAGCCGCGGTCAGGCTGGTTTTCGAGCCACGCACTACTCGTATTACGCCAATCCAGCTGCTCAATGTGCTGCTTGCCCAGACCTCGCTCGAATCGAGCGTGCCGGTCAATCTGGTCATGATCGGGCGCGACGGGCGCCCGCAACAGAAGTCGCTGGCACGGATTCTGGTTGAATGGGTCGAATTCCGAATCCAGACCCTGACCCGTCGGGCGCAACACAGGTTGGGCAAGGTCGACGAGCGCATTCATATTCTCGAAGGCCGACAGCTCGTCCTGCTCAATATTGACGAGGTGATCCGCATCATCCGCAATGCCGACGAGCCGAAGCCTGCATTGATGTCAGCCTTTGGCCTGAGCGAACGACAGGCCGACGATATTCTCGAGATCAGGCTGCGCCAGCTTGCCCGGCTCGAATCGATCCGCATCGAGCAGGAGCTCGCTGCCTTGCGCACCGAGCGCGATCAGCTGAGCGCACTGCTGGCCAGTGAGTCGGCGATGCGCCGTCAGCTGATCCGTGAAATCGAGGCCGATGCCAAGCTGTATGGTGATGATCGACGCACCCTGATCGAGGCCGCCCAGAAGACCGTCGCCGAACTGAAGGTGGTGGATGAGCCGGTCACCGTGATCGTGTCGCAGAAGGGCTGGATCCGCTCGCGTCAGGGCCATGGCCACGATCCGGCGCTCTTCGGTTTCAAGGCGGGTGATGCTTTCGATGGTGCGTATGAGGTGATGACTACCGATTCGCTTTTCGTGATTGGCTCGAGCGGGCGCGCTTACAGCGTGCCGGTTTCTCAACTGCCGTCGGCACGCGGCGATGGTGTGCCGCTCACCACGCTGGTCGAGCTGGAAAGCGGGACGCGCGCCGAGCATGTTTTCGCGGCGCGTGCCGAGGCATCGGTGCTGCTGGCCACGCGTGGTGGCGTTGGCTTCGTCTGTCAGGGTGGCGATCTGATTGGTCGCAACAAGGCGGGACGGCAGATGATGAGCCTGGACGAGGGTGATGCGCCGATCCGGCCCTGTGTGTTTGCAGCCGGGCATGCCTCGGTGGTTTGTCTCGGCGGCACAGCAGAGCGCCCACGCTGGCTGGTATTCGCGCTGGACGAGGCCAAGGTCCTCAAGAGCGGCGGTCGCGGCACACGGCTGATCGATCTGGAGAAGGGCGAGGCGCTGCGGCAGGTGATTGTCGTGGGCGAGCAGGGACTCGAGCTGTCGGGCGAAGGCCGCGGCGCCAAGCCGATGCGACGCTCGGTGAGCCAGCGTGAGCTCAATGACTACCGAGCCCCGCGCGGTCGCAAGGGCAAGCCGATCGAGCCGCGCTGGAAAGCACCGGTGATGGCCCAGCCAGGTGGTGGAGCGGCTGGGGGTTCGGGTGGCGCCTCGGGAGGCGGTTCTGGTGGGTCATCGACCTGACATGAGCCGATCAGCCAGGTTTTCGTCAAACCCATCTCGGCATTAAAAAATTAATTGTTTTGTAAAAAGCGAAACGCCAGCCATGAGCACTGACCAAACCACCCTGACCTCGGCAACGCCCGACATGAGCTTCGAGACGATGCCCTGTTCCGACGGCTCGCACCGCATTGGCATCGCTCGTCTCAATCGTCCGGGGCAACTCAATGCACTCAACCTGGCGATGTGTCAGGCGATGCTCGATCAGTTCCGCGCCTGGGCTTCGGACGAATCGATCGTCTGCGTCATGCTCGCTGGCAATGGTCCGAAGGGGTTTTGCGCGGGAGGCGATGTGGCCGAGGTGATCCGTCAGGTACGCGCAGGCGGCCCGCAGCGCTTTGTCTATGGCGATGCCTTCTTCGATGTCGAATATCAGCTCGATTCTCTGATGCACCAGTATCCCAAGCCCTTGATCACCTGGGCGCACGGCGTCGACATGGGCGGTGGGGTGGGCCTGTCGGTGGCCGGCAGCGAGCGGGTCGTGACAGAGGGCCTGAAGCTGGCGATGCCCGAGATTCATATCGGCCTGTTTCCAGACGTCGGCGGCGGCTGGTTCCTGAACCGGGTGCCGGGTGAGGCCGGGCTGTTGCTGGCCATGACCGGCATCGTCGTCAACGAGGCCGATGCGCTGTACGCGCGGCTGGCCGACCATGCGATCGCGCATGCACGACAGCCGGCCTTCGTCGAGCGGCTGGCAGCACTCGACTGGCAAGGCTCGGTGGCGAGCAACAGGGCGCTATTGCGCGAGTTCTGTCTGTCGTTTGCTGCCGAATCACCGCTGACCCTGCCGCAAAGCGGTTTGCAGCGGCATCATGATGCGATCCGCGAGTTGTGCATGCAGCCGAGCGCACAAGCCGTGCTGGCGCACCTGCGCGAACTGGCCGCGGTTGAGCCCTGGTTTGCGAAGGCCTATGAGAATCTGGCCGCCGGATCGCCCACTGCAGCCTGCGTGACCTTCAGCTATATGCGCCGATCGCGTCTGCTCGGGCTGGGGCAAGTCCTGGCGCTCGATCTGATCGTGGCAGGCCAATGCCAGCGTCATCCTGATTTCCCGGAGGGCGTGAGGGCCTTGCTGATCGACAAGTCGCGCGATGCAGCCTGGCTACCGACGGTGTATGAGGCGGTGAGCCCTGCGCTGGTCGAGGAATTCTTTACGCCGCTGCAGCGAGATCCGATCTGATGTGGGAGCGGGTTGCGGGTCTCGGCTGAGTCAGTCGACCCTGATACCGCCTTCTACTGCCACCACCGTGTCGCCGCCGATCTCGATGGCCTGGCCACGATAAGCGACGGCGATGCGACCCTCGCGCCCGATCACCTCGCCCTGGGTGGCGGTGTAGTCGTGATGCTCGCCGCTGGCGCGCCGCTGCAGCGCCACGCAGGCGTTGCCGCTGCCGCACACCGGGTCTTCGGGAACGCCGGCGGCCGGTGCAAACGAGCGCACGGCTACCTGCACCGCGTCGCCTCGTGCATCGCGAAAGTCGGCCGGATAGTTGGCGTAGACCGTGACGCCGGTCGCGCCAAGGCGTCGCGACAAATCGGCCAGCCGCGCGAAATCAGGCGACAGAGCATGCACCTGATCGGCATCGCGCAGCGCTGCGGTCAGCCAGACCGGCCCGACATTGATGGCCTCGAATTTGGGTGCCTCGAATCGGGGTACCTCAATAGGGGAATCGAGTCCGAGTGCCTGGGCAATCGTCAGGGCATCGGCTGCTGAAAGCAATGTGGTTCGCGCAGGCGGCACCTCGAAAAACAATCGATCGCCATCCCGGCGCAGATTCACCAGTCCGGCTTCGCATTCCTGGATGAGCGTGGCGGCGTCATGCCGTGTCAGGCGACCGGACTGCAGCACCGCACGGGCGCTGCCAAGCGTGGGATGACCGGCGAATGGCAACTCACGCTCGGGCGTGAAGATTCGCAGGCGGTAATCGGCGCGGGCATCGGTCGGCTTGAGCACGAAGGTGGTCTCCGACAGGTTCGTCCAGCGTGCAATGCGCTGCATGGCCTGGCTGCTCAGCTCATCGGCATCGAGCACCACTGCAACCGGGTTGCCGAAAAAAGGGCGGTCGGTAAAGACATCGACCTGCAGGAAGGAAAGGGGAGTGCCCATGCAAGTTGGCTTTGCGAATTGGTCTTTGTATGGAGACTACCCGATCGACGCGCTAAAATCGCAGGCTGTCCTTATTCCTTCTTCAGACACAATGACTGCCACAAAAGAAACACGCGGGTTTCAGACCGAGGTCAAGCAGCTCCTGCAGCTGATGATCCATTCGCTTTACAGCAACCGCGAAATCTTCCTTCGCGAGCTGGTTTCCAATGCATCGGACGCCTGCGACAAGCTGCGCTTCGAGGCCATCGATCATCCCGAGCTTTACGACGGCGACGGCGAGCTGATGATCAGCCTGGAGTTCGACACCACCGCCCGAACCATCACGCTGACCGACAATGGCATCGGCCTGTCGCGAGATGAGGCGATCGACAACCTTGGCACGATCGCCCGATCGGGCACACGCGAGTTTTTTGCCAGCCTCACCGGTGATCAGGCCCGCGATGCCAACCTGATCGGGCAGTTCGGGGTGGGCTTTTATTCCTCCTTCATCGTCGCAGACAAAGTCACCGTCGAATCACGTCGTGCCGGCCTGCCTTCGGCTGAGGCGATTCGCTGGGAGTCCGACGGCAGCGGCGAGTTCACCATCGAATCCATCGAGCGGGCCGAGCGAGGCACCCGTATCACCCTGCATCTGCGTGCGGCCCCGACTGACGCCGATGAGGGCGGCCCCGATTCGAGCGATCTGCTGTCGGGATGGAAGCTGCGCTCGATCGTGCGCAAATATTCCGACCATATTTCCCTGCCGATCCGCATGCGCAAGGAGGATGCGGCCGACGGTGAATGGGAGATGGTCAATCAGGCGAGTGCACTCTGGACCCGTTCGAAGTCTGACATCGACGAAGAGCAATACCGCGAGTTCTACAAGCATCTGACCAATGACAACGATGCGCCGCTGGCCTGGACCCACAACCGGGTGGAAGGCCGCAGTGAATATACGCAGCTGCTCTTTGTGCCGTCGCGTGCTCCCTTCGATCTCTGGGATCGTCAGCGCCGCCGCGGCATCCGGCTCTATGTGCGTCGGGTCTTCATCATGGATGACGCCGAGCAGCTGATGCCGGTCTATCTTCGCTTCGTCAAGGGCGTGGTCGATTCGGCTGATCTGCCGCTCAATGTCTCGCGCGAAATCCTCCAGGAAAGCCGTGATGTCCGGGCAATCCGCGAGGGCTCGACCAAACGGGTGCTCTCGATGCTCGACGATCTCGCCGAGAACAGGCCCGACGATTACAAGACCTTCTGGTCGCAGTTCGGGCAGGTGCTCAAGGAGGGCATGGGCGAGGACTTCGGCAATCAGGAGCGCCTCGCCAAGCTGCTGCGTTTTGCATCCACCACCACGGCTGCTGGCGAGCAGACCGTGTCGCTGGCCGACTATGTGTCGCGCATGAAGGAAGGCCAGGACAAGGTCTATTACGTCACCGCTGATTCGGAGAGCGCGGCCCGCAGCAGCCCGCATCTGGAGGTTTTTCGTCGCAAGGAAGTCGAGGTGCTGCTGCTGACCGATCAGGTCGACGAGTGGATGCTGTCGTTTCTCAATGAATTCGACGGCAAGGCGCTGGTCTCGGTTTCGCGCGGTGGTCTTGACCTCGGCGCCCTCCAGGACGCCGAAGAAAAGGCCAAGGTCGAAGAGACCGCCCGCGATTTTGCCGACCTGGTGGCGCAGATCAAAGCCTCGCTCGGTGATCGCGTCAAGGATGTGCGGGTGACCGATCGCCTGACCGACTCGCCGTCATGCCTGGTGTCGGACGAGGGCGATATCAGCGGCACGCTCGAGCGCCTGCTCAAGCAATCAGGCCAGAAAGCACCCGAGCGCAAGCCGATCCTCGAGATCAATCCGACGCATCCGCTGGTGGCGCGGCTGAAGACCGAGACCACCGATGCCGACGGCTGGGCCAATCTGCTCTTTGATCAGGCTCAGCTTGCCGAGGGCACGCAACTCGCCGATCCGGCAGGCTTCGTCAGGCGGCTTAACGACATGTTGCTGGTGATGGCCTCGCGGTGAGTACCTAGTTGGCCAGCGCGATCAGAGCCCAACGGGCGCGAGCAAGGCAGGCCGATCCGCCGATCGAACTGTCCGAGCAAGATGGCGTGCGCTATCTGCACTTCGGTTCTGTCTGGGTGCAGGGGGCCATGCGAATCCGGCGACCCTTCGAGCTCGAGCTCGACTATGTTCGCAACATGATGGCCTGGCTGCTCTTCATGGCGCCGCCGAAGCAGGTCTTGCAGCTTGGCCTGGGCGCTGCTGCACTCACCAAGTGGTGCTGGCGCTTTCTGCCGCCCACGCGAGTGACTGCGGTGGAGGCCGGTGCCAGTGTGATCGCGGCCTGCCATCAGTGGTTTGCGCTGCCGGCGCCGGACGAACGCCTGAGACTGGTTTGCGCCGACGCCGGTGATTTCGTTGCACGACCTCAAGAGCATGGCCGATACGGGGTGGTTCAGGTCGATGTCTATGACCGTGACGCCCGGGGTCCGGTGCTCGATTCATTGGCCTTCTATCAGGACTGCAGGCGCTGTCTTGAGTCACCCGGCATGATGGTGGTCAATCTCTTCGGCGGCGACCGCCGTTCGTTTACCGAAAATCTCGAGCGTATTGTCTCGGTCTTCGACTCGCAGGTACTGGTTCTGCCGCCGGTCGCAGCCGGCAATCTGGTCGTGCTGGCGTTTTCGGGTCCACCATTGCTGGTCGGTTCGGAAGATCTGTTTGCGCGGGCAGACTACCTGCGAAAGCGGTGGCGATTACCTGGGCCTGCATGGGCCGAGGCCTTGCGGCACGCGATCCCCGGCGTGTGATCACCTGACAGGCACACCGGCGCGCCAAGCAGGCCGGTCGATCAGATATCGCAGGGAGCGTCGTCGATTCATCTGGACGTTGACCAGTCCGGGTCGACCGTCCATCCGTGCTTGAGCGAATGGCGTCGGGGCGGATGCTAGCGTCCTTGCCAATCAGCTCCAGCCTTATTGATCTGCGCGTCGCCAGCACCGTGGCGGCCCCCGAAACCTCAGTTGCTGCACCGGCCGCGGAGCGCCTGCACGCGGCTGCGCCGGCTCAGCTCGCGACGTTTGCCCCTTCGTCCAGTGAGTCCACTGCGCCGGCCTCTGTCACCGTCGCACGCCCCTTTGGCGTTCGCGGCCGCAGACTGGGTGTCCAGGAGGTGCTGGCAGCGCTGGTTGAAGACGGCCTGCTGGATGCCGAGCAGGCACGTATTGCCGGCGATTATTCGCGGCTGTCTCAGGCTCGCCGGCATGCACTGGTGGCAATCGCCGAACGCAAGCTTCATTGCCTCAAGCCGCCGCATCAGGTGCTCGATCTCGAAACCCTGAGTGTCTGGATGGCAGGCCGTTTCGGCCTCGAACTCGCGCATATTGACCCATTGAAAGTCGATCTGTCGCGCATCGCCGATGTGATGTCGAGCACTTACGCCAGCCGTTTCGACATTCTGCCGTTGGGGGTTCAAGGCAACGAGATCGTTGTTGCGACCTGCGAGCCGATGATCGATGAATGGGTCGACGAGCTCTCCCAGTTACTGCGAAAGCGGATCCATCGGGTTGCGGCCAACCCTGTCGACATCGCCCGCTATGTGGTCGAGTTCTACAGTCTGGCGCGATCGGTTCGCATCGCGCACAAGAGCGGTTCGGGCACCGCCAGTACCAACGGCTTTGAGCAACTGGTCGAGCTCGGTCGCAGCGGTCGCAACTTCGACGCCAACGACCAGCATGTCATCACCATCGTCGACTGGCTCTGGCAGTACGCCTTCGAGCAGCGGGCAAGCGACATTCATCTGGAGCCGCGTCGTGAGCTCGGCGTGGTCCGTTTTCGGATCGACGGGGTGCTTCATAGCGTCTATCAGGTGCCCCCCGCCGTCATGTCGGCGATGACCAGCCGCATCAAGTTGCTCGGGCGCATGGATGTGGTTGAAAAACGCCGTCCGCAGGATGGCCGGATCAAGACCCGCACAGCCGATGGCCGCGAGGTCGAACTGCGCCTGTCGACCTTGCCGACCGCCTTCGGCGAGAAGCTGGTGATGCGGATCTTTGACCCCGAGGTCCTGCAACGCGGATTCGGCGATCTGGGCTTTTCGGATGACGACCTGCTTCGCTGGAACGAGATGACCCGCTCGCCCAACGGTATCGTGCTGGTCACCGGCCCCACAGGTTCGGGCAAAACCACGACGCTTTACGCGACGCTGCGACAGCTGGCCACCGACGAGGTCAATGTCTGCACGGTTGAAGACCCGATCGAAATGGTCGAGCCGGCCTTCAATCAGATGCAGGTGCAAAGCGGCATCGACCTCGGGTTTTCCGAAGGCATTCGGGCGCTGATGCGCCAGGATCCCGACATCATCATGGTCGGCGAGATCCGTGACCTCGACACCGCCCAGATGGCGGTCCAGGCCGCGCTGACCGGGCATCTGGTGCTCTCGACCCTGCACACCAATGATTCGGCCAGTGCCATCACGCGTCTGCTCGATCTTGG
>Ga0114979_10001378_pt1 | contig 16357 bp, 16 predicted proteins | sample S_140625_EF_Meta_FD_87315 | JGI IMG/M metagenome (GOLD analysis project Ga0114979, IMG submission 87315) | Freshwater microbial communities from Lake Simoncouche, Canada to study carbon cycling - S_140625_EF_MetaG | ecosystem: Environmental > Aquatic > Freshwater > Lake | place: Lake... | reverse complement strand
TCAAAGATTTACGCACCAACGTTGAAACCTCTAACACTCAAAAAGTATTGGACGGCGACTTGGACGCATTCATTGAAGCCTCGCTCAAACAAGGTGTTTGAAAGCGCAAGCCTCGCCAGCGCTTCAACCCAACCCATGGAGATTTTTTTGTGATGCTTGAAGAACAATCAAAAACAATTCAGCGTGTTGATTACACAGCGCCTGCGTTTTGGATCGATACCGTTGATCTCACATTTGACTTAGACCCCGCCAAAACGCGCGTCCTAAACAAAATGCGCATGCGTCGTAACCCCGATGTCGCTGCACAAGCATTGCGACTGGATGGTGAAGAATTGAACTTGGCCCGCGTCATGGTCAATGGAGCAGGCACCTCCTTCAAAATGGATGGCAACCAACTCGTCATTGAAAATTTACCTGAAGGCATCGATGCCTTTGACTTGGAAATTTTCACTACCTGCAACCCCTCTAAAAACACGCAATTGTCTGGCTTGTATGTCAGCAATGAATCCTTCTTCACGCAATGTGAAGCAGAGGGGTTTCGGCGCATCACCTATTTCTTGGATCGCCCCGATGTCATGGCCAGCTACACCGTGACTTTGCGAGCCGATGCGAAGCAATACCCCGTGCTTTTATCCAACGGCAATTTAATGGAAGAAGGTCCGCTGGAAGAAGGCCGTCACTTCGCCAAATGGACTGACCCTCACAAAAAGCCCTGCTACCTGTTTGCCTTGGTTGCTGGCAAATTGGTGGCGCGAGAACAACGCATTGTTTCTCGCTCAGGCAAAGAACATTTATTGCAGGTTTTTGTTCGGCCTGGCGATTTGGACAAAACCGAACACGCCATGAACTCCCTCATGGCCAGCGTGGCTTGGGATGAAGCCCGTTTCGGTCTGCCACTTGACCTTGAACGCTTCATGATTGTGGCCACCAGCGACTTCAACATGGGCGCTATGGAAAACAAAGGCCTGAATATTTTCAATACAAAGTATGTGCTGGCCAATCCTGCCACAGCAACCGACGCTGACTACGCCAACATTGAAAGCGTCGTTGGCCATGAGTATTTTCACAATTGGACAGGCAATCGAATCACGTGCCGAGATTGGTTCCAGCTTTCCCTCAAAGAAGGTTTGACTGTTTTCCGTGACCAAGAGTTCAGTCAAGACATGGCTGGCGTGCAAAGTGCACGCGCAGTCAAGCGCATTGAAGATGTTCGTGTGCTTAGAACTGTTCAGTTCCCTGAAGATGCAGGCCCCATGGCACATCCTGTCAGACCCGACAGCTACGTTGAAATCAACAACTTCTACACCGTCACCATTTATGAAAAAGGCGCTGAAGTTGTGCGCATGATGCAGACCTTGGTCAGCGCACCTGATGACGAAGAAGGCAAACAAGGATTTGCCAAAGGTATGGCGCTTTACTTTGAGCGGCATGATGGTCAAGCAGTCACTTGCGACGATTTTGCACAGGCTATCGCTGATGCCAATCCGAATTCACCTTTGGCGCAACTGCTTCCGCAATTCAAACGCTGGTACAGCCAAGCTGGAACACCTAGGTTGTTGGCAGAGGGTACCTACAACATAGACGCTCAAACTTTCACACTTACTTTGTCTCAGTCATGTGCCGCCACAGCAGATCAGGCCCACAAGGAAGCTTTTGTCATTCCCGTTACAGTGGGGCTGCTTGACTCAGCCGGCCGCCCTATGGCCATTCAGCTGCAAGGCGAAGTTCAATCTCCAAATATCAAATTCAGTCAAACTTTGGTGCTGAGTGAAGCCTCAAAATCGTTTGTATTTGAAAATATAGCCTCGGCTCCCACCCCGTCGGTCTTGCGAAATTTCAGTGCCCCTGTCAATCTAGATTGCGAGCTCACAGAAGACCAATGGCTGACACTGCTGGCCAACGACACCGATGCATTCAATCGCTGGGAAGCAGGCCAGAGGTTGGCTGTACAGGCTGCTTTGCGTTTCATTCGGGGACAGCACAATCCCCAAACTGAGGCTGTTTTAGGCAAAGATTATCTGCAAGCCATGCGCTTGGTTTTAAACCATCCCGATCTAGACTCAGCCTTCAAAGAGTTGGTACTCACCCTACCTTCAGAAACCTATATCTCGGAGCAACTTGAGTCTGTAGACCCACAGCAAGTGCATGCTGTGCGTGAGGCCATGAAGCTTCAGTTGGCGCTGTCCTTACAGTCAGACTGGCAAACTTGTTATGAGCTCAATCGAGTCACAGGCGCTTACTCGCCCGACGCCACCTCAAGTGCCAAACGCGCTTTGTCGGGCATGGCTTTAAGCATGCTGTGCTTGGCAGCCGTCCGCGAAGGCACTTCTATTTGGCCGGGCAAAGCTATGCAAGCGTTCAAAGATGCTCACAATATGACGGACCGCTTCAACGCCCTCATTGCCTTAGTGGGCAGTGGTCACGAGTTGGCTTCCCAAGCCTTGGCATTGTTCCATTCGTTGTTCAAGAATGAGGCCTTGGTGATCGACAAATGGTTTGGCCTACAAGCCAGCGCGCCTGATCGCGATGGTCACATTTTGCCCATCGTGCGTCAACTCATGCACCATCCCGATTTCAACCTGCGCAACCCCAACCGAGCGCGCAGTTTGATTTTCAGTTATTGCAGCGCCAATCCAGGCGGATTCCATCGAAGCGATGCGGCAGGCTATGTCTACTGGAGTGAGCGCGTCCTAGAACTTGATGCCATCAACCCGCAGGTGGCTGCGCGCCTGGCCCGCGCCTTAGATCGTTGGAAAAAATTAGCAGAGCCTTATCGCCAAGCTGCCAAGGCCGCCATCGAACGCGTTGCCGCAAAATCAGACCTCAGCAACGATGTGCGAGAAGTTGTCACGCGCGCTTTGGCCGAATAAACCTGGAAAAGTAAATGACCCAGAAAATATCACTGTCTCGCTATTTGGTTGAGCAACAACGCAGCAAAGGACGCATCCCCGCACAACTTCGCCTCTTGTTGGAAGTGGTTGCGCGGGCCTGCAAAAGCATCAGCCACGCTGTCAACAAGGGCGCTCTAGGAGGCGTTTTGGGCAGCGCTGACATCGAAAATGTGCAGGGCGAAATTCAAAAAAAATTGGACATCATTGCCAATGAAGTTTTGATTGAAGCCAATGAATGGGGTGGTCATTTAGCGGCCATGGCCTCAGAAGAAATGGAATCCATTCACTTGGTACCCAACCGTTATCCGCAAGGCGAATACCTGCTGCTTTTTGACCCCTTAGACGGCTCCAGCAACATTGATGTCAATGTGAGCATTGGCACCATCTTCAGCGTTCTGCAAAAACCAGAAGGGAGCGAAGGCATCACTGAAAATGAATTTCTGCAATCGGGTAGCCAGCAGGTTGCAGCTGGCTATTGCGTTTACGGCCCACAAACTACATTGGTTCTCACAGTTGGCGATGGCGTGGCGATGTTTACATTGGACAGAGAGCAAGGCTCTTTTGTTTTAACGCAAGAGAACATCAAGGTCCCACAAGACACTCAAGAATTTGCCATCAACATGAGTAACATGCGCCACTGGGATGCCCCCGTCAAACGTTATGTTGACGAGTGCTTGCTCGGCAAGGAAGGGGTGCGTGGCAAAGATTTCAATATGCGCTGGATTGCCAGTATGGTGGCCGATGTTCACCGCATCCTCACACGAGGCGGTATTTTCATGTACCCCTGGGACAAACGAGAGCCTCACAAAGCTGGCAAGTTGCGTTTGATGTACGAAGCCAACCCCATGAGTTGGTTGATCGAGCAGGCGGGCGGCGCATCGACCAATGGCAGGGAACGAATTCTAGACATTCAACCCCAGCAATTGCACGAGCGAGTCAGCGTCATTCTGGGCTCTAAAAAAGAAGTGGAGCGCGTCACGCGCTATCACTTGGAGACATGAAGTTTTTGCTGACTGCAAATCGGATTCGATGCCTAACCACCGCGGTGCTGGTTGCAATCTTGCCACTTGCAAGCGCGGCAGGTTCACAAGTCAAGGCCATCTCAGAGTTTGATGTTTCTCGTTATATGGGAACATGGTATGAAATTGCCAAACTCCCCAATTGGTTTCAGCGCAAATGCGTTCAAGGCACCCAGGCCCGATACAAGATTTCAGGGCCCACACAAATTGAAGTGAACAACAAGTGCACCACCGCTTCGGGTGAAGAGATACAAGCCATCGGACTGGCAAGACCCAATGGCAGTGGTCTGCCAGCGCAACTTGAAGTTCGTTTCGCGCCTGAATGGACGGCTTGGTTGCCCATGGTTTGGGGCGCTTATTGGGTTTTAGATTTAGACACAGACTATCAACTTGCCGCAGTAGGTGATCCCTCCAAATCCTATCTTTGGATTTTGTCCAGAACACCGCTTGTTTCTGCAGAGCGTTATGAAGCCGTCTTAAAGCGCTTGAGCTTGATGGGTTTTGACGTCACAAAATTAGAAAAAACGCGCCAAAATTGAATTTGCAGACCAGTTGAGATAGCATGTCAGTTCAACTTTTTAGGAGCCATTTATGCAGCATCGCGCCCTTTCTACCCTGACGATTTCCTTGGCACTTCTTGGTTTGACCTCAATTGCCAAAGCTCAAGCGACTGATCCTGCTGTCAAGAAATCCGAGTCTGGTATTTGCCACGACAAAACAAGCGCAAGCTATGCTCTGACTAAGAAGTTTGAAGCATTTGCCAGCATGGAGGCATGCCTCAAAAGCGGTGGGCGCGCGCCAGCCAATGCAGCCGCGCCAGAGCCTGTGCTTGTCAAGAAATCAGACAGCGGCATTTGCCACGATAAAAACAGCCTCAGCTTTGAGAAAACACAAAAGTTCACTGCCTTTAAAACATTAGACGAATGCGTCAAAAGTGGCGGCACGCTTCCAAAGAAATAAGCCAATCACATTTCAAGTCTTGTGAAATAGATTCGAAGTGAGTTGGGTGTCTTGACGCATTTCAAGCGACGATGCCCCTTTGTCGCATTTCTCGAATTTGATCTGCCGTGATACCTAGCTCGGTTAGGATGGTATCTGTGTCTTGCCCCAAGCTAGGTGCATTCCTTCGATGATGGCCAGGTGTTCTGGACAATTTAGGAACCATGCCTGGCACTTTCAAAACGCTACCATCATTCAAGCTAACTTCAGCCAACATGCCTCGTGCCAAATAGTGTGGGTCGGCCGCAATATCTTCTACGGTGTAAATGCGTCCAGCTGGCACTGCGGCTTTGTCAAGCACAGCAAGCACCTCCGTCACATCGTGTTTGGAAGTCCAGACGCCAATTGCTGCGTCAATTTCTTCAACCCTTTTGACTCGACCAGCATTGTCTGCAAGGGCCGGATCGACAGCTAAATCATCCCGCCCTATGGCCGTCATCAATCGCTTGAAAATACTATCGCCATTGCCAGCAATCAGGGCACATTTACCGTCTTTGCATAGGTATGCATTGCTTGGGGCAATGCCAGGCAGAGCACTGCCCGCTGGACCACGTACCGCTCCAAAGGCACTGTATTCAGGCAACAAGCTTTCCATGCAATTGAAAACCGCCTCGTAAAGCGCAACGTCAATGACTTGGCCAAGTCCACTTTTTTGTTTTTCGTGAAGCGCCATCAAAATGCCTATGACACCGTGAAGCGAGGCCAGCGTATCGCCAATGCTCACACCTACTCGAACCGGCAAACGTCCTGGCTCAGCACTGAGATGGCGTAAACCACCCATGGCTTCGGCCACAACACCAAATCCAGGTTTGTCTTTGTAAGGTCCCGTTTGACCGTAGCCACTGATGCGCAACATGATCAATCCAGGATTAATTTCAAGCAGAACATCAGGCCCCAAACCCCAAGACTCCATAGCACCTGGCCTGAAATTTTCGATCAGGACATCGGCTTCGGCCACCAGCTTTCGCACGATGGCTTGTGATTCTGTTTGCCGTAGATCCAGCGCAATAGACCTTTTATTGCGCGATTGAACTTGCCACCAAACCGACGTGCCATCTTTGATAAGACGCCATTGCCGCAATGGATCACCTGAACCAGGTGGTTCAATTTTGATGACATCCGCTCCAAAATCAGCCAAAGTTTTGGCAGCAAAAGGGCCAGCAATAAGTTGACCCAACTCGACCACTTTCAGGCCAGCCAAGGCTGCTAAAGAGGGTTGGAAATCAGCAGTCACTTAAATTGACTCTTCGATCAAAGGCACAGAGGCCAAGGGATTGTTGTTCTGCAAGGACTCTGTGGCGGGCATACCCAAAGCGACAGACCTGAATATTTCTCGCAGCATTTTCTTTTCTGGCAAAGACAATGCGCGTGTTAAACGATGGCGCATTCGAAGCAGCAGTTGACGATCAACCTCTTGCGGAATACCGCGACTGATGTGCAAAGCCTCTCGCAGTTCTTCTCTTTTATCTTCGGGTTCGTCATCCCACCAAGAAACAATGACTTCGGTCATAGATTCGCGAACGACCACTGGGTCTTCTTGAACTTGAGCAGCCTCTTTGCTGACAGCGCCTTGAAGCATTTCTGCAAGCGATTTAGATTGAACAACGACTCTGCGATCTGCTTGTGACAATAAGCGCCCCCAACCTGGATCCGATTGATGCAATTGGTGCATATTGCTTGCAGCATCATCTGCCAAGAGGTGGATTTGCATGCCTGTGAGTTGCGCTTCGTCAATGGCTGTTAGAAAGCGTTCATCGTCGGTGGCGAGCAACACATGATCACAAGCTTTGCTTTCAGCAAGCCGCCGTAAGTCTTGACCAATTGACTTCAAAAGGGAGATACCACCATCCGAATCGTGGGACAAAACTTTTCGAACAATTTGCCCATCAACGTCCAAAGTTTCATTATCTTCAGCATACCAATAGATTCGTTTGATACTCACATCCAAACCAGCATGTCCCAAAGCACCCGTCAAAAATTGCACCAAATCGAACCGATTTAGCGCATCTTGTTTGGGTCCGGTTTGATTATGTTGTGCAAGCCAAACTAAAAATCTAGCATCAATCAAAGCGATGCATGAGCCGCCTTGTTGTTCGATGGGTTGGCGGTGAACGTCCTTGGACACATGAGAGAAATAATCGCGTTTCATCGCAGCCTTTGAAGTTTTAAGATAATTGATAGAGGCGGCCCTAAATTGGAGCTCCTCGATGTAGCGGGTCTGCGAACCCAGAATTCATTTTAACGAACCCGCGCTTCAAACCTTGAGATTTCTGGCTATAAACTCAGGGATTATTGATTTCCATCTAACTTGTTTGACATGTCCCATTACGATATTTACGCCATAGGCAACGCTCTGGTTGATTCTGAATACGAAGTCACAGACGCGCAACTTCAATCGATGGGCGTTGACAAGCGCCATATGACCCTCATTGACACGCCTCGCCGCTCGGCGTTGCTTCAGCACGTTAAGGCAATCACACCTCGCCAAACGGGTGGCGGCTCTGCAGGAAACACCGTGGTTGCCCTGGCTCAACTCGGCGGAAAGGCCTTTTATTCATGCAAGGTCGCACACGATGATTTAGGCGATTTTTACATCAAAGATTTACAAGCTCGCGGTGTAGATACCAATCTGAATCACACGCGAGCGTTGAACGGCCAAACTGGCAGTTGCATGGTTCTGGTTACCCCTGACGCGGAACGAAGCATGTGCACCTTTTTGGGAGTCTCGGCTGAATTAGACGAGAAAGCGTTGCACCCTCAAAGCATTGCGAAATCAAAAATTTATTACATGGAAGGCTATTTGGCTGCCTCTCCAACGGGTTTAAGAGCTGCACTTCAGGGTAGGCAAATTGCAAAAGATGCTGGCGTCGCTCTGGCTCTGACCTTGAGTGATGTCAGCATGATTCAATTTTGCAAAGAGGGACTCGATGCCATGCTGGGAGATGGCGTCGATTACTTGTTCTGTAATCAAGAAGAAGCCCAAGTATGGTGTGGCTCCAACGACTTAAATTCAGTCAAACAAGAACTGAAAAAAATAGCCAAAATGGTTTGCCTCACACGCGGACCTGATGGCTCAGAAATTATCACAGAAGAACATGCTTGGCATGTGCCAGCCGATAAAGTCAAAGCCATTGATACCAATGGCGCAGGCGACATGTTTGCAGGGGCCTTCTTGTATGCGATAACTCGCGGGCACGAACCAGAGCAAGCAGCTCGCTTAGGCAACCATGCAGCTGCTGCCGTGGTCAGCCAACATGGCAACCGCTTAAGCCTTGGACAATTGAGCACGATCAAAGCATATGCTTTGCCACCGCTCAGATAATCAGAAAGTCTCGGCTTGAGACAGCGGCTTGGCCGCGGCATCTTTGGCGGCCAGGACTGGGGCTGAAAAGCCTTCGGGCAAAGGCCAATCTATGCCCAATGCTGGATCGTTCCAAAGCAAACTGCGTTCGTATTCTGGGTACCAGTAGTCTGTGGTCTTGTACAAAAATTCAGCTGTTTCGCTGAGTACCAAGAAACCATGCGCGAATCCGGGGGGCACCCAAAGCTGTGTCGCGTTTTCTGCACTTAAATGACAGCCCGCCCATTGGCCAAAGGTGGCCGACTTTTTTCTCATGTCCACGGCAATGTCAAAAACTTCACCCCTCACTACACGCACCAATTTACCTTGCGCATGCTGAATTTGGTAATGCAATCCGCGCAACACTCCCTGCGATGACAGGCTGTGGTTGTCCTGCACAAATTGGACCTTCAGGCCTGTTGCCGTCTCAAAATCGCGCGCATTGAAACTCTCGTAAAAAAAGCCTCGTGAATCACCGAAAATTTTGGGCTGAAGAATCAAAACCTCTGGAAGATTGGTTGGCGTAAGGGTATAGGGCATCAATGAGATTTCAAAAAATTCAATAAGTACTGACCATAGCGGTTCTTAGCCAATGGTTTGGCCAGTTTTTCCAATTGGGAAGCGTCAATCCACTTTTGTGCAAATGCAATTTCTTCCGGACAGGCCACCATCAGACCTTGCCTCTTTTGCAAAGTGGCTATAAATCCTGCAGCTTCGAGCAAACTATCATGCGTCCCGGTGTCTAGCCATGCATAGCCCCTGCCCATGATTTCCACACTCAGCTGGTTCTGCTCCAAGTAGCAGCGGTTCACGTCGGTGATTTCAAGTTCACCCCTGGCAGAGGGCTTGATGTGGGCGGCAATATCGCACACTTGCTGATCGTAAAAATACAAACCGGTGACGGCGTAATTGCTTTTGGGATGATGAGGCTTTTCTTCAATGCTCAAGGCACGTCGCTGATCGTCAAAAGCCACCACACCATAACGCTCAGGGTCATGCACGTGATAAGCAAAGACTGTGGCACCTGAGGTTTGTGCATCGGCTCTTTGCATGAGCTTCACCAAATCGTGGCCGTAAAAAATGTTGTCCCCTAAAACCAAGGCACTAGGGTGATTCCCAACAAATTCTTTGCCAATGATGAAGGCTTGCGCTAGGCCATCGGGGCTAGGTTGCACGGCATATTGAATGTTCATTCCCCATTGTCGACCATCGCCCAACAGCTCAGTAAAACGCGGTGTATCTTGTGGGGTGCTAATCAGCAATACGTCCTTGATACCTGCCAACATGAGGGTTGTCAGCGGGTAATAGACCATGGGCTTGTCGTACACAGGCATGAGTTGCTTGGAGACCGCTTGTGTCACAGGGTACAAACGAGTTCCAGACCCGCCCGCCAAAATAATGCCTTTGCGTGTATTCATGAGGCGATTTTGCCACGACTGGCTAGCAGATCAAGCCATATGCACTTATGCTTAGATCCTATGCTGTTTAAAGATCTGGGCCTCTCGCCCGAGTTGCTCAAAGCACTCAAACCAAAAACTTACCCCAGCCCTACGCCAGTTCAGCAATCCCTGATTCCTGTCGTTTTGAAAGGCCGAGATGCTTGGGTGACCGCCCCTACTGGTTCAGGTAAAACCTTGGCCTACGCACTTCCCCTGGTAGAGCAGTTAGCCCGCTCTACTTCAACAAATGAACCCCAAGGTCATTCAAAACTTGCTTACGTCAGAAAAACTAAAACCATTCAATCGCTGGTCTTAGTTCCCACCCGCGAATTGGCGGTTCAAGTGAGTCAACTGTTCATGAGCCTGACCGCTCAATGGGGCCATCTTTGCAAAATCACGGTTGTCTTTGGCGGAGTTTCTATCAATCCTCAAATGATGGGCCTGAGAGGCGGGTCAGATATCTTGATTGCCACACCTGGCCGCTTGATTGATTTGCTAGAACACAATGCTTTGAAACTGTCAGGCATTCAGACCCTCGTCTTGGATGAAGCCGATAAATTGCTAGAGCTTGGCTTTCAAGAAGAACTTCAATTCATTTTGAAACAGCTCCCCTCAAAACGACAAAACTTATTTTTGTCGGCCACAAGGCCTCAAAGCATGGTGACCTTGGCTCAGGCCTTGCTTCAAGACCCGCTTGAACTTAAGCTTGAAAACGAAACGTCCGAACCTGCCGAGATCCTGCAACGTGCCATTTATACCGATGTCGTCAAGCGCACACAGCTTTTAAAACATCTGATCAAAGAAGAACATTTGAAACAAGTATTGGTATTTGTAGCCACCCAACACAGCAGTGACATGGTGGCGGCCAAGCTGCGAGTGGCTGGCATTGCGGCAGAGCCCTTTCACGGCCAACTCAGTCAGGGCAAAAGACAGCAAGTCTTAGCAGACTTCAAAGCCCAGCGTGTCAAAGTTGTCCTGGCCACAGATCTGGCTTCACGCGGCCTAGACATCGAGAAACTGCCCGCCGTCATTAATTTTGACTTACCGCGATCGGCTGTTGATTACACCCACCGCATTGGCCGCACGGGAAGAGCAGGCGAGTCTGGTTTAGCCATCAGCTTTGTCACGCCCGAGACATTGAGTCACTGGGCATTGATAGAAAAACGCCACGCAGTGAAACTTTCAAAAGAATCAATCCAAGGTTTTGAAGCCTGCGCACCTATTCCAGCAGAAGCTGGAAACGGCGGCATCAAAGGCAAGCGTCTCAGCAAGAAAGACAAGTTACGCCAACTTGCTTCTGCAGAAAATAAGTCAGTTCAGTGAATGAACAGTCTTAAAAAGGCGCTGCCGATCCAAATCGCCGGTCTCGTTGGGTGAACCATTCCAAGGCCTCATTGAATTGCTTGGCACTGAAGTCTGGCCACAAGGTGTCAATGAAAAAAAGTTCTGCATAGGCTGCTTGCCACAGCATGAAGTTGCTGACGCGAGATTCACCACCAGTTCGAATGAGCAGATCCATCTCTGGTGCATCTGCCGTACTTAGAAATGGAGCCAGTTCAGCTTCTGTGAGTTGATCGATGCTTAAACTCGGGTTGGATCGTTGCCAAGATTTTGCGGCCTGAACAAAATCCCATCGGCCCCCATAGTTAGCCGCTACCCTGAGAGTGATTTTGGTGTTGTGCTGTGTTTGCTGCTCAGCGCGCAAGATCAAGGCTTGCAATTCATCACTGAATTTGGACTTGTCGCCGACTACTTTCAAACAAACCCCATTGATTTCCATCTCATCCACTTCTTTTTGCAAGTAGCTTGCAAAAAGGTTCATCAAAACAGAAACTTCCTCTGGGGGGCGTCTCCAATTCTCGGTGCTGAATGCAAACAAACTGAGGTGCTCAATGTTGTAACGAATGCAGGACTCTACGATGGTTCTGACACGTTTGGCACCGGAAGCATGCCCCAAGGCGGCAGGTAAAAGCCGTTTTTTTGCCCAACGGCGATTGCCATCCATGATGATGCCAACGTGCTTGGGAAGGGGGTTAGAAGTCAATCGAATTCGCTTACAAAAATAAAAATTGCTTCTGCAACCTCATGAATAGAGGCCGCGGCTTGCGGCCATCTCGGTGATTTTAATTCACTCAATCAAGCTATTAGAAATTTGGCACGGTCTTGACCATCAATCCATTTAGGTGCTTTGCCTCGGCCTGTCCAAGTTTGACCGGTTGCTGAATCACGGTATTTTGGGGCTACCTTACCACCTGTAGCTTTTCCAGCAGATTTGGCGCCGCCACGGCCTGATGGAAATATATCTTGGACGGTGAGTCCAAATTCGGCAACCAATTCACGTGCTTTGCCAATCGCCTCGGAAAGCTCTTGCTGGCGAGCCGATGCGATAGCCTGCTCCAATGCTTCACGTTGTTTTAATAATTCTTTGTAAGAATTAGTCATATTGAATCCAATCAAGATAATGAGATTTTTAATTAAATATTCCGAAGAATATTCAGATTTTAATCTAAATAAATTTATATCATTAAATGTAAATTCTATAAATTTACTAATTAAATGATGAATCTAGCATTTACCTTGTCGATTCTTCGTCCTTCAAGAGATAAAACTTCAAAACACCAATTTTCAATTTGAACAATATCACCCACCTCAGGCAAATAACCTAATTCAGACAAAATAAATCCACCAAGGGTATTAAATAAACCCCTTTCTTCTCCATTCAATTGCTTGATATCAAGACGTGATTTAAGCTCGTTGACGGGCATCAATCCATTCAGAACCCAAGTCCCATCTTCTTGAGAAGAAGCCCATGCATCTTCAACAGTCAATGGCCGCAACTCACCGGTAATCGCCTCTAGCAAATCTCTGGGGGTTAATAATCCCTGGACCACCCCATATTCATCCACCACAAAGACCATGCGTCCCGATTTGTCGCGAAGTTGCTCCAAAAGGGTCATGCCACTCAAAGTTTCAGGCACAAATGTGGCTGGGAGTGCATAGGCTTCCACCGGCGATGCGTCATCATTTGACAAGGAAACCAAGCGGGCCACACTGACAACGCCAATGACATCGTCTAAATTACCGCGGCAAACGGGATACCATGAATGCCCTTCTGCCCCCTCTTTCAGCCCTACTTGTGCCAAACACTCAGAACGGGTCATGCCGCCTTCAAACCACTGAATGTCCAGCCGAGGCACCATCAAGGAAGTCAGGGGCCGATCGTCTAAATGAAAAACATTTCGAACCATTTGATGCTCATGGGCTTCAATCAATCCAGCGTCTACGCCCTCCTCTAGGCTGGCGGTAATTTCTTCTTCTGTCACAGCACGATTACCGCGGTTATCAATGCGAAGGAGTTTCAGCACGGCATGGGTGGTGATCGAAAGCAACCCGACAAAAGGCCTTGCCACACTGGCCAACCAAGCCATAGGTCTAGAAACCAACCTGGCAACGGGCTCTGGATAAAGCTGGCCAATTCTTTTCGGCACAAGTTCGCCAAAAATAATGGTTGTGAAAGTAATGGCCGTTACAACCAACAAGGTTGCGGTGAAGCTTGCGGCGGATTCTGAAATACCCCAACTGATCAACCACATTGCGACACCAGCACTGAACGCGGCCTCTCCGACAATGCCATTCATGACACCAATTGAGGTGATGCCGACTTGAACGGTTGATAAGAACTGCGTGGGGTTCTCAAGTAATTTAAGTGCCGTTGCTGCACCTTTGTCCCCCGCCTCCTCCATCGCAGCCAGCCTTGCCTTTCGGCTAGAGGCCAGTGCCAATTCAGACATGGCGAAAACGCCATTGATCAAAGTTAGAAACACAATCAGTAAGAAATCCATGCCTCCATTGTGCCAAGGCCTGCGGCCGAAAGAAATAGCTGCCCTGTAATCTGTCCGAATATGGCAAAAAACATCCACAATTGGGTTTTGACTTAAGAATTTAAAATTTAATGTCCGTTTACTGGGTCGGTGATCTTCAAGGCTGCGACGAACCACTGGGTCATTTGTTGGAAGAGATTGGTTTTTCACCCAGTCGAGATCGCTTGTATGTGCTGGGAGATTTGGTCAATCGAGGGCCCTCCTCCTTGGCTGTGTTGAGGCGCTTGTTCAAAATGGGTGGCAGTGTTGAGTGCGTTTTGGGCAATCACGATTTACATCTTCTGGCGCTTGCCACAGGGGCACGCCAGCCCAGCCGGACCGATACGCTCAATGAAATTTTGAAAGCAACAGACAAACAAAGCTTGCTGGATTGGCTTCAGCATCAAGCTCTTGCCATTTTCAAAGAGGATGTTTTGATGGTTCATGCAGGCGTATTGCCGCAATGGTCACTTAGCACCACCTTGGAATTGGCCAATGAAATTGAACAGGTTCTTCGCGGGCCCGATGCATCTGAATTTTTGATGAACATGTATGGCAACGAACCCGCCCAATGGCATCCTAGCTTAAAGGGTTTGGACCGACTGCGCTGCGCTCTGAATGCATTCACCCGACTGCGCTTTTGTTCCTTAACGGGTCATATGGAATTTAAAGTCAAAGAAAACAGTGCCAAGGCACCTGAAGGCTACATGCCATGGTTCGAAGTACCTGGTCGCCAAACCATGGGCACCAGAATCGCATTTGGACATTGGTCCACCCTAGGCGCAGTAAGTCGGACAGATATTTGGGCCATGGACACAGGCTGTGTTTGGGGTGGCTGCCTCACTGCCATTCAACGCGACTCGGTAAGTGAAAAACCGCGCAAAATTGAAATCAAATGCCCACCCTATCAAACACCTTTTTAAAACATAAGCCCTCAACATGGCTTACTTTTCCAGATGAAGCATTCCTTGGGCTTTGACCCCCGCGAAATACCTTGGACCGTCCAAAGTAAAGACTGGCCTGCCATTGCGCCACAGTCTCTCACGGCGGAACGTCTTCAATGGATCTTCCAAAATCCACCTAACTGGTCACCAGAGGTGAAGCGGGAACCCTCTTTTGGCCAGCGCGCTCCTCAAGCCGCAGCGGTCTTGGTACCCATCGTGATGAGGGGTGAAGATGGCCAAGATCCTCATCTTTTACTGACACAAAGAACGCAACATCTGTCTTCACATCCAGGTCAAATTGCGTTCCCAGGAGGCAAGGTAGACCCTGAAGATCAATCGGTCGAACACGCGGCTCTGCGCGAAGCATGGGAGGAAGTGGGACTCAAAGCCGAGTTTGTTCAAATTTTGGGCCAGCTTCCCAGTTATGTGACCGGCACCTCATTTCACGTCACACCAGTGGTTGCCTTGGTGTCACCTCAGCACACCATTACACCCAATACCAATGAGGTGGAATTCACCTTTGAAGTGCCTTTGTCGTTTCTGATGAATCCGAAAAACCACCGCCTGCACGAATGGGAAAAAGATGGCATGGTGCGACGTTGGTACTCTATGCCTTATCCAGCCAATCCTTCAGCCGAGAGCCACAGTCATTCAGACTACTTCATTTGGGGTGCGACCGCAGGCATGATTAGAAATTTTTATCAATTTTTATTGGCTGCTAATTCTTTATGATGCTGCTATGAGCTTTTTCTCAATTTTTTTGGCATTGGTCATTGAACAGGTAAGGCCATTGGGTTCCACACATTTTCTGCACCAGTGGTTGAGGCGCTGGGCAAACTGGGTGGCATCTCATGTGGATGGTGGCACAAGAAGCCAAGCTTGGATGGCCTGGGGCTTGCTGATTGGTGCTCCAGCTTTCCTGGCGGTTCTCATCCATTGGTGTTTGACTTTTTTCTTGGGCTGGTTTTTTGCAGTTGCATGGAATGTGGCCCTCCTGTATGTCACCCTAGGATTTAGACAATTCAGCCATCATTTCACTGGCATAAGAGATGCCCTCAACGATGGCGATGAACACAGGGCGCGCGAGCTATTGGCCAATTGGCAACAAATAGAAATCAAGGATCTGCCTCGCAATGAAATTGTGCGGCATGTCATTGAGCACTCCGTTTTGTCTGCGCATCGACATGTCTTTGGCGTGTTCTTTTGCTACGCCTTGCTCTCCATCATTGGCCTTGGGCCTGTGGGCGCTGTGGTTTACAGAATTGCAGAATTTGCCAAACGTTATTGGTCGCAGCCCGCAGCCCAATCCGAAATGACAGCAGCCGGTTTCGCCCACCAAGATGCCAGCAATTGGAGCAGCGACTCTTTGAAATTGGTTGCCCATGAGACTTGGCATGCGATAGATTGGCTACCTGCAAGAGCAACTGCGATGGGCTTTGCCATCATGGGCAGTTTCGAAGATGCCATGGACGGCTGGCGCAACCATGCAGAAAAGTTTCCTGATGACAACGACGGCGTTATTTTGGCGGCTACGGCAGGTGCAATCAATGTTCAATTGGGAGGCGCGGCACTGCAGCCAGACTTACCAGGCAGCAGCAGCACCCCAGGACGCACGCCAGAATTAGCTCACTTTGCTCAAGTCGTGGGTCTCGTATGGCGCACCGTTGTCATGTGGCTTGTGTTGGTCGCGTTACTTTCCTTAGCCAATCTTCTGGGATAAAAGCATCTGCAGGCTCCAGGCCAATTACCAACGTTGTTGCCCAAGTTCTTCAAATAACTGCGCATAAATCCTGTGCCTTTTAAGGCTCACTTCACTCGATCGTAAATCGACAGCCTCGTCCTTTTGCAAAGCAGACAAGACACCG
>Ga0114979_10001373_pt1 | contig 16367 bp, 28 predicted proteins | sample S_140625_EF_Meta_FD_87315 | JGI IMG/M metagenome (GOLD analysis project Ga0114979, IMG submission 87315) | Freshwater microbial communities from Lake Simoncouche, Canada to study carbon cycling - S_140625_EF_MetaG | ecosystem: Environmental > Aquatic > Freshwater > Lake | place: Lake... | reverse complement strand
TATTAGACAGCACAACTTGGGACTGGGGGGCGGCACATAATTATGACGGATCGTGGTCCAAATCCTACACCACAGTCCAATGTATAGGAACAGGATATTTTACAGGTGTTAGCGCAGGAGCTCACACTATAGGATGGGGAGTTAAGGCAGCAAATGGTGGAACTACTAGACCATACGAAACCCTAAACCCAAATAGCACAGATGACAGTAGAAACGGACAATTTATTTCTACACTAATAGTTTACGAAATAGCAGGATAAAAGGAAAAGAATATGTCAACACAATTAGACTACGGATACGCATTAAGATCTTTATATGATAATACAGATGCAGTATGGATCTTGAGAGGTACAGAATCACTAGACGGATTAGAGTGGAGTGATGCAAACACACAACCTAGACCAACCAAAGAAGCCTTAGATACGGAACTAGCAAGACTACAGGCAGAGTATGATGCTAAAGAATATCAACGTTTGCGAGAGCCAAATTATCCTTCAATAAAGGATCAGTTAGACATGCTGTGGCATGCCATTGACTCGGGAACTGTAGATAAATCGTCTGCGTTTTACACAACAATTAAATCGGTTAAGGATGCAAATCCAAAACCTTAAGGAATAGATTATGGCAATATCACTAGACGGAACAAATAACTCGATTGTTATCAATAATCTTACTGCCATGGCAGTAGATTCTTCTGGCCGAGTTACTAAACCAAATCATCCTGTATTCAATGTGTATGGAGTTTCTGGCGGTACTTATGCAAATAATAATTATTGGATTTTCCCTACAGTTATAGTAAACACCGGGAGTTATTATAATACAACAAACGGTCGATTTACTGCACCTGTTGCAGGAACGTATCACTTTTTCTGGAGCAACATTGGCGGCAACGCTAACGATGTTTGGAGATATTATTTCCGTAAAAACGGAGCAAACGTCGGTGACTGGCATCTTCGTTTAGATACAGGCGCAAGTGGTAGCGAATACGGTTTTGGCACCCGTGAAATTATTATCCCCCTTGCAGTGGGTGACTATGTACAAATCTATTATCAATCAGATGCTAGTCAAGCATCTTATCCAGGTGGCGATAGTACCGGCAATACTTACCCAACATTTGGCGGATACTTAATAGGATAAAATTATGACAGTTCAATATACAATACAATTAACAGATGCACAAAATAAAGCTCTACGATATGATGCGGTATCTGCACAAGATTGGATCGAAAACGTAGTCTACGAAAAATGCAGAGTAATGATAGAAGAAATTGTAATGCAAGAAGTCAACAGAATTACTGCAAATGGTGGAGCAATATCTGGAACTAAAGAAGAAATTGTGCTAGCCGCACCCATTGTGCTTGCATCAGATAGAATGGCACAATCTGGTAATCAAGTCTAAATTTACCAATAAATAAGGGTACATAGGAAAACAAATGCCACTTTCGCAAATACCATCAAGGATGTTAGGGAACAGTCAGTTAGGTGCCAATACTAACTCTACTAACGTTGGCGTGCCTATCATTGAAAACAGCCCTACAATATCAACTAGTTATTCTATTAGTACTGGGTCAAATGCGTTAAGTGCTGGCCCCATCACGATCGCAGATGGAATCACAGTTGTTATACCCGACGGATCTGTATGGACAATATTATAAAATGAGTATTCTTAGAGTAAACAAATTTCAAAACATTGCGGGCACCACTCTCAATGTGCCCATACAGGTTCAGCATTATCAGAATAATACTAGGACTGCACTATCAAATTCTGCATCAGCTACATTGTGGAGCGGTATTACTTTCAACAAACTTCAGTCAAATTCATACCTAATAATCACAGGACAGTTAGTTTTTTCAAATGCTTATTCCTACAACATGGGCTATTGGTGGCAGATAGGCAATTCAGGTAAAAGATACGATGGCATTTTTCAATGCCATTACCCTAGTGATGTTACTCGAGCAGTCTCTATTAAAATTGGATGGCTTATCAACGGAATTTACACCACAACAGATACTGGGCTTCAAAGCATTAGTATTGGCTGGAATTCTATTAACGGTGGTTCAGACATGCCAGGAACTGTATGGAATCCTAATGCAAGTGATGATGCTCGAAGCCAGCAACATTCATCTGATTTAACTATTATGGAGGTTGCAAGTTGAGTAATTTTTATATTAGACCAGTTGATATGTCTGACGCATTAAGATCGCTGTATCCAAATTCTCCTTGGAGAGTTATTAACGATCCTACAAAGTTTGAAAACATTGTATGGGAAGATTTAACTGTAGATCCTCCAAATCGAGAAGTAGTAGAAGAAGAAGTTTTACGCCTACAGGCAGAACAAACTGCAACAAACTATCGACTATTTCGTGTAGAAGAATATCCACCATTATCCGAGTTTGTTGATGCGATGTATTGGCAAGCACGTGGCGATGATACAAAAATGACAGCATATCTTGCCGCAGTAGACGCAGTTAAAGCTAAGTATCCAAAGGCATAAATTATGGCAAGTACACTAAAATTTGATCAATGGCAAAGTACCGTAGGTATTGCAAAACAAACAATCATACAGGTAATAAACTGGCAAAGCCCCTTTGGAGAAGTCACCATTGCCGCCAATGGCTCTGGATCTTTAGGAACACAAACAGTTACAGTACAATCAAATTCAAGATTATATATTCACTGGTGGACTTCACAGTATACATCAATACCAAATAACACCAGCTGGAACGGTAAAGTGTATCCTAAGATTAACGGCTCAACTTTTCCCTACGCCGACGACGACGCATTTAATCATCAATTTTATGATGATGCCGCAAGTGGAGCAAGACTGCGACATGTATATTCAAGTTTTGTTGTGTCTAATAACTTAACAGCAGGAACTTATACAATCGACTTAGCATGTAGCACTTATAATCAAATTGTTACATTTAACTATCAATCAGGGACTCCGTCAACTAGCCCGTATAATAATAGAAGATCTAGAATGGTAATAATGGAGATAGCAGGATGACCCCACAAAATAGAAGTTATCATACATTTTTTGCCCAAGCGATAGATAATTTAACTACAGGAACATGGGCATTGTATGGAAACACGTATGAATCTATACAATGGCAAGAAGGAATAAGACCTTCAAAAGAAGCAGTCGAGGCCGAAGCCCAACGACTACAAACAGAGTGGTCCAATACTGAATATCAACGATTACGTGCCCCTGAGTATCCACCAGTTGGTGAGCAATTAGACGCATTATGGAAAGGTGGAGATGCTGCCGCAGAAATGTTAGCACGAGTGCAGGCCGTTAAGGCACAGTATCCAAAACCGGAGGGAGTATAATATGCCCTTAATCTTAAATGGTAATGGTACTATTAGTACTTCAGCTAACACCGGAACTAGTTTTACTTCAGCTGGATACCCATTAACCCCGAACAGACCTGCATGTATGATCTGTTGCCAGCCGTCGGATATCAACTGGCCTACTGGCGGTATTATTAACTACGGATACTCTGGAGCCACTAAATTATTTGATACGACAAACTCATTTGATATGGGGACTAGTAGATATACTGCACCAGTTGGCGGAATATATTATTTGTCATGTACTGCAAACGGTAATGCTACTAGCGGTGTTCCTCGAGGATATGTGAGAATTAACGGAGCCTATGTAGGAGCCGGACAAATTCACCTTAGGGGCTGTAGTAACTTAAATAACGGTGACCTAGATCAACGAACTATGGCTTGCACACTAAGACTTAATGCAGGCGACTATGTTGATATCTATGTCAACGAAGGTCGTTTCGACACTTTTGGAGCAAATTATTTTACAATGTTTTTAATTGGATAACATATGGCACAATATACTATTGAACTTACAACTTCACAAGATCTAGCACTATCGTCAGTAGTTGCTGATCAACACGACTGGATATCAAACTTTGTTAATGATAGATGTCGTATTGCAATCGACGAGATAGTAAGAATTACAGTTGAAAAATGTTTAGATAACGGAGTACAACTACCCGGAAGCAAGGATGAGATTGTGACTCTTGCGTTTGAAAAAGGCTGGGTAGTATCAGCAAAAGACGTTACACCTGATCTTCCAAACTAAGCGCATCATCGCTTAATTTACCTATAGCGGCTAACAGCATATCTGTTACGCCGCTATTTCTTAGGGTCTTAAACACTAGATTAGGCGTACCCATTTCGCCTTCACGAGCTAGTCCGGCTTTTCTATAACCCCACAACATATCTTTAACTTGCGAAATTTGATCAAGTTCTTTTGTAGCTAGTCTTGTGGTAATTAGAATCATCCAAGCCTTGCACAAGCGTTGAATTGTTTCAACATCCGGGTCACGTAATACATGTTCTGGCTCCTTGATCCAAGCGTCTTTTACCAAACTGTATGTCGAACTTACAGCAGGCTTGTTAATATCTTCTGCATATAATTCTACAGGAATCCCGTGAATATTGATGTTATGTTCTTCGCGCCATAGGTCTCGTTTAGTTTTAAACAGTTCATCTACAGCCATATCGCATTGTACGCTACTGTAATCTACGATCAAATGTAGATCTAAATCACTATGCGGACTGTATGTATAGTTGGCTTGACTACCGCTAATAACAACATCATCTACTCGAGTATCTATACCTAAAAATTCGTAATATGCTTTAGCAATCTTTAATAATGCAACGTGTACATCCTTGTGTAGACGACCGTTGTCCCATAGTACAGGGTTAAGATTTTCGTGGTTTTTGCCGGGCTGTTCAAAATGTTGCATAGTACTATATTTATAAATTATTGTTTACCCAAATATTTTCATTCAAAAAGTATTTAATTAAATACTTTTAAGGAGAAACACATGGAAATATGGAAACCAGTAAATAGAATTCCAGGCTACGAAGTCAGCAATCAAGGGCGAGTGAAATCTTTAAAACAAAAACAACCTAAATTATTAAAAATCGTTACAAACAATGTAGGTTATGATCTTGTTTGTTTATCAAACGGAAATGTCAAATATACTAGTTATATTCATCGGCTAGTTGCAGAAGCATTTATACCAACAAATTTAACTCTAGATAATATACACGTTAATCATAGAGATAAAAATCCAAGAAATAATAACGTAGAAAATTTAGAATGGACTACACGGAGCGAAAATATGTTCCACAGGGACGATATGTGGAGATATTTCCAATATCAGAAGCTTAATAGATTATGCGATAATATGACAGACGAACAGCTGGTCCAATTTATTCAGTTAGCTGAATCTATTCGTTAAATATTATGATGAGCACAACTGAATTTTTAACGGGAAAATTATTGGTAGCACCGCCTAGGAATCAGGACGGCCATTTTTCTAAAACTAGCGTATTAATAGCACAACACGGCATGAGCGGAGCATGGGGCGTTATTGTAAATCGTCCTGCAAAAACTGTAACCATGCAGGCAATTATGGCCGCGGCTAGTATTGAATGTACTACAAACGAACTTATATATGTAGGCGGTCCTGTAGAACCTACCAGAGTACATGTTGTCCATACGCTAGATTGGGAAAGCGGAAGCACTCTAAAGATTACAGAAAATCTTGGAATCACCGGTGACGTATCAGTATTAGCCGCAATAGCAGGCGGGTGCGGCCCGAGTATGTATCGCGCAGGAGTTGGACTAGCTGTATGGTCTGCAGGACAACTTGACGGTGAAATGAGTGGGTTAGAACCTTGGGGACCAAACCACCAATGGCTGACAACTGATGCTAGTGTTGAGCTTTGTCTAACCGGCGGCGGAGAAGAACAGTGGCAACGAGCGATCAACGAATGTGTCAATCAACGCATTGCCACTTTATTTTAATCTTTTTCTGAATTTAGATTAGCCAGCATTTCTCTAATCTTTGAACTTTGTGAAACACCTTTAATCTTACCAACACCAATACCTTCAGTTGGATCGCTTGGTCTAGTAATTTCCCCTGTATCTTTATCAATAACAGTTGATGTTTTCTTTAAGCCTTCATAGACGCTGGTCTTAGGAGGTGCGTTATATCCGTTCTCATCTTCACCTAAGTCTCGGATGCGTAGAGTATCTAAGTCAAACTCTAAGTCAACTTTTTGTCCTACGCCACTACTTGAACGTGTCTTCATAAACTGGATTTGATAACGTCCACGTTCCTTCATAGCACGGCTTGTAAAAATACCAATCACGTTATCTGCCGTTTGAATCTTTGATAATCCGCCACTAATGTGACTGTGATCAAATTCAATTTCTTCAACAGCCGCACGGTTCAACTGACTTGCAGTTACAACAATAGCCTGTGTTTCCATTGCCAAGTTACGCAGTTCTTCTGACACATACTTGTCTTTGACAAACAAGTCACTTGGACTTACTTTAACACTCATTGGCATCATTAAATCCAAGTAGTCGATTAATAAAATATCTGGCTTATGACCTTTCTTAACTTGATACTCTTTCAAGTATGCTCTCAAGTCGTTGGTAGTCTTACCACTGGGCATATACTTGATCTGTACACTACCTGCCTGCTTCCCAATCATCTTGACTTTGAGTTCAACGTCATCTAGATTCTTGAAAACTTCACGAGTTGGAATGTTACTTAACATACTATCCATACGCATGGCCACAAGTGCTTCACTCAACTCAAATGTAAGATACAGTACATTGAGTCCATTGAGTGCCCAGTTACAACCTAAGTTTGCTAAGAATAGACTCTTACCACCACCTGATGCCGCACACCAAATGTTAAGCTCACCACGATTAAATCCACCATATAATTTTCTGTCAACGCTAGGCCAACCAGTGGATATTTGACCATTTGAATTCTTCAATCCTTCGAGACGTGCTCGAGGATCTTCAAAGTAATCAGTACCCATATCCTTTTGCAGGCTAATTTGAACTGCGTCTTTGATCATTTTCTCCACAGGACCATAGTCACCACGTTCAAGCAGATCAGCACTCTTCAAAATTGCCCTTTCAAGCCCCTTGTGTCGTGAAAAACTTTCAAATTCATTCATCAACCAAGAATAATTTTCTTCAGGTAACTGTGCTGGATTAAGGTCTGTATTACAACTTGCGTTGACAATACTAGCCTCCGGCATAATTTTATATTCATTAACATACTCGGTAATGAACTTTGCTGGCTCCTGCAATTTTCTGTCAAAATTTTCAGGATCAAAGATGTTTTGACAGCGTACAAATGTAACTGCATCACTCATAAACATCTCAAGATACAATTTTTGTATCTCAAAACTATAGTTTGGAATCACGTGGGTTTCTTTATTCTGCGCCATTTAATATTTTCTTCTTTAACATAGTTATTTTTATCTGATTATGCTCACGGTACTGCAAGATCGTGAAAAGTGTGTAAATTCTTCCATATTTCTTGACCGCATCTGCAACGTCTTTTACATCATTACCCCAGTCTGGTAAGCTAACTGACCAACCTGCTTCCACAGCCTTGTCAATTAATACAGTACCCGGCCGGTCATTGTCGGGAACAATAATAACTTCCTTGCCTAATTGGTTAAGACGCATAATTTGTGCCTCATTGGGCTCATTGTGCATGATGGCACACCCATCTATGGCGATAGCATCAAACTGTCCTTCAACAACAATCACGTATTTTCTGTCATCTGTTTGACGATCTAAATTGAAAACATACCCAGGTTGTGCTGTGGTCAGGTACTTTGGCTTGCCATCATTAATTTTACGGCCTGTCCAACCTACTACCACATTTTCATGAAAAAATGGAATAATTACTCGGTCACGATAACCATTCTCAGCACTCCACATCCATGGATACCAATCAAGTTTCATGCCTCTATCTAAAATATAGGTCGCAACTGCTAACAATTCAGGTTCTTCACAACCCGCAAGTAACCATTCGTTAATAGTGAGGCAATCTTCAGGTAATTTGCGTGGTTCTAAGGCAAAATTCACCGGTTTCTGAACCGGAACCAAGTCATCTTTGTGTTTTATTGCCTCTAGTGATAACTTCTGTACTTCGCTATCCGGTATGTTTAACCACAACATTAGGTTTCGGGTATTCTTACTCAGTAATTTTCCAGGAGTCCAGCCGGCTTTGAAGTTACAGTTAAAACAATGGTATTGAAATCCATCATTTTTGAACATTACTCCACCACGCTTACGTGTATCACGTTTTTCTCCGTTGTTGTGACAACAGACAGCATTAAAACTTTCCCACCCTGATGGGGTCATTTTACGTTTAGGTGGTAAGGCTGATTGTACTGTTGCCTGTATGAGATTCATACAGTTAGTTTAACTGATATAGATGATATTGTCAATAAACCCGGACGGAAATTTGTTCGTTTGTGAACCTACAGGATATCCAGTTGGGTAGTAATTTGTGCCCATAGGACCGGGCGCAGGTTTTACTTTAAAGCGTAATGCGGTATAACCACTTCCGCAATCGATGTTAATTATTTCGGTTGTAGCAGTAGCAGTGGTATAGGTTGTGATCACAAAACTTTGGGCATTTGCTTGACCTGCTGGGCTAGGACTGTTATCTAGTGTACCTTCTACTGTGATCGTTCCGACAAATCCAGCAAGAGTAATTTCCGCAGTACTGTTGGTTGCGGTACTGGTAGCACGAACAACTGGACGTAACCAACCTGTACGGAATACAAAGCCCATACTGCCAAAAGTACGGTCATATTCTTTACCAGTTTCCAGCGTTTTCATGTCTATTGTTTGTAAAGGATATCCAATAGGAAAACCATCTGACACAACTTCTAAATCACCAGTAATACCATAATAGGTATTTGAATAAGCTGGAGTATATGTGCCATCACCGTTGTCTCGTTTGATCACAAATTTGTAGTTTGCGGCCTGTAAATCTACAGTATCAAACGGATCAAATGTAACTGTAGCAATGCCCTTACTAACAACTACGGTCGAAGTTCCGGTAGTAACAGTATGTTCTACGATGTCTAATAGTTTACTTTGATTGAGAACATATTGTTTACCTTCATTGTCTAATAGATCAAGATAATAATCGTTACCAGCGATACTAACTGGTTTTTGATCGGAGTTTTTAAACTGTATCTGTACAGTATCCTTAAAACCCTTTTGTATTTTTAGTTTGCGCTGATACATAATCTTGTGGATTCCTTTATTTTGGTCCAGATCCAATATCACGTCGAGCGAATTGGAGTATAAATAGACTGGTAACTTATTCATAATACATATTTATTCATAGATGAAGCCTGCGAAAACCGAAGAATTTCAACAAAATTTCCCATTCATTACCTGCATCCGCTGTTGCGATGATGAGTACGTTGGCATCATTATTAACTATGATCTACAGGTTACCAGCATTTACGACTTTAGTATTTTAAAGACTGAGAACGATAAACAGCAATTCCTAGAATTAGGTGAAATTTGGTGGTGGGAATCAAATCGTAAGATTCCAATCAACATTTTTTTAAAGCAAGATATGACAGCATTCCGCCCTATGATCAAAACATTTAACAGCAAGGACGTTACTATTGTATTTGGACCAACTGTGAATCTAAGTGACATCGCTGAAAAACGTGTCAAACGTAAATCGATACAATTAGTCAAAAATCCTAAGAATATCCGTAACTAAGTTTTTCGCAGATTAGGTTCAACTGCATGACAATTAAATGAGCATAACCAACAGCATGACTCTTCTTAAAGAAATAGGCCTCATCAGTCTTTTGCCAAATTTCATCTTTGATCGCATCGAAACCTTTTTCTTGGCATACTGGGACGAGATGTTTTTTACCGGGTCTGATCAAGGCCAAGACCATAGCGAGTTCTGAAATATTTTTTGGCTTTAACTGTGCCAGTAGGTTATGATAACCATTAATATGAAACAGTTGATCGCACACATCTTTCTCATACATTAAATCCCATAGCGGTTCAACTGATAGCAAATGTTTAATATGTTCTTCGTTTTGAACGTCAACATAAGCACTAACATTCAAAAAATCTATCTTAAAATAACCCCTATCTTCTGCTTCTTTGTATTCAATTGATGCTAGTCCTGTTAGTGGATTGTAGGGAATAGCGTGACAATACACACCGGTATTGTGCTTTTTAAAAGTTCCATTTGATTCTATAACTGCAGGGACATTCTTGATTACGTCAAGTACCCTTGTTCTATCAGCAAAGTCAATATCAATATCCGGCATCGTAATCTCCACCACACATCTTTAATAACATTCGATACTGTTCATACGCTTTCTTTACCGCTGGCACATTATCTCGAATATGCATTTCTTTATATTTTTGTTCGTCAATTACACTAACGAAATCTTCTAGTTTATGAATAGGAATATGTATTGCTACACCTTCAACTGTTTCAATCCTCGGTTGATATCCAAAAATTTCGTCATGTATTTTAGCGTCAGTCCAAAATTGTACAGGTACCTTAGATAGTCGATGAAATTTTCTATCGCTAGGTTCTGTATGTGCTTCGAAGGCCTGACAAAATTTTGCCAATGAATTTGAATAAGGTAACGGTTTACTCAATTCCGCTCTCCTTACATATTTCTTTAACCATCGCAACATCTGCTGATTTAGATTTAAAGTGTTTGGTCCAATAAACAAGATCCAATGCAGGTTCAACAAGCATCAATTGATCGTCATTGAAATTTGCCAACATTTCTTTACCTGTTTTACAATTTAATAACACCCATGCACTAATCTTTCCATTGCGTATATCATGTACTGCGCGATTAAAGTTGGCATAGTTAAAATAATGATACCATTGAGCACCACTAGAGTCACTCCACTCCATCATTGTTGTAATAGTACGTTGAACTGCGGACTCAACTGGTTCTACTTTAAGCATCTCATATAGATACTGTTCATACAGTTCGTCTCTACACCAGTGATCTAATTTAACGCCACTCTTAATAACGAAATCAATGAATTTATCAGGATATATGGGATTAACATTATTAACAAAACTTCCGAACTTAACGAAAGCATTGTAATAAGCAGTCTTAGCAAACTCTTCATACGTTTTGAGTTTTTTAGCATTTTGTGTAAGTTGAAAGAATCTGTTGAAAGCCATGTAGCCTGCTTGAACACGCTTTTCATCTTTCTGAAGAGCTCGACGTTTCTGTTCACACATATGAGCCACTAGCGTTTTTTCTTTCATAAACGCCTTGCTACAATGTACACAGTTGTACGGTTGTTCTTCTAATTTAAACATTACTCGTATTCTTTTCGTTGCTTTTTATCAAAGCCCATTTTATCAAATAGTTCGTTCTTATCTTCCTTAGACATCATTTTAGCCTGTAGCTTAATGTCTGACAATTTCATAGCAGGATACAATTCGGCTAATAATTTTTCAATCTTTTCCGCTTTTTCTTTTGTACCGGCTTTGAGATATGGATGATATGTTTTCATACCAACACCACATCCTGCAAATAACTTCCAAAGCAATGCCTTATGATTTTTACTAAGTGTCCAGTGATCTTTATTAACTAGTTCATTTGTACGTTCAAGAAACCATTCTTGTAAATCGCGATCCCCTTCTACGTTAGCAACATATCGCATAAGGATGTATGGGCTAAAATCTTTCTTTTCTTCAGGCGTAAGTTTATCATAAAACTCGTAGTTTCTTAAATCAACTGCGGCTAATTCACGTTTGATATCAAGTGCCATCTTTGTCCTTACTTAGGTGATATGTTATTATAACACGGTCAATGGCCGCTTGTAAAGCAGGATTATCTCTCGCGGCTCTTCGAATCTCACCCCAAAGTTTTGAATCCATTATGTGTTCATGTAGTGGGCGACCGTCACCGGTACGAGGATCAAAGTTTGGATCGTCTTTGTTATAATTCCAACCGGTCACTTTTCTAGTCATAGGATCTGCTCCAAATTCTCTAGAGTAGACTACATTACCTACTCGTTCGTGTATAAGTGGTACACCTGGTTTAAGATTTCCCATCTTTACTCTCTGGTTTTACAATACCGTACTGGTTGTATAGCCACGTGATAAACGCTTCAATTTCTTTACTAGGAAATGGATATACCTTATAAGCAATGCTAATTCGTTCTAACCAATCTTTGTCTTTCATATCTTACCAACATTTAGTGTAATTGACAATCTCGCTCTGACGACTAACTTCTTTAACAAAATACGCACATACAGGTTTTTCTCCTCCATGCAACGGCGTACATAATAGCTGTCCAGGTTTCATCTTTGGAAAATACCATTTAACATCTTGGTAAACATTAATAATATCAATGTCGTAGAACTCAGGACGAAAACTACTTAATGGATTAAATGTAAAAGTTCTAAATCCGCGATCATTTAAACTTGTTAAGGGCAGTACTTCCATTTCTGGGCCGGTTGGATCGCCTACAATAGTACACCAATCTAACGGCATAGTAACTTCGTAAGGTCCAATTTTTAATACTACTGCTGGACCAGTAAACGATTCTAAAAAGATCAGAGGAAGATAAAAGTAGTCGGGATTTTGATTATCGCTATTATCCATCACAGCGTATCGTAAATCTTCATCTACTTCTTCGGGGAGATCATTCAAATAGAATGTCTTGTTGTCTAGCGTCAATATTTGCATTATTTAGATTTTAACCTTTTCAATTGTAAACGGGTACTTGGCATCTTTGTAGAACTTCTTGCGTTCAGTTAGATGTCTTTTTGCGTATTTGGTGTTGGCTGTTATATCCCAGATTTGGACGAAGTCTTTGTCTTCTGCTTTTCTAATACCTCGCCCAATTGATTGTATAACCCTTGTAAAGCTCTTTCCGGACTCAACCATAACCAGATTAAAAATCCTTGGAATATTAAGACCCACAGCGGCCACACCATAAGTCGCCACAATAATCTTGTTATCACTTGTTTTAATTTCATCGTATTCTTCTTTTCTGTCTTTTGTTTTTACTGCTCCAGAAATGAATACGCTATCTGTTAATTCGTTTTGTAAAAACTTTCCTGTTTCAATCCTATCAACTAGGACTAATGTATTGCCTGAATCTGCAATACCTTTAACAAGTTTAGCAATCCACTCCATGCGGGTGTCGTCAGTGACTAGGTATTTTAACTCTTCTGGATATGATCCAAACTCTTTCCACTCTTGTGTCTGAATTACATTTACATGGCATGTACTTAGTATGCCCTTTTCCTGTAATTCATTAGCAGTAACAGTACCAACTACTGGTCCAATACTACATTTAATACTTTCAAACTCGAGGGGATCTTTAGGAACAGTACCAGTAAGTCCCCAACGAATTGGAGCATTACGTAAATTCTGTGTTAAAAGATTCTTTAATACTTCTGCTTTAGCTTGGTGAACTTCGTCAATCATAATCAATTGAACGTTTTCAAGAAATTCAGCAAGTGTAATCAAGTCAGCTTCACCATTCTTAGATTTTTTATCTAAAATATTAAGTGATTGCCAAGTACAAATAGTATGTGTCTTACCTAAATCTTTTCGATCTCCGTAGTAAACACCTACATCCAATCCTACGTTAATATAATCTTCTTCAGTTTGTTCTACTAGTGATTTATTTGGTACAATAACAAGTGTGCGACCATACTTTTCACAAATCTTACTAAGTGTGGCAGTCATAATTGTCTTGCCTGCACCAGTAGCAACTGACTGTAATGCCTGTGGGTTTTCTAAGAATGTATTAACAACTCCTACTTGGTCGTCACGCAATCGAATAGGTTCGCCGGCAAATCTATGCCCGTCTGGCCAACACTTATCACCCCAAAATTCTTCTGTAATTTTTGTAAATTCTAATACAGGGCTTGTACGTTCATCTTCAACTTCGATGTAGTAACCCCATTGTTCAAGTAATGGGAGAATTTGATCCAGTAGACTAACATAAGTAGTGCCGCCTAGTCCAAAGAAACTAACACAACCGTCCCATCGTCCGAGTCTATACGCAGGTTGATACCTTGCGCTCTGCTGAAAGTACTTGAATTTCTTTACTAAGTCTTTCCTAGTATCGAGATCAAGTCCTTCTATTTTGACGTTAACTTCGTCTTTGATTATAACTCGTGCTGTTGCCATCTTTTCTGTATTGTAGGTGCTTTAGTACTATAATACACTAAGTTCCGAGCATTGTCAACTACTGTGCTCATAGTAAAATGCATATAATTATAATAGCCTAAGTTGATTACTGTGTTGAATTTAACACCCGATTTGATTAATGGTTTTGTAATTTTGGTACTTACAAATACAAGTCTAGTAGTATCAGTGATAGGCCCGTTTAGATCATTATCTTTGACAAATTTATTAAAGTCCGATTGTTCGTTAGGCAATCTGAACATAACACTCATATCTTTTGTTTCAATACCTAGTCTATGAGCAAACTCCATCCAACCTTTTACCATTGTAAGTTCACTGCCCCCTGGTACAACAACTAATGCTGGACCTCCGTGGGTTAGCAAATCAGTGAATGCATCAATTGGATATACTCCACTATCTACCCAAGGATGTTTAGAACTGGCCAACGATAAAACTGTTCTAGTTACTGGATTAATTTCCGTTTTAATTTTGGAATCAATTTTATCGTCCCAAGTAGTAACACCGTATTCTCTAGCCCAAAACAATGCTTCAACTAGATTAGTTGTTTCTGGTTGAGGAATTTTCTTATGACAATTTTTTAATTCAAATCCACCGCCAGTATAAACTAACATCGGCAAATGATGTTCTATATCAAGAAACGTTTCACTAACTGATCGATATAGTTCCATAAACTCTTCAGACGCATGAAACTCTTGAGCCAAGAATATACTACCAATCCATTCAATTGTTGTTTCTGTTAAATTAAAAACCCATTTTTTAACATTGCCATCCCAAGTACCTTTGTACAGTTGATGGACTTCTGAATTTCTTTTGCGTAGTAGTTCAACTAATGTTTCGTTGTAGGGAAATTCTAACGCAATAACATTTCCTGTATTACCTTCTATAGGAGTTTTGATAATTGAAATACGTTTTTGTTGAGATATAACCCTGAAAGGGTGTTTCCAAACAGGCTTATCTAATATATCATCAATCGATGGAACTGTTGGTCGCAATTCAGCACGATGCTTATTAAGCACTCTAAGAGCTAGATGACCCTGTTTTTCTGTTAGTTGATTTGCGTTAAACGCAATTTGATCTGCAAGACTAGACAGTATAGTACCGTCGTGACCAGAGACAATATTGTTATGTTTGAAAAGCCAGGGGCCCGAGCCCACAGCAAATTGAATCAACTCTTCGATATACATGATTATTAGATATGAACATCTTCCATGCCAGCAGTACGCAATTTAATAATGTTGCTTAACTGCCATTGTTTAATATCAAGACCTTTAATGATGCCCAACCATTGATTCCGTAGTAAGGCAAATTCGTTTACAATTTTTTCAAGGTCCACTACATCTGGTTCACCTTCGCAATACTTTTCGCAATCACGACTGCTTAAAGCACGTTGATAGTTTTCCAAATATTTTTTAAATGCTTTTGAACGTGTACGGCGTAGCTCAATATTAAGATACTCCAATATACCTTCAATTTCTTGTAATTGATTAAATCGTTGTTCAACAATACCGGGCAAGGCGGCGGAGGACTTTTCTAAGTTTCCATAGACTTTGACCTCTCGCCTTGCTTCTTCTAACTGAACATAATAGTACTCAATACAGTCAGGCAAATGACTGATGTCTCGACTGATTTTTGAGTACCAATTCATCAATAATCCTCTTCTTCTTCATCGTAGCCATAACCGTCATCTTCATCAGATTCTTCTTCGGTTACTGCTTTGATTGCTTCGTCGAGGTGAGGATCGTAACCAGTATAACTTTGAAGCGTGTCTGCATCAATGTCATTTCCTAGCAAAAAATCCACATATTGATTTGCGGCCATTTCACGATTTTTTTCTGGAATATATTCACGAAACATATCCCAAACTGTCATAATTAGATTCTCGTCCATTATGCTTCTTCTTCCTCAGTAATAATTGCTGTTGTAGTTAAAGATTCGGCCGCTTTAGCATCCCACTCGTTCATGATAACGTGTAGTTTTTCTTCGGTCCAATTCTTACGGAACTCTGCAACAATCTCACCAGTTTCTTTACTAGTGTATGCTAATTTATTCCCAACCTTGGATAACACACCCATTTTCTCGAACATATCGACCAAACCACTTGTTGGAGCCATACCAGTTGAATATGGAATCTCAACTTGTACACTTTCAAAAGGTTTAGCATATCGTGTTTTCATGATCTTACAAGCGGCACGGATACCTAATACATCAGTGACTTTGTTACCATCTGCGTCAACTTTAAGTTTTAGCTTCTTCATAGCAACAACGATACTTGATGCATAAACAAAACCTTGACCACCACTGATTTTAT
>Ga0114979_10001372_pt1 | contig 16367 bp, 15 predicted proteins | sample S_140625_EF_Meta_FD_87315 | JGI IMG/M metagenome (GOLD analysis project Ga0114979, IMG submission 87315) | Freshwater microbial communities from Lake Simoncouche, Canada to study carbon cycling - S_140625_EF_MetaG | ecosystem: Environmental > Aquatic > Freshwater > Lake | place: Lake... | reverse complement strand
GTGTCGCTTGACAGGGGCATGGGTCGGTAGACCCAGTACCCCGTTAACGCCGCAGCGAATAAAGAAAATAGGACCACTGTCCACAAAAAACGTTTGAGCACAACCTATTTCCTTCATTTGGTGCACCCCATTTTTTGTGGGATCGCTCAAAAATTATATCGAGCGATCAGCCGTCCAATCTCAATCGACGGCAAGGCTCACAGCGGCTCCAAGCGCAATGGCACCCACAGGAATAACCCAGGTGTTGGCCTCAGTGGCTTGTTTCTGCGTCAAGGCCTGCAAGTTTTGCATCTGATGCCGCAACCGCGCATCAATGATTCGAATGGCAACAAACTCAGATTTAAGGGTTTGGGTCATTTGAAGCAAGGACGCTTTGGCCACCCTTGTGATGACGCTGTCCCCACGTTGTTTGAGGAGTTGGCCAATGTCATGCAAGTTAGTAGCCGTCCATTCATCATTGAATTTATTCAAGGCTCTTTGCGTTAACCACTTGCCGGCGTGTCGGGTGACACGGGGTGGGCAACCCACCAAGACCCATTTAGCGGCAGTCGCATCTTCCAGCAAGGGCAAGACTTGGTTCATCGCATGTGTTTTATCGTTGACAAAAATGACGAAAGTTTCCATGGTGATCTCCTTTGTGTGAATGCGTTTTATTAGACAGTTTCAAGAATGGACGAGGTTTGTCCTTTGGTGGATGGGCGCTTGCTGTTGATCCAACTCACCACAACAATGGTTGAGATGAACAAGCCATGGACACACCAATAAAAAACATCATGACCCCATGAGTCGGACTCAAGGATTTCGCTAATTAATATTTCTTTGACGACCATCTGTGCCGCTGTAAAAGCTAACACCGCCCCACCCGCAGGAATAATCAGGGGCCAGCGTTCGACCATTTTGAGCACCATCTGGCTACCGAACACGACGATGGGAATGCTGACCATCAGCCCAATTGCCACCAACTCAAACGAGCCATTGGCGGCACCCGCGACGCCCAAAACATTGTCAATGCCCATCAGTGCATCAGCAACGACGATGGTTTTCATCGCGCCCCAAAAGGTCATGGCCCCCACGTCATCATGCGTTTCGTTCCCATCGTTTGAGATGAGTTGGTAGGCAATCCACATCAAGCCCAAACCACCGATCAGCATCAGGCCTGGTATTTTGAGCAACCAAACCACAGCAAAGGTCATCAGGGAGCGGACAACAATCGCGCCGACGGTGCCCCAAAGGATGGCTTTTTTCTGGAGTAAGGGGGGGAGTTTTCTGGCGGCAAGCGCAATGACAATCGCGTTGTCACCAGCTAAAACCAAGTCGATCAAAATGATGGCAAGCAATGCCCACCACCACGGCGCTGTAAACAGTTCCATAGCAAAACCTTTAAATAAATCGATCAAAGCTCTTCCATGAGAAGAGCGAGAGATCGAAGGTCTTGCTTAGCTTGTAATAAATCAGTTATGTGCCCAACCCGCCGGAAGCCTAGGCTTCGTATTGACGACTGGTTGATCGTGACATGTGGCCAAGGCCAAAATCTGAACATGTGACGATTGAGCTACTCCCCATCGATAAGTTCAGTTTATTGTGTAAAAAGATTTATCGCTATTCCCCCATGATTTATGGGGCGATGTATCGGGATAATGGACGCATGACCTCAGATATTTCGTCCATTCAATTGCAAGGCATTGCCCCCCTGCCCCATTTGGGCATCATCCGCGCGGAGGGTGCAGATGCGGCCAGCTTTTTGCACAACCAGATCACCAACGATGTGCTGTTGATGCAAGACGGCCAGTGCCGCTTGGCTGCATTTTGCAATGCCAAAGGCCGCATGCAAGCGAGTTTTGTGGTTTACAAGCGATCAGCAGAGGAACTGCTGCTGATTTGTCGCAAAGACTTGATGACGCAAACCATCAAACGCTTGTCGATGTTTGTACTTCGCGCCAAAGCCAAGCTAAGCGACGCCACAGAGGCGTTTGAGTTGTTGGGTTTGGCGGGCGACACGGTCGGCCAAGCCTTACTCGGCAGTCCTTCAGCCGCAACAGAAGCACTTGAGCCTTGGCGACGCCACACCTTTGGCGATGCGGATGTGCTGACCCTCTACCCCGCTTTGGGCCAAGCACGCGCTTTGTGGCTGGCGCCCAAAGAGATGGCCGCACCCACTGGCGTAGTCCTCAGTCCCGATGGCTGGCAAGTGGGCGAAGTGATGAGCGGCATTGCTTGGGTCGAACTTGCCACCTTCGAGGCCTTTGTGCCGCAAATGCTCAACTACGAATCGGTGGGAGGGGTGGACTTTAAAAAAGGTTGTTACCCTGGCCAAGAAGTTGTGGCGCGCAGCCAGTTTCGAGGCACCCTCAAGCGACGTGCCTTCATTGCACAGAGCCCTGTGCCCATGGCAGCGGGTCAAGAAGTGTTCTCTAGCTTAAGTGCCACACAGCCTTGTGGCTTGGTGGCTCAAGCGGCTAGCGAGGGCGCTTGCCATGTGGCGGTTGTTGAGTTGCAGCTGAACGCGACTGACAACAGCACGCTCCATTTAGGGGCCGCCCAAGGCCCCACATTGACATTGCTGCCATTGCCCTACCTGCTGCGCGACGATATCTAAGCTCACCGCTTGGCAAGCGTCATGATTTAAACCAAAGCCAAGCGCATCTCCACATGCGCAATGCCCACTTCATCAAACGGCTCACCGACCGCCACAAACCCATGAGCGCTATAAAAATGCTCTGCCGTGCGTTGGGCACTGAGGCGCACTTCTTGGTGGCCACGTCGACGGGCTTCTCTCAGTAGGGCTTGGAGCAACCAAGCGCCGTAACCGAGCCCTCGCGCCTCTTTCAACACAGCCATGCGCCCAACTTTGGCCACGCTCAAAGACGGTTGAAGCAGTCGCGCATTGCCCAAAGCTTGGCCATTTGCATCAAACAGCACGGCATGCAAGGCGGTGGCGTCCTCTGGATCCCACTCGTCTTCGGGGGCGATGCCCTGCTCTAGGACAAACACAGCCGTGCGCACCGCTTGGGCAGCGTTTTGCATCAAGGGCCAATCGCCAATTTCGATGTAGGTCATTGGCATCGCATCATGACCCAAACGCTTGCCGCAATGCCCGTGCAGCATCATTGTGCGCGGTCAGCGCCTCTGGAATCACCCGTCCCATTTGGATGAAACTGTGCACCACGCCTTTGTAAATTTCTAAGTCCACGGCGACACCAGCTAAGCGCAGATGGTCGGCATAGGCCACGCCCTCATCCAACAACGGATCGCATTCGGCCAAACCCAGCCAAGCAGGAGCGACACCCGACACATCGGCCAGCAAGGGAGAAAAGCGCGGGTCATGACGATCGACGGCATTGGGCAGGTAGTGGCTATAGAAGTACTCAATGCTGTCTTTTTCAAGCAAGAAGCCTTTGTCAAATGTGTGAGCAGACGCCATGTGCGCAGGCGAGCAGCCAGGATAGAACATGAGTTGCAGTCTCAGGTCAATCCCTGCATCACGCGCTGCAATCGCCGTGGCCGCTGTCAGCGTGCCACCCGCGCTGTCCCCGCCTATGGCGATGCGCGTGGTGTCTAGCCCAAGGCTGGCGGCGTTGGCCACCAACCATTGCAGGGCATCTAGGGCATCGTTGTGCGCGGTGGGAAAGGTGTGCTCGGGCGCCAAACGGTAGTCCAGCGACATCACCGCGCAGTGGGCCAAATGGGCCAAGTGTTTGCAAAGTGCTTCATGGGTTTCGGGGCTACCCACCGTAAATCCGCCGCCATGCAAGTAGAGCAACACTGGCAAATTGGGCTTGGCATGTTCGGCCCAGAGTTTGGCGCGCAGTGTTGAACCATCTCGGGTAGGCAGGTGCAGCGTGTCGTCACGCGCCATTTTTTGGGCATTCACCTCCAACACGCCAGCTCCCAAAGCGTAGGCTTTTTTGGCTTGTTCAGGTGTCAGCAGCGCCAAAGGCAGTCGGCCTGTCTTGGCAATGGCCTTCAGCACATCTCTCATGGCGGGGGTCAACAGGCTTTGCGGGTGACGTCGGTAGCTCATGTTTTATAGTGTGCCATGTCCCAAATCCTCTACCTCACCAACATCCAGATTGATTTTGGCGTGCTCGCGACCCTTGGGGCCGAGTGCGACAAGGCCAACATCAAACGCCCGCTCATCGTGACCGACCCAGGCGTCAAAGCCGTGGGTATTTTGCAAAAAGCGCTTGACGCTTTGCACGGGTTACCGGTCGCGGTGTTTGACCAAACCCCATCCAACCCCACCGAGGCTGCCATTCGCGCGGCTGTGGAGGTCTACCACGCGCAGCAATGCGACGGCTTGATTGCCTTGGGGGGCGGCTCCTCGATGGACTGTGCCAAGGGCGTAGCGATTTTGGCGACGCATGACGGCGCGCTTAAAACTTACGCCACCATCGAAGGTGGCTCGCTCAAAATCACGCCCGCGGTGTCACCGATCATTGCCGTGCCTACCACCGCCGGCACTGGCAGCGAGGTGGCGCGTGGTGCGATTTTGATCGTGGACGATGGACGTAAACTGGGTTTTCACTCTTGGGGCTTGGTGCCCAAAGCGGCCCTTTTAGACCCCGAATTGACCCTCGGCTTACCCCCTGCACTGACGGCAGCCACAGGCATGGACGCCATTGCCCATTGCATGGAAACCTTCATGGCTGCGCCGTTCAATCCACCCGCCGACGGCATTGCCTTGGATGGACTGACGCGCGGTTGGGTGCACATCGAGCGCGCGACCCATGATGGGCAAGACCGCGAGGCACGTTTGAACATGATGAGCGCCTCCATGCAAGGCGCGATGGCGTTTCAAAAAGGCTTGGGCTGTGTGCATTCGCTCAGCCACAGCCTAGGTGCTGTCAACCCGCGCTTGCACCACGGCACCTTGAATGCCATGTTTTTACCTGCGGTTGTGCGCTTCAATGCCCACGCCGAATCGGTGCATCTTCAGCGCCGCATGCAGCGCATGGCGCATGCGATGGGCCTCGGCGAAATACAACACCCCCTGCAAGCGGCCGAGGCGATTGCCCTGGCTATCACAGCCATGAACGTCCGTTTAGGCTTACCCAAAGGCTTGGCTGAAATGGGTGTCGAGACAGCGTGGTTTGACAAAATCATTGATGGGGCCCTGGCCGATCACTGCCACAAAACCAACCCGCGCTTGGCCACTGCGCAGGACTACCGCGAGATGCTGCAAGCCGCGATGTGAGTACGTGGCTAAGCTTCGTAAAAGGTGCCCACCACGTCGGCCGCCTCTTCTCGCAAAGGAATCAGGGCCTGATAAGCCGCTGAGTCATGCCAAGCTTGCGCATGCGCCAACGACGCAAAACGAATCGCCACGATATGACGGTGAGGACTGCCATGAGGCTGCAGATGCGGCTGCTCACCCCTGAACACCAACTCAGCCTGCCAAGGCGCTAGGGTGTCAGGCACTTTGCTTCGATACTCGGCCCATTGAGCTTCATTTTTGACAGTGATTTGGCCCACAAAAAAAGCATGTTTCATGGCGATTCCTAGTTAAAGACGATGAACAACCGATAGATTGGGCTTAAGCAGCCAAGCCGCAAACTCCTGCTCCAATTGCTCACTGGCACCCACTGCCTCATTCCAAACCTTCACACGCCCCTCAAAGTCTGAGGCATAACTCACAAAGTCGCTGCGGTCTGGCAGCTTACGGTTGGGCAAGGTGGAGACCCATTCGGGACGGGGTGCCAAAACAATGGTGTTGTCTAAAAACGGGGTGGACCGATGCCGCCACTTCAGGGCTTTGTCTAGCCAGCCCGGCACCACGGCTTGTTGAAAGTGGGGGTAAAGAACCAAAGGGCTTTTGGCCAAGCCGTTGTAATTGAGGTGCAAGTGGTAGTCCGTGATGCCGCCATCCCAATACGCGCCAGGGGGCGCATCGGGAATCTCGTGCACGGCTTGGAGTATGAATGGGATGGCGCAACTGGCTTGCAGCGCGGCCATGAAGTTGCGCTCGTTGAGCCTGAGGTGTTGGGTCGCAAAGTCACTCGCATCAAATGGCAGCTCACCTCGGCTAGAAAACACCACGCGTTCTAACCACGCGCCCATGGCTTTGCGGTGCACGGCATTGCACAGGTAAGCGCCTGCGTAACCCAAAGGCGTCAACACCGGATGTTCGCGGTGCAAAATGTGTTTGCCACGCGAGGTCATCACATGCAGTCGGTAGCGCGGGTGGTTCAGCACTTCGCTGATATGTCCCCCATAAAAAACTTCCAAAGTTTGGCGAAACTCCTGGCTCACCTGCTGGGCGGTGGGACGCGTTTGACCTTTGGGCACTTTGTAGTCTTGATGAATATAGTCATGCAACAAGCGGTCAAAACCTTTAACCGGCTGATCCAAACAAGCCGTGGCCATGCGCCATGCGCCAATCGATGCCCCCACCAAATCAATGGGCTGCGTGCTTTGTGGGAGCCACTCGCCAAACAAAAATCGGTCGAGCGAGCCAAGTATCAAACCCTTGGGACCACCCGCCGCAGCGGAAATCACGTCGATGTGCTCGGGCCTCAAGCCATGGGTCTCGAGGTGAGCCAAGGCTTTGGGTCCAGCGAAAATCTGCAGCGCATTCAATGGGCGGCCTTGTCCTTACTTTTTCAAACCTTGCAGTTTGGCAAACGCACTTGCCATCGCTGAGCCTGCGCCCGCTTGCGGCGCTGCAACGGAGCCGCTGCTGTAGTTGCCGCCGCCGCGTTGACGGTTGTCACGACCCGCTTGCTCAAAACGGTTATCACGTGGGCCATCGCGTTTGGCTGGTGCACCATCCATCTTCATGGTCAGACTGATGCGCTTGCGGGCCACGTCTACTTCCAACACTTTGACTTTGATGATGTCGCCCGTCTTCACCACTTCACGGGCATCGCTGATGAATTTGTTGCTCAGTTGACTCACATGAATCAAGCCGTCTTGGTGCACGCCCAGGTCCACGAAAGCACCAAAGGCGGCCACGTTGCTGACCGTACCTTCGAGCACCATGTCGACTTTGAGGTCCTTGATGTCTTCCACGCCGTCTTGAAGTTTGGCCACTTTGAAGTCGGGGCGTGGGTCACGCCCTGGTTTTTCGAGTTCGCTCAAAATGTCTTTGACGGTGATCACACCCACGGTGTCGTTGGCAAACAGCTCTGGCTTCAAGGATTTGAGCATGTCAGCACGCCCCATCAGCTCGGTCACCGCCTTGCCCGTGTGCGCCATGATGCGTTCAACAGTTGCATAGGTTTCAGGATGCACCGCCGTCATGTCCAGCGGGTTGTCACCGCCTCTGATACGCAAAAAACCCGCGCTTTGCTCAAACGTTTTCGCACCCAAGCCCGTGACTTTGAGCAGCTGTTGGCGGTTGACAAACGCGCCATGGGCTTCGCGCCAACGCACCACGGCTTTGGCTGTCGTGGTGGAGAGGCCTGACACACGGGTCAGCAGCGGCACGCTCGCGGTGTTGAGGTCCACCCCCACTTTGTTCACGCAGTCCTCCACCACCGCTTCTAGCGTGCGGGCCAGCTCGCTTTGGTTCACATCGTGTTGGTACTGGCCGACGCCAATGGATTTGGGGTCGATCTTCACCAACTCGGCCAAGGGGTCTTGTAAGCGACGCGCAATGCTGGCTGCGCCTCGCAAGCTCACGTCCACGTCGGGCATTTCGTTGCTGGCGTATTCACTGGCGCTGTAGACAGACGCCCCGGCTTCGCTGACTACCACTTTGTCGATGACCAGATTGGCCTCGCGCTTGGCCGCCGCTGGCTGCGAGATGAGCTTGATGAGTTCACCGGCCAGCTTGTCGGTCTCTCGGCTGGCAGTGCCGTTTCCAATGGCAATCAGGTTCACGCCGTGCTTGTCGGCCAACTTGGCTAAGGTGTGAAGCGAGCCGTCCCAATCTTTGCGGGGCTCGTGTGGGTAGATGGTGGATGTTTCAACCAGCTTGCCCGTGGCGTCGACCACCGCGACTTTCACGCCCGTACGAATACCAGGGTCTAGGCCCATCACCACGCGTGGGCCAGCAGGTGCGGCCAACAGCAAGTCACGCAGGTTGTCAGCAAACACGTTGATGGCCACTTTCTCGGCCTCCTCACGCAGACGGGTGAACAAGTCACGCTCTGTCGAGAGGCTCAGCTTCACGCGCCACGTCCAAGTGACACATTTGCGAATCAGGTCGTCCCCTGCCCTGGCTGAATGGCTCCAGCCGAGGTGCAAGGCAATCTTGCCTTCGGCCAAGCTTGGCTTGCCCGTCTCAGGCTTGGCATGGACACTGGCCGCTGGCTCGGGCATCACCAGTTTGGCATCCAAGATTTCCAGCGCACGACCACGGAACACGGCCAAGGCACGGTGCGATGGCACGCGGCCAATCGGCTCGTCGTAATCAAAGTAGTCTCGAAACTTCGCCACGCCTGGGTTGTTTTCGTCCTTGCCTGCTGCGAGTTGACTGCGCAACAAGCCTTCTGCCCACAGCCATTCGCGCAAGCTTTGAATCAAAGTGGCGTCTTCAGCCCAGCGCTCACTCAACAGGTCGCGCACGCCATCGAGTACGGCGGCTACCGTGGTGAAATCGGCCCCCTCAATCTTTCCCGCAGGCAAGATGAATGCTTCGGCCTCCACATTTGGGTTGAGCGTGGGGTCGGCAAACAGTTTGTCGGCCAACGGCTCCAAGCCTGCTTCTTTGGCAATCATGCCCTTGGTTCGGCGTTTGGGCTTGAAGGGCAAATAAATGTCCTCCAGCTCTTGCTTGGTCGGCACCGCTTCAATGGCGCTCAACAACTCGGGCGTGAGCTTGCCTTGTTCTTGAATGCTTTTGATGACCGTTGCGCGGCGATCTTCGAGCTCACGCAGATAGCCCAACCGTGCTTCGAGTTCGCGCAATTGGATGTCATCCAAGCCCCCCGTCACTTCTTTGCGATAGCGCGCAATGAAGGGCACGGTGGCGCCACCGTCAAGCAGCTCCACAGCAGAGCGGACTTGTGTTTCGGAAATCTTGATTTCGTGGGCCAGTTGCCTAGTTATTTTTTGCATGGTTTCTGTGTTTTTGGCAAAGCGACGCAGTTTGCCACAAGCCGACACATGAGCAGAACTTAAAAAGTTGAGCCAGCGTGGTTAAAAGTTGCAAAAATTACAAAAATGACAGTGCTTGAATTGAATTTCTAAGTATTCATAATTTCATCGCGCTTGCCTTGAACGAACACTTGCGCACAACTTAGCTTCACATAACGATTACTTAGAGCGGAATTGCGTGCTTTTGCAGTGATTTATACGATGCAAGCATGTCAAGCCATCACATTCTGCCGCGCCTATACACCCTGTGTATGGTGTGGTTGGCTGCGCTGATCTCTGGCTGCACAACGATTGGTGAGGTGGAATACCAAGCCTTCACCCCGATGAAGCCCGAGACTCGGTTGATGAATCAGGTCAAACTGACTTGGGAAGTACGCGAAGACGTGGGCGACTTTTGCATGCGCGCACAAAAGAACCAAGCCAATTTAACCCAAGTCAAACCCCTTGCCTGTGCCATGTGGGTGGCCGCGACAAATGAATGCAAAGTGGTAACGGGACCGAACCCCAACCATGTGGTGCTCGGCCATGAGGTGCGTCACTGCTTTGAAGGTCACTTTCACCGCTAGGGGTGAGATCACTCGGCTTTTTTCAAAATAAATCCGACGCGAGGGAAATGCACTTGGACTGTGCCAGCCCGAGGGTCTTGACGGCGCACGGTGTAACGCGTGCGCGTGGCGGCAACCAGTTCACCCGCTGTCGGCTCCAACCCAAAGGCATCCGCAGTAATCACCACTTGGCTGCCCAATGCAATGCCATGGTGGTCAATGAAGGACTCGTGCGACATGTCTATGGGCTGACTATCGTGCGCTGTTTGGATGGCTTGGGTTGAACTGATGTCGGCGTGCGTGCCATGACCAAATGTTTCCATGCGCAGCAACCATTCACGCACATGGGGGGTGGCGTCAAAAATCCCCGCCAAATTTGGCACTTGGCGCAGCGTGTACCAGGTCGGGTGATAGGCGGAGAAGTCCGCCACAGAAGGCGCATCCCCTAATAAGAAAGGGCTATGTTCAAGCATGTGTGACAGTCGGCGCAAATAGCTTTTGTACATGCCGATGGCATCGGCGGCCAACATACGCGGTGCGCCTCCACGCATGGTGGTGCGGTCTTGTACAAAGGCTTTCACGTCTTCTGGTGACCAAGAAGCCAGCACGTGGGCGGCGCCTGCAGGCTGGAAGTTGTAGGCCATCGCGGTCGGAAACACCAGCGTGTCGGCCCAATGCGCCACGATGCGTGCCGTGCCTTTGATCGCTTCAGGGTAAAGCGACGGTTCAGGTGCAATGTGCTCCAGCACATCACAAATTAAATTGGAATCGCAATAGATATCTGCGCCAATTTGCATAAAGGGTGTGCGGCGGTGCCCGCCCGTCAATGCCACCACATCTGGCTTGGGCATGTACATCGGGATGGTGACGCTTTGCCAAGCTAATTTTTTGAACCCCAAGATCAAACGAACCTTTTCCGCGAAAGGCGACATGGGGTAGTGGTGAAGAATGATGTTGGACATAGTTACCTTTATTTAGTCGGTTGAAATTTCGGGGTGGGTGCTGCGGCTAACCAGTTTAAAAGTACCCGTGGCGTGCGCGCAAACCTTGCCTTCTGCGTCAAAGACGGTGCCTTCGGTGAACGCCATGTGACGGGAGCGGTGGATCAAACGGCCCTTGCCAGTGAGTGGGCCTTTGGCGGGTTGCATGAACGAGGTTTTCATCTCAATGGTCACCGCGCCCATGCCTTTGTCCACACTGCGTGCTGCGGTGGCCATGGTGACATCGAGCAGGGTCATGACGGCGCCGCCGTGCGTCACATTGAAAGAGTTCAGATGCACTTCCTCAGGCGTGTAGCGCAACTCAGATTGGCCGTCTTCAAAGAACACCATCTCAAAACCGAGATGATCCACAAAAGGAATGTAGGCGCCAAAACTTTCTTGCATATTCAGTTCTCCGTGTTGTGCAAGGCTTGCCGCAGGGCAGCACCCAGATCGGGTTTGGTGGCAAATGGGTCAGATGGGGTGTTCACAGCACTTCAAAAATACCAGCTGCGCCCATGCCGCCACCTATGCACATGGTCACGCACACGCGTTTGGCGCCGCGGCGTTTGCCTTCAATCAGGGCGTGGCCCACCAAACGTTGGCCGCTGACCCCATAGGGATGGCCCACCGCTATCGCGCCACCGTTGACGTTGAGGCGTTCATCAGGAATGCCTAATTTGTCGCGGCAATAAAGCACTTGGACGGCAAAGGCTTCGTTGAGTTCCCACAGATCGATGTCACCCACGCTCAGACCTAGGCGTTTGAGCACTTTAGGAATCGCATACACAGGGCCGATGCCCATTTCGTCTGGCTCGCAGCCTGCCACGGCAAAGCCGAGAAATCGGCCCAGGGGCTTCAAGCCTCGTTGGCTGGCGAGCACTTCGCTCATCACCACACAAGCACCAGCACCGTCTGAAAACTGGCTGGCGTTACCCGCTGAAATCAAACCACCGGGCATAGCGGACTTGAGGTTGGCCAGGGCATCAACGGTGGAGCCCTCGCGAATGCCCTCGTCTTTGCTGACCGTGACTTGCTTGGTCATCAAGCCCATCACCTTGTCGGCAATACCGGCTTTCACCGTGATAGCGGCAATTTCGGCATCAAACAAACCCGCCGATTGCGCAGCAAAAGCGCGTTGTTGGCTGCGTGCGCCATATTCGTCCATGGCGTCACGGCCAATGCTGTAACGCTTGGCCACGTTCTCGGCGGTTTGCAGCATGTTCCAGTAGATCTCGGGCTTCTTTTTGTTAAGCGCCAAATCCATCAGCATGTGTTGGTTCATCTCTTGCTGCACACACGAGATGCTTTCCACCCCTCCGGCCACATACACATCACCCTCACCCGCGATGATGCGCTGGGCCGCGGTGGCAATGGTTTGCAAACCAGATGAGCAAAAACGGTTGATGGTCATGCCCGAGACCGAGACAGGGCAATCGGCCATGAGCGCAATTTGACGGGCGATGTTGGTACCCGTGGCGCCCTCGGGCAAGGCGCAGCCCATGATGACGTCGTCGACTTCGGCGGCATCAATGCCGGCGCGCGCAATGGCGTGTTTGACGACGTGGCCACCCAAGGTCGCGCCGTGGGTCATGTTGAAAGAGCCCTTCCAGCTTTTGGCAAGCGGTGTGCGGGCGGTAGAGACGATGACAGCGTGGGTCATAGGGATTCCTTAATTCTGTGTTCAGTTGAAGGTCTTGCCATCGGCTGCGAGTTGGGCGAGCAAAGGTGCTGGCTTCCAAAACTCGGCGTCATCCTGTGGGTTGGTAGCAAATCGCTGCATGGCTTGCACCACGTTGAACAGGCCGATCTCGTCGGCATAGTTCATGGGACCGCCACGGTAGATGGGAAAGCCATAGCCGCTGATGTAGACCATATCAATATCACTGGCCTTGCTGGCAATGCCCTCTTCCAAAATGTGCGCAGCCTCATTCACCAAAGCAAAGTTCAGGCGCTGCACGATTTCTTCATCGCTGATCTTGCGAGCTTTGATGCCGAGCGATTCGCGGTGTTTGGCAATCATGGCCTCCACGTCTTTGTTGGGAATGGCGTCGCGTTTGCCCGGCTTGTAGTCGTACCAGCCTGCCCCTGTCTTCTGGCCAAAGCGGCCTTGTTCGCACAACAAGTCTGCAGTTTTGCTGTATTTACGCGTGGGGTTTTCTGTGTATTGGCGTTTGCGAATGGCCCAGCCAATGTCGTTACCCGCCAAGTCCCCCATGCGAAACGGGCCCATGGCCCAGCCAAATTTTTCAATGGCGCGGTCCACCTGTGCAGGGGTGCAGCCTTCGTCGAGCAAGAAGCCAGCTTGGCGGCCGTATTGGTCAATCATGCGGTTGCCAATAAAGCCATCGCACACCCCAGAGAGCACAGCAATTTTTTTGATTTTTTTGGCCAAGTCCATCACGGTGGCCAGCACGTCCTTGGCTGTCTCTTTGCCACGCACAACTTCAAGCAGTTTCATCACGTTGGCAGGGCTAAAAAAGTGCAAGCCCACGACGTCTTGCGGACGTTTGGTGAAACTGGCAATTTTGTTGAGGTCCAAGGTTGAGGTGTTGGACGCCAAAATAGCGCCTGGTTTCATCACCGCATCGAGCTGTTTGAACACCGCTTCTTTGACGCCCATGTCTTCAAACACGGCTTCAATGACGAGATCGGCTTGACTGATGTCGTCGTAGCTCAGCGTGGTGCTGAGCAGCGCCATGCGTTCGACCATCTTGTCTTCTTTGAGCTTGCCCTTTTTGACGCGGTCTTCGTAGTTTTTCTGGAGGGTGGCAATGCCGCGGTCCAGCGCGTCTTGCTTGGTCTCCAGCAGCTTGACCGCAATGCCCGCATTCAAGAAGTTCATGGCAATGCCGCCACCCATCGTGCCCGCGCCAATCACAGCGACCGATTGAATCTCGCGCACGGGCGTATCACTGGGCACATCGGCGATCTTGCCGGCGGCGCGCTGCGCACCAAACAAATGGCGCAAGGCGCGGCTCTCGGGCGTCCACATGAGGTTGATGAACTGCTCACGCTCGAACATCATGCCTTCGTCAAATTTTTTCTTGGTGGCCATTTCCACGGCGTCCACCGCCTTGGGCGGAGCGGGATAGTTCTTGGCCATGCCTTTGACCATGTTGCGAGCAAACTGGAAGTAAGCATCGCCTTGGCTGTGTTTGCAGGGCAAGTCACGCACTTTGGGCAGCGGGCGCACATCGGCCACTTCACGGGCATAAGCCAACGCCTCGTCCATCAAACTTTTGGGCGACATGGCCATTTGGTCAAACAGCTTTTGTCCTGGCAGCATGCTCAGCATATCGCTCTTGATGGCTTCACCGCTCACGATCATGTTCAACGCGGGTTCGACGCCCAAAGCGCGTGGCAAGCGTTGTGTGCCACCGGCACCAGGGATCAGGCCGAGCTTGACCTCAGGCATGCTGATGCTGGTGCCAGGCGCGCAGATGCGGTAGTGACAACCCAGTGCCAGCTCAAGGCCGCCACCCATGACCACTGTGTGCATAGCCGCCACGACAGGCTTGGCGCAGTTTTCCACGCAGGCGATGACGCTGAGCAAATTGGGCTCTTGGAAGGCTTTGGGTGAGCCAAACTCACGCACATCGGCCCCGCCCGAGAACGCTTTGCCGTGGCCCGTGATCACCACGGCTTTGACGGCGGCATCGGCCTGTGCTCGGGCAATGCCTGCCACCACGGCGCGGCGTGTCTCCAGCCCCATGCCGTTGACGGGTGGGTTGTTCAACGTGATCACAGCAATATCACCCTGTACTTGGTAGTCTGCACTCATGGCATGTCCTTTTAAAAAAACGAATTGGGAGGGTTAAAGGGTGGGCAATTGGTAGTCTTTGAGCTGCTCGCGCAATTTGGTTTTGAGCATCTTGCCAGTCGCCCCAATAGGAATGGCCTCGACAAACACCACGTCGTCTGGAATTTGCCATTTGGCCGTTTTGCCCACGTAGAAAGCCAGCAACTCATCGCGGCTCACGTGGGCGTCAGGCTTGACTACCACCGCTACGATGGGTCTTTCGTCCCACTTGGGGTGGGCCACACCAATGCAAGCCGCCATCGCCACGGCTGGGTGAGCCACAGCAATGTTTTCGATATCAATCGAGCTAATCCACTCGCCACCCGACTTGATGACGTCTTTGCTGCGGTCGGTGATTTGCATGAAACCATCGGCGTCGATGGTGGCGACGTCGCCCGTGGGGAACCAGTCCAGCCCGTCTTTGTCTTTGACCAGCGGGTTGCCCTCGCCTTTGTAGTAATTGGCCACGACCCAGGGGCCGCGCACCAGCAAGTCGCCATAAGCCTTGCCGTCGTGTGGCTGCGCCTCGCCCGCCTCGTTGACGATCTTCATATCCACACCATAGATGGAGCGACCTTGCTTGAGCAGCAGTTTCATTTGCGCTTCTTTGGGCAGCTTGAGGTGTTTGTTCTTGAGGGTGCACAACGTACCCAAAGGGCTGAGCTCGGTCATGCCCCAAGCGTGCAACACCTCCACCCCATAGTCGTCACGGAACGCGTCAATCATGGCCGGCGGGCAAGCCGAGCCGCCGATGACGGTGCGCTTCAAGGTGGAAAACTTCAAGCCCTGGGGTTTCATGTAGGTGAGCAACATTTGCCACACCGTGGGCACACCAGCGGCATAGGTGACGCCCTCGTTTTCAATCATCTCGTACACCGATTTGCCGTCCATGCCAGGACCTGGGAAAACCAACTTGGCGCCCGTGAGCGCCGCACTATAGGGAATGCCCCAGGCGTTGACGTGAAACATGGGCACGACAGGCAAGATGGCGTCACGGGCAGAAATGCACATCACATCGGGCAGCGCGGCCGCATAGGCATGCAAGGTGGTGGAGCGATGGCTGTACAAGGCGGCCTTTGGGTTGCCCGTGGTGCCGCTGGTGTAGCACATGCTCGACGCCGTGTTTTCGTCAAACACAGGCCAAGGGTAGTGGGTGCTTTGACTGCCCATCCAGGCTTCGTAACTGATCAGGTTTGGGATACCGCTGTCGATGGGCAGTTTGTCAGCATCGCACAGGGCCACCCAGTGTTTGACGCTGGTGCATTGCGCATGCACGGCTTGGATGATGGGCATGAACGTCATGTCAAAGCACAGCACTTGGTCTTCGGCATGGTTGGTAATCCACGCAATTTGCTCGGGATGCAAACGTGGGTTGATGGTGTGCAGCACGCGTCCGCTGCCACTGACCCCGAAATACAACTCCAAGTGGCGATAGCCGTTCCAAGCCAAAGTCGCCACTCGGTCGCTGAAACCCAACTTCATGCCATCCAGGGCATGGGCAACTTGGCGAGCGCGGCGCGCCACGTCTGACCAGGTGTAGCGGTGGATATCACCCTCCACGCGACGTGACACCACCTCACCATCGCCATGGTGGGTATCTGCAAACTCAATCAGATTTGAGATGAGCAGGGGTTGGTCTTGCATCAGTCCAAGCATGGCGTCTCCTTCAGACTTTAATTTTTTCGCACGGTCGTGCTTTTTTGGCTATTGTGCCAAGTCTTGTTGCAAATTGAGGCAAAGCCCACAAAAAACCAGCCTATGGATAACCCGAGACAATGCCAGACATGCCTCAACTTGCTGATTCACCAATTTCGAAGTCAATCTCCCCCCTTGATTGGATGAATTCATTCGAGGCAGGCTTTGCATCCATTGGGGCGCCCTTTGCCACCCCAACCCAGCCCACGGCCCTGCCTGCGGCACATTGGGTGGGGTGCAACGAGGCACTGCGCGCCGCAATGGGTTTGCCCGTCGACCTTTGGCAACAGCAAGAGGCTTTGGAGC
>Ga0114979_10001370_pt1 | contig 16384 bp, 22 predicted proteins | sample S_140625_EF_Meta_FD_87315 | JGI IMG/M metagenome (GOLD analysis project Ga0114979, IMG submission 87315) | Freshwater microbial communities from Lake Simoncouche, Canada to study carbon cycling - S_140625_EF_MetaG | ecosystem: Environmental > Aquatic > Freshwater > Lake | place: Lake... | reverse complement strand
CACGGATTATTTTTAAATTTATTTATTGTTGCTGGAGTAATATATTATTTTGAAACTATAAAAAGTAACTATTTAAATACTAACTGTTTATTATATTTATTATGAGTTATTGTGAAGAAAATAGGTTTCAACCGAAGCTAATATGTGCTAAAGGAGACATGTTATTGTCTGAAATTAAAAGCTTTAACTTTAACACGCGAAGCTATAATTTAGCATTTACTATTCAGATTCCAAATACAAATTCAAATCTTGCTAGTCTGACTGGTTTTGAAATATATGATTTATTAGAAGCGCAAAATAAAGAGCTAATAGAAAAAATTGTTGTATTCAATGAAACAGATAATGAAGCGATTATATGTATATTAATAAATCATATTGCCAAAGAAATTGGAATAAAACAAAAATATATGTTATTTAGAAGCACTAAAATAGTGAATAAGCTAAACAATTCATTAACCTTTTATAATAAAGATGTAAAATTAATATGTGAGCAATTAAAAGAAGACTATTTAAAACAACTTAATTTAATAAATTCTAATTATGAAGCGCTAATATATAATTATGGCAAAACCCAAATAAATGTTTATAATGATAGCAATGATGTTTCAAGCGTTAAATTTAATATAGATTTTCAAGTTATTGTTGATGATGATTTGCCGCTATATATGGAAAATCTAGTTGGATTAATGTTTAAAAAGATGTTTTATAATCTTAAAAATTATTTTATTAGTGTAAGCTAGTTTTTATTTACATTAAGCATTAAATAAGTTTTTATATATTTTAAATTATAAAAAATATATAAAAATATATAAAAATATAAAAATATAAAAATATAAAAATATAAAAATATAAAAATATAAAAATATAACTTAAGTATATTTAATATGTATAGTTTTTTAAAAAACTATAGCAAACATATTAGTGTTTGCTATCGCATTATAAAATTAGTAAGTGTATTAACATATACACTTACACACTTTTATGCTAATAAAATGCTAACTGTTTATTTATTTAAACAGCAACCTCAATCTAGATTGAGTCTAATAAAAGCATTATGCACTAAATTGGAAAAACTAAATGGCGTATATATTAAAATATTTCAATCATTAGCTTTAAATGAAGATTTATTATATGATGATGAAAAGGATTATTTAATTAACTATTGTGATAATGTTCCATATACTAGTGATTGTATTGACTATAAATTGTTAAGTGATTTACACGAAACTTATAAAATTAGTGTGCTAAGCGCAATACCTATAAACAGTGGAATAGTTGGATTAGTATTTGATGGTTATGATAGCTCTAATACAAAGGTTGTTGTTAAAATGTTAAAACGCAATATAATTAATGAGTTGAGAGATTTATTTGATGACTTAACATATATATCGTATGTGTGTAAGCTTATTCCGTTTATTAATTCTTTTAATATAACCAAATTAGTATTAGACAATAAAGAATTAATGCTTCAACAAATAGATTTTATGAAAGAAGCATATGCGCTAGAGAGATTTGCGGAAAAATACAAAAATAATAAAGAATACAGATTTCCTAAGGTCTATAAAAATATTACTCAACGCTATAATGAAGTTTTAGTAATGGAAAATATAAAAGGACTAACTCTTAAAACGCTTGAAACTATGGACGATGCTCTAAAAGAAGAATTTGCTTATATATATATAAAATTTGGAATATTGGGTATTTTACATTATTCAGCTATTCATTGCGACTTACATTGTGGAAATGTGTTTTTTTATATAAATGAATGTGTTAACAATTACACACCTAAATATCAAATGGGGATTATAGATTTTGGACTTACGTGTTTTCCAAATAAGTTAAATCAAAATGCGTACTATATTTTCTTGAATGAAGTCTTAATAAATAAAGATTATAGCCAACTTTTTACAGTTTTGCACAATGTTATTGAAGAAAAGGAGAGATTTAACGCTATGCCTCAATTAACTAAAGAAGCATTAAAAAAAGAAATTTGTGACACTATTGAATTGTGTGTACATAATGAAATAAACCCAACACTAATAGCGGGCTTTTGTAAAATATTTAAAAATTATAATTTGAACTTTACAGAAGAATTTCATAAATTAGTATTGTGCCTATTAAATGTAAATAGTTTTGGAAAAAAATTGTCAAAAAATGTGTCTGCTTGTCAAATGAAATTGTTTAATAACTTAACTAGTATACATAGATTATTGGAGATACCATAAATACAATTTGTGGCTTTTATAATTTTTAAATTTACTTTCTTTTGCTTCTTTGCTTTCTTTGTTTTCTTCTTGTTTTTATGTTTTGTCTCCTACTAACTCGTTTATTTTTTTGTCTTTTTCTTTTTGTAGTTTTCAACTTTCTTCCTAGTGCTTGTGTTTCTATTTTTTTGTAAGTATAATGCCCAGAAAACTGGCCGTCTAGTTTTGTAAATAGGTGTGATGGTATATTTTTTATAATAGTCATTGCTACAGAGGGGTCACTATCTTTACTTGGTGAGCTTTCTGGATTGCCAAAAAGTTTTACTACTAAAACACCATCTGATTTTAATACTTGATGTATTATTTTATAGTCTAATAATGGTAGTGGGCAAGTATTTAAAATAATAACATCATAAGTGTTGTTATGTTCTTCAATAAATTTTTCTAAAAGTAATTTCTTTTCTATAAATATAGAATCAGAACTATATTGATTAGTTCGAGAGAGAAGAAATATATGGTCGGCATAAGCAGGAGGTGTCTCAGTACCCTGTTTCTCTTCATGTCGTCTCTCTCCGTGATGATACGTTAAATATTCAACTGTTACACGAATGTCTTTAGGAGTGCCGACGGGAGCGCGAACAGGAGTATTTAATGCTATATAGTCATCAATATGTGATACTACATTTTCAACGTTCTCTCTATCTTCTGTAAGTTTACTAACTTTACGTTGACATAATACAAGAACTCTTTTAGACATATTGTAATTATAATATATTATAATCTCTCTTAAAAAAATATAATACTTAAAAATAAAATTTGTAGCTTTAAGTATTATGCACTTAACTCGATGTTAGTCTTTACTATATCATGAACCTTAGTATGATTTTCAAAGACTATATTAGCTTTGCTCAACCTTATTTGTCTTTTATGACATAAATAGTGAGTTCTAATAAGAGCAACTAGTAACGCTCCAATTAGCCCAATAATTGTTCCAATATAAAATACGTCCATTGTTATAACAACACTAGCATTATTATTTTTATCATTTTGTGGTGGGAAAAATGAATTTACTAATACGCTAGGAGAAGTAATGTTCATAATAAGCGGTGTTTTTATTCTTGTTTAAAATAAGAACATTTAAAGACGCAATTCAATTTTTATTTATGCAATTTTATTTATGCAATTTTATTTATGCAATTTTATTTATGCAATTTTATTTATGCAATTTTATTTATGAAAAAATTATTTTAACTACGTCTTTTTATTGTCTTCATAGCTCTTATGCGTTTAATGTTTCTCATTTTAATTTTATTTTTTGTGTTTTTATTTTTTGTTTTTTGTTTTTTGTTTTTTTTTCCAGCTTGCTCTTTCTTTATATAATAATGACTTCCATAGTCATTTTGCTGTGTAAAAAAGCGTTTTATGTTATTCAAAGTAATAGGTAAAAATGCTATTTTTTTTAGATTTTTTTCGCCATCTGTATCTTCTGGAGCAAATGTTTTTATTAATAAAAAACCACCAGATTTTAATAGTTTAGCTATCATTTCATAATTCATGTAGTTGACTGCACAAGTATTAAGAATAATACCATCATAGATTCCTGCGTTATTTTCTAAAAATTGATTTGCTTCACTATTATTAGTAAGCGCAAATTTGTGGTCGGCAGAATAATTAGATATATTAACTCTTTTATCTGGATGCAGTTCATGCGTAGTTAAATACTCAATATCTACATGTTCTCTAAAATTTGCTTTCACATAAGTATTAATAGCATCTACTGTTTGTTCAACATCATCTTTGTCATTAGCAAGCGTGCTAGATTTTCGTTGACACAATATAAGAAACCGTTTTGACATATATATTACATTATATTATAATATAATTACAACTACACTATAATCTCTCTAAAAATAATATTATTTAGCAAATAATTTTATTTAGCAAATAATATTATTTAGCAAATAATTTTATTTACTAAATAATTTTATTTAGCAAATAATATTATTTAGCAAATAATTTTATTTATATATAATATATAAATCTATAATAATGGATAAGGATGAGAGTTTAGTGAGAGCGAGATTAGTGAGAACAAGAGGAGAAGCTTGGCATGATTCAGATGAAGATGAAGATGAAGATGAACGCAAACGCAGGCGAGAAGATGCAGACAAACGCAGGCAAGAAGATCATGACAAGAAAATGAAAAAACTTAGGGATCCAGAGCTTAGGTTTACGGATGGTAAACCCTACTCTGAGGACGAGACGTATAAGGAACGCGATGATGCTCGTAGAGCCGGCGATGAAGCGTGGGAAACTTATAAAGCAAGCATACAAACGAAAAGGAAAAACTATATAAAAGACTATCAACTGAATCCCAAAGACATGAATCTTTTACAGAAATTAGGAGCAAGTGTTATGCGTTGTTTGCTTGGAGATGGCAAATGCTCGGTTGAGACCGACAAAGGCCGCGTGCTAGTTTGGGCGACTGAGGATGGTATAGTGCACTATCCAGCATCTATAAGAATCGGAACGCAGACGGTTACGGATACTGATGGAGGCAACAAAACAAAACGTAGACATCGCAGAAAATCTACAAGACATCGCAGAAAATCTGCAAGACATCGCAAAAAATCTGTAAGACATCGCAAAAATCAATAACTTATAATAAGCTGTTGTTGCTTAATCACAGCTTAAATTAGGCATGTAATTTTTATTTATAAAAAAAAACACGCAATACAGACTTTCATGCAATACAAACACTAGCCAAATATTCAGCATATATGGAAGATAGCATATTGGCATGCTTTGACTTGGTTTTTCCAATGGACTTCGAGTGCTTGTTCTGTTGCCCAATCCAGAAGGCTTATGTCATAATGTGGTTGTTTTTTCAACCACTTTTGTGGCGGCATTGGCAATTCACTTGGTTCAGGTGAAGCACGCATAATTTTAGAATTAGCCTCTTCACACATTCGCCGCGCCAAAAACCGACACTTGCATCTACAGACCCCGAACCTATGATTCTCTGCATCTAATACATCAATAGCATCATACTCATAAACACTAGGCAACACATAACACGGTCTTAGGCACTTGTGACTCTTGCAACAGTTGCACTCATTGCACTTAATCATCTTCTCTTGCCACGACTTTCCATTGAAATCAGTGTAGTCAATAGAACGATTGAGGCAAATGCTAGACATTGTACTTTAATATATTATTACTTTATAATATATTAAACTAACTCAATTTTATTTAAGACTAACAGCTTTATATTGAGAGAATCATAAACTATAAATTGAAATAATTTTAAATAATTAAAATTGAATTGATTTAAAACAATAAAACTAATATTTATTATAATTATGTCAGCATTAAATAACACATTACTGAATATTTGTAAAAAATATTCTACTCTTGATTCTACTATTATTGAAGAACGTAATGCGATTACAAACACCAAAGAATTGATCAATCATATTTGTAATATGATTACTTCTAAATGTGCGGACGATGACTTGACACGGCAAATTATGTGTTCGTCACTTGGTGGAGGTAAGAAAATGTTAACTGAAATTATTGAAACAAATGAAGAATTGGGAACAAGCAATTTTAATAATGTTATTTCTTGGAAATGGGTTAAGGCACAATTAAAAGTCAATGAACAACGAGATAAGATTGACTTGCTAATTTGTGACATGGTTAATGCAATTGTAAGTGAAACGACACTAAGTGAAACGAGACCAAGTGAAACGACACTAAATGAAACGACTTTAAGTGAAACAAATGTACTAGAAACAACCCTTTTAGACAAAACAGAACTTGAAAAAAGCCAACTAGAATGTGAAGCTGATTATTTAGATGCAGTCGAACAAAAAGCACAAGATGAATATGAGAGATATTTAGCAGCTAAATCATTTATTTATGGGGTTATTGGTGCTCTTGCTGTGAATGCTTTTGTTGTGTATTTTAATCTAAAATAGTAAATAGTAAATAGTAAATAGTAAATAGTAAATAGTAAATAGTAAATATACGGATTTTTCAATATAAAAAAATTGAATTCCTTTTTTTTATATTTAAAACAATTATTAACACATTAATAATATGTCTCATACTAATGATAATACTACGTCTATTGTTGTTATTCCAGAATATTCATTAATTTATGATGTTAAAACAGAAGGTCTACGAGATAAAACATATATAGAATTGAAGAATGAATTTAGCGAAAAAGTAATTAGATGTCCATGTTCTAGTAAAGATAAAGTATTTGATATTACTTCAGGTTGGGTGCGAACTCATTTTAAAAGTCAAAAACACATATTATGGAAAACACAAGTTCAAAAAGATCACATTCAAGACTTTGGACCTTGTTGTCCTCCAGAATATATTATTAATGTATTAAGTAAAGTAAATCGCTCTTTAAAATGTCAAGTGTCACAGTTAACAGATGATACAGCTATTTTAACAGCCGATAGAGATAAATTGTCAAATGAAATTGACAAATTAAAGCAAGATGCGCTTAAAACAACAAATGAAGTTATTGACTTAAAATGGGAAATAAAAAAAGCAGGTGAAAAGTATAGCAAACTTATTGAAGAAAACACTAAACTTATTGAGGAAAATGCTAAGCAATTATATTTTAACGCTAAATTAATTGCTATTAATAAGAAGCTAATTGCTGAAAATGCCAAATTACAATGTGAAGAAATTGATAATGAAACATTTGTGGATTGTGATTAATTTATAGTTTTAAACATAAAAAGCAATTTCATTATAGTCGTGAATATATGAATAATTTTTTTCATAGTTCAAATTCAAATTTTGAATATGATTATAACCAGTATTATAACTAGCACTAAAATTAGAAATATAATACGATTTAAATAAGCATACTATTTGTATACAAATAACTTCAATAAGCGAAACCAGACTTTTTAGAATAAGAAGTCCTAACATTGCCAACTGAACTTCTAACATTATGAATTAATAGTACTTACAGAAAAAAACAGTTCAATTTTTTGTTTTATAAGTAAAATAAACTTACATGCACCCAAAACAGTTAACTGGTTCTTGTAACCCAATAACCCTAATTGCTAGTTCAATAACTAGTACAATATACAATAATAGCACACATAGAAAAGCAGAAGGAAATAATGAAGGTGGCAACACAAACAAGAGAAGAATAAAAAGACCCAATATTAAGCATTCAAGTTCTAACATAACTAATATAAAATGTCTTAAAAATGACTTAAAGAAAAAAAGATTCAATTTTTTTGTGCGATTTTCCCTATAATCTTATACTATGCTTACTATGCTTACTATGCAAAATAAAGATACATGCAACCAAAACAAATGGCAGTTCCTGTTACTCCAACAGCATCTGATATTAGTTCAAGAAAGAGAAACATGATTGGACAACAAAACAATAATAGTGCACATAGAAAAGCCGAAGACGACAATGAAGACAATAAGAGCAACAAGAGAAGAATAACAACCCAAATAGGCACTAGCGCTCCGTTATTGCTCATTTTATTTAAGCTATACTTTTTATATTACGCTAATAATGTTAGTTATAACAGTAACAATATAAATAATCAATTTTTTTTAACTATACAAAAAGTAGTATTTTTATTTTTCATTTACATGACAAATATTACAAATTACTATTTAAATAAAAAATAGTAATGTTATATTAAATATGTTTAAATAAAAGTACTGGATTCCCAAATATCAAATATCAAATATCAAATATCAAATATCAAATATCAAATATCAAATATATTATTAACATTTAGAATAAAATTACAAATCTATATATTTTTAATATATATATATATATATATAATAAAAATGCCTAGTTCTAGTCGTGCAATGGAAACTAGAGAGGAAACTAGAGAGAAAACTAGAGAATTACTCGAAATACTGGTCAACATAAAAAGGTTTATATTAGATATGGATTTCTGGTTGCAATCAATTACATCAATAATTAATGCTATGAATGATAATACATCTCATGCAAATAATAGAATTCTAAAGCAGGCTTTGACTACGGCGATACAAATGTTCAATTCTAATCATACAGAAGAAATGTTTGAATCTCTTATTAAAAATATTAAAATTAACCCAAAAATTTTCGATTTATGGTCGTTACAAGTTCAAATTATGTACTATATAAGCCAAATAAATGACTTGAGGTTGAGCCTTTTAAATTTAAGTCATACAAAAGAAAATTATGTTAGAATACAAAGTTGGTTAAAGAATACTGTAAGTACTGCGAATGACAGGTACATAAAATTGGTGCAGGCAATAGAAAGAACAACACAACGTTCTATGTTGGACCATACTGTGGACGCGACTGTTACTATGAAAGAATATATGGCTAATAGGATGCGTGCACTTGATAACGTGAGAAGCGAAATAGGTAAGTTAATAAGTGCCCAAACACAAGAGGCAACCGAGACAACAGCATCCGAGGTGGAGACAATGGCTGGTTTAATTGCAAAAGATGCATCTGAAACTGCGATTGCTGATGATGCTGCACGTGTAAAATTACTTGCTGAACAACAAGCAGAAAAAGAGATACATGAAAAAGTGGAAGATATATTAGGAACAGTATTTGGTGATGCGTTGGCTTCCGAGAAATCAAAAGACGGTGGCACACGGCGGATGTTACGCAATGCAAAAAGCAGAAGACGTGCAAAAAACAGAAGACGTGCAAAAAGCAGAAGACGTGCAAAAAGCCGAAGACACAAAAAAAATTAACTATTTTACTATACAAAAAGTAGTATATTTATTTTTCATTTACATGACAAGTATGACATTTAAATGAAAATTTAGTAGTCTTGTGTTCTTCTAAAAACGCTATTACAATTATTTTCATAGTAATAGGTTTGGATGTGTCAGGCCAAATTTTTTCAAGTGCTTTTTTTAACAATAAAGGGCGTTCTTCACCTTTTCCATGACACCGTTCACTTGCTGGAGCATTACAATCGCTACATTTAAACTTTTTAACATATGTTCCTGTAAATGTATTTCTTATTAAATTTGTAAATACACTAGAACCATAATCTCTAATAAAATCTTCATGACTTGTATCAACTATTTTTGAATTCCACTTTGTATTACTTTTTTCAATAGTGGCTATTCGTGTACTAATATAATCACTATGCTCATTTAATGTTGTCATTTTATTACGTTACTAATTAGGTTAATTAATAACGTAAACATTCAATTTTTTTATATACAAAAAATTGAATTAAAGTTACATTATATATATATTTATATAAACTAATTCAAGACACAAATATGGAGCAACCAAAAACATTTATATTGGTTGATACCAGTTATTGGATATTTTACAGATATTATGCTATTTTACAATGGTGGAATCATGCCAAAACAGAACAACCATTACCCGAAAATCATATTGAAAATGAAGAGTTTTTGGAAAAATTCACAAAAACCTTTTTAGAGTCATTGACTTTATTCAAAAAAAAACTAAAGCTACATAAAGAAAGAATTAAGGGACAAAGTAAGAACATTCCATGTCCTATTATTATAGCACTACGTGATTGTCCCAGAAAGAACATTTGGAGAAATAAACTTTATCAAGACTATAAAGGAACACGACCACAAGATAATAGCTTTAATGGTGCACCATTTTTCAAATTTATTTATCAAAATAATAATCAAAAACTATATGAAGCTGGTGTAAATCATATTTTACAGTTTCCTAATTTGGAAGCCGACGATATTATTGCAATTGTTAAACAAGAATTGCGCGAAAAATATCATGATTCTAAAATCTATATTATAGCAAATGACCACGATTATTTACAGCTTCTTGACGACCAAACTGAAATTATTAATTTTCAATATAAATTTTTGAAAGAAGCGAAAAAAGTGTTTCCTGAGCCTGGTAAAAACTTATTTTATAAAATTGTACTAGGTGATAAATCAGATAACATTAATCCTGTTTTTAAAAAATGCGGACCTAAAACTTGTGAAAAGTATTATGTGGATAAGGAAGCATTTAATGAGGCACTTTTTAAAGAAGCTGGTGCGCGTGAAAAATATGAGCTAAACAGAAAATTGGTTTCATTTGAGGAAATTCCACATGAGCTAATTGAAAGCTTTAAAACCGAAAATAATGAAATATTACAAAGTTTATGAGTATTACAAAGTTTATAATTGTTATAATTGTGTCTATTTTGATTGGTGTGCCATTATTTTTAATTATTATATTTATTATAATAATTAGTATTTATAAATAATAATGAACTACGAGTTTATTGTAAAAGATAGTCTACACTTATCTTTTTTCGTTCAAATAATAACTCTAATTTTTGGATTAGTTATTGTTTTTTTAACTAATGTCTCATCGTCTAATAGATTAATAAGAGAGGCACTAATTTTAGAAAACGCCGTCCAAATTATAGAAGGGTCATTTTATATATGGTTTATTTATTTTTACACCAAAAATGTGGATAAAGAAGATATAGCAAAGTATAGATATTATGATTGGTTTTTCTCAACGCCATTAATGATTATATCAACAGTCGCATATTTTCAGTTTAATAATACTAAATTGTATGGTCCTAGTGCTAGTGCTGCTTCAAGTTTATATAATTTTATAAAAACAGATATAGCAAAAATTAGTGAATTGTTGTTTTATAATTTTAATATGTTGTTTATAGGCTATTTACAAGAGTTGAAGCTTATACCATTAACTATATCAACAATTTTTGGATTCTTGTTTTTAGGATTACTCTTTTCAAAAACGTTTGTTTATTATGTTAAAAATAATAGTGCTAATTATTTAATATTTTATTTAATGTTATTTATTTGGGCTCTTTATGGTATTGCCGCATTATATAAGAATAAGATTAAAAATGCTTCTTATAATATTTTAGATGTGTTTTCTAAAAACTTTTTTGGATTGTTTTTAGCGTATCTGGTATACAATGCTTAAACACTACAGTTTAAGAGTGTCTTTATATGCTTTTAGTATACTTTATTCACAAGTTACAGTAATAACATCAACTCTTGTTTCTTTAATGTCCTTAATGCTTTTACGTTCACTAATATAATTGCGAATTTTATAATAGCTAACAAAAGAAATAGAAAACATTGAAACACAGCTATTAAATATCATTAGTCCATTATTATCCTCTATTCCATATAATACCCAACAAAAACTATGAAGATTGCCTAATAATAAATAATAAGAATCAAAGTCTGCCACAGATTGGGTTTTATATGTTTTTAGAATTTGAGGTAAATGATAAATTACATTTATTACATTACACATAATAAGAATTGAATATTTGTATGTATTATGGGTAGACATACTTCATCTATAAAAATTATTTTTATAACTTTAAATAATTTTTATAAATGCTTTAGTGTGACAAAAAAATTGAATACTAACATTGTTATTTCTTATTTAATATAGAAGAAAGAAGAAAGAAGAAATAACTATGCCTCATAATGTTTTAAAAGATGGAGTTATTAACGAAGAAGAACAAGAAGAACAAGAAGAACAAGAAGAACAAGAAGAACAAGAAGAAGATTATAACTCTGATACTACAGAAGTTGCCTATTCAAGCGATGAAGAAGAAAACCCGCATTGCAAACGCACAACCGGATTTCTAGTTTTTGCCAGCGAAAATAAGAGAGATAAAACAGACCTTAGTATAATGTACTATGAACCGGCTTATAAACTCGACCTTGATTGGATGACTCAAATGGGCGAACTGTGGAAAGATTTGAGCGAAGAGCAACACATTAATTATACTAAAAAAGCACAACTTATTAATAATCATTATGCCCAACTTATGGATGTAAACTTGGACTAATAGCTTTAGACAACACTAAGCAATTTAACACTTTTTGTTAAGCCAAGCATGTTTATTTTTAATACAAATAAAATTATATCGTTGTTTACATCATAATATGGTGCTTCAATTGAACATCTATATTTGTTCATAATATTTTTAAGAGTGTTGTCTAACTCATAGTTCATATACGTTTTTTTTTCATAGTTAGTATCTTTTAAATCTGTAATGTCATTATAAATATAACCTTTACAATTAATTAATCCACTTAATCTAACTTGGGAAGTATTTTTCTTTAATCGTTCAAATTCAATCTTTTGATTGCCTAATAATGGAAATACAATACCTACACTATAAACTTTATTAAGAGATGGTAAAGCATATGCACATGCTAATGTTAATGTTAAAATGTTAAACATAGTAATCATTGTTTTTATATTTTTGTTTTTAAATGCTTTTAATATTTATTTAAAAAATTGAAATAATTATTATTTATTTTATTTTGTTTTAAAATTAGTTATAAATCATGTCTTCTGAACCAATTGACCATATTGGGACTATTGAAAACTCTGCATTTATGGGTTTCACTCATGCAGATTTATACCGTGAAATATTAGATAACCAATTAGATGCTGGTGCATCTGTAATTCAAAATTATCTAATTTATCAAGTAGAAAGTAGTAAATCTCTTATGATATTTGGAGATAACGCACAAGGCATGACCATTGAACAACTAGAAACTTGTGCTATTATTAATAAGCGCAAGGATGCAAGTGATAATAAAAATGGGCTTTATGGTTATGGTGGTTTTGCTGGATATTATGGATTTACAAAAGGAGATGGTAAAGCAACAATATTGAGTAAGAAAGAGGGCGAACCTGTTAACCAACTTGTACTAGACTTTCCTAAATTTAAAAAGAATAACAAAATTGTATATACACCACATGAGGCAACAGGAACCATGAGCGAAATGTGGAGTACTTATGCAGTAAATAAAAGTCATGGTACTCTAATAATTTTAGAATGTCATCATAATGTTATCTTTGATATGATAGAAAAACTCCCTTTTGAGAAGCTTGGTCAGACATATGCGGACTATCTTAAAGAAGGTATTAAAATTACTATTTTTACTAATAATGAAAAAGTAGTTATAGAAGTTAATGCTAATAATGTGATTGCAGATGCTACATACACAAAGAAAAATGAACTGACAATATGGAAAAAAGGAGAAATTATAATTGCTGAATTTAAAAATGGAAATGAAAAAAGGGTTTATCTTGATCCAAAAACAAATACTCATAATTCAGCAACAAATCTCTATAGTGAAGGTTACAGAGAGATTGGTAAAATTAATTATACAAATAGTATTCGGTTTAATCTTATTGATAAGACTAATAATTGGCCAGTATTTGATGGTGGATACTATTTAAAGCGTAATAAGAAAGTAATTAATAGAATTGAAATCCCATATCCTACATCTGGTGATTATGCTTATAAAGATCTTAGGGCATCATCCAAACATTTAGTAGAATTCACTACTAATCTAGATTCACTATTTGGTATTCAAGTTAATAAATCAAAAATTGATAAAAATCTTATAAACTCAGCTATTTTTACAACTCTTCAGTATTTAGCATTGGATTTTTGTAAAAAAACTTGGGATAAAATTAAACAACCTGCTAAACCAGTACCAATACAAGTAGTAACACCAAAACCAGTACCAGTACAAGTAGTAACACCAAAACCAGTACCACTAGTAACACCAAAACCAGTACCAGTAGTAACACCAAAATCAGTACCAGTACCACTAGTAACACCAGCACCAAAACCAGCACCAAAACCAGTACAAGTACCAGTAGTAACACCAAACCCCGCAACATTTACGTTTTCACAACCAGCGCCACTAGTAACACCAAAACCAGCACAATTACCAGTACCACCATTAAAACCGGCAACATTTACATTTCCACTAAAACCGCAACCAATTCAACAAGAATTACCTACTATTGAACAATTAATTGAAGCTAGTGAAAATCATACAAAATATTTAAAAACGTTAAAAAATATTGAAACTTTAAAAAATAGTAAAGCACTACAAATTTATAATCTACAATGTGAAGTTAGAATTAATTAGGTTTAAAAGTTTACTGGCAAATCACAAGTTACAAAACTAGCTTCTCCTTGCGCATTCCACGAAACAACCAATATAATAACTTCTACACCTTTCGCAAGAGCATCATTAAAAGCCGCCTTATAAATTGGGTCTAATAGTGATGCTTGAAAACTGGATACATCAGTTCGTTGAATTACAAAACAAATAATTGGTCTAAAGATTTTTGAATGACTAATTTCAGCTAATTCATTAATATGTTTTAATGCGCGTTCACTTACAACAGCATCTTTTTTTTTTCTATAACCATCTGGAAAATATGAGATTTTTTCATTAACAGGAATATGGGCAAACTCTCCATGTTTAATCATTTTTTTGCGGTCTGTACTTGACACATCCGCATAATCGGCAAGTGGCACATTTTTAACTTCTAAGACAAAATACTTGCCGTTATTATCAATTCCAACAAAATCAAACCGCGAATTAAGAAGACAAACTTCGCGTTTATAAGTCCTAATGTGTGTTAATGTTTTTAAATAATTTTGCGTTAGTGCATTTTCAACCAAGGTTTCGGCTAGTTTTGGATCTATTCCAATAAGTTGATTATTGTTAACACTAATGTCATTAATAACTTTTTCTTCGTAAAAGCGTGCCAAATAAATTTTATAAGAACAAACTTTAGATTTAGATTGTACACAATTGGACTTCATAGGTGATGCATAAACATAGCAGTCTTTTTCGCATAGTCCACAGCAACCTAATGAAGCACAATGTGCTTGAACAATTGAACCATCGGGAAGTTCTATATCGGCAACATACGGAGTTTTACACACTTTAGATGGGCGTGAGCTAACTTTAACGTATACTAAGTCATTTAGCTTGTGAAGCATGTTTGTGTTTATTTAACATTAATAATAGTAATAAACTAATCAATTTTTATTAACATAGTTATATAATTTTGAAGACTTAAATAAAATTGATTTGTTTAATACTTTATGTATATTAGTAAAGACAACAGAAATGAAACACTGGATTATTAGAGTAAAGGATGGTTCTAACTTTCATAATAGTGTATATCCATTTTGGGGAGTAAAACGAGGAAAAAATGGATGTATGAAAACAATTGTAACTAAAATAAATCCCGGAGATGTATTGTGGTTTATGACATCTAAACTATACGGTGGTAAATTAATAGGAGTGGGTGAATATTGTGGATTTCATGATAGAAACGATGAACCACTGCTACATATTAATACAAAAACAAACGAAGAGCAAGGTTGGAAAGGCGATGAAAGTTGGGATATTCAAATACACTATACTAATCTATATATTACAGAAAAACAAAATATTGTAGCATGTATACGTTGTGGTGGTAATATTTTAGAATACGAGACTTTTAAACATGAAATAAGTAGTGATTTGTATGAGCATTATAAGAATTATAAGTTTTATTGTGAACCAAAAATATTTATTTCGGTGTTTTAAATGTTTAAATATTTAAATGTTTAAACATTTAAAGGTATAAACGTAATAGTTTAAAATTTTTTTTCATTTTATTTTATACTTGTTTTCTAGATGGCTATTTTATACTTCACTATTATCTAACTACGCGAAGCGTGACCATTCACATAGCTAGTTAAACCTTCAAGTGTTCGTTGTCCATTATATTCATCTATTTTAGCATTATTTTCATCTAATAGTAAAATTGCTGGGAATCCAGAAATAGCATAAGTGTCTATTTGCTCCCGTACTTGTGCTTGTTCAAATTTATACGTTTTAATAGTGCTAGAATTTGCAGAACAAAATTTATCCCAAGTTGGTGTAAAATTCTTACAATGACCACAACCATTCATATAAAAATAGACTAATTTTGTTGATTTATCATTGTTCATTGAATCAATACTAGAATTGCTATTAAATAGGTCAAAATTCTCTTTAAACACCATATTTGTGGGCAAAACATAATAAACAAGAATGTACACTAACACTAAGCCAAGTGCTAAATATATAATGGATTCTGGTTTTTTTATTAATACAAATGAAAATAGTTTCTTAAAAAATTTTGTAATAGTGAGTATAGGTAAAATGTTTAATATGGCGTGAATATTTGGTCTTATTATTACATGATCGAGTTTAGGCATTTTATAATATATACTATTATTATTTTTTTGTGCTATATTTTTTTGTACTATATTTTTTTGTGCTATATTTTTTTGTATTATATTTTTTTGTAT
>Ga0114979_10001365_pt1 | contig 16397 bp, 18 predicted proteins | sample S_140625_EF_Meta_FD_87315 | JGI IMG/M metagenome (GOLD analysis project Ga0114979, IMG submission 87315) | Freshwater microbial communities from Lake Simoncouche, Canada to study carbon cycling - S_140625_EF_MetaG | ecosystem: Environmental > Aquatic > Freshwater > Lake | place: Lake... | reverse complement strand
GCATTTTGTTTAGGCAGTATTAACTTTGGCGATGTCAATGACATAGAACGTCAGATTGCTAAAATAGTTACGTTGCTTAAACCTCAGGGAAGAATTTACTGGCGCAGTAATCCTGGCTTGCAGGATCACAACAACGAAGAATGTAAACAAATTCCATTTTATGCATGGAGTATAGAGGAACATGTTCGACTAGCTGATAAGTTTGGCTTTAAACTAGTTGAATGTGTATGGGATACTAAAAATCGTATCTATGCTGAATGGCATAGAAGTTAATCAACTGATATCTTTTTAATACGTTGTTTGATAAGTTTAACAACTTGTTCACTTAGTACAACTTCGTAGTGATTATAATCTACTTCGATTAGTTCCATGTCTATGTGATGCTTTTGACTGGCAATAGTTACAACACCATCATTGGGTTCCATAATAAATGGACTTTGTCCTTTAACAGTTACAACATTACACCAAGGATGTTGTATTTTAATTTTATTTGCTTGTTTCATTACCCAACTACTAGGACCTATGTCGCGCATCAATCTACTAAAGGGTAAAAAGTATTTGGCAAACTCTGCCACTTCGGCACCACCATATGGGGTGCTTAGTGATACAGCACCCAATACTTGTTTAGGCATAGCATTTGCTAAATGTAAACTATATACTCCGCCTAGACTATGTGCAATGAAGAAGATATTTTCTACGCCTTCTAATTGCTGTTGAATATCTTTTAAATTGTTTTCAAATCCATTGCGGCTATCATAGTTAACATCAATGCCCTTGCCAACTTTTTTCCTAATGAAATTAAAACTTTCACTGGTAGCACTGGCACCATGTATGTAAACTAAATTCATTCTTTACCCCAATTCATTCTTAACCAAATACACTCATCAATATTTACCAGATGCAAGCACTATCTTACAAATATGTTCTAATCGTTCTATGTGCTCATAGGCACGCCACGGACTTGTATCAATGGCAACAACCCCGTGTCCTTTAATACCTACTATATCATAGGCTATGTTGCCCTCTTTATCTAATTGTAAATTCTTGTGACATTCATCAGCAAGCTCTTGACTAATTGGAGCAACATCTCCTACATTAGGTGCTACTCTGGTATAGCGATTAAGTTCTGGAAATGCATTGCTAATAGTATTCAAATCAATACCGGCATGCATGGCGGCAATACAATATGTTGGATGCACATGAACAATCACTCGAACATCATCTTTATGCTGACCCATTTCTTTTTGTAAGCCAAAGTGTAATGGTATCTCTCCGCTGGGTTTTAGATTCTTACTAATATCAGTATAAGGAAGGTCCTGCCAATTATAATTAAAGGCAGCATTTCCATATCCACTGTGAATACTTTTATCAATGCTAATCTTTTTAAATTGATCTGGTTGTAAAGTTTGTTTCCGAACTCCGCTGGGTGTGATGTAAAAGTGATCACGATCGTGATGACGAATACTTACATTGCCATCTCGGCTGGTAATCCAATTGCGTTTATACGCATCTTCTAATACTTCACAAATAGTTTCTAACATTTTTTATTTCCATGGGGTTGGATCTGGGATATCACATGGACCTTCGCAGCCTATACTTCCATAGTCAACGGGCATGACAATTTCTAAATATTCCATATCTGGGCTGTAGTCAAACAAATAATGCACAATACCAGGACGTTGTTGTACACAATCGCCAGCTTCCACTAAATGTACTTTATCTTCGTACATGAACTTGGCCCAACCTTTAAGCATGTAAACAATTTGAAATTCGGCAACATGATAGTGCCAACCTGTACCGCCACTTCCTTCTGGTGGCAAGTTAGCTTTAGTAATATGTGCTAACACTCGTCCGTTGGTAGCTTCAGCTACGCCTAAATCTCTATATAAGAAAAAGTCTCTTAGTCCACCACCTTTAAATTCTGTATCTGTGGGTTTGTTATGTACAAACTTTGTATCACCTTGCGCCATTTTAATCAGCCTTTCCGCATTTCGCACGTTTTGCATTTGTTAATGCACCATAATCAACTGGCCATTCGCTGCCAGGATTAACTTCTTTGGCACCTGCAGGGAACTTATATTGTACTCCTGCCTGTGTTTGAATTTGACTAATAGGTAATCTAAATTTAGTTAGATCATTGCCCAAGTTAACATAGGGTTTAGTGTGCGGGAATGCCCATCCTGCAATTTCTTTAGTTGTGTTATTAATTACAATTTTATAATAACCATGCGGTACAATGACTTTACCTGCGCCAATTGTTTCATTGCCAGCGCCGTAGAATGCACCAACATAAATTGTAAAAGGTTGTTTCTGTTGAACTGCCCAGCCACGTATACTTGTTTCTAATAGTTTCCAAATACCTCGATTTAAACTACCATGTTGCGGATACATATTAGTCATTAAGAAACTTTCGTACTCAACAATCTCACTCCATGATAAATCACCATCTGGAGCAGCATGACCTTTGTCATAGCCTGTGCCAGCGTAGTCATCAGGCTTGGCGCCACCTTGCACTGACTTATCTGCAACAAAGGCATTTGTTCTTGGCCAACATCCTAGTGCGTTAGGAGGAGTTAATGTATAAGCAACATAAACTGGAATCTTTGCAGGAGCATCATATGCTACTAGATATGCTTCACGACATATTGGATTGGCAGGTCGTTGTGTAGCCGCAAATCCATATGGGCTATGAACTTTACATTGTTCTACAGGCAACGGGGGTCTCTGTTCCCAGGCGTGCGCCAAACTGCTAAATGCAATTAACGCTAAGAGAATAAATTTTTTCATAGTAGTCCTTTAATTAACTACTAGTATTTACCACTTTCGGCAACTCCAGTATCTAGCTTTAGTTTTTGGTCCAGGATCAGCACAGTTATGACGTGCTCTAAAACTACGTCTACGAGCAGGATTACTTTTCTTAATACGCATATTAGGATCACCAAAGTTAACTTTAACTATTTTACCTGATGATGGATTCTTAACATAGACTTTAAACTTTTTAACATCGCCCTGCATTGGCTTGTTAAGTTTAACATGATGTCCGTGATATTCTGCTTCTAACAATGACATACCTGTATCATTAGTTGTTTCGCAGATATAGTCGCCGTTGTCTATAGCAGTGATTACAGTTTCAACAACTTCGTCACCTATCTCTACTTCTAGGATGTCACCGACTTCAGGAACATCGTTGTCTGTAATTTCATCTAATCGCATATTAGTCTTTTTCTCTTTGTAATAAAGTAATTTCTAATTCAGGGTTCTTGCTTAGTATGGAATTTCTAGCAGATAGCGCACGTTCTTTTGTAAAGAATGTCACTGTTTCGCCGTATTGTTTCCAAATTTTGCCATTGATTTTTAAAGCATAAATTAATACAGGATCTAAGTCATGACGTTCATCATCTCTGTGATCTTCTGGACGATCCATTCCACTAGTGCTATTGGCTTGATCTCGTTGATAAGGATCTAAAGGATCGTGTCTGCCTTCACGTAGACTTATTTCATCAATGGGTAAACTGGCCGTTGTATTACTACCATAATTTTGGTTAGGTTTAAAAATAACTTTATTGTCATTCATTTCACCTGTAGCAATGCCGACTATTTTACCTTTGTAAAAAACTTTATCGCCGGCTTTTAATCGTTCTGCTTTGGACAAAAATTCACCAGGTGGAGTCATAGCTTCCTCTAAACCCTGCTTTACTGTTTTATAAGCACTTTGTATCACATACATAAACTCTTTATCTGTTATATCTGGCAATATACCTTCAACTGCTACACGGAAAAAGTCATCACTGGCTATTGTGTTCATGGCATGTATCATATCTAATGAACCAGCATTTTGTTCTTCGGCTGCCTTAATAGCAATTTCTAATAGTTTTCTTAATCGTCGACTTCTATCATCCTCTTCACCGCCACCGTTGTTGCTACCAGGATCGAATTCATTTAGATTATCTTCCTTGACACCTTGATTGACACTTTCATCAAGTTCTTCGTCAGTGAATTCCATATAATCATATGGTCCCCATGGTTTCCTAGTTCGAACATCTATCATCGTACCGGGCTGTTTGCCATGGTCAGAATGTTCATAATAATCATCGCTGGATATCACAACTCCATTAAAATCTGAATTGTAGTCTATGCCGTATTTTCGTAGTTTACCATCAGGGGCAACAATACCACGTTGTAGCAAGCGTTCTACATCTTCTTGAGTCTTGATGCCTCCATGTAAATCACCGGAGTGTACACCGTTATAATACCATGCCTGGGCTAAAGATTTAAAGTAGTCTTCACCACCACTGCCACCTCCTTGTCTACGAGGAGAACGTGCAAATTCACTTAATGAGTCTTCTTTCACACCTTGAGTAGTCAAACGACTAAGTTCTTTATCAGTTAATGGTTTATCAAGTTTCTTGACTTTTGGCGGAACATTAGTGGGATTCCATTTGCTCTTTGCATGATTTTCTGTGCCAGGAATTTTTGGATTTGCTTCACGAAAACCCTCAGTGGCCATATCACCATCAGGAGTATGACCAAAATGTGCGGCTACTTTTTGTAAGTCTGAGGAATTATGTTCATTGAGATAATCAGTTACTAAATCATGTATTTGGTATCTCTGTTCACGCGGTGGAGGTAATTCTATTTCGCCTTCACTGGCATCAGCAATATGTGCGGCACCAGGACTGTCTAAAAACCAAATTTCATCATCCTCGTCCCATTCCAATCCCCATTTGTCCACTGTAGCAGTTAAAACATAATTGTGAGTGGTACCTACTACAAACTTGGCACCGCCTATATAGCGTGAGCTATTTGGCTGGCCATAATCTTTAGGTCCTTTTGGGCCACCAACTGTTGTAAATTCATTTAGACGCATAAAAAAATCCTTGCTAATGTTGTATTTAGCAAGGATTAATCTGGAAATGAAATTTAATTATTTCTTAGCTTCTGTGAAGGCCTTGATAATACCTTCATTGAACTTAACATAGTCAAACTTCATAGAGTTTTGAACTACCTTAGTTGTTTCACCGGCCAAAGTTGTGAATGTATCTAAACCAGTTTTAACAGCTTTTTTTGTTAATTCAGATTCTGTATCAATGAATGTATTCATTGCTTCTGCAACTGATTCGTTTTGGATAAAAGTCTTAACCAATTCTTTTTTACCGTTTTGTACGGCATCTACTGTATAATCTACTGTAAACATTGTTTTCTCCTTAATGTAAGCAAGTAATAAAATAGCTCTATCATTAGACGCTATGTGTTTATTATAACAGTATTTATGCGGCAGTGCAACATTTTTCTGCTATTATTTTAGTGTTCGGTCACTAATTCCTGCTTTTAATTAATTTGAAAAGTTTGTAATAAAAAAGAAATTGTCGTGGGTAATGCTCAAAGTTAGGCAATTCACCGAACTCTGCTTCCATTGCAGTATACAATGCCAGTGCTTGTTCATCAGTCATTTAATAATTCACGAAATTTAAAACTGGCAAGGTTCTTACCTTTGCTTTCACACATAATATCTGCCCATGAACTATGTGTAATGGCCCACTTATTAACTTCTTCATTCCAATAGAAGTTTGAGTGCGCTCTAAGTTTGCCTTTTTTATGGCCATTTTCCATTAACGGAATAAGAGCGGGGCGGTGTAATCCGGAATGGCCGACAAGTACATCTTCACGGCTAACGGAATAATGAATAACAGGACGCACACCGCGCCAGCTATCAGTAATCCTTTTAATACGATCGTCATTGTTTTCAATATATTCTCCTGTTTTAATCCAATGGTGATGAATATCTAGGACCAATGCACAAGTATCCACCAATTCTAAACTATGTTCAATACCCCAAGATATTTCATCATTCTCAATGGTAATCATATTTCTAGCTTCGGGACTAAGACGCTTCATTACATCTTTAATACCTTGAGGACCACGACGTCCTGCAATATGCACATTAATTTTAAAGTCTTGAAATGTTTTACCATAGCCCATATAACGAGCCATATCAACGTGATATTCAAAATCCTCTATACTGCGATTAATGACATCAGTAGATTCACTAGCCAGAACACAAAACTGACCAGGATGAAAAGAAAGGCGTACATTATTAGCCCTAGCAACATCGCCAATACGTAGAAAAAATGTACTACAGTATCCCACAACATCAGGCCTGCGCCAGAAATAACTCCAAGTGGGTTCGGTATAAGCAGGAAGCAAATCACTGCTAATACGCACCATCCTAAGATTTTCTTCAAGTTGTCCTACTCTTTCTACAAGTTTATATGTAGCTTCTAAGTTTTGAACCATTAAGTCCCATAACTTTTGTTCAGCTACTTCCTTTGTTTGCCTATTTAGCCAAGATATGGTAGTAGTGCCAGTGTTATATTGTTTGGCATCATCTTTGGGTTTGATACCATCGACTTGATGTGGATGGTCAATCCATTTGCAAGCAAAGCCAATTTTCTTAATCATAGATTGCCTTTAAGGTTAAACATGAAGATTTCTTCTGCTGGAATAACATAAACGTTCCAGCACTCACGTCTATAAGTTTTATATGCAGGCACACTACCGCCTGATACTCTAGACTTAATATTTTTTTGGTTAATAGCAGGAACCACTGTTATTGTTGTCTCATTTAATTTTAACACCTTAAAGGGAAAAGGTCTATTGCCTTGGACAGCCAATACAAAGTCACCTTGGTTAATTGCACGACCCATCATATCTCTGTGTTTTTCATTGGGTGCGGCACTGACCACTGTTTTAGGCACACTTTTCTTTTTGGGTGGTTTTTTTGGTGCTGTATAAGGAGCAGGGAAGGTAAATCCTCCGTTGGTCAATTGACTAAAAGTTTGTGCGGGTGTTGAAGATCTTCCACCCGGACCTTTGGGTGTCTTTTTTGGTTTAGATGTAGCCACCGGCGTGCCAAAATAAGCCTGGAATGGGCTTGCGGCTGTGCGTTGTGCATGGGTCATTGGTCTAATAGCCATAGTAATCCTAATAAGTTAATATACTAGGATTATACGCTATTTTTGATTATTTGTCAAATATTCTTTTGGCTAACTGTTCCATTACTGCGCCATGTAAATAACGTTGCTCTTCTTCCAAATTCATGCTACTTTCGCAGTCAAAGTCGTCATTGGGAAACATTTCTTCTAGACTGGCCAGTATTTGATCCCCTTGCTCAGCTGTTATATTTGAAGCCAATCTAACATCATAGCAATGTGGATTGCCATCTTCTTCTTTGTCATCTAAATGATAAACCATTACAGTATCATCGTTGTCTGGTTCAACGTCTGCAAGTTCGTTGACAACTAAAAGATATGCCTTGGCTTCTTCGCTTGACAATGTTCTGTTCAAGCACAATCTAAAATAATTGTCGAACTCGTCTATTACCACATCTTTACCCGCTGATGGTATATTCTAAAGTATCATCAAGGAATGTGGTTTTTAGATTATTTAAAATTTCACCAGCTTGTTGTGCTGTGGGATTTTGTAATAACCTAACATCATAACAATGCTTGTTTGTTTCGCTGTCTACTCGATAAAGCATTGATTCTTCTTGTGAAGTGTCAGCACTTACAATGTCATTAACTAAAATAAAAAACTGCAATGTTTCTTGCGTAGTTAATGCTTTGTTTGAAAGCAATCTAAAGTAGTTGTTAAATTCATTAGTTATCATAGTTAATTATTTATGCTTTACCTTCGACTTTTTCTTTTGTACGTCCATAAGCGGCAATACCAAGAACAGCACCCATGGCAATGTGATACAAACCAGCACCTTGAAGTGTCAATGGTTGCCATTGGCTAGTTACGCTTCCATGACTCATAGCCTGTAACAAACTCCAAAGAATTGGAAACATGACAAAGTCCATGGTACAAGTTAGCATATAAACCCAACCCATAACTGGACGCCATTTTTTGTTAATCCAATCTGTGGCATCTTTGTCCAATGCTACTGTTGATTCACCACCACTGTGCATTGCTCCTGCGGCTTGTCCGCTGGTGTTGTTAACTGGGGCTCCGCTGAAATTGCTTGGAGCCGCTGTTGCTCCAAAACTTGAATTACCACCAAAGCCTCCTGCTGACGGCGAAGAGCCAAATGCTGAAGACCCGCTTGATGAAAAGGTGTTGTTCCCGAAACCATTTGATGATCCTCCGAATCCTGTGTTAGATGTTGTATTGCCAAAGCCGCCACCGAATGAGCTTTCTGGTCCAGGTGGACTTTTAGTTGCGGCAATTTGTGGCAACTTGCCTACGTCATTAAAATCATCTTCTTCCATCTTTGGCATTTTATTTTTCCTTTATTAAATTTCTATACTAACCATGGTTGTATATATTGTATAGTTTGTCAATGATCCTGTATTTTTACAAGTCACTGTTAATATTGTTCCGTTTGATGTTAATGTAACATCAGCAGAAAATTCTTCTTGAAATATGTCTTCGATTCTAGTTACAGTTGTTCCGTTAACTGTTCCTCTTAATTGCTTGGCCATTATTTGTCCCGTGGCATTTTTGGCAACTATTTTCATATCATAAAAATTCAAACCACTTACAGCAATAGAATTATTTTGTTTATCTACAGCCGGTATATCCAACGCATCGCATACTGCCCATGTAACATATTGAGTAGCAGTTTGAGTACCAACACCAATTTCCCAATTATTTGAAGTAGTACCTGATATGTTATTAAATTGTTTAGTCACAGTTCATCCTTTATACATAAGTTAGTTTAATAGTAACTATACCAGTATTCCCTTGATAATTATTTAGGTTAGCAAGTATAGTTGTGTAATCAGTAGTTATATATCCTGGATCTATTGTAAATATTGCGTTACCCAATAATCGAATATCTGCACCGTTTAATAATGTTTCTTCTTTATCTGTATAGATATCCAGTAAACTTAAATCTGTAATACGTGTAGCATTTTCAACCTCAACACTGATGTTTATTATTTTTCTGTTGACACTGATTACACCTAAATCAATTTCGCCACTAGGCTTTGTTGCTAGATTATATGATGTTACTAGTGTTCTAGCATCTGTAGCAGTACTTCGTTGTCCACCAGTCTTAGTCCATATTGAACCATTGTAAGTAAATGTTGCCCACTCGCCGTGTCCGTCATCTATAACGTAACATTGATCACCTACAAGTGCGTTAAGTGCATCTCTGGCCACAATGTTAGCTACCACAGCAGTTCCGCTACTGCGTAGACCTTGTTCAATATTCAACCCCAATGCATAACGTCCTGTTTGTCCGCTCATTACACCTGAATCAGATAAAAATTCTCCTTGTACGTCACGTATAGTAATAGGACCACCATCAGCTCTTGCCAGTCTCAAAGAATAAGATGTAGTATTGGCTGATGTAATTAATGCCAAAGATGATATACTATTTGGACCAGCAAAATTATTTCCGTTAGCATCGGCATTAATATTAACAATTTCAATTCTGCCACCGGCAGTATGGGTTAATGTCAACTTGCCACCATCAGTGATACTAGCAGTAATATTTTCAATTTCTAAAAGATTAATATCAAATACCATATCGTTGATGTCTGCTACTGTAGGATCACCATAAGCAAGACTACCTGAAGTAGTTGTTGTAAATTCAACTAGTACACCGTTGATAGTTGCACTAAAAGGACTATATCCTGCAACAATGCCGTAGACACTGCCTAAACTATCAGCATCAGAAGTTACACTGGTCGCAGAACCAACTTTGCTGGCAGTTATTTTATGATAGTATGTGTCGTTGTTAATAATTGCAACAACATCATCTAAATTATAAACTCCATTTTGTCCCTGTAGTGTCATCATTTTTCTATTAAATTCAATGACATCTCCATTATTGCCAGATGGATTTGAATTATTTCCAGTTGTGGAACTAGGAATTTCCATGGCAATTTTCATGTAAATAGGTCTACGGCTAGCATCGCTAGTAGTTAAATCTCCACTGCCATCAATGCTAGGATAAATGTAATCTCCTACTACTCCAGGTAAACTAGGAACAAAGTCAATGATACCATTTGCTGGCCGTAGAATAAATTGATGTGGACCTGGGCCTGGATATACCACTGTTCCTATGAACCTATCTATGTTATTTGCATCACTTAATTCAAATTTACCATCTTCAATACAAACCGCATCACCTTGTTGAAAACCATTATTTTCTTTTTCTAACAAATAATTAAGTAGTGGATTCAAGTATTGAAATCTACTCAATACGTTATCAGCAAAATCAGCAGCAGCATCACCTGGAATAGGATCCAGCATTGGATAGCCTAATTGATTGATTTGGAAGAAGATAACAGTACCAGGAGTTGAAAATAATCCAAAACCGCTGGGATCTCTAAATGTATTATAACGTAATCTATCTTCTACTACAGCAACAATTTCGCTGTTAGTCTTTGAAATGATACTCATGATCTGCAAGACTTTACCGTCCTGTGCACCACCGACAAAATCTCCTACTTCGATGTCTTGTGCATTAAATCTAAAAGGTGTGCGAGTTAAATGACTTCCGTGTAATCTTTCATTAACTGTGAATGTTACTTCCCATCTGTAATATTGCGGATTAACACCTCCACTCCAATAAGGGTCATCTTCTCCATTAGGATAAGGCCATAAGTTTAAGCTAACAAAAGATACTGCTGAACCCGACAATACTTTAGTGGGTTTGTTAAGACCTATAAAATTCGTTTTCCATGCATGAACAGTCATTTAATTTCCTTTTAAGTACTTAGTAAGAATTGAATTACACAATGAGTAGGCTGACCAACTCCTGCACTGGCACCAGTTGCGGCTTTAGTTAAACCCAGTGTCATTGTATTAGTACTAGGATCAAATCCAGAGAATGCTGTTGGACTACCACTAATTCCTCCAGCCATAACCGTTCTAGTTGGAAAATCGCTGGCCAATGCACGAGTTACATATACATTATTTGTTCGCTGATATCCATAAATTTGTATACCGAGAGGTGTACAAGTGCTGCCTAAGAACGTAAACGTTACAGTGGCCACAGTTGAAGTGGCCACTGCAATAGCGGCAGTGATACCCCCGCTTAGAACGGTTACTGTGCTCAAGTTACCGCTGGCATCATAGTCAATTTGAGCAGTTGCTTTATAAACCCCAGTGCCTGGTCCAGTACTCCCGCCACTAGATATTGTACCAGGAGTCCATGTATTCCCATTCCAAATAAGAGCCTGACCCGTAGTTGGTGTTGTATTTGCAACATCGGCAAGTTGTGCCAAATTACTTGTTCCTAATCGGTTATCAAATCTATTATTTGTAAAATATAAATTAGCCGAACCTTCGTTAACTTGGTCAGTGGTAGTATTTAATGTAAACACACCTGTGCTTGAATTATAACTTAATCCTGTGCCTGCACTTAGTGCAAGTCTTGCACGAGCGTCTGTATAATATTTGTTAGTACCTTCAGAAACGTCATTAGTACTTACACCATTCAAAGTGGTATTCATATTAACATTTTGACTACCATCAAAACTTACAAGACCAGTAACTTTGCCAGATAAAATAATGTTTCTAGCAGTTGTAAGTTTATTTGCTTTATTGGCTAAATCAACTTCTAAGTCATAACCTGGTTGACTAGTATTTGATACTCCGTATATTTGTACACTGCCACTTTTATTATTGACAGTATAGCTTGTTCCAGTATCACCTTTTGGTCCTTCAGGTCCTATACCGCCTTGTGCGCCAGTATCACCTTTTGGTCCTACCACACTACCAACATCAATTGTTGATAAATCTGATTTAGTTAAAATTAAACGTCCAGTGTTATTAACTGTTCCGCTGGTAATGCTAACGCCATCTGCGCCAATATCACCTTTTGCACCAGTAGCACCTGTATCACCTTTTAGGCCTGCAGGTCCTTGTTGGCCGACAACATTTCCAGCACTCAAAATAGTGCCATCAGTTAAAGTAAGTTGTAATCCGCCATTATCATCTATTCTTGCGCCATTGGCAGCAATGCTCCGGCCTGCCGGTCCTTGAATACCTTGCTCGCCTCTATCGCCCGTTAATCCTTGTAGTCCTGTATCGCCTTTTGGTCCTTGTAAGCCAGTGTCGCCTTTTAGGCCAGTGTCACCTTTTGGTCCAATTGCATTACCTGCATCTAAAATAGAACCATCATCTAAAGTAACCTTTAAGTGCCCAGCCTCGTCAATTTCTGTACTAGTAACGCTAATACCACGAAGGCCTTGAATACCCTGGATACCCTGGATACCTTGATCGCCTTTGGCGCCTGTTGGTGGATTTACTGGTACCCATGCTGTACCGTTCCATCCTAATACTTGTCCAGATGTAGCACCTGATAAGTTTACATCTGTCAAATCACTTAAATTATTTGCAGGAGCATTAATACTAGAAACAACATCATCTACGTATTTCTTAGTGGCTGCTTGTAAATTAGTAATAGGAGCACCTGCCAATGTCAATGGCCCGGTCATTGTGCCGCCTGCAACATTTAACTTGTTAGATAAAGTTGTTGATAGATCTGTGGCAAAATTTGGATTATTGGCAATGGCTGCGGCTAATTCTTGCAGTGAATTTAATGCGCCAGGAGCACCATTGATTAAATTATCAATTTGAGTATTAACGTAGGTTGTTGTTGTGTAATTATTGTCGTTTAAGTAATTAATAAAGTCTTCCATAGGAATACCAACATCACTACCTACGCTGATTACGCCATTTGCATCGATGGTAATTGATGTACCATCAACCTTAACACCACCTTTTACTGTATTACTTGCTGTGGGCAAGACATAAGTGCTACCACCACCTCCGCCAGAACCACTACCGCTGTCCGTAACAACATTAAATGTTAATTTTCCAGTTACATCGTCGTATCTAGTTACCAAACGTAGAGTTACTTGACTTCCATCAGGATCTACATCTACCATTTCAGCTACAGTATCTTGAATAACTTCTGTACTGGCTGTACTAGGAGCATTGACATACGCACCAAGTTGGTTGTTCCATATTAGACTTTCGCCTTCTTGCGGATTATTAATTGATACTGGAAGATCACCACCGCCTATATTGTTTACGTAGATTGCCATAGTTTTATATACTCAACATAACTTTACTAATATCACCTACTGGTGACGTTGTGCTTAAATATCCCTGTTCCTTGCGGAATCTAACTAACACAAAGTTACCCTGAAACGTAAATGCTTCAGTGCCTGTTTTATTAGTTCTATATTCTTTGTAAGGAGCTGTGCCAGTTAACCAAATTGGAAACCAATCTGCTTCTTTTGGATTTAAGTCTAATGTAGCTTCAATTTGAATCCTGCCTACGAAGTTTGCAAAGGTTGCTGATAGCGTGTGATTTCCATCTCTATAACCATAGTAACCATCGCCACGTGCAGGATCACTTAATTGATTTAATTGACCGTCGCCGATCATTAACACGACATTGCTAAAATTAGTTGACATCGCTTACAATCTCCACAATTACATCATTGCCTACTAGTTCTTGAACTACTGCTTCTAAACCGCCAACTATATCTTCGTTGGCTAAGTTAGACATTTGCGTGTTTTTGTCTTTGTGTAATTTGCTTAATTTGATAACTATTAATTCTTCTTGGATCTTGGCCATATCTATTCTCCATTGTAGTATTTAGCCAAAAAGAAAGGTACAACCTAAATTGTACCTAACGTAAAATCTGCCGTATAGATGCTTAAATTATAAGTTTGACAACAAAACTGCTTCTTCTATATAATGAATTTCACTGTGAAACTTCATTTGACACATCATTAAATCTGAGGGATCATTTAAGTAAATTGCCGCAGTATAACCTTTATAACCTGGTATATAATTAAAATACATATTTAATGTATTATTAACAGCCCAACGTGTTCCATCTGCATCTTCTAATCCATCTAACCATTCTTTTAATTCAGAATAATTATCGTTTCTAAATTTCCAATCCCGACTAAAGTAAACTTTGTATTTGAATATGTTCTCAAATAACCGTTTTCTAACTCTTACACGCTTATTGCTATCAATAGTGTCTTTATGAAAATCATTTTTAGGGCTATGAAATTCTGTGATTCGATGGTATAGCTTATCAAATAATTCTTCAATAAGTGCTGTATCATTGGTAAACACACTAACATATCTATTTTCAGTACGCATTTTACAATCAGCATCTTTTATACTAAGATTGCAAATTTCTTTTAATAAAGTTTGTTGTGCTTGGTACAAACCAGTATTTCCAAATCGATGATACATTCTAGGAAAACTTGGATTGATCAAACTTTCATCAACTTTAAGACAGATCTTATAGAAGTATTTTTTGTAATACTTTCTTTCTATAGAATATTGTTTGACATTTTTAGGTATTAACAAGTTCATAATCATTACCATTATGTGATACAATCAATTCACAGTTGTTAAGATTTTCAAAAACAATGCGCTTACTCAAAGGCTTTTTAATTTTATCAGCAATTAAACGCTTCATTGGTCTAGCACCCATTTTAGGATCAAATCCTTCTGCTACTAATTTATCTAATGCTTGATTATTAACTGTAAGTTTAATATTTTTTCCAATCAACAAATCGTTTAGTTCATCAATAAATTTAATTGCAATAGGAGTAATCTGTTCTTTATTCAATCTATTAAATTCAATTACTGCATCCAAGCGATTGCGGAATTCAGGAGTAAAATGTTTCTTAACAGCTTCCATGCTGGCAGTAGTGTTTGTGCTATTATCAAATCCTATCTTATTACGCTCGCCATCTCTGGCACCTAAGTTACTGGTCATAATAAGAATTAGATTACGGCAGCTAACCGTCTTGCCGTTACTGCTAGTAAGCATGCCATTATCCATTACACCTAACAAGATATTAAGAACATCTGGATGTGCTTTTTCAATTTCATCTAATAACAACACCGCACTGGGAGTTTGTTCTAAGTCGTTGATAAGTTTACCAGCACCAGTGCCGCCTTCACCATAGCCAACATAGCCCGGGGGAGCACCAATCAAACTGGCAACTTTATGACTTTCCATGTATTCGCCCATGTCATAGCGTAGCAATGTCATGTTCAAACAGTCTGCCAATTGATTAGCTAGTTCAGTTTTACCTACACCAGTAGGTCCAACAAACAAATAACTGCCCATGGGTTTGGTTAAATCCTTAAGTCCTGCTTTGGCAATGTAAACGCTGTCTAACAATTCATTGACTGCTTGATCTTGACCAAAGACTTTTTGTTTAATTTTAGATTCATAGTCGAGACTCATCGGCTCAACCTGTGTATTAAGTTGTTCCATGGGAACTTTGGCCTGCACACTGACTTCCTGCTTTACATGCCATAGCGTTAACAATGTTTCTCGCTTTTCAACTTTAAGTTTAGCCAATGCACTATCTAGAATGTCAATAGCTTTATCTGGTAGATACTTATCATGCATGTGTTCAGTGGTTAAATCAACTACTGCATCAATTGCATCGCTGTCAACATCAATGCCATGATATTTTTCGTATTCAGGCATAATGCAATGAAGCATGTTTTTACAATCTTCAGGATCCATTTCTTCTACATCCAATTTAGTAAATCGACGAGCAAGAGCACGTTCTGGTTCGATTGTTTCTCGATATTCTTCATAGGTAGTACTTCCGATGATCTGTACCTTACCACGACTTAGAGCTGGTTTAAGCAAATTAGCCATATCAGTATTGCTATTTCCGGCAGCACCTGCACCTACCATGGTATGAATTTCATCAACAAACAAAATAGCATCTGGTCTAGCTTCAAGCACATCAATGACTTTCTTAACACGTTCTTCAAAGTCACCGCGATATTTTGTACCGGCCATGAGTGCGCCCATATCCAAGCTGTAAATTATGCTGTTCTTAATTGTATCAGGCACAGATTTTTCGTAGATCTTACGAGCAAGACCTTCTACAATAGCAGTCTTACCTACACCGGGTTCCCCAATTAAAATGGCATTGCGTTTTTTACGACGAGCAAGAATCTGTGTAAGTTTTTCAACTTCTTTATTACGCCCAATTAACGGATCAATACGTTGCTCTTCTGCTTCTTTGTTTAAATTAACACAGTATTCATTTAACAGTTTTTCTAAATTATCTTTTGATTTTGTTTCTGTCTTAACACCCTTACTTAAGAATTCTACAAATGTTTCTTTAGTAAGGCCATTTTGTGCCAAATAATAGCAAGCATGACTGTTCTTTTCGCTGAGAATACTCATCAGCATATCCTGAGGAGCAATACCAGCTCGGCCATTAAAAATAGCCTGAGTAAATGCACGATTAAATGCTCGCTCTAATGTCTGTGTTTTGCGTGGACGAGTCAAACCACTGACTATCAAATATGTTTGACCATTTAAAAATTCATTGATTTGATCAATGGCGAGATTAATATCCAATGACAT
>Ga0114979_10001363_pt1 | contig 16408 bp, 14 predicted proteins | sample S_140625_EF_Meta_FD_87315 | JGI IMG/M metagenome (GOLD analysis project Ga0114979, IMG submission 87315) | Freshwater microbial communities from Lake Simoncouche, Canada to study carbon cycling - S_140625_EF_MetaG | ecosystem: Environmental > Aquatic > Freshwater > Lake | place: Lake... | reverse complement strand
TTATTACAATACTTTTACTCATATTATAATAAACTACCACTTAATATATCTCAATTTACCTCATTACGTTAATGTACACCCTCCCAGAGAACACATACCATACCAGCAACAATCAACGCCATACCAATCTTATCCATAAATGTTATTTTCTCTCCAAAGAAGGTTATTCCAACTGAACAAATCACCAAGATCGACATACCGCTCCACAATATATTGACCAGCCCCATTCCTTTGTACTTGTATGACATTATGAGTAAGTAGCAAACTATCGAATAAAATATGACTGCAACAAAATACAAGTACTTCTTGTCAGGATTAACGAATAACTTCTTAAGACAACTCTGACCTGCTGATTCACAGAGAGAAATAATTAATATAATAGCAATTAGTGCCCAATTCTCCATTTATATATTTAAACCCACATAAAAAGTAATACACACACACATTTACGCAAAAATGACCGAAATCATAGGTGAGAGAATAATCATCCTTGGTGATGGACCTGGACACACTAGAGAAGAACAAACACCACAAGTACACACTGGAACAGGCGGTATACTACAACTAGTAGCAAATACTAATTTTCCAATTGATGACGAACATGATTATTCAACAGTATCTCACAATCATCAACTTTCTCTCGGCGAATCGATGTCTGCTGGATTGAAAACATACACAATTGATTTACAAACATTCATCGCTCATGCGGATGTGTATAAATTTAGATACATAAAGGTTGAATATACAGGACAACCCAACATTAGAGAATTGAGAGAAATGTTTGTCAACTGGCTTATTTGCACGTCTCAAACTGGATTAATTACACACCAAGATGTATGTATTTTTAGAAAACAAGCCGATTATATGAAAATATACACAAATGCAGATGGAAACGGTGGAATCATAATTTATAACTTGTATTCTCATGTTGTTTTTCCAAATGGGCTATTGAGATATATCTTTCTTCTTTTAGGTAATTCTCCAATCCTTTTTAATTTCAAAGAAGTTCCTGGTGTGATGATTAATAGTGTGACATTAACAACTACTTACAAGTTTATTCCAGAAACAGTGAGAAGTTTTGAGTCAGACCATGTTCGAACCCATGGGAGAGTTACACCCAAATGGCAATATTTTAACATGATTTCTGTTACTGTCACACAACCTGAAGGTGAAAACGAAACAAATCATATTTTAGATGCAACTGGCAATGTACATGGTATGTTTATTAAAGCGGAATATGCTGATGACACCACAAATCGCATGGTTTCTCTCAAAATAGAGTTAAATCATCAGTTATATGTAAATCACACAAACATCATAGATTTTCAACTGAATACAATAAAATTCGAGGATTGCGAGTGGATTTTCGTGCCATTTGACTTGGAAAGACACTATAACACAGTCGCCGATTGTTTTGTTGCCGACCACAATGGAGGGCTTGAATTAGGCAGGATTGACACGGTTCTCATCGAAATCAATCATCAGTCAGCCGTTAAATCTATTTCTTACGCATTTCCAGCGTATATGAGTATGCATAGAGGCATAATTACACCAGAACTGACAGTTCGTAACCCACACCATACATCAATCGTTGATGGATTTAGACCGCGTCAATTAGTAGATGTTCTCTCCAACATTGCCGTATCTACGGCCAGAACCGATGAAGATTGTGTGATTTCTCATGAACCAATTGGAGACGGCGATATATACGCTGTATGTATGACTTGCATAAAGCCGATGTTACTGAATTGCGTAATAAGTTGGTTGAAAACACCAAATGTGGATAACAAATGCCCTCATTGTCGCTCAAAATGGAGAGAAATTGAGAGGGACATTAAAGTATTTAAACAAGCCATTAGTGAGAATTAATTTCTCGATTTGGCCTCGACCTTTTAATGTGATTCTGTCTAGACGTGTTCCCGCGTCGATTTCCTGCTTGAACCAATGGTAATTGTTTTTCAGGTTTGTCTATAATTAAAATGCCATCTTCAGACCCACACTTTACAATACTTAAAAAATTCAGCATGTATAATTGATCTTTTAAAATAAATTAAAGCCATTTTACATTTAAATTATATACAACTCTCTGCATACAAAAATGTTCGACTACGACATTATTTTCGAATGTTCAGAAAATAATGTGGTTGCTCACACGACATCATACGAATTGAATAAAGTAAGTATTGAAAATTGGGAAATGAACCGGCCACCATACATGCCGAGAATCCCAGAGATTCAATCGTCTATTAAAAATCAGTCGTATGTTGATGGCATCATTTATCTCTCAATGAATAAGACCGGTGATGGATACATTTGTTATGACGGAATTCACCGACTAACTGCTCTTAAAACATTGAGAGCAGACAAGGATGTTGTTATTGATTTGCTTCTTTCTTACTCAGAAGACCAGATTGTTTCAAAATTTTGGAGGGTAAACAAGTGCCAACCAGTCCCCACTCTCTATACAACAGAACAAGGAAACATTAAAATGAGAGAGGTCATTGAAAAAGTTGTTCACTTTATACAATCCACTCATCCACGTCTGTTTTCACCATCAATTACACCAAACATTCCAAATGAGAATCGCGATGTTTTTATGAATAAATTAACAAATGACATTTTGGAGAGAACTAACAAAGTAAATAAAGAGAGCACATATGAAGATTGGATTAAGTATTTACATTCACTCAATGAGTTTGTTCGCGACAATATAATTGATCTCGCACCTAAATTGACAGCGTCACAGGGAATCAAGTGTAATAACTCTAAATGGTACTTGTTTGCTGTTAAGAATTGGCAAATTACAGTGATTGATAGGTTTGAACTAATAAATGTTTAAATTGTTAAATTAAAATTGAAATGCTTTAAACACATAACTATGTTAAAGCATTTTTCCATCCCAGCAACAATGACCGTTCTCAACGAAAATATTTCTACCGCACCCGAACCTCATTTAACAAAAGACCAGATTCTATCTCTCTATAAACTCGTGGTCGAAATGATGAATGAACACATCGAAGAATTGAAGGAAACAATTAATCAACACAATGAAACAATGAAGATTGTACGTGAACATTATGTTGCTCGTCTCATTGAAATTCACGCCGAACACGATGCTACCAAGGAGAAACTCAACCAAGTGATTAAGAAGGATGAAATGAAGAGTGCACTTATCAAGCAGATGATGAAGAAATAAACAGGGATTTAGCAACTAATAAAAAATTGAAACAGACTTAAAGACATTTTTTCATATCATTAATAGCCACAACCAACCACAATTCAAGCAAACATGTCGACTGTCCCGAAAGATTTCACTGTCGAAGAATACATTGAGGCTCCTTGGGAGATTATCAAGTCGTACTTTAATGAACAGCATTTGGCTCGCCTTGTGCGTCATCAGATTGAGTCATACAATACATTCGTGAATGTCGAACTAAAGAAGACAATCAACATGTTCAATCCCATTCATGTGCATTATGAGGCCAATGCGGATGATCAGGACAATCCGACCACGAGTGATGAACCAGTCATCGATGTCTACGTGACATTTGACAACTTCCACCTTTATCGCCCTCAGATTCACGAGAATAACGGTGCTACAAAGATCATGTTCCCTCAAGAGGCCAGATTGCGTAATTTCACTTACTCGTCCACCATGGTCGTTGACATGAGCATTAAGATCGTGGTTGACGGGGCTCAGACGTTTCACAAGGTCATCCCCAAGATTCACATTGGAAAGATGCCGATTATGCTGAAATCGGCGATTTGCGTTCTCACTCAGTATCCTCATTTGGCTCCCGAGGTGACTGGTGAGTGTCGTATGGATCCGGGTGGTTATTTCATTATTAACGGCAGTGAGAAGACTGTGCTCGCTCAGGAACGTGCCGCCGATAACAAGATTTACTGTTTCACTGCGAGTAAGAACAACTCCAAGTGGCTCATGGTTGCCGAACTTAAGGCAGTGCCCGATTTCATCTGTATCTCAGCCAAACAGATTAACATGATGATTTCGTCCAAGGACAACGGGTTCGGCCACAGCCTCTACATCAAGGTGCCTCGTCTCAAGAATCCAGTTCCAGTGTTCGTGCTATTCCGTGCACTTGGTGTCGAGAGTGACAAGAAGATTTGCGAGTATATCGTTCTGAACATTGCCACTGAGAACATGGAGAAGATGCTATCGGCTCTCAAGGCATCTATCGTCGATGCTAACAAGTATTTGACTCAAGATGATGCAATGACACACATTATTAGCCAGGCAATGTTTACCCCGATGGGAATGAGTAAGACAAATGGAGAGAAGAAGAAGCGTGAGTTTACAGAAGATGTTCTTGCAAACGACCTCTTTCCAAATGCTCCATCGCGTGATCAGAAGGTGTATTACCTCGGATACATGGCCAACCGTCTGATTCAGGCTCATTTCGGCTGGATTAAGGAGGATGATCGTGATTCTTATATCAACAAGCAAGTCGATGCCACTGGTGTTCTCTTGAATAACCTCGGACGCAATCTCTTCAACAACCTCGTGAAGGACATGCGTAAGCAGATTAAGAATGAAATCAAGACAGGATCATGGCGGTCTCGCGACGACTATCTGAACATTATTAATGAGACCAATGTTTACAAGATTGTCAAGACGACTATCCTGGACAATGGATTTAAGCGATCGCTGTCCACAGGTGATTTCGGTGCCAAAGGTGCTGGCAGCGGAAACAACACTAAAGTCGGCGTTGCTCAAGTTCTCAATCGCCTGAGTTATCCGAGTTCGCTGAGCCATTTGCGACGCATTAACACTCCGATTGACAAGAGTGGCAAACTCGTTCAGCCTCGTAAACTCCACCCGACAACATGGGGGTTCCTTTGCCCAGCAGAGACCCCCGAGGGTGCATCTATTGGTGTCGTCAAGAATTTGAGTTATCTCACTCATGTCAGCACTTCATCCAGCAGTCAGCCAGCAATCGACTACATCCTGCCTGAAATCATCAAATTCACTGATTTGACATCGCCCGCCGACGTTTATGGCAAGGTGAAGGTGTTTGTTAATGGCAACTGGCTCGGTGTATCTGACAACCCGGTCGGCCTGTATTCCGATCTCAAGGAGAAGAAGTATCAAGGCCTGCTCAACATTTATACAGCAATCATCTTCGACATTAAGAACCTCGAGATTCGAGTGTATACAGATGGTGGACGTCTGACCCGCCCGCTTCTCAAGGTCCGTGACAATAAGTTCTTGCTTACGGATGAAATGATTATGCGTCTTAAGAACAACGAGATTACATGGGATGACCTCTTCACCAATCACAATCTGCCTGAATCAGTGCTCGAGTATATCGATGTGGAAGAGCAGAATTATTGTATGATTGCAATGACACCCGAGAAATTGTCTGAAGATGTCGAGGTTGACGGGAAGACATGTCGCTACAATTACACACACTGTGAGATTCATCCCAGCACCATCTTCGGCGTCGTCGCATCGTGTATTCCGTTCCCTGAACACAACCAGTCTCCTAGGAACACATATCAGTGTGCCATGGGTAAGCAGTCTATGGGTGTATACATGACGAATTATGATGCACGCATGGATAAGACTGCGTATGTACTGTCGACACCAATGCGTCCCCTGGTTGATACACGCGTCATGAATATTATGAAGTTGAATCAGGCACCATCTGGATCCATGGTCATCGTCGCCATTGCATCTTACTCTGGATACAATCAGGAGGACTCGATTATTGTGAATCGCGGTGCAATCGAGCGTGGTCTCTTTAGTGCCACTATTTACCACACTGAGCGTGATGAAGACAAGAAGATTCATGGTGATGAGGAGGTTCGTTGCAAACCTGATGCGTCCAAGACAAAGGGAATGAAGTTCGCAAACTACAACAAGCTCACAAGCAAGGGCGTTATGCCCGAAAACACACTGATTAAGGACAATGACGTCATCATCGGGAAGGTGGTGCCGATTAAGGAGAATCGCAATGATCACACGAAAGTCATCAAGTTCCAGGATGAGAGCCACACGTATCGCACTCGTGAGGAATGCTATGTGGATAAGAATTATGTTGACTGTAATGGCGATGGATACAGTTTCTGTAAGGTGCGTGTCCGTGCTTATCGCCAGCCAGTGATAGGTGACAAGTTGAGTTCGCGTCACGGACAAAAGGGAACAACCGGAGTCATTATGAATGAGGAGGATATGCCATTCATGGCTGACGGTGTTCGTCCTGATATTATCATCAATCCCCATGCCATTCCATCCCGAATGACGATCGCTCAGCTTAAGGAAACGCTTCTTGGCAAGGTTCTGCTGCAAATCGGCATGTTCGGCGATGGAACCAGTTTCAGCGACTTGTCTGTTGACTTTATTAGCAAGGAATTGACTAAGGTTGGATTTGAGAAGCACGGCAATGAGGTGCTGATGAACGGAATGACTGGTGAGCAGATGGAGACGAGTGTGTTTATGGGACCTGCATTCTATCAGCGTTTGAAGCACATGGTTAAGGATAAGCAACACAGTCGCAGCATTGGTCCGATGGTGGTTCTCACGCGTCAGCCAGCAGAGGGCAGGTCACGTGATGGTGGTCATCGTTTTGGAGAGATGGAGCGTGATTGCACGATTTCGCATGGAATTTCGCGATTTACAAAGGGTCGTCTGTATGATTCATCTGACAAGTTCCAGATTCATGTGTGTAATAAGTGTGGAATGACGGCGAGTTATAATGATGCCCGTGATATTCACTTGTGTAAGACTTGTGACAATCGCGTTGACTTCTCATATGTGGAGTTGCCGTATTCTTGTAAGTTGCTGTTTCAGGAGTTGACAACTATGAATGTGTCACCGAGGATTTTGACTGAACAGGCTTGTTTGACATCATCAAATTAAGAGTAAAAATCCAAATATAAAAGACAAACTAAACATAACAAAAAGCATTTGAATGTATAATATTTTTTGTTTAATAAGTATATAACATGTCTAACATTGATAGAAACCCTTCATTTAAAACGATGTCTCTTTTCGAGGCTACTCGTGCTGGATTAAAGACGGTGAGAAACGCTGGAGACTTGCTCGTTCAGGATAAGATAGTGCCGGATTCATCCGAATTTATTCGTTATAGAAAGATGATTGCAGTGTCAAAGGATTATAGAAGCCCTGGTGGAAAGAAGAATTACGCCTAAATAAAAATAAAATATAACAAAAATGTATAATAATATGCCCAAATCTAGACGCTTAAGAAGAATGAAGAGAACATCGAGAAAAATGCGTGGTGGTAATGAAGAAGAGGATATGCTAGTTAGAGCAGAAGAAGATGCTAATATGTCCGAACCAACGGTGACAATGTCTGAACCGAAGGTTACCGTGACCGAACCGAAGGTCACAACTATGTCTGAACCAACGGTGACAATGTCCGAACCAACGGTGACAATGTCCGAACCCAACGCGTCTGTCGATCAATCAGCAACCACAATCTCACCAAGTATCACAGACAAGGCAAGAAAAACTGCTACAAATGCATTAGAATCAGTTAAGAATTTAGGTAGATCTTTCGGAAATTGGCTTGGATTCGGTGGAAAATCGCGTAAGAACAACAAATCTCGCAAGAATCGCCGTAAATCGCGTAAGAATCGCAAACATTAAAGCCGAATTTTTACTTAAATGATCATTAAATTACTTATTTAATGATCATTATCGCATTAATAGTGTGTGCTGTTATTTTAATTGTTGCATCATTTGCAAAAGCATTCTCACAATGCTGTTGTCTTAGTGATGAGACGGTAAAATATGTAAAGATATAACATTCCAACTGATGCCAAGTAAACATTGTCAGCAGACATCATGTTTGGAGCGTCCTCGACGAAAGTGTATTCATCGTCATCATTCGTAAATCCTTCTCTCTTCTTCTTTCTGGCTGCTAATTTCGCGGCTTCGGCATCCTTTTTCTTTTGTGCTGCCTCTTCCTTTTTCTTCTTGGCTGCTTCTTCGGCATCTTGCTTCTTTTTTAATGCCGCATCACGTTCTTCCTGTTTCTTTTTAGCCGCTTCCTCCTTCTTCTTTTTAGCCTCTTCTTCTTTCTGTTTCTTCTTCTCCTCTTTTGTCAATGCCGGCTTAAAAGCGTCGGAATCCTTATAAGTCGGCTTCACAATTATCTTTTGCTTCTTATTATTGGCTTCAATGACTGCAATCTCATCGAGTGGCAAAAACCGAGTTTCACTACTAACAGTTCCATCCTTTCCAATAGTTTCCAGTGTTATTTCACGGCATGCTGGTTCGCTATCTTGAGAGAACGCTTTAAACATGTCCATCGGGTTAATTTTATCAATATCACTCAAAATTCCGGGTATAAGTCCCTCAAATGTGGTGAACTTATACCCGATTCCACTGCTAATAAACGGTATTGCACCGTCTGGCACATTATCTATGTACATATGACGGTCGACCAGTTTTCCACTTGCTTGATCCTTACACTGTCCACCTGTTTTTAAGAAGAACCGATCACCAAGTGGACGACCACCCTTGCTTTTGTTGGCATCACCTCTACCAGTAACAAGCAATTCGACATAATTAATAATGCCGTTTATGTCCTTTCCGAGTGCACTAATAGTTCCAGAGTCACTCATTCCCAATTCTTCGGGGGTCTTAATGTGCTCATAATATTTGTAATCTGGTCCAAGCAATTCTTCTTCCACTTTTTCAGCATCTTCTGCCACATTTTGAAAGAAATTAGACATCTTATAGTTATTATAATATTGAGAGATTTTTAATTGCTAGCGTCTTCTTCAAAAGAGACGTCATTTAATGCATCGGCTTGTTGATCACCTTGAGCCTTATAATCAGTAACAGCACTATCAACGTTTGCCTTTGTTTCATCTGCTGTTGCCTTGGTTTCCTTGACAACGTTTGTGAGGTTGTCATGTTCCTTTTCCAATACAGACAATCTGCCTTCAGAATCGGTCGATGTCTGAATAAGTTTGTCGACTGCATCTTTGAGTGCTGCTATGTTCCCTGCATTCTTGTACATCAATATCTTTGTTTCGTCAGTGTTGTTTCCAGAATAATCTTGATAGTTGTCAAGTCCTTCTCTCTTTAATAAGTAAGGCCATACCTTGTTTATCAAATAACTGATTAAATACCCGGTTAACAATACTAAAATAGTATTAAAGGCAATTGTGTCGATGAAGGACATATATAATAGTTATAGCAAAAAATATAATCCCTGAAAAACTTATTACAATAATATGCCGGAATGCATACTTATAGCAAAAAATAACTATGATTGTGGTTTATTTTTCTCTCTTTCAAATATAACACAAAATGCCTAAGATTAATGTCGAGCAAGGTTCCCCCGTATTTAAATATAATAGCATTGGTCCTAATACAAACACATGTTTTGGATGTGGTAACTATGGCAGCCGCGGTCTTCCAATTTATCGTTGGATGAGTTGTGTATGCAGTACATCTGCACCCAATTTTACAACTGAAATAATCAAGGATGGATTCTCTCAGTGTAAATCATCAACTGCCTGTTATAATCCTGTCATAAAATCAACGATAAATAGCAAAAAACCAAATGGAGCATATACAAATGATAACACATATAGTTATAACAACGCACAATATTTAAGAAGAAAATGTGAATCATACGATCGAAATTTGCCAGCGAGAACTGATGCAACAACAGGAAAGGTATTTGGTAATTGTGCGGAAGATGCATCATCCGTGTGCAAAGCCGAAATTACATATAAGCCAAACAATGCCAAATTCAGCACACAGGGGGCTGTTTCAGGTGGAGAGAGGCTTCTTCGTCTCAAATACAACACAATTGCAGGTGATATAAATAATAATAATAAGGATTGCTGCCGTAAATACACTGGAGAAGCAACTCTTAACATTAATATCACGAAGAAGGAGCAAATATGTAATACTCGTGGTCAGAAGTTTAGACAGAATCACACGGTCTGTGCTTAATCAATTGGAGCATCGTGCTTAATCGTTTTACACCGTGTGTGCTTAATCGTTTTACACCGTGTGTGCTTAATCGTTTTACATCTCCATTTCTTGGCTATATTGTTGCCCATTCACTCCGAATTTCTTATGCCATTCTGAACACCTTGTAATCTGTTGCCGTTTAAGTGCTTCTATCTTTTCTCTCTTTTTCCCCTGCTCGATGAGTGTAATTGTATTGTTAATCGCCTCCAATTGTTGTTGTCCTATTACAGAATTCGCTTCAATGAGTGTGTTCATGTAATTGTTATTGATTCGCCTTGTATAGAGAGAAACACAGCCACCAGTTTGCGACATTTTTAAATCATAAAGAATTTTATTGAAAACTGGTTTCAAGTATTCAGTGCTTATCAACTTGAAATCCTTACAAACCACATATTTTTCAGACGAAATTGCTGGACTAGACGCTGGCTTATAAATATAAACTTCATTGAAACAAAGTGAGAGAATATAGACACAATCAACGGATACTTGTGAAAAAATGTTGCCTATTTTGATGATTGCATTGTTCCCCTTTTTAGAATTGTAAATGCTTTCTATTACAGTCTGTATCATATTGTGGTCGTTTTGTATCATATTGTGTTCAGTCGCTGTATTTTCAATATCCAATTTAAAAATATTTAAAATCTCACATGTGTCATAATAAATCTTAGGCTTATCTCCCAAATTCTCATACATGTTGGTTATTTTGCTCATAGTATCCCATATTTCAGAGTATTGTTCGGATGCTTTACTCGCCATTGACAAATAATTGGCCAGTGTATAGTTTATTTTTAGGTTAACCACACCATCATTTTTTAAAACAAGATTCAAATTCTCAGGTATCAATCGCCCATATACATGAGGCATCATAAACGAAGTCATTCGTGATATAAATATATCTCTTAGATCATGATATATTTATATGATTTTAAATAAAAACATAGTTTATGCGTTTATTTCCTCTTCTCTTCAACATACAAGATGCTCGATGAATAAGTTGTTAAAATTAGAGTTCTTCAATTGTTTTAGAACGCTTCTTCACAGTTGTTTTCTTAGGTTTAATCTTAAAAGTGGTGGCTTCGAAATCACCTGCGTCATTGAGCACCAATTCAGAATCGTCTGCTGCGGCTTCAACTTTTGACTCTGCGTCACTCATAATGACGAGTTTCACCTTCTTACCAACCAATTTACGTGATTTATTCTTCTTTGACTTGGGAATTTCCGCCATTTCAGCCGCCGCAATCTCTTCACTTGCTGAGGTGCCAACCTGAACCTCCATTACATTCTTGGCATCAACATCTCTCACTTTCTTATAAATGAAATAGTTATTCAAGAATGACACCGTTTTCTCTGCACTAGTCATGTCCATCGAGCGACCATACTCCTTCTCCAATTCAGGATCCTTGTTTATTTCACTCTTCATCAAGTAGTAACAGTCGGAGAATGTGCCTACACTACGGCCACCAATACCCTTCGTTTCAGCAGATGACGCCTTTTCAAATCCGTATTCGGTCATAAGTTTATCTAAATAGTTGAAATTCACAAGATACTCGCGGAATGTTTTGTTAATGGTCTCCTGATACACGTCAATCGCCATACCTACTGATGTCGCGTCATTCTCCAGTGTGTCGCTGTCATACTGCTTGACAACTTCCCATATCTTCTTACCATCAACCTGTTGCGAAACACTCTCTCCCTGCTTCTTATCCTCCAACATCTTAAATACTTCGCGACCATCGTAGCATGTACCGATGAAATAACCGCCGATCCTACAGCATTCACTGACGTTCCTCAGGAAATTGTGGAGCATTTTGACATTCTCGAAGAAGTAATGAAGTGCAAATTGGCACGATACCACGTTGAATCCCTTCTCTCCCTGCCCATAATTCTTATAAACACCGCGTCCCAACTTCTTCTCATCCTTTGGTCCTTCACCAAACACAGCCCTCACTATTTCGCGTCCCTTGTCTGTAAAACACGCTTCACCGCTTCTAATGTTAAGACCACTATTCGCATGTACAAAGAGTGCCCCAGGAACAGATTTGGTATTCTTCTTATAATTCAAATATCGTGCACATGTACCATCAAGTCGATTCTCGATGTTGTCTCTCGCGACGTCGACTCCAAAGACGAATGACAATTTCGACGCAATCCACTTTGAAAAGTCGCCGCCCTTGCCAACTGTCAAGTCAATCAACTTGTTTCCAGGATGGCTAACACTCATAATGACCTTACGCTTAACATACAAGTTGTGGAAATCACGCAATGCACGTGTCTTGCTCTCTCCGCTGCGATTATAGTAAACGTCGTCATCACCGACAATATCAGGAATTCCGCGACCACTTGTGATCATTTGTGTTGTAATTGGGTCGTGAATCGTTCGCCAAACACTCTCGGCCACGTGGTATGCATTGCCGTAATTCTTACCCCCTGCCTTGTATTCAGCCGTCTTATCATAACGAACACGAATCGGAATCCACTTGAACCCAGGCTCCTTAGTCTTATCATATCGAAACTCCACAATTGTGTCATCCTCAAACGTCTCAGTCTTATCCTCAGTCATCATGTGAAGAACATCATAAGAACCCTCTGTAAGCACAATATTGCACTTGCATGCATTCGGGTCATATGGCTTCGTCGGATAAAAGGGGATCGGCTTGTATGTCTCTTCGTCATCCAAATTCTCCTTATACGACGGCACACGGTCTTCGATAACGTCCTCACATGGGTTCAAATAACCGTGTTTCTTCTCATCGAACCCGACACGAAGTATAAGCGACTTGTATTGCGTAATATCAGCCCCCTTGTGTGTCGATGTCCCCTCATTAAATATGTTTCCGATATAATCATTCTGCTGATCATTCTTCTTTGTCGAAACCAAGAAGTCGATTGTGTTAAACTCCGGTGGCTTCCACTTGAACATCGCCTCCCACGTCTTCTTCACATTTGCAACTACATCGCCACCAACCGCCATATTGGCAGGTGTAAAGATGAGACCGTCTGTAATGTATTCGAACTTGTTTGCCTCAACATCGCTCAATATAGTTCTACAACGTTCAAAGATTTCATCGCCGTCACCTGCATAGAATCGCTTCGTCGTGATTTTCACTGCAGATGCACTCTTTTTCTCGTAACTGGCGTTTAATTCCTTGATACTGGATGTCATAATCGTGTGCCTAACTTTTGGATTTGACGCTTCATAAAAGGGAAGAGTCCTGACATCCTCGCCACCACGCATATACACGTCGAAACAAGCGAATACATTGTAAAACTCGCCCAATTTGTTGTTAATGATGTGTTCTCCGTCAAACAATGAATTCATGAGTTCGCGTTTGTCAGTCTTCAGTCCTGTGTACTGAACATTCATGTTCTGGTCGATCAAATACACTTTGCCGTCTTTATTCTTGCTGACGTATAACAACTTGCGAATTCCGTCGGCTTTCTCGGTTACAGTATAGTTCTTACGAATGTTGTGGGCATTAATTGTTTCACTAAGAGGTTGAATATTTTCCAGTTGGAGAGAAATCGGCGATGGTCCAACGAAATGCTTCGGTTTTACTCGGACATCATCGGCGTCTTTGCCATTCACTGCAACATAATATTCCTTTAACACGTCAAACTGCTCTGGGCGGCTAATCGGGAAATTGCTTCCTTGAAGAGAACTCATAATAATCTGGATCGTCTTTTGAATGTCGCCAAAATTCTCACGAGTCGCCTTGTTCTTTAGAATCTCGACCTCTAATTCGTATGTAACAGGGTTATTAAAGACGTTTGATTTGTCGAGTGTGTATTCTGACATGAAATAACCGCGTTTATTGAGAGAAGACGACCTAACAACACTCATGTCAATTCTCACTGGAAACGACGGATGGATAAACGTTGTGCGTTTAAGAAGACGGAAAACCTTCTTCAAATTCTTCCAATCATCAACGGTTTGTTTAAGGATATTATCAGTTTCTGGGTTGAGACGCTTCTCTTCTTGGAGAGAAACACGAAATCCAAAGTCGTCAAAGTCAATCGGACGCATAGGGGTACTTTCGGTGGAATCACCTTCCTCACGACGCTGAAAATCGCTCTGTTTCAGTTGTGACTTGCGAATAAATCCAATCTCACGATTAATGTGGCCATCCTTGTCATACAGGTCGTTGCTACGGCAATAGTCTTGTACTCCAAAAAACGAATCGATTTCTGTACGAATATTCGACGTTTTAGTCTTGCCAGTTATTTTGTCATAGTATTCCGTTTGAATACGCAACATGTATAAAGATGGATCTTCTATTTCAAACCCAGCCGACAAAAGTTTTTGAATAACGTTATCAAAATCAATTTTCGTAATTCTTTTGCCTTTTGTGCCGAAACGAACTTCCAATTCAAGATTATTTTTTCGTGAATTCACGAATTTCTCATAATACATCTTGAATGTGTCTTGTTTGTTTGACGTGGTCATGATATGTATATAAAAGGTATATATTTTATTATTATACCTTTTATGAATATTATTCAATTTTCTTAAAAACCCGTTATCTAGACGTTTAAAACGTTAAACTAGTCAAAATCTTCTCGTAAAGCGGTTTTTTCAGAAGACCATTGCTATCAACTCCCACTCTGCGAGAAATTTCTCTCAATTCATCGAGTTTGTAACCACTAATTGCACGCAATGGCTTCGAAAACTCGAATAAATTGTCTCTAGCATGTTTCGCAAGCATTGTCACTTCATTTTCCGCGACAAATTCGAATTTCTCTCCATTATATTTGATGATAAAATTTGGAACATCATCAGCATCAGCATCATCGCATAGGATTGTTTTATAAATATTGCCTTTAATTACCATCAATGACACATTATTTCGAATACATACTGCTCTAAAAAATGCACCAAGCAGTGGAATATCGGCCGAATCCATCGCTTCTCCCTCGACATGCGAAATTTTAATTTTGTTTGCCTTCATCCATCCAGGATCTGTTTTAATAGTTTCAACAAACTTGATACGAAAGTTCATTTCTTCCACATCATTTTCTTTTGTGAAAAAGTCTTCGATGCTTACCATCTTGTAAAGAAGCCAAAAGATTGGATGTTTGTGGTGAAACTCTCGCTTTTGCTTTTGCGGCTTTTGCTTCTTTTCTTCCCGTTTAAAGAATTTATTATCAGATGCCTTACTAATAAATTCTTCAGTTTCTCTCATCATTATCTCTATATTATCACTAGTATACATAAATTGCTTGTATTTTTCAAAATCAGTTGTCATTGTCGAGTTAGAGAATAAAGTCCTTGTTGATAGTTATATTGTGTTCAATATTCTTAAAGTAGTTTTCCTTATATAAATCCTTCTGCTTCTCATGTTCCGACAGAAAATTTATCTGCTGATCAACATAAGCCAGGTATTTATCGATGTCAATGAGGGTTGCTTCATTAAGTTTAGCTAAATTAAAAAAGACACCATTCCGATTCTCATTGAAATCCACGTTGTGTTTTTTCAGAATTCTAAGCATTTGAATCTGATATGGCCTATGAAGACTTTCAATCTTTTCTTTAGTTTGAACAAGAGACATAATTATATTAGAATAAAAATAATTATGCGAATGTTTTTAAGTATGTTGTAGGTTAAAGTATTTTGTCAGCGTAAGTAATTTATTCATTAATCACCAGTTTCAACTTCTTCTTTTTTTCTTGTTTGCCTTGTACAGAATACGACACTGCCGATGCCTTATCCTTTGGCTCCAAGAGTTCTGCAATAATTGAGACATATGTGTCGTTCAACTCGTAACGCTGACCAATTACTCGAACGTTGATTTCATCTTCTTCTTTCACTGTTGCAAAATACTTGTTGTCATAATGGTGATCACGAGCAACAAAGACGACAATCGGAGATGGCTCGTCTCCTTCAGTGCGAAGTTCGGCACGAATACCAGCCTTTGTAATGTTCTTGACAACGCACTTGAATATCCTCATTCCTTCAACAGGACGACAAATGAGGCATTCACATGTAACAACGAATTCGACCTTATTCGCCTTGAGAACACCACAAGAATACGAGAGAATCTTGGTGCTTCGCGGCTTCACATAACCCTCCTTGATACACTTACTCTCGATTTCTCTCCGCAGTTTCTTCTCGAGATTGGCTGCGATATTACCACCAATTTCATTGATATCCAAGTAAACCTTGCGAACAAGAACATTTTGCATATAAATCCCCTGATGCCTCTTCTTTTCTGGTCCTGGAGCAGCTGGTTGTTGTTCCTTGGGAGCATCATACAATCCAGGTGGCGGTGGAATCATAACACCTTCGGTTGCTTTGAGACCGGGTGATGGTGTCTTCTCTACGATTTGCAACTCCTTTTGTTCTATAGGTCCAGGCATAGGCAACGGGGGCGTTCTCGGTCCTAGCATAGGAGGCGTTCTCGGCCCCAGCATAGGCGGCGTACTAGGAG
>Ga0114979_10001362_pt1 | contig 16422 bp, 13 predicted proteins | sample S_140625_EF_Meta_FD_87315 | JGI IMG/M metagenome (GOLD analysis project Ga0114979, IMG submission 87315) | Freshwater microbial communities from Lake Simoncouche, Canada to study carbon cycling - S_140625_EF_MetaG | ecosystem: Environmental > Aquatic > Freshwater > Lake | place: Lake... | reverse complement strand
TTGGAAAGCTGGGATATGTGGAAGGAATATCGAAAATAATCATCAAAAACCTGAAAGCTTTAGACATTGAAAAACGTCCGGTGCATTGCAGTGATATAAAGAGAGAAATCATGTATGTGAAGGATCAAGATAAATGGGAGAAAGAAAATGACGAAAAACAAAAGATAAAACAGGTGATTAGTAGTGTTGTTAGTAAAAACCTGGGATTATTACCGGCATTTCAGAATAAATATCCAGAATGTATGAAGTCGGATTCCAAAAAATCAGATGAATACAATCAAATCATCATGGAGACAATGGGAGGCGTTCCTGGTACTGGAGAGAAAAACAAGGAAAAAATAATTCGAAAAATAGCGCGGGAAGTGGTGATCGATAAAGAGTAAAAAATGTAAAAGGTGTAATAAATAATTTAAAATATATACTTATTTTATATTATTTAAAATGAATACTAATGATGATAGTGATAATGGCAGAAAAAGTCCAAAACGAGGTCATAATGATGTTAATGATCCTATTTATGGTACAACAAAGTATCTTCGTATAGATGGTGATGGTGATGGTGATGAGGATGATGATGATATTGATGATGATAATGGGGTTAGAATTAATAATGATGAAGAGAATTTATCATTAAATGAAAAATTAGATACGTTAGATAATAAATATACTGACGCATCAAAAACTATTGATATATTAAACACATTAAAAAGATATAATAAAAATACAGATGATAATGATGATAATAATGATGATGATGATAATGATAATGATAATGATGATAAGAATAAACAAGTGGTTACCATGGAAGATGTAAATACCGTTGATGATTTTACAGAGAAACATAACAATTTTTGTAGTGAATTAGTTAAAATAATTCAAGAAGAAATTAAAAGTCCAACTTACAACAATTTTAAAAACCAATACAAATACTATCTAAATTTAAGAAAAAGGCAGGGCGATAAGAATGTCAATGTAATGGCAAAATTTGATGAATATACTTCAATATTGAATTATATATTTGAAAACATAAAAAATTCAATGCGTGAAAATTACTATAATATATATAATAATCAAAATGAAACCGAATTTAACCATAGATTGATTGTTTGTTTTAGTAAAAATCAGGATAATAAAAAAAAATTAAATAAAAACAAGACATTATTGAATAGTAATCGTGAATTTATTAAACGATTTTTAGAATATTTTGAAACGCAAAATAATGAAAATAATGAAAATGCGTCAAATTATTCTAATGTTACAAAATCTAGATCATTACCTACAATTACTAGTGAATTTGCAGTACCTGCTGGAAACACATATATTCAAAATGGAATAGATCTTAATGAAATGTTGATAAATAATTATTTTACAAGAATAAAATATAATTTATATGAGCCATATGAGTCAAATATAACAATAGAGAATAATAATTGGAATAACACAAAAACTAAAATTGATGGTTTATTTAACCATTTTACAGCAAACGTATATAATAAAATAGAAGTCAATTCAACAAATGACCTACCTGTCGAGCTTAATAATTTATATAATAAAGAAACCTTCAAATATAAATATATAAAAGCAAAATTCATAATCGATGTTGGTGATCTAATGCATGATGTATTTAAAATACCATTTCCAGAAAATAATAGCTATTTTCAAGGTATAAAATTTTTGGCTTCGAACCTTTTAGGCGATTCATCACAATCAATAATCAGTGAATTAGATGATTGTTATGCAAATACAATTATTCAAATCTATGGACGTAACTTTAAAAATGTAAATCAAGTTAAAACACATGATATGAGAACAAAAGCTATTACAAATTTACAAAAAGAAATAGTAGAAACCAATAATAAATTATTACTACCAAATATAGAAACAAGATTATTAGGACAACGTGAAGGTTATTTCGAATTAATTAAACATATTTATAATATTAGTAACGAACCAACAAAATTTGTGTATAGTGAATCGGGTAGAAAATTAGATACAATATATATTGCAGATTATTTTAAAAATTTACAGGATGATGATAAAAAAGAAGAATTTATTACCGAATGTTTAAACTATTGTGATTATGATGATGAAAAAAAAAGTATAATAGAATCATTGTTGACTCCCCCCAATGACGACATTTCATCAGTACAAACAGAGACATATCCAATTAGTAGTTTTGATGGATGTGGTGGATCAAGTAAAATAGATAAAAAAACGCCTGATAATATTGAACCAGCAATATTTAACTATGTTTTTGGTTATTACAAATATACAGTTTATAGTGTATATAATAATAATACTGAAATGTTTTATCATTTAGTTGTGGTAACAATTCAAGAAGATGAAAGCCAATCTATACAAGCTATTTTTGGTTTTTGGGGGAACATTACTATAAATATGTTATTAAATGAGGTCGATATTCCACGAAGCAGACTAGGTGAAGGTGATAAAGGTGGATTAATCTCTATAACAGAAGTTAGTAGATTGCTTTTGAATAAAAATCCTAATTTATTAACTATTTATACAGGAGTTCAACCTTTTAATATACAAGAGACTCAATATTATGCATCATCAATTAATATTATAGGATTAAAAAACTTACTATTATTAGGTAACAAAACAATTGGTGATTTAATTTTTACAACATATAAAGGTGTTTATGCTGTTACAACTGTAGATTCTTTTATAGGTGATTCAACAATGTATAACTTTCTTTCAGGTAATAGTGACATATTACAATCTGTATGGATGCAAACTGGTGGTAAAGGCTGGAAATTTACACCAGGTTTGTTTAAAGAAGACTTTCATACGAAAGCGACATTTATTTCAACACAATTATTAAGTTCTTTCATGTTTTTAAAAGCATTTTCTAAATTTATTGACACTACACCACCATCAAAATTATCATCACAACCTACATTACAATCTACATTATATACTATACAGGAAGGAGATGAAGATAATTCTTTTATTGATAATAGTCAATATAGTGAAGCACCATCAATTAATGAATATCAATATGGTGCATTAAAAAACCTAATAGATAATTATGATAATATTATTAAAGAAATCACAGATATAAATTGTTCAAATATAGAACCATTAGAACGATTTAATTCATTAATGAACTATAGATTATCAGATTTTGACAATATTAAAAATTATACATCAGTTGATAATTTTTATAATACATGTATGGTTCAATTATTAATTTATGAAAATTATAGTATTAAAATGCGCATTTTTGAATATATAAAAAAATTAAGTAAATATATTGATAATTATTACGATTTTGAACCCCACGACATGACGACATTTTTAAATAATATATACATGTTACCTAAATTAGATACATTTTTTACATCAAATATTTCTACATTGGCCTCTAATAATGCTGAATCATATGATATTAACGATTTATTTAAATTATCTCCACAACATGATCATGATAGTTTTATAAACATTGATATTAATAACACGTACATATATTTTAGTTATAATGCAAAAAAAGTCATTGATAAAAAGGATAAACCAGAAAACCAAGGATATTTAAAATCAGATATTGATTATAAAGATAAAAGCGGAATAAGAATAAGAAACAATGAATTTATGTATCCCATCAATGTTAAAATACCCTATACAATCGAATCTTTAATAAAGTTGTATTTAACTAATAAATTAAAAGATGAAGATAAATTAGATATAAAAAATAGAATAGTGTCTTTTTTTAAGAATAGCATTGATTCTGTTCAAATTAACAATGCTGGTATTACAAATGTATTATATGATAATTTAAATGAATTATTAAAAAGTGTAAATATATTAGATCCATCAAATCCATCAGATAATTTACAAAATATCGATGGTGTAGATTTTATTGATGATGATAATGATGATAATGATGATAATGATGATAATGATGATAATGATGATAATGATGATAATGATGTTAGTAAAAAGTCAAGTGATATCATGGATACAGAAGGCGGTACCAGAAAAAACAAGCGCAAACAACCCAAAAAATACAAATCCTATAACCGAAAAACCAACAATAGAACCAAAACCAACCGAAAATCCAAAAAACACAATAAATCCAAAAACAAAAGAAAACCAAACAAAACACAAAGAAAACACAGATAAAACACAAAGATACCAACTTAAAAATTAAACCATAATTATTATAATAGATCCCCTCCTACAAACAACACAACAAATTTATTATAATAAACCACACATCAACCATGTCAAATAAATACGCAACAATTCAAAAAACACTCGTTATTGTGGAATCCCCGGCAAAGTGCAAAAAAATCGAAGAATACCTCGGACCCGGATACAAGTGCATGGCTAGTTACGGCCATTTGAGAGAATTAAACACCCTGAAAAATATTAACATTTCAGAAACACCAACACCAACATTCACACCCCAATTCACGATCATCGAGAACGCAATCAAGAAAAAACACATTGAAGTGTTAAGAAAAGAAATAGCCAATTCGAGAGAAGTCATTCTAGCAACAGATGATGATAGAGAAGGCGAAGCCATTGCATGGCATATTTGTATGCTTTTCAAACTAAACCCCGATTCAACCAAGCGTATTATTTTCCATGAAATAACCAAATCCGCTATAGAACAATCCATGCGCAATCCATCCACTATCAACATGAATATTGTTTATGCCCAACAAGCACGTCAAATGATCGACCTTTTTGTCGGATTTCATATCTCTCCACTATTATGGAAATACATAGCGTATAATTCAAAGAACGCTCTCTCCGCAGGTAGATGTCAAACACCCGCACTCCGTCTTTTGTATGATAATGAAAAGGATATCCGCAAAAACCCTGGTACAAAAGCATACAAAATAACCGGATATTTCACAAATCAGTGTATTCCGTTTGAATTAAACCAGGATATTCCTACTGCACCCCCAACAACCCCACAAGAAGAAGAACCCGTATTGGATTTTTTAGAATATTCAGTCAACAATGCAAATAACCACATATATACTCGCACAAACCCAGAGAGAACATTCAAACTACCACCCTTTCCATTTACAACATCGAGATTGCAACAAGTATCCAGCAATGAATTACACGTGTCACCCAAAGAAACAATGAAAATATGTCAAAAACTATACGAAGCTGGTTATATTACTTATATGCGAACGGATAGTAATAAATATAGTGGTGAGTTTATAGAAACAGCAAAAGAGTACATATTACAAAAATACGATGACAAATACCTGAATCCAAATATCAACATGCATTTATTGGGCGAGGACAATACACTCACAACTCAAACTCAAACCCACCCCCAACCCCAACCCAAAAAATCAAAACAACCCAAAAAATCAAAACAACCCAAAACAAAACCCAACCCAAATGAGACAATTGGCGGAGCACATGAAGCCATACGACCCACCAACATAAAAATGCCACAAATTGATTCAGATAAATTCTCTCCCCGAGAGAAAAAGATGTATAAATTAATTTGGAGAAACACATTACAAAGTTGCATGTCAAATGCGGAATACTATAGTTTTACAGCGAAGATTCAAATTCAACCAGGTGCTACTACAAACAGCCAGAACCCACAGAACACAACACCCCACCACTATAAATATCACACAGAACAGCTTATTTTTCCTGGGTGGAAGATCGCTGACCCTGGTTTCTCTCCAACACAGCCATCCCAAAGTGAAAAACATTACGTATATTTGTTACATCTTCCGATTAACACCCCAGTTTTATACAAAAAGATTACAGCAACACTAACCATTAAAAATCAAAAACAGCATTATACAGAGGCAAAATTGATTCAACTATTAGAAGAGAAAGGAATAGGCAGACCTTCTACATTTTCCATGCTGATTGATAAAATTCAAGAAAAAGAATATGCTGTCAAGCAAGATGTGAAGGGGCAAACCATCGAATGCAAAGACTATGAAATAGAATACGATGACAGAACTCACACCCCAAGTGACATTTATGAGATAGAGACTTTGAGAGAAATAGGAAATGAAAAATCAAAATTGGTAATACAACCGTTAGGTATGATAGTTTTGGATTTTTTGGAGAATCATTTTCTCTCCCTTTTTGATTATGATTTTACAGGAAGGATGGAGAATGATTTGGATAAAGTAGCAAAAGGGGAAAAAAACTACAATGAAGTTTGTAAAGAATGTTTGGATCTAATAACTGATCTCGTCGATTTTACTGCTGAGCCAGTACCGCAGACAACCGAAACAAGCGAAACCACAAAACCAAAATCAATCATGAAGCCAACCAAAATCGAATATAAAATAGATGATAAACATTATTATATAATTGGAAAAAATGGTCCAGTTATCAAATGCGTCCAACCAGGAATAACACCTCCAACCCAGGAACTTCTCTCCACACCAGATAAAGCAAAGAGGGGTAGAAAGCCGAAACCCAAAGAACAAATCACCTTTTTATCCATAAGAAAGGATCTACAGTTGGATATTGAAAAATTAAAGAGAGGTGAATACAAACTCGTAGATTTGGTAGATGCAAGTACAATCACCAACGCCAACAACGCCAACAACAACAACACCAACACAAAACCGAATGAAAATAATCTGGGCAAATGGGAGGCTTCCACGCAACCAAGCCAACAACATGACATAATTATAAAATCGGGTAAATATGGAACCTACGCAGTTTGTGGTGAAATGAAAAAATCACTCGCATGTTTTGGAAATCGACCAATATCCAACATAACATTGGAAGAAGTAGTTCCTATTTTGTTTGACACAGGTAACCCATTATATAAACCACCTACAAATCCACAGTCAAAAATAGTTCGTCAAATAACGGAAAATCTCAGTATCCGAGACGGTAAATATGGAAATTACATTTTTTATAAAACACAAAAAATGAAAAAACCCAGATTCATTTCATTGACTGGGTTCAAAGGAAATGTGCAAGAAGAAACAGAAGACAATCTGAAGAAATGGATTCGAGAGAATTGTCATATAGATGTATAGATGTATAAGAAATAATAAAACTAATTAGCTTTAGGTATATAAGATTTATATTCTTTTAATGCTGAATTATTCATTAATCCGAATTCTAATGTAAATGTGAATGGTAAATTATTGAAATTAACTAGACTACCGTCGTGATAACGTATTTTTATAGATAATTTACGAATTCGTTCTGCAGGAGGATCAAAATATTTAAACGGTATACTAGTAAATTCAAAAAAATTAGTGATATTATTATTTGCAAAATTTTGAGATGATATTTTAGCGAACGAGGAATTTACCTGGCCGTTATTTTGACTATTTTGTATAGTAAAAGTAGATAAATTATAAGGTGCTAATTCATCAATACAATTTAACAACTGAATATCAATATAAAAAGAAATTCGTTGATAAATATTAATTTTAAAGAGTGGTTCTACAAAATAGCATGACGATCCAATTAAATTTGAATCTGGTTTTAACCAGTAACCATTATCATCCTTACTATTTACATCTCCGTAATAAAATCGAACTGTATTATTATCTATAACTTTAACTGATTCACTATTGCACCTAGTAAAACCTAGACGCCCAGGCAACCCTGTATCAGAAAAACTAGGAACCCCCGGTTTATAAGGATTACATGCATCAACCTGAAGCTGTGCTATATTCACACTATCATTTGTTAGTATAAATCCATCACTTCTATTTCCAAACCATATCTTCTCTCCAACTTCATTGAATGCAAGAACAAACCTGGTATAACCTCCAATCAGTTCAAAATCTGGTAATACATCTGGATGATTTTCAACAAAATATTCCAATAAATACGAAGTTACAGCATGATTCATTTTGTTTTGTAATTCTGTAACCATAAATGCGGGTGTGTAATTTCCGGATTCTATAATGATAACAAATTCGTGCCCGTCATTATAATAATTATATAATCCGGCAAATATAGCATTTTCTAGATTATTCGGTAGATCAAATTCACCGGGATTATAAGGATTGTTTATTTTAAATGTTAGAGTTACATTATTTTGAGAAACAGAAAATATATTCATGTTATAAGGAAAAGACCACGATGATAATTTAACCGATTGGACATTTAAATAATCCTGAGGCAAAGTTATTTCAAATTGACTAGATAATGGATATTTCAAACTATCTCGATCCTCGGAATGAATTGATAATGTTTTTTTGTAATAAGTATATTGCTGAGCATTTTCAATTAAAGGATGTGTAATATTTAAATTATATGACATTTTATTATAGCAGTTATATAATAATATTTATATAATATTATCGTGTATATATTATTATTTTATATAATAATATATTATTATATAAAATATACAGTATACAATTAAAATATAAATTTTCGATACAATGGGATTCTTCGCAACATTCATATTCATATTTTTATTATATTGGATGTTTGTTTCTACATCCTCTATGGTAGGTGTAAAATCAATATTCGAAATTCTTTGTGTAGTATTGTTGTTTAGTGGAGCAATATCAGGATTACTTGCATTTTTTATTATGTCAGGAAATTCATCCTACATGACAGTACTTGCATCATACTCATTATTAATAATAGGTATTAGTTTTTTTCTTGGTTTCACATTGCACAATATATACAAAACACGTAAAATGAGTGGTAGCTTAAATGATAAAGTAAACTGGTTAGGTAAAATTATAGTTGATATATTACCATTTTTTTTAATGGTTCTCAATCTAGGTTATCTAGTGTATTTGATAACAGCAAATAAATCAATCATTACTAGTGGGTATATAAATAATGATTATAATATATTTAGTAAAATATTTATGATATTAACTATCATACAGACATCACTTATTTATTATGGAATAAATTCGAGTAGCAATGGAATAATTGATTCATTATATACCGCATTATTAGTTTTGATATCTGTAATTAATTTTTATATAATAAGAATAATAAAAATAGTTATTGTTGATTATCCAGTAGATTGTATAACGTGTCCTTTACCGCCACCAGCACAGGTTTCTACTAATACCACTAATACCACTACCACTACAACAACTAGCAGTAGTTCAAGCACATCATCATAATAACAAAATATTATTCTAAATAGCAGAAAATTTGAAGGTGATTCCATATTCATTTGTAGTTTCCCATATCCCAGATATTTTCAATAAAAAATTATTACAATTATATTTTGAAGTAACATTGTTGAATATTTTAATAAATCCAGTCCGTAACTGATCACTAATTTTATATTGAGGTGTTTTGTTATTGCAAATATGTTTGTATTTTTTCAACAAATTAAATTCAATTTGTTTTATTTTATCAATAATTTCTTTATTATGAAGACTCATCGAAAAGATGCACTTGTATTTGTTGTAATATTTTTCTAAAACAACATCATTTAATGGTATGTATATGTATATACCATTTAATATAACTTCTTTGGTGGAATATAAAATACGTATGAATTTGCTATTTGGTATGTTTATGATAGTATTGTAAATAGGGTCACTAAAATAAACAAAATCTTCTTTGTAATTATCAATATAATTAATTAGATTCATCGAAAGTTTTCAAAAGTTTTCAAAAATTTATATGAATGCTCGGTATATGTATATTTTGTAATAATAATTTTAAGTTAGTTTATTAGTTAAAAATAACAAATAAAGAATATACACCAAATAATATACATACATCAAATAATAAATCAATGAAATTTTATGACACACATTATGAAGAATATATGACATCGAATAAAAAAATGAATATACATACAAAATTAGAAAAAATATATAAAACACTTCCCAAAAAAATAAGTGAATTAAACAATATTATATTATATGGTCCATCAGGTGTTGGAAAATATACACAGATGTTGTCTTTAATTAAACGTTATAGTCCGTCCAATTTAAAATACGAAAAAAAACTTACAATATCATTTGATAAGAAGCAGTTTTTATTTAAAATAAGTGATATTCATTATGAAATAGATATGGCATTACTTGGTTGCAATGCAAAATTATTATGGCATGATATATATCAACAAATTATAGATATTGTATCATCAAAAATGGATAAATCTGGTATAATTGTTTGTAAAAATTTTCACGAGATACATAATGAGTTGATAGAAAATTTTTATAGTTATATGCAATCAATGAACAATTACATCAATATTAAATTTTTAATAATTACAGAAGAGGTTAGTTTTTTACCAGATAGTATTTTAAATTGCTGTAAAATAATTCGGATTCCTAGACCGAGTAAAAACATGTATAATAAATTATCATATGCACCAATATCAAAGAATATAAATTTGGAAGATATACAAAATATAAAAGAATTATACGTGAATGACCTTATTGTAGTAGAAAATCAAACAACAAACAATGACGTTACTAATGATATCGAAAAAAAAACGAATAAAAAAACAACTAAAACTACAAAAACTACCAAAACAACTAAAAAAACATTATGCAATGAAAAACAAAATATTAGTATTATGAATGATAATTATCAAATTATTTGCAACAAAATCATTGATATGATGAAAAATTATAAAAATATCAAATATTTAAAATTTAGAGATATTTTATACGATTTATTAATTTACAATTTAAACATTTCACAATGTGTTTGGTATATTTTAAAAACATTGATCAATGATGATTACATAGATGAATCAAAACTATCCGATATTTTGATAAAAACATATAAGTTTTTTCAATACTACAATAATAACTATCGTCCGATATATCATATTGAAAATTATGTTTATTCTCTATGTAAGATAATACATAATTTAGAAGATGACTAATAAAATTAGACCGAGCGAAAAATAAAGTGAAATAACATAAGTTAGAATAGTTAGAATATTATATAATGTATAGTATATAATATTTTCTTCAAATGGGAGCTAGATTTTCTTCTAATGAAAACGAAAATGAGATCGAAGATGAGAATGATCAAATGTTGAACAAATCAATATATCGTGGTGGATCGAATCAGCGTAAAAATAATAAACATAAAAATACAACAGTGAAAAATAAAAGTAAAAAATCTGTTAGTTTTTTTGACCATTATGATGAAGATGATGACTACAACAATAATATAAGCAAGAATAATGATGATAATTATAGATCAGAATCGTACAATAATGAAAATGACTATGATAACGATGTAATAGAAACAATTCCAAAAAAACGCAAAGCAAAAAGGCCGAGTAATACTAATACAAAAAAAAGAAGATACATATAAAGATATTTAGACACTAGACGTGTAATAAATCAACAATGGATATACAGAAAGCGTTTGAAATATTAGAGATTAATTCCGCGAATATATCTTTAGATAAATTGAAGAAAAAATATCACAAATTAGCATTGAAATATCATCCAGACAAAAACGGTAATACGATTGAATCCACACAAAAATTTCAAAAAATCAATGATGCATATTTTTATGTAAAATCAGAAATAGAAAGTGATATGAATATTGGTAATATTGGTAATACTAACAACAAATCACACGATACATCCGGTTTTACTTATGTGAATATATTAAATATGTTTATGGAGAATATTTTCAAAGAGAGTGGTTCTTCTGGTTCTACGATAGACAAAACAATGTTAAACAATATAATTCATATAATATTGAATGGTTTTACACAAATATCCCTGAAGTTATTCGAGACCATGGATAAAGAAAAGTCTATCGAGATATATGGTTTTCTCTCTAAGTATAAGAATATATTACATATAAGTCAGGATATAATCAATACAATTCGTGATATTATAGTAGAAAAATACAAAAATGATGAAGTATATATATTGAATCCATCGATTGACGATTTGTTAGATGATAATATATATAAATTAAAAATTGATGATTCGATTTATTTTGTTCCTCTTTGGAATAGCGAGGTCTATTTTGATGGGTCAGGATGTGATATAATAGTAAAATGTGTACCAGAATTACCTGCGAATGTAACAATCGACGATAATAATATTTTATATGTAGATTTGGATGTTCCTTTCCATGTGGATTTAATCAACAAAGAAAATATAGAATTTCAACTAGGTAAAAAAACATATAATTTGAATTCCGCAAAATTAAAACTTCAAAAAAAGCAAAGTTATTTTATACAGAATGAAGGTGTTTTATTATCAGAAATACATGATTTTTTGGATAGTGATAGTGATATAAATAGAGAGAAAGATAGAGAGAAAGCGAAAGAATCATCATACACAAAAGTAAACACATGTAAAAATAAAAAAGCTGGAATACATGTCAATATTCATTTTGTATAGTGTTGTTGTCTAGTGTTGTTGTGTAGTGTAGATGTATTGTTTATTATGATATTTTTTACAAATATCATAATTATATATTTATAATAATAGTAATTCTAGTTAGTATTTCTAGTTAGTAGTTTTACTATTCACTACCAAAATAAGCACACTTACCAATTTTAAAATCACTTAAACGAGTAATGATGTCTGATTTGTTTTTGATAATTTCTTTAATCAAATCTTTTATTGAGATCATACCCATAAATTCCTCATTTTTATCATCAATCACCAATAGATGACGAATATCTTTAAACATCATTTTGCTCATGCATAATTCAAGAGAATCCTCTTTCTTTGCAATAATAATGTTAGGAGAGTAGGTACATACATCTTTAATTTTAACACTGTCGAGCGCTTTGTTTTGAGCACAAACTTTTGTTATTAAATCTCTCTCAGAAAAAACTCCTATAACTTTGTTTTCATTGTCTGTGACAGCTAAACAACCAATATTGAATGCTGAAAAACGTGTAACAGCTTCACTGACTGGTCTATCTTCATTTATTCTAAAATCAATTTTGAAATAACATGATTTTTTATAAACGTTCATAGCTGTAGTAGATGAATTAACAGTGGACGATAAATATCTAGAATTTGCGATTGATTTTAATGGAATGACATTTGCTAATTTAGCAGATTTATTTAATAAAGAGAGCATTTATTATGATCTGATTTATACCTTATGTTACAACATAGTTTTTATATTATTTATCTTAATAAATATTTATCTTACTATTTTAGTCTATTCATTGTTCTATTGCACGATAATAGAAAAAAAATAAGATAAACTAATATCTTATTTTTATTCAAAATTTAATTAAGTTATATTTTACATGTTACATGGTTATAAATTTATAAACCTATCTACTATAAATATCAATCTGATTAAGCAGTGGTCTTTTTCTTAACCACTCTTTTTTTAACTGCAGTTGGTTCACTAGCTTGAACAACTGGTGCTGGTGCAGGAGGTGGTACAACAACTTCGACTACTGGAGGTGGTTGAGGCGCATCATCTTCTTCTTCAACTTCTTCCTCTTCCTCTTCGACTTCCTCTTCGACTTCTTCATCTGAATCTTCTACTGCTACTTTACTTACCATATCTACCTCAACATCAACATCAACACTTGAATCAACAACAGGTGCTTTCTTCAATTTTTCCTTATCACTTGAATTCAATTGAATTAGACATTGTCCATTTAATGCAAATGTTTGCTTTCTTTGAACAACTGCTTGTGATAATTTCCATGTGATGCCAAATTTACCATTAGCGAACCATAAACCACCACATTGAATAATGACTGCTACATTACTACCTTTAACTAATAAATCCAGTGGTGATACAGCAGGATTACTTACATCAGGATATAATCTTTGTTGATCTACATCATAAATTTCACATCTCCAAACTCCCTCCCACAATGGAAGCTTTACGACTAGTCTAGGTGGTTTAGTCATATCATAATCACCAGTATGTTTATCTTTACTGTACTTAACATAGGTGTCCATAAAGCATTAATAACTTCGGCATTCGGATGCTTCTTTCCAAACCATTCTTTAGAATAGGTCAAAGCATCAGCTTTAATTTTATCTTCCATATCCTTCATATTTTTCAGGAATAAATCAGTGTCATCATTTTTATATTCGTCGTTTGGAAATTGAAGTGACATTTCATATTTACCGTTTCCTTGTCCATTTTGATCTACATAATCAGATGCACCCCATGTAAGCATTAGAGGTGTTGATAAACGTAAAGTACTGTTTGTTGTTTTATTTAGAATATTAATTGCTTTACCGCCTGATGAATTTGCCTTCGGAGAAGTGTATTTAATATCATTTGACATAAATCTAGATGCAGGAGTAATCATTTCGGTCATTTTATTATTGTAAGAATGAAAGGTAATTCTTTTTTAAGGTAATACTCGTTTAAGTTTATTAAATAGTTTTGCTTGTTTAGCGGTTAGTTATTGTGTTGTTATTATTATTGTTTTGTAATTATAATATATATATTAGCAAAACTTTTAAATCAATTTTTTTTTAAATTATAAAAAATTTAAGTTAAAAACAACTGAAATATCATGTAATTATTTATTTCTATAAATAAATAACTTATCTAAAGAGTGATATAAAGAATGATAGATATCACAATAACACAATAAACTAAAATATTAATGTTATATATATATAATATAAATATATAATCAACAATACTATTAATAAATATAAGTATATAAGTATTCAATTATTACTAGATCAATTTACTTTGCAAAAAAAATTTATCCAGTAACCATATGAAAAAAGTATCAAAAACACCAAATTTACAGGAAACAAATGAATTAATAGATGATTATATGAGTGATATATACTCAAAATGCATATCAACAAATGAAATATTAACAACAAAAGATAAATCAAAAAAAACGAAAAAATTGAATAAAATAGATAATTCAAATATAATAATTCCGACAATATACAATTATAATATTTTATTTGAACATAATTACAATATACAACAGTTGAAGGAATTCATTAAATTTCACAAATTAAAACAATCAGGTAATAAAAATGAGCTATTAAATAGATTGCATAATTATTTGAAATTGTCATTTTATATTATCAAAATTCAAAAAGTATTTCGAGGTCGTTTACAACGAATATACAATTCATTACATGGACCAGCTTATAAAACCCGTGATATTTGTACAAATGCAAATGATTTTTTTACTATGGATGAATTGTCTGAAATACCAAATAATTTATTTTTCAGTTATAAAGATGTAGATAATTTTGTTTATGGTTTTGATGTGATTTCTCTCTATAACTTGATTACAAAATCAACCGGAGAAGTGAAAAACCCATACAATAGGATGAAAATTCCGGATGAAGTATTAACAAAGGTCAAATTGTTTATACGATTGAGTAAAATTTTGGACTTACAAGTAGATACCATTATAAAAACGCCTTCTTTTGAGGTTACATATCAGAAAGGAATTGAATTAAAAATACTCGATGTATTTCAATATATGGATTCATTGGGAAATTATAGTAATCCCGCGTGGTTTTTGGATTTAGATCGTATCAAATTAATCAGATACATGAGAGAACTGATTGATATATGGGATTATCGTGCTCAAATTACACCGGAAACAAAAAGAGCAATATATCCTCCAAATGGTGATCCGTTTAATGGGTTTTCTTTCGTTCAATTATGCCATAATCATGATATTTATTTTATGAGAAAAAAGATTATTGAAGTGATAGAAAAAATTGTTACGAATGGTGTAGATAGAGATAACAAATCATTGGGTTGTTATTATGTTTTAGGAGCTCTGACAATTGTTAATGCGAATGCTGCAATAGCACTTCCTTGGTTATTTCAAACATTTGTTTATTAAAAACCCAAATTTAATTTATATAAAATATATATACTTTTATATGAATAAAAAAAGTAAAAAACGATTACGATTACGATCACGATCACGTTTTCATAATAAAAGAAACAAAACTTTGAAGAAAGACAATACAGTGTCATGTGATAATTTTTGTAAAAATGATTATAGTCCTGAAATAGAAAAAAAATTCAAAAAATTAGCAAAGGATAATAAACTTTCATATAAGCCAACAAAAGCGGATAGAAAATTTAGAATTGATACATGCAAACAAAATTTTTGCAATGAAGGTTGTAAGGGATATAAATTCTTTAGCAAAGAAGAAGAAGATAAATTTAGAAAAAATTTAAATGGTAATTTTATAAAAAAAACCAACTCTAATACAATACAAAAATTAAAATCAATTGGTGCTATATCTTATTGTGACAACAATGATTATAACCCTTTTCATAAATAATGATTTGTCTGTTTTTTATATGAGAAATTACTAGTTGTTTGGTGTAATGAAATCCTCGATTTAGATATATGTATATGCGTATTTTATAAAACAATAAAACATTTAGAGAAAATCACGACGCAACATGTAAAACATAATTTTGTTATGATGTTTGGTGTGAATAAATATATATTAGCCTTAAATAACTTAAAAAGTACTCTTCTAGATAGTATATAAAAAAATGGCAAAG